>Ga0209542_10000749_pt1 | contig 78399 bp, 72 predicted proteins | sample RifCSPhighO2_01_FD_184028 | JGI IMG/M metagenome (GOLD analysis project Ga0209542, IMG submission 184028) | Soil microbial communities from Rifle, Colorado - Rifle CSP2_plank highO2_0.1 (SPAdes) (version 2) | ecosystem: Environmental > Terrestrial > Deep subsurface > Rock core/Sediment ...
ATGGGGTGTAGGCCGCCGATAATCACAGAGGAATTCGACGTGGTCGATAGCCAATCCTTCACGGCCCTTGGCATCGACGATCAGCCAATCCTCGGCATAGGTGCTGCCTTTGAAGTCCAGACCGATCAGGCTGCGCACCCGTGAGCTGGCGCCATCGGCGCCGACCAGGTAGCGCGCCCGCACCGTCTGCTGGCGGCCGTCATCAAGACGTAGCTGGGCCGATACGCCTTCATTGTCCTGTTTCAGCTCCAGAAGTTCGACACCGCCTTGACGCTGAACATGGGCGAATGTATCGCCCTGCTGGCGCATCGCTCGCTCCAGATCAGGCTGGTAGAAGGTCACGAGCTTAGGATGCCCGTCCAGGCTGCCGCTGGTATTGGCGCGGCCGAACTGCCCCATGATCGGGCAGTGCATGCGCACCTCGGGTATCACCACCTTGTCGAAGGCATCCTCAGCCAGCCCGGCCAGCTGGAGGATACGCAGCGCTTCATTGTCTAGGGCAATCGCCCGGGGCATCAGCAGCACATCGTGCACCTTGTCCACCACCAACGTCTGCACGCCGTAACGGCCGAGCATGGCCGCCATGGATGCCCCTACTGGGCCGTTACCGATGATCAGTACATCCACGGATTCTAGGAGCAGAGCTGGGGTCGAGGTCTTCATGCCTGTTGTTGTCCTGTTTTAGCCGGATTGCGGCGTGTTGAAGCCATTAGAAGTGTGCGCATTGCTCTCGGATCGAAGGGGCTGGCCATTGAGCTGGCCTGTCGGTTCGGTTGTTTGAGGGCGCTGTGTGCATCGAATACGCAAATGAACACCTAGATTCAAAATAAAACGTATTGACTAAAATAGAACACATGTGTTCAATTTGGGCAAGTCGTGTTTTAAGAGAGCCTTCCATTGACCAACGTCAGCCCAGCGCAGCGCCGCATCTACCAGGCCGCCATGCGCCTCTTCACCGAGAAGGGGGTTACCCAGCTCACCATCAGTGATTTGGCGCAGGAGGCGGGTGTGGCTCGCGGCACGGTGTACAGCCACGTGAAGAGCACAGAGCACCTGTTCGAGCAGGTGGCCAGTCAGCTCAGCATGGAGATGCATCAGCGCGTCAGTCTGAGCTTCGTGGATATCGAAGATCCGGCGCAGCGGCTGGCCAATGGCGTGCGTGCCTTTATCCGCCGGGTGCATGAGGAGCCGCAGTGGGGTGCGTTTCTCGGACGCTTTGCCATGAGTAATGCCTCGCTGCGCGAGATGTTTTACAGCCAGGTCGCTGTGGACCTGCTCAAGGGGCTTAGCAGCAAGCGCTATCACTTTCGCCAGGAGCAACTGGCCAGCGTGATCTCGATGGTTGCCGGCAGCACCTTGGGGGCCATGTTGCTGGTTCGCGAGGGCATCAAGACCTGGCGTGATGCCGGTAGCGAGACTGCCGAGCTGCTTCTGCTGGCACTTGGGATCAGCCCTGCGGAGGCCATGGGCCTAGCCGCTGTCGAGCTGCCGCCCCTGCCTGAACTGGACTGATCCCTTAACCACCTTTGCCCCGTTGCGGAGAACAGTAATGAAGCCAAGTCACCTGCCACCGCGCCTCGCCACTGCCCAACCGGTACGGCACTCGAACCCGACGGTCAAGGCTGTACGCCTGACTCATCTGATTTTCGAGCGCCCCGATCTGGAACTGGCTGAACGCTTTCTCAGCGACTTCGGCCTGCAGCTGGCAGAACGCGAGTCAGAACGCTTGTATATGCGTGGCACGGGCAGCGCGCCTTATTGCTATCGGGTACATCGTGCTGAGCAAGCGCGCTTTGTGGGCTTTGGCTTTGAAGTGGCCAGCTATGATGAGCTGCAACGTATCGCCTGCTTGCCAGGTGCATCGGCAATCAGGCCGCTGTCTGGTCCTGGCGGTGGTCAGTGCGTGCAGCTCAGTGATCCTTCCGGTTTTTGCGTAGAGGTGATTCAGGGGCAGGAGAGCGTGGCTCCGCTGCCGCAGCGCCAGGCGCTGCCGCTCAATCAGGCGGAGCAGGTACAACGCATCAATGCCACCCAGCGCCCGCCGATCACCCCGCCCGAGGTGGTGAAACTCGGTCATGTGGTACTGGAGCTGGCTGATTTCCAGGCCACCTGCGCCTGGTACACCGAGCATTTCGGCTTTATTCCCAGCGATATTCAGGTGCTGCCCGACGGCTCGCCTGCAGTGGCCTTTATGCGTCTGGATCTGGGTGATGAGCCGGCCGATCACCACACACTGGCTCTGGCCCAGGGCTTTATGGCGACCTACAGCCACAGTGCCTTTGAATTGGTGGATGCCGATGCGGTCGGCATGGGTCAGCGCATTCTGCGCGAGCGCGGCTGGCGGCATGCCTGGGGCATTGGCCGTCATATCCTCGGCAGCCAGATCTTCGATTACTGGCAGGACCCCTGGGGCCACAAACATGAGCATTACTGCGATGGCGACCTGTTCACCGCCAGTCAGCCCACCGGCATCCATGAGGTCAGCGCCCAGGCCATGTCCCAGTGGGGGCAGCGCATGCCGAAAAGCTTTACCCGACCCAAGCTCAACCTGACCAGCATCCGTGCGCTGCTGCGCAACCTGCGTCGCAGCCCCGATCTGACCTTGCGCAAGCTGATCACCCTGGCGCGGCTGTTCGCCTGAGGTCGTTCGCATGCCCAGTCTGAATCGCCGCGCGCTACTCAAGGCCGGTGCCGTACTGGCAGGCAGCAGTGTGCTGCCGATCAGCGCGGCGTCAGCACCGCAACCTGTTACTGCCGACAGCCCGCATACCCGGGCTGCCCAAGGAGCTCAAGCCATGTCCGTGAATGTCGTTCGTTTCGAGTTTCAGAATAAGCACCACTGGGGGGTATTGCGCCAGGCGCGCATTGTCCGCATTGATGGCGATTACCCCAGCACAGGCGAGCTGATCCGGCAGTGCAGCGTCGAGCAACTGGCGCAGCTGCAGGGTGAGGAGCTGGGTATCGAGCAGGTCAAGCTGCTGTCGCCGATCACGCGCGACCAGCAGTTCGTCTGCCAGGGTGCCAACTACCGGCAGCACATGATCGAGTCCGGTATGGACCCGGACGCCAAGAAGTACAACATGATCTTCACCAAGGCCAGCAGCTGTATCGTTGCCGCTGACAGTCCGCTGATCAAGCCGCGCAACGTGCGCTTTCTGGATTACGAGATCGAGCTGGGCCTGGTGCTCAAGCGTGAGATCACTGGAGCGGTCAAGGTTACCGATGCCAATCTGCATGAATTCATTGCCGGCCTGGTCATCGTCAACGACTACTCGGCCCGCGATATCCAGATTCCGCAGATGCAGTTCTACAAGGGCAAGAGCTTCCGCACCTTTGGTCCGGTGGGGCCGTATCTGTGCCTGCTGGCACCGGACGACTTCAAGTACCTTGCGCAACTGCAACTGCGCCTGACCGTCAACGGCCAGGTGCGCCAGGCAGACAGCACCGCCAATCTGGTCTTCGGCCCGGCAGAAACACTCACGGAACTGTCCAGCGTGCAGGACTTCGCTGCCGGCGATTTGATCGCCACGGGCACCCCCGCCGGTTGCGCCCTTTCTATCCCATCGCCGACCAAGCAGCGCTTTGCCGCCGCATTGCTGCCCGAAGCGGTGAAGTGGAAAGCCTTTCTCAAGGCCCAGGAAGGGCGCAGCGCCTTCTACCTCAAGCCCGGCGATGTGATCGAGGCCAGTATCCGCAGTGCTGACGGTCAGATTGACCTTGGCACCCAGCGCAATCTGGTTGTGGAGCACGCCTGATGGCCGTCAAGACCCTGGCCGATATCGAGGCCCTGGAGCGCGTGCCACTCAGCGAGCGCAACCTGCCGGCAAGTACCTACGCCGCCCTGCAGCAGTGCTCCGCAGCCAATGCCGACAAGCCGGCGTTAAGTTTTCTGCTTGATGCCAACAGGTTCAGGCAAACCCATGACTGGACCTATGGGCAGCTGTTTGCCGACATCACCCGCGCGGCCAATGCCTTCCATACGCTCGGCATCGGCCCGCAGGATGTGGTGGCCTTTATTCTGCCAAACCTGCCGGAAACCCACTTCACCATCTGGGGTGGCGAGGCGGCAGGCATTGTTATGGCGATCAACCCGCTGCTGGAAGCGGCGCAGATCGCCGAGTTGCTGCGTGCCGCCAAGGCCAAGGTGGTGGTGACCCTGGCGCCGACCCCAGGTGCCGACCTGTGGCCAAAACTATCCGGCCAGCTCGATAGCCTGTCGAGCATCCGTGAAATTGTCTGGGTCAGCATGGTGCCCTACGTTAACCCTCTGGCACGCCTGGCCCTAGGCTGGATGGCAGCGAGGGAAAGACGTCGCCATCCACAGCGACGCATTCATGATCTACGCAGCCTGATGCGCCGTGAGCCGGCTGAACATCTGCGCAGCGGTCGACAGATTCGTGCCGAGGAATCGTCCTCCTACTTCTGCACCGGCGGCACCACCGGGCTGCCGAAAATTGCCGTACGCAGCCATGGCTCAGAAGTGTTCAATGCCTGGGCCATGGCGGCCAATATGGCGCCACGCGAGCCAGGTCAGGTGTTTTTCTGTGGCTTGCCACTGTTTCACGTCAACGGTCAGCTGGTCACCGGGCTCATGCCCTGGACCCATGGCGACCGCGTGATCATCGGCACGCCCCAGGGTTACCGCGGTGAAGGGGTGATCGCCAACTTCTGGGCCCTGGTTGAGCACTTTGGCATCAATTTTTTCTCCGGCGTTCCCACCGCCTACTCGGCCCTGTTGCAGCAGCCGGTGGCCGGGCGCGACTTGTCTAGCCTGCAGTACGCCCTATGCGGCGCCGCGCCGATGCCGGTTGAGTTGTTCCGAACCTTCGAAGCGCAGATCGGTGTCCGCATTCTCGAAGGTTACGGCCTGACTGAGGGTGCCTGCGTATCGTCGGTCAACCCGCCAGATGGCGAGCGCCTGGTCGGCTCCATCGGCCTGCGACTGGCCTATCAGCAGATGCGTGCGGTGATTCTCGATGAGGCCGGCACGTACGTGCGCGATGCCCAGGCAGACGAAATCGGCGTGATCGCCATCCACGGCCCCAATCTGTTCCGTGGCTATCTGGATGACGGCCACAACCATGGCATCTGGCTCAATATCGATGGTCAGCGCTGGCTCAACACCGGCGACCTGGGGCGCATGGATGCCCGCGGCTACTTCTGGCTCACCGGGCGCAAGAAGGAGCTGATCATTCGTGGTGGTCACAACATCGACCCCAAGCAGATCGAAGAAGCTCTGCAGGGCCACCCGGCCGTAGCGCTCTGCGCGGCAGTGGGCAGCCCGGATGCCCACGCCGGCGAGGTGCCGGTGGCCTATGTACAGCTCAAACAGAACGCCAGCGCCAGCAGCGAAGAGCTACTGGCCTATGCCCGGCAGCACATTCCAGAGCGAGCAGCGCTGCCCAAGCGTATCGACATCATTGACGCCCTACCGGTGACCCCGGTTGGCAAGATTTTCAAGCCGGCCTTGCTGCAAATAGAAATCGCCAAGGTCATCGAGCACGAAGCGGCCCAAGGTGGTCTGGGGGGAGTAGAGCTGGACATTCGCCAGGACAGCCGTCGCGGCTTGGTTGCGCTTATCCGCGCGGGGGCAAATCGCCAGGCGCTGGAGCAGAGACTTGGAAAGTTCACCTTTCCAATCGAGTGGATTAACTAAGAGGTCAGTCATGAATAATAAGATCGCTACGCTTTGCCTGCTGCTCGGTGCGTTCCTGCTGCTGACCGGCTGCGACCAGCTGCAACAGGCCTTCATCGACCGCCAGGTGAAGAAGGTTAACGAAAACAACTTCTTCGAAGACGTCGGCGACGGCATCAAGGTGGTGCTGTGTGGCACCGGCACGCCGCAAATCCGCTCGACCCGCGGCCAGGCCTGCACCCTAGTGGCCGCGGGCGGCAAGCTGTTTATGTTCGATGCCGGGGAAAACGCCCTTCGCAATATCGAAACCAACGGTGTGCCGTTGCCTGCCGTATCCCGGGTGTTTATCACCCACTGGCACTCCGACCATTTCAACGGCCTGGGCGGGCTGATCAACCACACCTGGGTCAACGGGCGTAGTGATCCGTTCATCGTCTACGGGCCGCGTGGTGCTGATCGCGTGGTCAAGGGCTTGGCCATGGCCTACCGGATGGATGTGGATTTTCGCAACCAGCATTTCGTGGCCAACCCTGAGCGCGCCTTTGCCGAGGCTCGCACCATCAGCCTGTCTGCTGATCAGAACAGCACCCGTGTCTATGACGAAGGCGGAGTGACCATTGATGCCCACCGGGTTAACCACTATCCCGTCGATCCGGCCTTTGGCTACGTGCTGCGCTATCAGGGCAAGAAGATCTTCATCAGCGGCGACACCCATGTGACCGATCTCTATCTGGAGGCCATGCAGGATGCTGATCTGGTGATTCACGAGGCCGTCAACTCCGCGATGATCCACCGCGCAGCGGATGCCATGCGCCGTCAGGGCCGCGATACCCAGGCCGAGCATGCGCTGAATGTCATCAAGTACCACAGCGACACGCTGGAACTGGCTGATCTGGCCGAGAAGGCCGGGGTCAAGTATCTAGTTTTGACCCATCTGATTCCCAGCCCACCCAACTTCATTGCCAAGCGCCTGTTCTTGGGCGGCATGTCTGAGCGTTTCAAGGGACAGATCACCCTCGGCGAGGACGCCATGGAAATTGGTCTGTAACGACCTCCACTGTGGCCAGGCACAGCCTGGCTCTGGTTGATGACTTAACAAAAGAGATAATAAATGAGCATTAGACCTTGCATTCGTTTGTCTGCCATTGCGGGTTTATCCGCCCTGGCTGCCTCACCTGTTCATGCCCTGACCTTTAACGTCGGCGAGATTGAAGGGCAGTTTGATTCGACCTTGTCGATTGGCGCCAACTGGTCCACCCAGTCCCCTGACCGGGAACTGTGGGGCCAGGCGGGCGATGATGGGCGACGTAATTTTCGCTCCGGAGAAACCTTCTCCAAGGTGTTCAAGGGCCTCCATGATCTGGAGTTGAAGTACGAAAGTACTGGTGTGTTTATTCGCGGTCGCTATTGGTATGACTTCGAAACCAAGGACGAAGGCAAACGCTTCAAGGACATCAGCGACAGTGGCCGTCATCCTTTGGCGCAATCTTCAGGCGCGCAGATTCTTGATGCCTTCGTGTATCACAACTACGAGTTGCTCGATGGTCTCAATGGCAGCGTGCGGCTGGGTAAACAGGCCATCAACTGGGGCGAAAGCACCTTTATCCGTGGCGGCATCAATGCCATCAACACCATCGACGTTTCGGCTCTGCGCCAGCCGGGTGCAGAGGTCAAGGAAGGCTTTATCCCGGTCAATATGCTCTATCTCTCGCAGGCCCTTAGCGAAGAGTTGAGCGTCGATCTGTTCTATCAGTTGAGCTGGGAAAAGACCGTCACCGAAAATTGCGGCACCTTCTTCTCGCAGAATGACTTTGTTGCCGATGGCTGTGGCGGAGCTACGGTGGGGCCGATTCTGAGCGAAAATGTGCAGGCACAAACAGGGCTTAGCCCCTTTGGCATCAACCTGACTGACGAGGGTATTGAGGTCAAACGGGCGAAAAACAACGAGCCCCGCGATGATGGCCAGTGGGGCATGGCTTTGCGCTGGTTTGCCACGCCGCTTGACACCGAGTTCGGCTTCTATGCGGCCAATTATCACAGCCGCCAGCCCTATATTAGCTCCATCTCCAGCCCCAATATCATCGCTAACCCGGGCGTGAATCAACAGCTGTGCGGCAATCTCGGTATCGCTCCTGGACCAGGTACTTGCGGTGCTTTTCTGAATAGCAACCAAGGTCGTCAGTTGATTGGTGCGTATCGACTGGGCACCTCGCAATATTACGTCGACTATCCAGAGGATATTCGCCTCTATGGGTTGAGCTTCAACACCATGTTGAGTACCGGCACGGCGCTTTCCGGAGAACTCAGTTATCGACCCAACTTGCCGGTGCAGATCAACTCGGTGGACCTGACTGCCGCCGCTGGGGGGATTGCAGATAGAACGCCGGTGTACTCATCTGGTGCCTACCAGATTGCCAACAATGCCCGGCTCAATGGCTATCAGCGTAAGGAAGTCACCCAGGCTCAACTGACTGCCATACATGCCTTTGATCAGGTCATGGGTGCCAACCGCCTGACCCTGATTGGGGAAGTCGGTATGACCCATGTTGGCGGTCTGGAAGGGCGCGGCGGATTGCGTTATGGCCGCGCCGATGTGTTTGGCCAGGGCGCGCTTTACGGCAGCGTGGCTTGCGAGGGTGAGCACTGCAATGAGGATGGCTTTGTCACCCAGAACTCCTGGGGCTACCGTGCGCGCGCCATGTGGGAATACGACGATCTGCTGCCAGGCGTGCAACTGCGGCCCAGCCTGACCTGGTCTCATGACGTCAAAGGCTATGGTCCCGAGCCTGGTTTCAACGAGGGATCAAAGGCCGTCAGCCTGGGCCTGGATGCCGTCTATCTCAGCACCTACAACGCCAGTCTGTCCTACACCAACTTCTTTGGGGGGGAATACAACATGAACGTTGACCGTGACTTCCTTGCCTTGAGCTTCGGCGTCTCTTTCTAAGGTATTGCCATGAAAACCATTTCCCTGAGCCTTTCAGCCCTGGCTTTTGCCCTGTTTAGCCTTAACAGCCACGCCGCTGTTTCTGAAGCCATGGCCGCAGAATTAGGTAACAGCCTGACCCCGACAGGGGCCGAGCGTGCCGGCAATGCCGATGGCAGTATCCCGACCTGGCAAGGTGGGCTGGCAGCCAATGCCGGTACTGTCGATGCCTTTGGGCGACTGAGCGATCCGTTTGCCGATGAAACACCGCTATTCACCATCAACGCTGAAAACGTGGCGCAATACCAGGACAAATTGAGCGGTGCCCACCTGGCCTTGTTCAAGCGATACCCAGCCTCATACAAGATGCCGATCTATCCCAGCCATCGTACCGCCAGCCTGCCTGAGGCGGTCAACCAGGCCATTCGGCTCAATGCGACTCAGACCAAGTTGGTGAAAGACGGTAACGGCCTGGAAGATTTTACCACTGCTATTCCTTTTCCCATTCCCCAGGCCGGTATTGAGATTATCTGGAACCATATCACCCGCTATCGGGGCGGCAGCGTCAAACGCAACTTGATGCTGACCAGCCCCATGGCCAATGGCAGTTTCGTTCCGGTATTTGTACGCCAGCAATTTACCTACCGCGATCAACTGAAGGACTACGACGCCAGCAAAACCAACAACGTACTGTTCTACTACATGCAGACCATTACCGCCCCGGCGCGTCTGTCCGGCAACGTGCTGCTGGTACACGAAACCCTGGATCAGGTGAAGGAGCCTCGCAAAGCCTGGCTCTACACCGCTGGCCAGCGTCGAGTTCGGCGGGCACCACAGGTTTCCTATGACGGCCCGGCACCAGGCTCTGAAGGGCAGCGAGTAGCTGACAACCTGGACATGTTTAATGGCGCGCCGGACCGCTACGATTGGAAATTGGTGGGCAAGCGCGAACTCTACATCCCCTATAACGGCTTCAAGCTGCAGTCTGCCGATGTTAAATACAACGACATCATCAAGCCTGGGCATATCAACCAGGATCTGAACCGCTATGAGCTGCATCGCACCTGGGTAGTCGAAGCCACTCTCAAGCCCGGTCAGCGCCACATCTATGCCAAGCGTGTTATGTACATCGATGAAGACACCTGGCAGATCGTGGCAGTTGAGCACTATGACGGGCGTGGCGAGTTGTGGCGCGTTGCTGAGGGTGTGATGACGCCGCTGTATGACAAGCAGATTCCCTGGCTTGGTGTCGAGATGCTGTATGACCTAGTTAATGGCCGGTACCTGGTTTCCGGCTTGCGCAATGAAGAACAGAGCCCCATGGAGTTTGGTATTCAAGCATCTGCAGGCGAGTACACCCCTTCAGCACTCAGAAATATGGGTGTGCGCTAAACAAACGCTACTTAGTCAGCGGCCACAAGCTGTCTGACCTAGCCGCCTCCGGGCGGCTTTTTTGTGTGCGCCCAGCATGGGCGCAATCTTGCGGGTGAAAGTCTTGGCGTAAGCTGGCCACAGCTAACGAAGTGAAGCGCTACTGCATATCCCTCTTTTGCGAACCGGAGCTATAAGTCAAAAATGGCCGCTTTTGGTCGAAAACGGACGTTTTACATGCAGAAAGCCTGTCCCATCACTCGCTCTGTTTGGCTGGGCGCTTTCCGGCGTTTATCTAGTTAGCTGAGATGAAAGTGGCGATGCCGAGTGAACTCAAATCGCTCATTTCTGCCCCTCGTGACTGGCAACCATCAGCCAAAAAGAGCAGACATTCGCTATGTGACCAGTAGATTGGGGCGTTTCACAATGATGACTCCTTGTGGCAGACCTTTGTGGCGTGGTGAAAGCCCGTGCTGTTTACTACCCTGCTAATTAGTAGACAATCGAAATGCCCCTTCGCTACCGGCACGCTCAAATGGATCAAATTCTCTCGATTCTCTCCGAAACCATTCCTAAAGCCCGAACGCTGGAGCAGCTCACGCGGCCTTTACTGAGCTTACTCAGCCAGGCCACCGGGATGGAGTCGACTTACCTGACTACCATTGACACTGATGCAGGCGTCCAGCGTGTCGAGTACGCCCGCAACGTGGGTGACATGGTTATCCCTGAAGGACTGGTCGTGCCATGGGAAGATACTCTGTGTAAGCGAGCACTGGACGAGAACCGCATGTACTCGGACAACGTTGCCGAATGCTGGGGTGACTCAGAGGCCGCAGCGGCTTTGGGCATCAGAACCTATGCAAGCGCTCCAATCAGATCCCAGGATGGACGGGTACTGGGTACGGTCTGTGCCGCCAGCTCAGATCAGGTGGCACGCGCGCCCGATGTAGAACCATTATTGATGCTGCTGTCAGGGCTGTTGAGCTATTCCATTGAACGTGAACGGCTGGTTGAGCGGCTGCAGGCCGCCAACTCTGAGTTGGCTACACTGGCGCTGACAGACCCTCTGACCGGCTTGTCCAATCGGCGCGCCATCCTCAATGATGTACCTCGTCTATTCGACCAAGCACAGCGAGAGAGTACATATGTGCTATTAGGAGTCATCGATCTAGATGGCTTCAAGCAAATCAATGATACCTACGGCCACCAGGCAGGGGACCAGTTTTTGCGTGGTGTGGCCACCCAGTTGCAACATTGCCTCAGATCCAGCGATACGATTGGTCGTGTCGGTGGGGATGAATTCATCGTAATCGCAGTGGGTACAGCATCCGAACACCTTGACCTAAAAACCGACATGCAACATGCCGCCGGGCTAATGCAGGATCGCCTGAGCAAAGCGACCATAGGCCGATATAAACTGGGGCCAGAACTTGACGATATTGACTACACCGGAGCAAGTGTTGGGGTGGTCGCTGTGCTGCCGGGCAGCATGACTGCGGAAGAGGCTGTCATGTTGGCTGACCGCGAGATGTACACGGTGAAGCAGCAACGTAAACTTCAAATGATGTAGTTACCGGATAAATGCTGTCGAACTGGGTCAGCCTGTCGTATCAGGCCGAAGACTGCCCAAAGCGGCCGTCGAGCGCCTACGAAACTAGGGGCGATTCACTAGTTACTTGCCTAGGATGCCTAAGCAATCGCGGCGAAGCGCTCGATATGAGGGTGCTCGCGATGTGCTGCTTGCCACAGGTCGTAATCGATTTGTACGCTAAGCCAAGTACGTGCCTTGCCTATGCCTGCCAATTCCAAGCGGACGGCAAGATCCGGGCTAATCGGAGCATGCCCGTGCAAGATCCGCGATAGCGTTTCACGGGCAAAACCAAGCCTTCGGGCCAGTTCGGCGATGCTGATATCAAGCTCTGGGAGCACGTCTTCGAGCAACGTTTCGCCAGGATGCGGCGGGTTGGACATGGTCATGGAAACCCCTCCTGTTCAGTGGTAGTCAAGGTAGTCAACGAGTTCTATGTCGCTACCAACGAATCGAAAGATCACTCGCCAATTGCCGTTGACTGTGAGAGACCAGAACTCTACAAACTCCCCTTTAAGGGGATGCAGTCGCCACCCTGGTATGTCTAGATCGGCTGGCTCGCATGCTCTGTCCATAAAACTCAGCATCCGACTTAGACGTTTCGCGTGATCATTCTGGATGCCTTTGGTCGAGCCTGATTCGTAGAAATTGCGTAGACCTTTGTGCCTAAAGCTTATGATCATGTTCTTGAGTGTGATGTATTGGATCACGTTTTTCAACCGCGAAAAGACTATTCCATGATGGCTCCGCCGCTTGCGATCAGGTTGAGCGCACGCCGGGGGGATCAACTGTGCTTGTCGACTTCCGTGCTTGATCTCTTAAACACTCGATCTCTTGCCATAAACGCCTCAAGCATGTGCGGTATGAGTGTCAGGGCATCGACGTCTTCGCCGTGGGCTTGCGAGTGCAGGATCGCGTAGCGTTCAAGGTCGGCTTTCAGGTGGGCCGGGCAGTTGAATGTCAGTTTCAGGTTCTCGGTTTTAGGTAAGGGGCCGAGGCGCAGTTTGGTTGTGCTCATTGCGGGATCCTTTGTTGATTGACTAAGGGCTGGTAGGGGCGCAGCACTAGATCGCGATTGACGATCACGCGCAGGGGTAGGCCAGGACGCTCAGTCAGCGTGGGTTGGATATCCAGGTTGCGACGGGTCACTTCCTGGCCGATTTGATTGACTGTGTCCTGTAGGCTGTCTCGCCCTGCGATGATGATTCTGTCGCCATCAGCACGGCTTGAGGGCGCCGCCAACTCGGCGCCGATGCCAAGCAGGCTGGTCATCGCTGCACCAGCAACGATCCGATCCCAATGCCAGTCGACGCCATCCTCCAGCCCGGCATAGCCGGCGGCATCTGCACCGACCAGGTTGTCGAGTTGGAATGAGGACGTGTCAGGCAGGATTACCCGTTGCCAAACCATCTGCACGCGACTCTGCCCGAAGCTCACCTGGCTGTTATAACGGCCGAGCAAGCGCGACCCTTGGGGTATGAGCACAAGCTGTCCGGTGGCGCTGTCGTAGACCGGTTCGGTTACCGTGGCGATCACATCTCCAGGTAGATCAGACTTGATGCCAGTGACCAGTGCCGCTGCGATGATCGTCCCGGCCATCACCTGATAGGGTGAGTCGGGGAGTTGCACAAATCCGGCATTACGGATTTGTGCGTTTCCGGATTTACTGAGAAACGCCTCTTTCTGCTCTTGGCGGTTTTGCATTACGGCAGCGTCTGAAGGCGGGCCGAAGACTGCGGCAGTGGGATGGAAGTTGTCACGAGCAGCAAGACTCGGGGTAGCAGTCGCGGCGCTCGATATTTTTTGTCCGCCTGTTTGGAAGAACACAGACGATTGCGCTGCCTCCTCGGCCTCTTTGAGCCTGGCGAGGCGTTCAGCTTCGACTGGATCGCTCCCCGATTGGTTGTAGCCATAACCCTGATACTGCTGTTCCGACTTGAGTATGGGCCCGCCCAGATCGCCAGGTAGTGGCGGCCCAAGTTGCGGTACTTCAGGTGCCTCCGGCTTGGGTAACTGCGAGTAGTCTGCGGGCAACTGCTCAAGCCCCTCGGAGCGTGCAATACGATCAATGTTGTAAAGCTCGCTTGGCTCCGTATTCTGACGGCTTTGCTGCGGCTGCAGCGACCACAGCATGGCACCCAACACTGCACTGGCTAGGCCGCCGGCGAGTACCGCTAGCATACGAGGATTGAGGCGGGTGACCGGACGCGGCTGCGCGCGTAGTTCCAGTGACTCAGGTTCTTCCTTGGCAGGCAGTGGCGACTGCACTGCACCTCTGATCTCTTGATTAGCACTCATGGTCAGGGTCTCCGAACACTGCCATCAGTGCGCTCGATCCGGACGATGTCCCCCTTGTCCGCCCCCAGGCGCAGTTCGGCGGCACCGAACAAGCGGTCGACGATGTAGTACGGCGAACGGAAGCGGTAGTTAACGAGCTGGCCGTCACCCTCAGGGCCAATCACAAACAATGGCGGCAGTTCGCCTTGGGCGATGCCTGCGGGGAATTGGATGTAGACCTTGCGGCCATCATCAAACGCACGGAGTGGTTTCCAGGGCGGGTTGCTGCCAGTAATCGCATAGCGAAAGCGCAGTTGTTCAAGCGTCAGGCCCGCATCCACCGGTGCCGCTACCTGTGCTGCACTGGCACGGCGTTGCAGGGCAAGTATGCGATCCTTGGGGTAGTCCCAAGACACCGAGGCCATCCACGCGTGCTCCGTGGACGTCAGCTCGATCAGGTAAGTGCGTCGTGTGGTGGTAATCACCAGGTTGGTCTTTAGGTCGACACGGGTCGGCTTGATTAGCACGTTAATACGCTGTTCTTCACCGGTACCGCTGGCGGTGTCACCGACGATCCAGCGGACCGTGTCGCCTGCTGCAACGGTGATTAGCTCTTCGCCGGCCTGCAGGTTGATCGCGGTTACACGACCAGGACTGCTGTAGACCTGGTACAGCGCGCCATCCGAGTACGGCCAGACCTGAATCGCATTGATGTAGCCTTCTCGCGTGGGGGAGATGCGAGCGTCTCGATTGGCACGCGTTACCCGCACACGTTCATCGACTGGTTCCTTGCCCGGCTTGCTGGCAGACGCGTTTATCAGCGGCTTGAGCTGCGCTGGCAATGCCAAGGGCTTGGGCATTTCCACCACCTCGATGGGTTTTGGTGGTTCAGGTAAACGCTGTGCCTCAACGGGCTCGTCCAGAGCGATCACGGGCGGCTTCTGACTGGCGCAGCCAGTCAGCACTGCAAGCAGCAGTGGGCAGATATAGAAGTGCAGGGGTAATTTCATGGTTACTTGGCTCCTTCCGAAGTGTCCAGTTCGCGGCTCCATGACAGGCCGTTGATGTAAATGCCGAGTGGGTTACGCCGCAGTTTTTCCTCTGTGCGCGGTTGCTGCAGCACAAGCGAGAGCACTGCCGTCCAACGCTCCAGTCCTGCGGCTGCGCCGTTTACAAAGCGGCGCTCGATCCAGCGAACCTGGAATGAGTTATCGCTGGCACGTATCACGCTGGTGACTTCAACTGACACGGACTCCTTACCGACCCGTGCGAATGGATCGTTGGCGCGGGCATAGTCATTGAGGGTCGCGGCGCCTCGGTCAGTGGTGGAGTGATAGGCCGCTAGCCAGTTCTGCCGTACCACCACTGGATCGATGGATAAGGAGCGCACCTGCTCGATAAACCGCGCCAGGTGGTGTGCAATTTGCGCGTCTTGAGGTTTATATGGGCTGGCGGCTTCGCCTACGGCGCGTACTTCACCGAGGTTGTTTACTTCCACCACGTAGGGTGTGATCGTTGACACTGCCGTGCGCCAAACAAGCCCGGCTGCCATTAGCAGAGCGAGGCTCAGGCAACCGAATGCCATCAGTCGCCAGTTGCGTGCTTGGGTCAGGCTGCTGCCCACGCGTCGGTCCCAGGCCTGCTGTGCTGCTTGGTACGGTGTGACGGGCTGAGGGGTTTCGCTATAACGCGTCTGTGGGCGTTTGAATCGCATCTTCGTTCTCCTTCACGAATTTGATGAGTCGCTGATCTGCGGCCCCGGTGATGAGCCGCCGCCATCACCACCGCGTAGCGTGTGCGCGACTGTGGTTGCCGCGTGGGTGAGTTGTTGTTTGCGCTGAAGGCGTTTGGCCCACTGGGGTTGTTGGGCGGCGGATGCAGATATGCTGGCACCGGTGGTATGGGCGCCAGTCGAAGCCCCTGCTGCTGGCGCCATGCCCGCCGCCAAAGGCTTGGCCCCACCCAGTGCTAAACGTGCCGCTCCAGGCGCCATCCGCGCACCAGCCAACACCGCTCCGCCGACTCCCGTGGCCACGGCTGCTGCACCTGCAGTCATACCCGCAGCACCCAGTGCGGTACCTGCTGCTGCACCGGCTCCCAGTTGAGGGGACCCTGACACTAAGCCTGTAGCAATCCCAGGTCCGAAGATGCCCAGACCAAGCAGTGCCAACGAGGCGAGCATCACCACCAGAGCGTGATCGATAGAAGGCTCTTCCGGCACCGCCCGGAACTCAGCGAAAAGTCCTGTTCCGATACCAACGATCACTGCCAGAACCAGCACCTTGATGCCTGAGGCCAACACGTTGCCCAGTACTTTCTCGGCGAGAAAGGCTGTCTTGTTCCATAGGGCGAAGGGCACCAGAACAAAGCCGGCGAGGGTGGTCAGCTTGAATTCGATCAGCGTGACGAACAGCTGAATCGACAGGAAAAAGAAGCTGATGATCACCACTAGCCAGGCTAGGAACAGCACCAAAATACTGTCGAGATTGCTGAACACCTCAGGAAAGCCGCCGAGGCTGCTGATCTGATCAAGTAGGGGGCGGCTTGCTTCGATACCGAGCGATGCCAGGCGTCCTGGCTGTAAAAACTCGGTATGACTCAGTGCGGAACCAGACGCTAAAAGGCCCAATCCTGCGAAGGAGTTGAAGACAATCTTGGCAAGGAAATTGAAGTTGCCGATGATGAACGCGAAGGTGCCGACATAGAGGACCTTGCGGATCAGTTTTGAGCTGACGTCTTCGCCGCCCATGGCCCAGAACAGCCCAGCCAGGGTCATGTCGATGGTCACCAGGGTCATGCTCAGAAAGGCCACTTCGCTGCCCAACAGACCAAAGCCCGAGTCGATATACAGACCGAATACCTCTAGGAAACGGTCGATCACGCTGACGTCGTTCATTGCACGTCCTCGTCGAAACTTGCCGGTATGGTTGGCAGGCCGTCGAGCTTCAGGAATTCGCCAGGCTGCGCGCAGCCGGAGTAAAACCTTGTGCTTAAAGGCTCAACGTGATCGACGTCAGCGGCATCAGAGTTGTGTTCGCAGGCAGCCAACATGAGCAGCAGGGGCAGGAGAGGCAGGGCTTTCATGACGCGACCTCACCGCCGGTAAAACTGCACGGGGTAGGCGCTGTAAGGCGTTCCGCTGCCCATAAAGCGCTTACGCAACTCTCGGGCTTTCTCGGACGCCGCGGCCTGGCGGGCAAGTTCCAGGGAAACAGCGCGGTTCTGGGTAATCTGTAATTGCTGGGCTTGGATCGACTGCTTGGCCTGCAGAGCCAGCAGCTGGTTGGTGGCCTGGGCCGCCTGAAGTGCGCCGCCGGCAGACTGACTTTGTTGCACCAAGTCAGCCAGCGCGCTCTCGTCCTGGGCCAGGTTCTGCGTCACTTGTGCTTGCACGCGCATCGCCGTGTGCAGCCCGTCGAGGCCCTGCTTCCAGCGCTCTCGCGTTTCCTGCGCAATACGCTGGGTGCTTACACTGCTTGAGTACTGGGCCGGATAAAGGCGAGTGAACTCCTGATCCAGACGTTGCACCTCAAAGGCCAACCCCTGGGCTTGGGCCAGTAGCCGCTCGGTATTGGCCAAGTTCGCACGCAATCGATTGACCACGTTGTAGTCCAGCGTCGCCAAATGCCGGGACTGGTTCATCAACATCTGAGTTTCGTTCTGTAACTGGCTTGCTTGGTTGCTGACCATCTCCATGGTGCGCAGAGCGGTCAGGGTGTTCTGCAGCAGGTTTGTCGGATCAATGACGGTAAAGGCACCTGCTGGCAGGGCCACAAGCTGGCCAAGAATCAGCAGTGTGGTGAACGCCGATCTGCGGATGAGGGGGGTCATGGCTGGCACTCCTTGCGTGCTGATGGGTAGGACGTGATCAGGTCGGCCGCCCAATCCAGGCCGCAATGGCGCAGCCAAGCAGGGGCAAATTTCGCAGATCGATGTGCTTGCTGTACCTGATCGATGGCTCGTTGCTGAATAGGACTGGCTGAGGCAGTGAATGCCAACGCCACTGGCCCTAGATCGAGGTCGAACAGGCGATTCCCTAAGCGGGACTGGTAGTAGTAATCACGCTTAGGGGTGGCCTGGGCGATGATCTCGATCTGCCGCTCGTTGAGGCCGAAATCCTGATAGATCCCACGGATCTGCGGCTCACCGGCCTGTGGGTTAGGTAGAAAGATACGGCTGGCGCAGCTCTCGATAATCGCTGCGGCAATGCTCGAATCCTTGATGTCGGCAAGCGATTGAGTGGCAAAGATCACCGAAACGTTCTTCTTGCGCAGGGTCTTGAGCCACTGGCGAATTCGAGCAGCAAACATCGGGTCGTCGAGAAACAGCCAAGCCTCGTCGAGGATCATTAATGCTGGAACACCGTCGAAGCGCTCCTCGAGTCGGGCGAACAAGTAGCTGAGCGCCGCCGCCACCGCAGCCTTGCTGTGCATCAGTTCCTCCATTTCGAAGCACTGCACATCCGCTGTACCGAGGCGATCCTGGTCAGCATCCAGCAACTGTCCATGGGCACCGCCCAAGACATACGGCTGCAGTGCCTGGCGCAGAACGTTGTCCTGTAGCAATACAGACAAGCCGGTCAGCGTGCGCTGCGTCTCTGGTGCACCGGCCAGGCTTTCGAGCGCTGTCCAGAGTGCTGCCTTTTGTTCGGGGCCAACCACTACACCTTCCTGCAGCAGACGCGCTGCCAGCCACTCAGCCGCCCATGTGCGATAACTTGCCTGGTCGATGCGTGCCAGTGGCTGGAAGGCAAGGTCTCCATCCCCGCCTAAGTCGTAGTGTTCACCCCCCATGCCCAACACCGTGGCGCGTAACGAGCGGCCCATGTCGAAAAGAAACAGACGTGAATCCGGGTAGCGTCGGAACTGCAGGGCAAGCGTCGCCAGCAGCACCGACTTACCCATACCGGTAGGGCCGGCCACCAAGGTGTGGCCAACGTCGCCGACATGGGTAACCAAGCGAAAAGGTGTCGCGCCATCTGTGCGGGTGATCACCAGTGGTGGACCCTTTAAGTGGTCATTGCGCGCAGGCCCGGCCCAGACTGCTGAGACCGGCATCAGATGAGCTAGGTTGAGCGTGGAGATCAGCGGTTGCCGAACATTGGCGTAGACGTTGCCAGGGATCGATGAGAGCCAGGCCTCAACTGCGTTGAGGCTCTCGGCAATTGTTATAAAACCGCGCCCTTGGATAACTCGTTCGACCAGGCGCAGTTTCTCGTCGGCGATCTGGGCATCACAGTCAGATACTGTCACGGTCGCCGTCACGTAACCGAAGGCAACCTGATCGTTGCCCAGTTCTTGGAGTGCAGCATCGGCGTCGCTGGCCTTGTTCGCCGCATCGCTGTCGATTAAGGGACTTTCCTGCTGAAAGATCGCTTCACGCAGCAGCGCCAGAACTCCCTTACGTTTGGAGAACCACTGCCTGCGTAGACGCTCCAGTTCCTTCTCGGCCTCGTCTTTTTCCAGACAGATAAAGCGCGTTACACAGCGATACGCAAAGCCCAGGTGGTTTAGATCGTCCAGTAATCCCGGCCAAGTCGATGTGGGAAAACCACGTATCGAGAGTACACGCAGGTGCTGCTCACCTAAACGTGGCGCTAACCCTGTGGTCAGCGCGCTGTCAGTCAGCAGTGCGTCGATGTGAAAGGGCACTTCGGGTAAAGCGACCTGCTGTCGGTGAGTTGAGACCGTGGCGTGCAAGTAGGTCAGCGTATGTCGGTCATCTAGCCAACCGAGTTCAGGCATCACGCCGTCCAACAGATCGTAAATGCGATCACTTTCAGCGATGAACGTGGTTAGTTGCTCGCGCCAGTCGACACCCTGTTGCGCTCGGTTCTCATAGAGCAGACCCGCGGCCCGTGAGCGCGCTTCCTCCGGCGGAAGGTAGAGCAGAGTCAGGTGGTAGGTGCTTTCGAAGTGACGGCCGTGCGCCTCGAACGCCCCGCGTCGTTCCTCATCTACCAACCACGACAACGCGTCCGGAAAATTACTGTCGGGGTAATCAGCTGCAGGAGCCCGTTCTGCCTCACTAAATAAAGCCCAGCCTGAACCGAGGCGGCGCAGGGCGTTGTTGAGGCGTGCCGATGCGGACACAAGTTCGCTTTGAGTAGCGCTGTCCAGGTCCGCCCCACGAAAGTAAAGCGTACGCTGAAAAGATCCGTCTTTGTTCAGGACCACACCTGGAGCAACTAACCCTGCCCAGGGCAGCCAGTCGGCGAGTTGAGCCGGTCGGCGTTGGTATTCGCTAAGGTTCAGCATATTGGCCTCCTCACACGTCTAGCAGCGGGTGCTGCTTGATATGTCGGGCGAACACCTGCAGGAACTGCGGATCTAAACGTGCACCCCAGACGGCCAGCGAATGGCCGAACAGCCAGAGCACTAGGCCTGGAATCCACAGTTGCAATCCAAGGCCAACGACTGCGGCCAGGGTGCCGTTAAGGATTGCCACATTGCGTGGTGCGCCGCCGAGCAAGATCGGTTCGGTTAGCGACCGATGCAGCGGTACTTCAAAGCCTGAAATGAATCCGCGCTCGCCGTTCATGCGACCACCGCCCCGCCAGCAAAGCTGAAGAAACTCAGGAAGAACGAGGAGGCCGCGAAGGCAATAGAAAGGCCGAAGACGATCTGGATGAGCTTGCGGAAGCCGCCGCTGGTGTCTCCGAAGGCCAGTGTCAGGCCGGTGGAAATAATGATGATCACCGCGATTATGCGAGCCACAGGTCCTTGGACAGAGTCGAGGATTGATTGCAGTGGCCCTTCCCAAGGCATACCGGAACCGGCTGCTAGGGCAGGCAAAGACATACCGACGCAGAGCGCGCCTAGGACAAATGCTTCGGCAAGACGCCGACGATTCACCACGGAGGCGGGGAGAAGGTTCATGACTAGTTTCCTGAAACTGAGAGTGGGGAGGTGAGGGCGTCGATGGCTCGGAGGTGATAGCCGCGCTCGTCGTGGCCGATGACCTGAGCGATCTGCTGTACATGCCGGGCACGGCCGCGACCTGAGAGAAACACCACCAAGTTGACCGCTTCTGCGATAAGCGCCCGTGGTGCGGCCAGGGCAACTTCGAGAATCAGTTGCTCTAGGCGCAACAGTGCCCCTTGCGCGGAACCTGCATGGATCGTTGCAATACCGCCTGGGTGGCCTGTTCCCCATGCTTTGACCAAATCTAACGCTTCACCGCCTCGAACCTCGCCTACCACCACTCTGTCAGGGCGAAGGCGCAGGGTGCTGCGCACAAGATCGGCCATGGACACGACGCCGGGCTTAGTTCGCAGTGCGACGTGATCAAGGGCGGGACACTGCAGCTCGATGGTGTCCTCCAGCACCAACACGCGGTCACCGGTACTCGCGACCTCGGCAAGCAGCGCATTGGCCAGAGTGGTCTTACCGCTACTGGTACCTCCGGCGACAAGGATGTTTTGGCGTTCGTGCACTGCGCCGCGCAAGTAATCGGCCTGCGGAGCAGTAAGGATTCCGTCCCTTACATAGCGCTGAAGCGGGATGACACCAGCTGAGCGCTTACGTAGCGCAAATGTCGGTTTGGCAGCTACGGGTGGAAGGACACCCTCGAAGCGCTCGCCCGATTCGGGTAGTTCCGAGCTGAGCAGGGGATTACCTCGATGTACTTCGGCGCCAACATGCGCGGCGACTAAGCGGATAATCCGCTCCCCGTCAGCCGCTGATAGCGTGCCCAGGCGGGACCGTCCGCCGGTAAGGCGGTCGATCCAGAGTGCCCCGTCTGGATTGAGCATGATCTCGACGACGTCTGTGTCATCCAGGGCATCTGCTATCAGAGAGCCCATAGCCGTACGCAGCATTCGACTGCGGCGGTCCAAGGAGGTCGCAGCACCAAATGCGGGAGAGGCAGCATTCATTGACGCTCTCCCGTATCCGCAGTGTCTGTCCTCACATCCTCGTATGCCTCTCTAACCAGGCTACGCCCGCGCTGCAGGTGCCGACCCAGTTGCTCAACGAACTGGGTGAAGCGAAGCTTGCCTTGGGCGCGTGCCGCGTCTTGATGAGCTTCGGGAACTGGCGTGCTGACAGTGAGGTAGTATCGGATATAGAGCGCCACAGTCTCGATCAGGATGTTCTGGTCGCGCTCCAGGCGCTCGAACTGGCGTGACAACCGATCAAGTCGCTTGGCAGTCGCGATCTCGCGCTGGTCGCCGGATTCAGGCGACAGCCAGGAAGCAAGCGCAGCAGCAATGATCGAAGACTTGGATACGCCTTTCTTGATTGCCAGTTCGTTTAGGCGTTTGGCGTGCTCGGGTTGTATGAACAGGTTTAGGCGGGCTCGGCTCATAAGGCTATTCCGTCATTAGGGTCGAGGGCAGCAAGCCGCGCCACGCGGTTTAAGCGCGGATCGGGCTGAGTTGGAAATGGGGTAGGGATGTCGTCCTCGTAGAGGAGCAATAGATCACTGGTGGAACCTTCGTATTCAGGTCCGTGATCGACTTCAGCCAATTCGGGCTGAAGACGAGGACCGCCGTCTTCGATGCTTTCGTCATCGGCAAAGCTGCCCCCAGAAGCATCGGCCGTTATGGCGACAACCATGCCGCTCCAGTCATCCATTCTTGCTGCAGGTGAGTCGGCGTACTGACCAGGTTGAAGCTTGGGTGCAGGCAGAACGCGAGGCTTGAAGTTGGTGTCGGTGAAGTAGCGGATCTTCTTCGCCCTTATCGGAGCGAGGCCGGAGACCATCACGACGGCCTCGTCGCTAGGCAGTTGCATCACCTCGCCGGGCGTCAGTAACGGGCGGGCAGTTTCCTGGCGCGACACCATCAAGTGTCCCAGCCAGGGCGCAAGACGATGGCCTGCATAGTTGCGCTGTGCGCGCAGTTCTGTGGCGGTACCGAGAGTTTCGGAGATGCGCTTGGCAGTCCGCTCATCGTTGGTGGCGAAGGTCACCCGCACATGGCAGTTGTCCAGGATCGAGTGATTCTGGCCATAGGCCTTATCGATTTGATTGAGCGACTGGGCGATCAGGAATGCGCGCAGTCCATATCCGGCCATAAAGGCGAGGGCGGTCTCGAAGAAGTCCAGCCGTCCTAGAGCCGGAAACTCGTCGAGCATGAGCAATAGTTTGTGCTTGCGCGCGATGCCATCTGAACCATCAAGCGACTCGGTCAGGCGCCTGCCGATCTGATTGAGAATCAAGCGGATCAGAGGTTTCGTACGGCTGATATCGGAGGGCGGCACCACCAGGTACAGCGACACCGGATGTTCGGCGGAGATGAGGTCTGCGATGCGCCAATCGCAACGTGAGGTGACCTCCGCTACCGTCGGGTCGCGGTACAAACCGAGGAACGACATCGCCGTGGACAGCACTCCCGAACGCTCATTGTCGCTTTTGTTCAGTACCTCCCTGGCAGCAGACGCAACAACTGGATGAGTCGCATCGCCTAGATGGGGAGTGCTCATCATTCGGTGAAGGGTAAGTTCGAAGGTGCAGTCCGGATCAGAGAGGAAATTGGCCACGCCGCATAGCGTCTTGTCCTGCCCTGCATAGAGCACATGCAGGATGGCGCCGACCAGCAGTGCGTGACTGGTTTTCTCCCAGTGATTGCGACGTTCAAGAGCGCCTTCCGGGTCGACCAGAATGTCGGCAATGTTCTGCACGTCGCGCACCTCATGGGTGCCACGACGTACCTCGAGTAATGGGTTGTAGGCAGCCGATGCCGGGTCGACCGGATTGAAGAGCAGACAGTGCGAGAACCGTGAGCGCCAACCAGCAGTCAGGCTCCAGTTCTCGCCCTTGATGTCGTGGATGACAGCCGAGGCTGGCCAGGAGAGTAGGGTGGGTACCACCAGGCCGACGCCTTTACCTGATCGTGTTGGGGCGAAGGTCAGTACGTGCTCGGGGCCCCCGTGACGCAGGTAGTGCTCTTCGAACAATCCCAGAAATACGCCTGTGGATTGTGTCATCCCGGCTGTGCGAACTTCTTCTAAACCCGCCCAGCGTGCTGAACCGTAGGTGGTGACTTGCCGAGCCTGGCGAGCGCGCCAGATTGCCATGCCAATAGCCACAGCCAGCGCAAGCAAGCTACTGCAGGCCGCGATACTACCGCCGATGTTGAAAACTTCAGGCGCGTAGGCGTCAAAGACGAACCACCACTCGAACAGCCGCCAAGGGTGGTAGATCGGTGCACCCAGCAACTCGAACCAAGGCATTCCCAGGCGTGCCTGGTAGCCGAGCGCGGAAGCTGTCCATTGTGTAGCACCCCATATCCCAGAAAGGGTAATGGTTAGAACCACCAGCACTTGTCCGTAAAGCACCGTTGTCGCTTGCATCCCTGAGCCCAGCCTCCATGACGAAGCACTCGGCACGAAGATGTGCCGCGGACGAGAGATTCGGCACTGGCAGTGCGAGGGTCAAAGACCGTTTAGGGAAGGATTATGGGCGGGGGGGGCAACAGTTCTGGTTATGGTGGTTGGCAGATAAACTCAGCGGGTTATGGCGTGCACGACTTGTAGATGTCGAGCGATTGCGACAGACCTGACATTGGCGGTTATTTCAAGCCACTGTGTGTCGCATATTTCAGCACTTCATTTGCAGATTGATTAAGAAGGTTTCGTGAGGAAGGGTTCAAATTGTGTTGCGCCTGGCCTCGGAGGGGCTCAGCAGTTGGGTAAGGAGGCTCTGTTGTCATCCTTGGGCGTAACTCTTGGTGCTTTAGTTTTCGGCCTGCCCCGATGCGGCAAGTAACTGCTCTGCGCGTTGGTGGATGTTGAGTCATTTAGCGGGGAGAGACGTATGGGGACGTTATGGCCTGTGAAGCCATCGCATGGCGCCGGCTACGTTGCTCGGATCGACCAAACTGTCAGTGGGCCCGATTCATCATTTCACCATACCCGGCGAGTGGTTCTGCCGACTTACTGCTGTCACGTGGAGCAACGGCGCTCTGGTGATCTACGCAAGTTCGCGTATGAGTTCTGGATGCTTGCTCAATATACGGATCAAAACGGTTGCCTGGTCATTGGGCTTTGAGCGGTTCTGTTCCCAGTTCTTGAGGGTTGCTGGCTTGGCGTGAATGGTCTGGGCAAATACCCCTTGGGACATCTGCAGCTTTTCGCGCAGTGCGACGATTTCCGCGCCTGTAGCGGGTTCGATTGGAGTGTATTCGACCTTGTGGGTACGCAGGGTACGCTTGCCTTCAAGTGCTGCGGCCAAGTCGTCGAAGCCTTCGATCAGCTCGGAAAAAATATCGCGTTTGGTCATGGTGTTTGTCTCGCCCTCAATTCACGCTCAAGAAGCGTTTTCAGCTGCCTACGCTGGTCGCTGCTCAGGTCATCGAGTTCGTCCTTATGATAAAGGGTGAAGAGCCAGAACTGCAGACCGCTGTGCCAATAGTAGTAAATTACTCGAACGCCACCTCGCTTCCCCTTGTTGCGTCTGACAGAGCCGAAACGTACCTTCCTCAGGCCGCCGCTATCAGTGATGACTGCGCCTGCTTCCGGATTGGCCAAGAGCCTCTGTTGGAACAGCGAGTACTCGTCGTCATCCAGATGGGCTTCTCGATTGCGTTCAAAGGGCGACAGTTCAACGAACAATGCTATCATGTGTGCGCTATTTGCGTATATTAATGGTGGGTGTCTTCTTGTCAAGAAATGGCTCGTTGGCCAGATACAAGAAATACGTCAGCCTGACTGTGCCACCGCTGAGTGTTCCCGCTGCGAGTGAGGAGATCTTGTGCCTGGTGTAATCAAGCGATTTCCTTCTGTGATGCGTGATCCGGCTTCAACGCCTGGCTTTCCGCCGGACTCACCCTCCCGATAAAGCGGGCCAGTTGCTCGGCCGGCTCGCCTTCTCGTCGTACCAAGTAAGTGGTCAGCATCGTTGCGCAGCCGTCTAACTGCCTGGCCACGACGTCCGGATTGTTGAGTTCGTTGATGCGCGCCAGGCTAGAGAAGCCGAGCCCGTATCCTGCCGAAACCAGCGCCATCATCAGGTCCAGGGTGGTAACGCGCTCGGCAATGGTCAGTCGCGTATCCACGGCGCCCAGCACCTGCTGTAACTGGTGCCAGAAGCCTTCGCATACCTGCGGATCGCAGAGCACTAATGGGTAGCGCACTATCTCCTCGAGAGGAATTCGCCGATAACTCAGTAGAGGATGGCGGGTAGGCACCGCCACTACCAACGGGTCAAACCAGACCGGCTCTGCCAGCAAGCCATCCCCGACCTGGTCCGATTGAGCGAAGCCAATATCGAAAATGTCGTTGTTTAGTCCTCTTACCTGTTCGGTGAAAGTGACTTCAGACAAGCAGATATCGACTTCGGGTTCTTCTTCTCGGCACTGGGCGAGTAGGGCGGATAGACGCGTTTGGGGAATACCATCCGAAAGCGCAACTCGAATACGCCCTTGGTATCCAGCCGCGGCGCTCTTGACGCTGGCCTTTGCTTGATCGACCACGGCGAATACCCGGCGCGCTTCTTCCAGTAGGACTTTGCCTGCCCACGTCAGGCGCGTGCTACGCGTCGTGCGCTCGAACAACTGCACACCCAGTCGATACTCCAGTTCCTTGATGATCCTGGATAGGGGCGATTGCTCTATGTGCAGACGCGCGGCTGCACGCGCAAAGTGCAGTTCCTCTGCGACGGCTATGAAACAGCGAAGATGGCGCAGTTCCACTGCCTTCCTCCTTGAGTGATTTAGTTGTTGAGTTGGGCTTGCACGTTGCTCGTCCAAGTTGGCCGGCGACGCAGATTGATTATCTGCAGCAGGGCGCCGAGGGCGGCCACTGCGCCAGCGCTTGCTGCCAGGGTCCAAGTAGGCATCTGCAACAGCAGTACGAAACCACCTGCTGCCGCGCCAATGGCGCTGCCCAAGTAGAGCGCCGATTCATTCAGTGCGATGGCTAGGTTGCCGTCACCTTGTGCCTGGCGCGCGAGTATCAGTTCGTTGTTCTGAGGCACTTGAAGGGCCCAGCCGACTGCACCCCACAGAGCGATTGGCAGCATCACCAGCCAAGAGCTGATTGCAGCCGAAAGCGGCAGCACGAGCAGCGATACACAGAGGATTAGCATGATGGCGAAGGTCAGTGTTGGGCCTTTGATACGGTCCACCAGTGGACCAATCAGAAAGCTGCCCAGAACGCCGCCGATGCCCCAAACCCAGAGATAGGGGGTGACTGAACTAACGGCCCCATATGCAGGGTCTGTCATCAGTGGAGCAATAAAGGTGTACATGCCCAGACTAGCAATTGCTGCCAAAAGAGATACCAGCAAGATCACCAACACATGGCCATCGCCTAGGATTGCAAGCTTCTCGCTCAGAGAGCTCGCTGTGGCAGCGGGCAGCGCTGGTAACTTCAGCAGCAGGCCGAAAAACGCCACTAGTCCAAGTAGAGTGACTAACCAGAGAGCGGCCTGCCAGCCCATCTGCTCTGCGACGAGCAGGCTAAGAGGTACGCCAAGTACTACGCCGCTTGCCATGCCGCCCATGATGATGGCAATAGCTTTGCCACGACGTTCAGGTGTGGACACTGCCGCAGAGGCGCCAATACCCATGGCGAGATAAACGCCAGCGCCGATGCCAGCGATCGCTCGCCATATCATCAGAACGGTGAAGTCCTCAGCCAGTGCACTCGCAGCGTTGGCGATGACGAACAACCCGAGGGCTAGTAACAGGCCGGTACGTTGGCGATGAGCAGGGGTCAACGCAACGAAAATCGGTGAACCCAAACCGTAGGCAAGGGTGAAGGCTGTGACTAATTGTGCAGCCACTGCCACGGATACCGTGAATGAGGCCTCGATCATCGGGATCAGACCTGCTGTGACGTATGACGCCATGCCAAGGGCAAAGGCTCCCAGCGCTATCAGATAAATTGAGGATTGTTTATGTGTGTGCATGCTCAGGCTCGCTTGCGCTCTTGAGGCGCGCTAGTGGTACAGCTGAATGATGCGGCTCTGTACCAGAGCCGCATCTTTTGGGGGTTAAAGTTCGAGGCTGACGTCGTACTCGCTCAGCCAGGTGTTAAGGCCGACCGCCAACTCCATTCCCATGCGCTCATGCATCGGGGAAATGCTGCCAAGTGGTTTGGCCAGGGTCTGCTGGATACGGCTGCTGTCGAGTAGCGCTGTAACCGGCGCATTTCGATCTGCTTGAATGGCGGCTAGCGACTCGCGGAGGACTTTTTCGTAAGCCGGATCCTGGGTCGACGGATAGGGGCTTTTGACTCGCTCGCTGATCGACTCGGGCAGCAGGTCGCGAGTCGCAGCCCGCAGGATGCTTTTCTCCCGGCCGTCGAAGGACTTCATTTCCCAAGGGATGTTGAAGGCGTACTCGACTAGGCGGTGATCGCAGAAGGGCACTCGTACTTCGAGGCCAACGGCCATGCTCATGCGGTCTTTGCGATCAAGCAGGGTCTGCACGAAGCGCGTCAGGTTGACGTAGCTCATCTGGCGCATGCGCTGGTCCACCATGCTTTCGCCGGGCAGTAGCGGCGCCTCGGCGATTGCCTGGGTGTAGCTGTCGCGCAAGAAGCTCTGCATATCCAGTTGGGTCAGCAGGCCTCGGTCGAAGAGAGGCTTCCCATCGAAGTATTTGCCAGTGACTGAGGTCAGCCAGGGAAACGTGTCGGCTTGAATAGCCTCGGGGTCATGGAACCAGCGGTAACCGCCGAACACCTCATCAGCGCTCTCGCCGGACAGGGCCACGGTTGAGTGTCTACGTACCTCTTGGAACAAGCGATAGAGCGAAGGCCACATGTCACCCCAGAATGCCGGTGGCAGATCAAGGGCCCGAACGATCTGCGTACGCAGCTCAGGGTCTGCCAGTTCACTGCTGTCGAGGATAATCTCCTGATGGCTTGAATGGATCATTGCCACTAGGTCGCGAACGTAGGGGGCGTCCGGCGTACCGCGAACGGCATCGCCGGTGAAGCCGCCGCCGTGGTCGAGGAAGTCGAGGGAGAAGGAACGAATATTTTCCTTACCAGCGGCCAGAAGCTTTTTCGAGGCCAACGCGGTGATGATTGACGAGTCGAGTCCGCCGGACAGCAAGCTGCACAGCGGCACGTCGGAGACGATCTGGCGGTCGACGATGTCTTCCAGTAGGTCACGGGTATGGCGGATAGTCTCGTCTAGCGAGTGACTGTGTTCTTGAGCCTGCAGCTTCCAGTAATGGCGGCGGCTCAGACCTTGGCGGTTAATGCGCACGATTTCGCCTGGCATCACCTCATGCATACCAGCGAATATGGCGTGCCCCGGTGTCTTTACCATTTCCAGAATCTCGCGCAGACCATCTGCGCGCACCTTGCGTGGCACAAGGGGATTAGCAAGAAGTGCTTTAGGCTCGGAACCGAACACCACTCCGTCTGCTGTGGGGTAGTAATAGAGCGGCTTAACGCCCATCCGGTCGCGAATCAGCAGCAGTTCCTGCGTTCGTAGATCCCATATGGCGAACGCATACATGCCGTTTAGCCGTTCAACGAAAGCCTCGCCCCATTGCACATAGGCGCGCAGTACCACCTCGGTATCACTGCGGGTCTCGAAAAAATGGCCGCACCGCTGTAACTCGGTACGGAGCTCGCGGAAGTTGTAGACCTCGCCGCTGTAGGTAATTGCAGCGACCTCACGTAGACCACCAAGCATGGCGGTCATCGGTTGGCGACCACCCTCTAAGTCGATGATCGATAGGCGCCGATGGCCCAGACCTACTGGACCATCGATCCATATCCCGCCGGCATCCGGCCCGCGCAGCGCCATGGTTTCCGTCATGTGCTGCAGGGTGTCGCGTTGCAGTTCCATCTTCTGGCTGTAAGACAGCCATCCAGCGATTCCACACATAGTTCTCTCCTTGTGAATTGGGTTACCCGAGGCTTTCCAGGTCGCTGTTCTCGGCCAGCAGCACGCGCATGTCGCCATGGACGTACCGCGCAGGTGGTGGTGTTTGGGCATGCGTATCGAGGTCGTTGAGCAGGCGCTGCAACTCCATGGCGGTATCGATACAAGCGAAGGGCTGCCGTGGCGGCTCTTTGAGCGTCACGGCTCGCACAACCTGAAGACATAGCCGCGAGAGCTTATGCAGGGTGTCTAGCCCAGGCTCATTGGGAGCAGTAGCGAACTGATGCAGCAGTTGCTCCGCACCGTTTGCGCTGCGCGTCCAGATTTGCAGTTGGTCGTGATCCCAGCGGGGTGTGTCGAACACCAGACGTGCGTGAATCAACTGGGATTCGCGGTCAACAAAGCTGAAGTCCACCGTGCGCTGGCGAACGATATTCACGAAGCTGCTGTAGCCGGTGACTCGCGCCTCTCCCAGACTGGCCGTGAGCTGCACGGTATCGAGCACCTCATTGCCTGATATCGAGAAGTCCGAGCGCACGCCAAGTGCGCCATGCAAGCTGAGTTGGCCTGCGCGTGGACAAACCCAGCTGAGCAGATCCAGGGCGTGGATCACTTCGCTGGTTACGCCGCAGGTAGGGCGGTAATCGTTGATGCGGTCCTTGCCCCAGTGGAAGCTTGCGCGCACCAGTTGCCAGTCATGCCGTTCGACCCACTCGCGCAACTGACGGCTGGCGTCCGAGTAACGCTCCACCAAGTTGAGAGCGAAGCCGCTGACGTTCTTCAACGCTTCGAGCAGGGTTCTGAGGTCGTCCCTTGGGGTTACCAAGGGCTTCTCGCAAATCACGAAACCTCGAAAACCAGCCAACTGCTTTAGTACGAGTGCATGGTTGTGGTTGTTGACGCTGACCACGACGATGTCCGGGACAAAGGCTGTTAGTGCGACGCCAATATTGTTGAAGTAGGGCAGGTCAGTTGGCTTCTGGTTGCGGCCGACATAGGCCTGCGACAACTGCATCCCAGTGCTCGCAGCAATATGCTCGAAGGCACGGCGATAGCGGTTACCGGCATAACCCAGGCCAATGATCAGTATCTTCATTCCGAAGCCCCCTGACGTATCAGCAGGCGCTCGTCACTGATTTCAAAGCCTAGGGTTTGATAGAGCGTGCCGGCGGCTTCGGTGCTCTGCAGCACAACTGAGCCTACACCTCGATTGGCGAACCAGCGCAGCAGGTGCTGCATCAGCATCCGAGCAATACCCTGGTTACGCCATTGCGGTTCGACTACCACTGACTGTACCCATCCGGACAGTCCGTTCAGACAGCCGGGGGCTGGTGCGCGTTGATCAATAATGGCGGTCGCGCAGCCCAGCACTTGCCCGGACTCCTTGTGCTCAGCTGCGAGGATCTGCACGCAGTCGCTATCGCTAAGGCGATTGCTAAGCCAGGCGCGGTATGCCGCACGCCAGCGAGCGGAGTCTTCAGGCGTTTTGCTCGAGTAGATCGCATCGCTGCCATCTAGCAGGTGTGCGCGTAACTCCACCAAGCTGGCCAGATCCGCGACGGTCGCCGGGCGGACAGTGAGTAATGTCTGATCCATCTCAGGCCACCTCCGCGCCGAATACCTGGGACGCAAGCGGTATGGCGAAGTGCTCGAAGGTCTCACGCAGCGAGACGGCAAGCTGCTCGATCTGCTGCTCGCTGTGGTTGGGAGTGGCGTTCACGCGAAAACGCTCTGTACCTACGGGCACAGATGGGTAGTTGATCGGCTGCAGATATACGCCGTGGGTGTGCAGCAGGCGTTCGGCGGCGGCTTTGCAGCGCTTTGCTTCGCCCACGAGCACCGGTAATACGTGAGTCTGCGAGCAAGGCATGACAGGAACATCGTAGTGCTTGAGGCGTGCGCGCAGCTTGGCTGTCTGTGCATGCAGAAGATCACGCTCGGTGCTGCTTTTTTTAAGGTGCTCGACGCTGGCTAAACAGCCCGCGGTAATTGCGGGTGGTAGCGAAGTGGTGAAGATGAACCCGGTGGCGAAGGATCGCACTGCATCGACGATCACTCGGGTAGAAGCGATATACCCACCGATCACGCCAATAGCCTTGGCCATGGTGCCTTGGATGATGTCCACCTGGTCGGCGAGGCCAAGCTTTGCAGCTACCCCAGCACCGCGCGGGCCATACATGCCGACAGCGTGCACCTCATCGAGGTAGGTGAGGGCGTTGTAGCACTTGGCGACCGCAATGATCGCGGGGATAGGTGCGATGTCGCCGTCCATTGAATAGATCGATTCGAACACCACGATCTTAGGCTGACCCAACGGGTAGCTGGCGAGGATCTCAGCCAGGTGCTCTACATCGTTGTGGCGGAAGATCCGGCGCTCGTTTGGCGTTGAGCGGATGCCGTTAACGATTGAGGCGTGGTTCAGTTCGTCACTAATTACAACGCAGTCGGGGATGCTGCGCAGTAGGCACTGAAGTGTGGCGTCGTTCGAACCAAAGCCAGTCGGGAAAACGAGCGCCGCTTCTTTGTCGTGCCACTCAGCCAGGCTAGTTTCGAGTTGGGCATAGACCTCGTGTGAGCCGCCGATGTTGCGAGAGCCTCCGGAGCCCGCTCCGTAGGTATCCAGCGCCTCATGCATCTGCTCGCGCACGCTTGGGTGCTGGGACATCCCGAGGTAGTCGTTGCTGCACCACACGACCACTGGTTTCTGATCGCAGCCGTCCAGTTTTGCCAATGGGTACTGGCCACAAATTCGGCTTAGGGTGGTGAAGGTGCGGTACTGGTTGGATGACTTCAATGTCTCCAATTGTTCCCGAAGAAGTGCTTGGTACATCCGTTTATCTCCTTAGCAAGTTGCTGACACGTCGCTGTGTGCTTCCTCATCAAGCAAGAGCTCTGGCTCAAGTATTTGCGGCCAGTTGGGGCTATTCTTCTTCGTATTCGAAAGGGTTACAATTTGACTGTTTATGCTATTACTAGAGGTAACCAGATGAGCGCCCCTCGCACACTTGAACGCACCCGGGCAGAACTGGCCGAATTCCTGCGTAGTCGCCGTGAGCGAATTTCGCCGGAGGAGGTGGGGTTGCCTGCTGGTAGCCGGCGACGTACGCCTGGCTTGCGCCGCGAAGAGGTAGCAGCGTTAGCTGGAGTGGGGTTGTCCTGGTACACCTGGCTAGAACAAGGCCGGGATATCAGCGTCTCAGCTGCCTTCCTTGATAACCTCTCGAGAACACTCAAGCTGGATGCGACCGAGCGTCGGCATTTGTTCCTGCTGGCGCATCAGCGCCCACCGGCTGAACCCGGCCGAACGTGGTGCGTAGTACCCTCCGTGATCCACCGCCTGATGGGGGAGCTGCCGTTCAGCCCTGCATATGTGATTAATCTGCGTTGGGACGTGCTGGCCTGGAACGCAGCAGCGGATCGGGTACTCGGTTTCTCTGCGGTACCGGCTGAACGTCGGAACCTGCTGTGGATGCTGTTCACCAGCCCAGCTATGCGCGAACTGTTCGATCCTTGGGACGATCAGGCGCTGCAGATTCTCTCCAGTTTTCGTCGTGACTTTGTCCGGGCGACTCAAAGCCCGGATATCGTTGAGTTGGTTAAGGAGTTGGAGAAGGTCTCACCTGACTTCAAAACGTGGTGGCGGCATCAGGATGTTCACGGGCCTTGCCAGGGCATCCGGCATCTTTTCATCAAGCCAGTTGGGCACCTTGTTTTCGACCATACCAACTTGACGATCGACGAAGACCGTCACTTGCGGTTGGTCTATTACGCGCCCAAGCAGGGCAGGCCGGAGAGTCATTTATTCGAGCAGTGGCTACAGCAGGAGCCGGCGCTGTTGTAAGCGCCGGCAATTATTGGTCAACCTATCGAAGGTCCACGTTGGCGTCCCAACTGCCAGGATATGTTGCTGCCTTGGATCACTGCCGAAATGTGCTGCCCGAGTTTCTGTTCGATCACTGGTTTCCAGGGTACGAGGCTAAAGCCAGTACCGTCATCCAGCATTGCGAAGCGGCCACTCGCTAGTTGCAAGCTACGTCGGTAGACGCCAGTGATTCGAACTCCCTCAACCGCCGGGCGATAGTGCATCGCTGTTTGAGAGGAGATGTCGTGCGCAACCGCTGTCAGCTCCCGACCGCGTAACGTAGCCAGTAGGTTACGTGCAAGTCTGACGCGCTGGCCGTGTCGTTCCGCCAAACCCTGGTCTACCAGGAAGTTGGTACGTTGATTTAGCGCTTCGCGGACCTCCGCGCCAAAGCCCGTGTCAGCTAACTCCCGCCTGCCACCCACTAATTGATGATCTAGCCATGTTGCGCCAACGGCACGAGTTTGCTGCTCTAGAGGTAGCGGCGTACGCACTCCCACGGTGACATCGCCAAGGCGACGTGCGTCATGCTGCCTACCTCGTTCGGGCAGATTGGCAGGTACTTTCCAAACACCTTCTGACAGTCGTTCTACTATGCCGGCCCGGCGCAATGCTTCTAATCGCCGCACGTGACGTTCGACTTCAGCTCCATGGAAGTTTCCCCCGGGAGCCTGTGATGTAGCCAACGCGAGATGATGATCAGTGCGGTAAACACCCTCTACAGTCAGTGAGGCAAGTGAGCAATCTACAGCACGAGGTTCGTTTGCGGTTTGTGTCTCTACCACCGCCCCGATTGGATAGTTGGCCAATTCCGCGCGGGCAGGCAGCGTTACGTAATGAGCCTTGCCGTCGAGGCCATCTACTACCAGGTAGCCTTGATCGTGCAGTTCATCTGCAAGCCCCTTGGCCATCACTCGGCCGACCACATTCGGATTGCTGCCACCTGCTTCGAAAATCGCTAGATCACGTTGCGTGCCAGCCATGGCGCGTTGCATCGTGCGCACGATGTCGCCACGTTCGCCCATGGCTCTCAAGGTAGCTTGAGCATCGTCGCGTATGACCCATTCCCCTGTCCGGCTTTCATGGGCCAGTCCCATTTTCTCAAGGTACTGCAGACGGCCGATCAGTAACTGTCTGCGTGGATGGTTAACGAGGGTTTTCACACGCAGCACGTCCGCTTGGCGTTCCCGCATTAGAGTTCGATCTAAGCTGGTCCAGCGCTGCTGTTGCACCTCGCGCTGCAGTCCCTGGTAGATATCCAGTTCAGTACGCGGCCCCAGCCACTCTGTGGCTAGCTCTGCTGCCCGATTGTGCATGCCCTCGGCGATGTAGTCGCGCGCTATAACCAGGTCCTTACCGGTATCGTCTTTGCCGCGCAGGACGATGTGAGTGTGCGGGTTGTCAGTGTTCCAGTGATCAACCGCTACCCAGTCAAGTTGAGTGCCAAGGTCGGCCGCCATTCGGCTCATCAGGTGACGTGTGTAGGTGCGCAGATCATCCAGTTTCTCAGCATCTTCGGGCGAGACGATAAAGCGAAACTGGTGCCGGTCCTCCTGACCCCGTTCCTCGAAGGCACCGACGTCTGCCTGGTCGGTGAGTGGGCCGTAGGCCTTGCCCGGATCGCCATCGCGACTGACTCCGTCGCGCTCGATGTAGCGCAGGTGAGTAAGTGTTGAACGCTTACCTGCTTTGCGAAGATTGACTAAGCGTGTCTTGATGGTCACACGACGGGCATTGTGGTTCAGTTTTTGCGCGCTGAAACGGGCAGCGACATGCCCGCGGCCGATACCTGCGCCAGGTTGATGAGCTGCTTTTCTCGACTTACCCGTGCCAGCCTTATTGGCCTGGCGTAATACCTGATTGACGAAGGTTTGGCCGCGCTGCCGTGGCTTGCCCGGCTGGGGTCGAAACTCTTGCTCGCTATCTTTGTGGCTTCCCTTGCTCATATTGATTGCTCCTCAATGCTGATCGCAGATGGGCGTACCAGGCACACCTATAAGCCAGTGTCTGTGAGCGCTCTTGGTGATTCCGGCACCTGATCGTCTAAGCGGTGTGCCGCCTAAACCTCCCGTGCAGATCACCCCCGCGAGCCACCAAGTGCCGTCCCCTTTTATCTTGCCCTCTGCTTTTCTTCTGCCTTGGTCGTTCATCAGTGGGTTATCAGGGAACTGCGTGCATGCCTTTGCTGAAGAGCGAGGGTGGTGTTTCCTGCACGCAGGCGGCGCACGGTTGGGCAAGCGGAGCACGTGAAGTTGTCTGGTAGATTGACGCGGCAAGTGCAGATTCATGGAGGCATCACTGGCCTTAAGGGCTGCGCCAGGCCGATAACTACGTTGGCCGAAACAGGACCGAAATAGCGGCTGTCGAACGACTCCGGATTGCTGCTGAGCAGGAACAGTTCATCGCTCACCAAGGGCCGACAATCTCTCCAGGCCAGTAACGCGCGCCCCTTTCGATCCCTTCGCAATTGCCTAGCCACCAGCTTGCCGTCGATCAGCACTTGATTGCTCCGCACGCACACGTGCTGGGGCGCTGTAGCGGCTACCGTCTTCAGCAGTGGTACGGTCGATGGCAGGTAGCTGCGCTGCGCCGCGAATGCCGCTGTCTCTGGCGGCAAGCGAACCAGAACGAGGTCGCCATCAGCCAGTCGGCGAGCGTGAGTGATGCGGTACCAACCTGCAGGTACGCTGTTAGAGGCGTTGTAGACGATCAGTGTGGGCGATGTCGCAAGCACAGCCCAAACCAATGCGGACAGGCTGCTGGCAGCTAACGTCAGCGGCCACAGCGCATGCCGGGCAATCAGAGTCATGACGTGACCTCTGGGAACTCTCGTTCCAGGACATCACGCAGCATCTCAGCCATCGTTACACCGCGATCGAATGCAGCGAGCTTGATGCGTGTACGCAGCGCCGGTGTGACGTCGAGCGTGAGTCGGGCGCTGTAGCGTTCAACTTTGCCGCTGTCTTGGACTGCGCCCTGACGTATCCAGTTATCGGCCTGGGGATCGGCTAACGGACGAGCACCGATGTCGATGCGCTTGCCGCTCATAGCGACCACCGCAGCAGTTCGTCCACTAGGTTGCTGACTTCGCGCGCGGCAGCGCTGTCCGGCGCTAGTTCGCAGGCAAGGCTACCTGCAGCGACACTTTCAGCGAAGACGATGCGTTGGCGTATCTCCGCCTGCAGAGCTGGCAGCGGCTGCTCTGCCAAGGCGCTGCGTGCTTCCCGACCAATCACAGTAGTGCTAACGCGACGGTTGATGGCAAACGCGGCACGCAGCATGGGCCTAAAAACCTGCGCTTCGCGGATCAGGTTGACCATCTCTGCGCTCGCCCACAGATCGTAAGGGCTGGGCTGCACGGGGATCAGAACTCGGTCCGCGGCTAGCAACGCTGAACGGGCGAGGGCGGCAATGCGCGGTGGTCCATCAATGATCACGTGATCGGCACGGCGAGCCAGTTCCGGGGCCTCCTGATGCAGCGTCTCGCGTGCGAGGCCGACGGCGCTGAACAACCGAGGCAATCCCTGCTGGCTGCGTCGTTGCGTCCAGTCCAGTGCAGAGCCTTGTGGGTCAGCATCAAGCAGGATGACGTTGTTGCCACGTAGGGCCAGTTCGCCTGCGATGTGGGTGGCCAGGGTGGTCTTGCCAACTCCGCCTTTCTGGTTGAGCAGGGCGACGATCATGGTCGAGTCTCCCCGACCAGATAAGGTCGATTTTCACCTGTCCACAATGGAGCGTCATGCCAATAACAAGTTAGAGCTTTTAAGTTAGTTAAGTTAAGGGAAGCTGTAGGCCTTGCCAGCCGTAGTCTGTAGAGGACTTGATGCGCCTGATAGCACGATAGTCGTGCGCCTGATAGCACGTGCCCTGTTGCGCCTGATAGCACGAGTGAACTCACAGCTTGTCCGCAGGATATCCACGTGCCGTTTACGGCACGGGCCTGAACGCGAGTAATTCTGTTGAAGGGGGTATACGGACGATGCTCAGGTGATAACCGGGCAGCGACTGCCGAGTGACCAGCGCTCGCAGGTCGAGAGCAAAGTCTGAATAGCGGGCGGTGCTCCCTGATTTGCGGTACAGGTGGCGAAAGTCGAACTGCCAGCCGTCTTCTTGCTTGCCGCCATGCTTGCGCACCAGACGATACAACCAGCGCTCGATACCGCCGCTGAGTCGGAAGTAGGCCGGATCGATGGTAAGTACCAGAGCCTGGTCGAGTACTCCGCTGTAGAACCAGTCCGGCAGGATCAGTTCGATGCCGAGCGGCCGCCCATCCGGCGCGGCCAGCTCTCTCCACTCGTTGATCCAAGAGAAACGGTGCAGTCGTCGGCCAGTTTTTTCGCGAATTGAGGTGGCCACACTGGTCGACTGCAGCCGATCCAATGCGGCCTTGAAACGCTGGTAGTCGCGCAGCGATGTGCTGCGGCAAATGAAGCGTAGAATCTCGTAGGGTGTTGCCTGCATCAGTCGCGAAGTAGGGATACCAGCATCGCGCGCCTCGACAATCTGGCTGGCTGCCCAGATCAAGATGTCGGCATCCCAGATTGTGGCGATGCCATGCTCCAGCGTGCCTTCTACACGCACGGTGACCTCGCCCGAGCGAAAGTCGATGGGCGTCGTGCGCCGCGATTTGGCCAGCGAGAAGAACGGATTTGCCATCAGATCCTGGGCGTCGCGTGGAGCCATTTCGCCGGGCAAGGCACGGAACAGATCCAGTTGCTCGTTCTGCGTTGGCAGGGCGTACGTGCTGCGACCCATAAGCAAGGATTTCACTGGTTATCACGCTGAGCTCCTGGGTGGCGTTCGAGGTACTCAGGATCGAAGGTGGTCTCAAAGCTGCGCTCACTGGCCCAGGTCTCGAGATCTGCCAAGGCATACATGACCCGTCTACCGAACTTGTGAAAGCGCGGGCCTCCGCCGATTACTCGTTGCTTTTCTAGCGTGCGCGGCGAAAGTCGCAGGTAGGTAGCTGCCTCGGCATTGGTGAGGTAGCGCGGTGGAGTACCGGCTTGCTTCGCGGTCGCTACTTGATTGCGCGCTATTGGGGTCATGGCGTGAGACGTTGGTCCGGCCTTGCGATGAAGCGGGGAGTCGAGATCGACGCGGTGCTGATGGTGGGGGAAAGTTGGTGGTTGCGACATGGTGTGTCCTCCGTTGACGTAGGAGGTGCACCGTGCGGCAGTAGTCGCACTTGATCATGCCAGGTTAGGTCTGGGCGAACATGCAGGGAGTTCGGAGGTGAATTTATGCCCTCAAGGTCTGGACGCTGACCTAGTACGCTCACTTACGAAAACAACTGCGAATTGAAACGACATATCGGAGACCAACTCGCGCGACCTCAAGGTTTTGCGTATCTACGGTTTTCTGTAGAACCTGATATGCGCTCTTACGGATTTCTGTAGACACGTAAATGCGTAAATCCGGTTTTCTGCAAATCAGTAAATCTGTATCTACGGATTGGCTGATTTGTGCAAAGACTTAAGTCCGTAACGGTCTGAATAGGCCGCTGCCGCAGAGCTTTTTTCTTCATGCCCAGGGCTGATGTACACGCCAGTTCACCAGCCTTCAGGGTGGGGGCGCGGGTGGCAGGCAGGACAGGGGCGCAAAAATCAAAAGCACCGGATTCACCCCGGTGCCTTCATTTAACGTCAACGGTTCCAGAACACATGCACTTGCTCAAATCCCGTTTCTAGCGTGAATACGTCGCCGCCATACTCCATGTCTCGCGCCATGGCGGTGTAGTCGATGTAGTTGGCCAGGTGTGGGGGAATGTTGCTGGTTTCTTCAGTTAGATCTTGGGCGTAGTCAGCCAGCGAGGCATAGCATCCGCAATAATCTTCCTCAGCGGCTTTGCGTGCCTCGTCAATGTCGTTGAAATGGGCGAGTAGGGCACCCCCGAACTCCGGGTATTCTTCGATAAAACAGGCTATCTTATGGACCTTTTCGAGACCTTCATATTCACCGAGGCCATAGCCATCAAAACCCTCGAAATCATGGATGGCGTATTCTTCCGCCCCCTTGACCGGTGACGCCGCCAGCATGGTGTCGACCTGTGCTTGGATGTCCTCGAGATCCTGGCTGGCATCGATCCAGACTCCGTGCAGATAGCCTGCGTTGTAGGCGGCTAAATCGGCAACGTAGATCCTGATGTGTTCGCTCATGGCTTTCGCTCCTTCGTCTTTCGGGTTCTGCGCTTGCGCTGCGCATGAACCCCTGCCGACTAGGGCGACTAAGGCCGTCGTGAAAAAATCAAGATAAATCGCGGAGGGTCCACCCCGCGCAGCGGCCGGGTGGAGACCGTCTATTTATCTTGATTTTGAGGGGGCAAGAACCCCTCGCTTGTAGTTCTGCAGTGCCACTTAAACTATGAGGATCCATTTAGTCCGAGCAGTTGTAACCTATCCAATAAAATTAAAGCCTGCGCGGAAAATGGATTGAATTCATACTCTGCTTAGAGCATCTAACTGGGGTCTGGCAAATAGATAACCCTGCATATACCTAACGCCCAGTTCTCGTAAGGCGTCGCGTTCACCTGGTGTCTCAATTCCCTCACCAATGATTCGAATATTCAAACGGTTCGCCACTAGCACAATGCCTGCAACAATCGCCTGACGCACTGGGTCTTGATCTATGCCTCGTGTAAGTGCCATATCGAGTTTGATTATGTGTGGCTGGAAAGCCGCGAGCAGGTTCAGCCCGGAGTAACCTGCGCCGAAGTCATCGATTGCGGTTGTAAATCCCTGTCTGCTGTATTCGGCAAAAATGTTTTTCAAGTGCTCTGCGTCATGGATTTGCTCACCCTCGGTTACCTCGAACATCAGTCTGTCCTGAGGGAAATCGAAGCGGTTAGCAGCCTCAAGCGTCGCACGAATACAGGTTTCCGCGCGATAAACAGCATTGGGTAGGAAATTGATACTTAGCAGGCATTCAGGTATTTCGTGAAGCTTCAATCGCGAAGCCTGCTCTATGGCTTTGACTCGACACGCCTGGTCAAAACGATAGCGATTACTGTCGTTTACGCGGCCTAGAATCTCACCGGCAGACTCACCGTTTGTTCCTCTTACTAGGGCTTCGTATGCGAATGGGCGCCTATCTTCCAAGTCCAGAATCAGCTGAAAAGCCATTGTGAAATCAAACCCTAATGCTTCATGGTTCCGACATTCAGCGCAGCCAATAGGCTGAAAGGGGTGCGGGAAAAGGCTCTGGCTCGACTCGCTCATGGCATATTCCTGACGGTAGGGTTGAGTTTTGATTAGCCTAGATCTAGCAATTGTTTTTTGGCTGTACAAGGTCAGCAAAATATACCGTGCGGTTTCGTCCATGTTGTTTGGCTTCATAAAGCGCTTCATCCGCCTGAGCGAGGAGCTGCTTGAGAAACGTGCTTGCTCCCTGTCCTCTTGGCGTGAGGCTTGAAATGCCAATACTTACAGTAATTTGTTGGTCAGCCGCCTGAATCCGCGAAATATGATCATGCACGCGTTTGGCTGTCAGTTTCGCGCCTTCTCGATCTGAGTAGGGTAACCACAGAGCAAACTCCTCACCCCCGTAGCGCGCCACTGTATCTTGTGCGCGAACACTTTCTAAAAGCCCTTTAGCCAACTCACAGAGGATGCGGTCGCCTTCGGCGTGTCCGAAGCGGTCGTTGACCTGCTTAAAAAAGTCGATGTCTATGAGTAGCAGGCTCCCTATCGAATCAACGCTTGTGGAATGCGCCCAATGTTCAACATTGAGTGAAAGTGCGCGTCGGTTACCCAAGGCTGTTAAGGGATCAGTAAGACTCAGATGAGCTAACTGGTCCGCTTCTGTTTTTACCTCTATGGCATATTGTGAAAGTTGAGCATTAGCATGCTGTAGCTCTGTGTTCACTTTGGCCAGTTTGATGGCGGTCTCTTGGGCATATTGCCTCGCTTTGAGTAGCTCCGATTCAAAGCGTTGCCGTTCTTTGGCCACGAAAAATAGCCAGATCACTACGCGCTCGCCCTCGGCTTCATGTATTCGCGCGTTCGTCATCACGGGTATCAGTTGTCCGTCTGCGGCCAACAACTGCATATAGAGTTCATTGAACTCTCCATCTTTGAGCAGCAAAGGCCAGGCGTGCGTCTGCAGGAAAATACGACAGGCTGGTGGGAAATACTGATCCATGTTTTCACAGGCGTCAGGCTCCACCAATTTCTTGAAGTCTTGATTGGTATGCCGGACATGGCCATTACAGTCTGTGACCAGCACGGGGCATGGGAGGCGTTCAAGGTAGAACAAAGCTGTCACTCCTTGACAGGTATTGATGTACGGCAGCGGCCACCAGTTGTGGGTGGCTCATGTGCGCGCAATGTCCTGCGACGTCCATAATTTCTAGAGTACTGTCTTTAAGATGGACCTTGAGGTATTCCCCAACGGACAAAGGTACTAGGGCATCTCTGTGATGCTCCAGAATGAGGCTCGGTGTTGTGCACTGCTCTAGGTTTTCACGAACATCGGAAAAGAACGTTGCCTGTGCAAAGAGTCGTGCCATAACCGGGTCAGTCGAGCAAAAGCTGCCAGATAGCTGCGAACTTAATGGTTGTTCAGCGTCTGTACCCGCAACGAGAGGCGCAAAGTTTTGTGCCCATCCGATGTAATTTTGATCCATCAGGCCTAGAAGGGCTTCAAGATCCGCCCGCTCAAAGCCGCCGAAGTAACTCGGTGGGTCATTCAAAAAACAAGGCGAAGGCCCCACCAGAATCATTTGTGAAAAAAGCCTAGGCCGCTGTATTGAGGCAAGGATACCGATGCTGCAACTGACTGAATGCCCGACGAAGGTCACATTGTTGGAGAGACTCAAAGCATCGCAAACTTCAATCAAGTCTTGGGCGTAGCCTTGGAGTGAGCTGTACCGGTCAGGATCAAATGCGCGTGCATCTGAATTACCGCTGCCGACATAGTCGAACAGAATTTGCCGGTGGCTTGAGGAGAAAGCAGGGGTCAAGAGCTTCCACATGTCCTGGTTGCAGCCAAACCCATGGGCGTAAATTAACACCGGTGCATGCGGGTTCGGGTGCAGCAATTGCTGAACATTGTTGCGCTTAATTACATCCATTTCTGCACCGCCTGATGTGGCTAGTTCGGCGATCTGCTGCTCAAACACAGCTATCAGGTCACGTCGAATTTATGGCGTCAGTATAGCGTTATAGGCGGGTGGGGTGGCAGGCACATTGCCAGTATCCGTTTCTTCTCAACATCCACTTGTAGCCAAAAACGTCTGGATCGATTGCGTCAGGAATTGGCTAGTCTGCTGAGAGCTTGCGACTAAAGCTAAGAACGCTGATTGGATAGGGGCAACGCTAAGGTCGTTTGTTGATTGGTGCCCACTCCTTTCGTACTTGGTTGTAATACTCGCCCATACCGTAACTGGTCCAAACCCCGCGAACGTCCTCTGAAAACAGACCTTCCTTAAGGCCCTCTCGTAGAGCTGCCACCGTGGCTGAGTCGGTTGTGGGGTTGCATGCCAACCAGCGGTCTACCTGAATAACATTAAACAGGCGCTTGACTGCTACCCCTTCGCGAGCGGCCAGCTCTGGGCTCAAATCACTTAGCAGTACATCGAAACGTTTGGCTTTGAGCATTTTTAAGCCAAGCGCATTGATATGTAAGGGGGTGTGCTTCACCCCGGCACCATCAAGAAGGTATCGAACTTCTGCAATATCTACAGTGCCTACCTGGTAATTCTTCAGGTCATGAAGAGACGTGGCTTGTACTTGAGCATCGCCGAGTGCATAGGCCCATATGAAGATTGGCGTAATTCTGCTGAGATAGATTAAGACCTCAGCGTCAGAGGCTGAATAATTCAATGCCAATACGCAGGTGTTGGGTGCTTGTTGTGAAAATTGCAGGGCACGGCGAATAGGCATCGAGACAATTTGCGTCTCGATGCCCTTGGTGTGTGCAATTTTTTCGAAAGCATCCACATATGGTCCCGCGATCTTCCCTGACTGCTCAGTTACAAATGGAGGGTAGGGCTCGACCAGAACAGTGACGCCATCAGCCAGCGCAGCATGCGCCAGGCCCATTAGCAGCCCTAAAGTCAGCAATTTATAAACTGGACATACTTGCTTGAGCCTCATTGACCGGTGATCAACTTCAGAGGGGTTTGCACAAGTGGAGGTAAGTCCTGTTGTGGTGTGTCTTCTGTGAGCGCTTTGAGGGCCAGTTCGATGCCAAATACGGCTTGCTGCCCAGCGAATTGGTCGACAGTGGCCAATATACGACCGTCCGCTAGCATCGGTGCTATGGGTGAAATATTGTCGTAGCCAATAATTTTAACTCTACCCTCCAAGCCAGCTGCATGCACTGCAGCAGTAACGCCTAGAGCCATGATGTCGTTGCCACACAAAATAGCTTTCAGATCTGGATGGCGTTGCAACATCTCGGTTGCAATTTTCTCAGCTACAGCCGATTCCCACTGACCACTCTGTATCTCGATAATCTCTATACCAGCACTCTCCATTGATGCGCGAAAACCTGCCGTTCTTGCTTTGGCATTAGTAGTAGTTGAGATGCCCTCAATGATCGCGACTTTGTCTTTAGCCCGCAGTTTCTTGGCAAGGTAGCTGCCGACCATTATGGCGCCCTTAGTGTTGCTCGCTCCGACGAAAGGCACATTGATACCGGCTTCGGCCAGTACTCGATCATCAAGTTTATTATCGATATTGATCACGGTGACGCCGGCATCCAGCGCCTTACTCACTACAGGCACCAAATTTCCAGAATCCGCTGGCGCTAAGACAATTGCATCAACCTTCTCGATTATCAGTTGCTCAAGGATACGAATCTGCCCTGCGCTATCGGTTTCGTTCTGAATGCCTGTTATGAGCAAGTCGTAATGAGCGGCATGCTCTCGAGAGTGCGCGCGCGCACCTTCAGCCATCGTGACGAAATACGGATTAGCAAGCGATTTCATTACCAGTGCGATCCGCGGTGGATCGGCAGCGTTGGCTGTAACACTCAATGTGAGTGTCAGGCTGGTTAGGCAAACCTTCATTAAGCGCTGGAACAACGGGTGACTATGAATTTTCATGGTTCACACTCCGAATTCTTATTGTAGGACAAAACCGGCTTGGGCTGTGCTGAGGGCCGCTTATTGAACTGATTCAAGTCATGTAAAACCGAACAGATGCCTGAGCGCTTGCTCCTGGGAATCCAGCAAGGGTGCATAAAGCTTTGTGGGTGGAGCACCACTTATGTGAATGGCATGCCGGCTGTTGTATCAGCTGTGACTCGCCGGTTTAGGCTCGCCATGAGAGCCTGGGTGCTGCTTGTAAATCAGAAGGGCGCGATTTATTGGGCTTTTCGCAGTTTTACCTATGGGCATCCTGTTCTGCGTTGGATTCAGCGTCTATCGCCAATAACGAACAGATTTCGATGATGCTCTGGCTAAATTCGCGTTACTGAAAATCTGAGGAATGTCACCGCGGACGTTAGGCTTTCACACGTATTTCATATCTGCCGCGACTGGTAGGTGCTAGGTCGAAACTTGCCGGATGTCTAATACAACCCAAACGTCATACCCTTTTTTGCGAGCAGCTTTTTCGGCTTCGAATTGGGCTGTCAGCGTGCTGATGGAGTTTGATCGATGCTCGAAACGGAAAGGCTGGCCTCCATTCTCGCGCACACTCAGCTCAACGATCGTGTAGATAGAAAAGGGATTTGGCTTTTTAGCGGGTTGTTTCTCATGTATCTGATCAAGGCCGAATGCGCGGCGCATTTCGGCTTCTGAAACAGTTGTATCGGTCACACGGGATACCTGCAGCGACTACGTTGATTTCATTGTAGCGGGGGGCGTTGCGATTATGGTGATCGGATCACACATGTGTGAGTTTGCTTCTAACCTAGGCTACAGTCATTTTTGTACCTCACCTACAACTGGCCAGGACGGCCAGACTTTCGAAAGGAACTCGACCATGCCCATTCTTCGTTACCTCGCAATCTCCCTTGCTTCTGCTCTGGTGGCCGCCTATGCGGTCCTTTGGTATGCCTCTCCTGCGCCGATTGAGCAATCTCACGCCGTCACGGTGCCTCCATTAACGGTGCAGGAGCATCAGGGTGATTTGTTGATTTGGGGGAGTTGGAAGACAGTGGCGGGTTATGAACAGCCCGGCAAGAACGCTGTCGAAATCCGCTGCAATGCAGCGAAGACAGCATGTAGCGAAGCCTATGCCAATCTGCTGCATCACGATGAGGGCGAAGACATCGAGGCACAGGTATTCAACTACGAAGTAGTGGAGTGGACTGACTCATTACTGCACGCTGTAGCCAAAGGCGCTATGGCGGAGTGCATCGACCGTAACCTCTATGTAAGCCTCAACGACAAAACTGCCAGCCTGGAATGGATGCCTCAAGAAGGCTGTGAAGGTGATACCGGGTCTGCGATGTTGGTGGGTGATCCGCTGTAATCAACCTTACTTGGCTCTATGGCGATAGGACTGGCCACCTATCGTGAATCTGCAAGTTGTGGGGCGCTGCCGTCGTCACCACATACACCCGCCGTTCTCCCCCTTGCACCAGTAGCAATGCTTCGATGGTTTGGCCCTCATCTAGGTCAAACCAATGAGACAGCTTGGCTTCGTCCTTCTCCATAAATCGTTCAGCGACTACACGCACTTGCTGCGAGTGGTGGTGGGCCCACTTGCCAGCCCTGATGGAATCGTCCCTGGCCCAGCCAGTGGCAGGGAGGTTGCCGGGTTGCTCCTTGCGGCGGCCCCAAGTGACCCACTCAACGCTGCCGTCGGCTTGCTGCACAGGTAACGCGGCCTTGGGGTTGGGGAAATAAATCCGTATGGGTTTGCCCGTCGCGCTGTAGCGCCCAGTCACTTCTACGCCTCCGCACATGCTTGCCTCCGGTCTGCTGCTGTTGCCAGTCTGGGCTTTGCATAATACTGTATATGAATACAGTATTTCTTGCAGGTCACTTCCCATGCCCATGACAGTTTTCGGCCGCGTTGATAGGCCAGGTTTGCGGCTGCCTTTCTTCCTGAGCCGTATTTCGGCGGGTTTCCCTTCGCCCGCTGAGGACCATATCGAGGCCAATCTCTCGCTGGACGATCTATGCGTGCGCCATCCATCCGCTACGTATTTTCTGCGTGTTTTGGGCAACAGTATGAACGGCCTGGGGATTTACGACGGCGATACCCTGGTGGTGGACCGTTCCTTGACAGCCGTAGCCGGCATGGTGGTAGTGGCTGTAGTGCGCGGGGAATTCACCTGCAAGCAGTTGTCCTTTGAGCTTGGCTTACCCGTGCTGCGTGCGGCCAACCCGGCCTACCAGGACATCCGTCTGAACCAAGATGAAGAGTTGGAGATCTTTGGCGTGGTGGTGCACTGCATCCACAAAATGCCGGGGGTATAAGCATGCCCAGAGTCTATGCGCTGGTGGACTGCAATAACTTCTACGTGAGCTGCGAGCGGCTGTTCCGTCCAGATCTACGTGGCCTGCCGGTGGTGGTGCTGAGTAACAACGATGGCTGTGTGGTGAGCCGCAGCAACGAGGCCAAGGCGTTGGGCATCGGTATGGGCGAGCCTTACTTCAAGATCCGCGACTTGATCGAGCCGCACGGCGTTGAGGTGTTCAGCAGCAATTACGCGTTATACGGCAATATCTCTGCACGGGTGGTGAATGTGCTGCGCGAAATGGCGCCACGAATGGAGGTGTATTCCATTGATGAGAGTTTCCTGGACCTTACCGGCGTGCACCGGCCGTTGGCGGCTTATGGTCGGTTCATCAAGGCTGAGGTTGAGCGGCTTACGGGTATGCCGGTTGGGGTAGGGGTGTCCACCACCAAAACCTTAACCAAGCTGGCCAACTGGGCGGCGAAGAAGCACAGCCAAAGTGGTGTTGTGGTCGCCACACGCACAGAGCAGCAGCAGGCGTTGTTGAAGGCAGCGCCAGTGGGCGAGGTGTGGGGCGTTGGCCGGCAGATGCAAAAGCACCTGGCGTGCATGAACATCACCACCGCCTGGGACCTAGCCCAGCAGGATGCCAAGAGCATGCGCAAACTATTCAGCTTGGTGGTGGAGAAGAGCCATGCTATGGCTTGGACGAAGGACCGGAGCCGAAGCAGATGATCGCCTGCAGCCGCTCATTCTCCGAACGGGTGACCGAGCTGGAGCCGCTGCGCGAGGCGGTGGCCACCTATGCCAGCCGGGCGGCCGAGAAGCTGCGTAAACAAGGCGATGCCTGTCAGATGATGCAGGTGTATATCCGCACCGGTGTGTTCAACCCCGACGAGAAGCGTTACTCGCGTACCGCAAACGTGCCGCTGCCGTACCCCACCAACGACACTCGCGACCTGATCCAAGCCGCCCTGGCCGGCGTGCAGGCGATCTACCTGCCGGGCTACCGTTATCAGAAAGCCGGTGTAGTGCTGATGCACTTCGTAAACCCGGCTCATCTGCAGGGCGATCTTTTTGCCCCCAAGCCACGCTCGCGCAGCGCCGAACTAATGAACGCTTTGGACAAGATCAACACCACCATGGGCCGAGGCACTGTGCGTCTGGCGCGGGTACCAGTTCGCAGCAGTTGGGCGATGAAGCAGCAGCTTAAATCGCCAGGCTACACCTGCCGCTGGGGTGAGTTGCCAGTGGTGCGTTGACGAGTTGAATGGGCCATGTGCATTGTTCGGGTATTCAAATGAAATTTGGTTGCGCTCTGAATACCCACGGCGACAGCTGAGTATCTGAACAGGGCTACTTATTAGGAGCACGGATGGGGGTATTTACTCCACCTGGTGAAACACGCGTAGCGGTTCTGGTGGACTGCGATAACATATCCCCAGAGATTCTCGAGCACGCACTGCGTGTTGTTGCCCAGTTCGGGCGAGTGGTCCTTCGACGGGGCTATGGCAATCACGGGACTTTGGCCAACAAATGGCAGGAGGCTCTGGTTCGTTTGGCTTTCACGCCCTGCCTGCAATATCAGTACGCTGCAGGAAAGAACACGTCGGATATCGCTCTGGCACTCGATGCCATGGAAGCGCTTTTCGATCATCGGGCGGATATGTTCTGCCTGGTAACCAGCGACTCCGATTTCGCTTACCTGTGTCGTAAGCTTCGTGAGCGTGGAGCGACGGTGTGCATCGTCGGTGAGCCCAAAACACCCGATGCACTGCGTAATGCCAGCGACCAGTTCTTCGAATGGCGCCGGGATGAGCACATTCTGGAGCCCGTTGCGGATCATGCAGATAAACCGGCGACCAAAGCAGAACTCAATACGAAGCAGGAGCCTGCCAAGGTCGATCCAACAAAGCCTGTCGTTAAGCGCAGACCCAAGTTTGTCGTAGATGCGGTCTCTCTGCTCGCCGGTGGCACCAGTGAGGGGAAGGTAAGCCTCAGTGCGCTGGGGCAGTATCTGAAGCGTACAGATCCGGCCTTTTCCCCCAATACATATGGCCATTCCGGCCTGCTCGATATGGTTAAAACCTATGACTTGCTACGTCTCGTCCAAGAGAACGGTGGTCATTGGAATGTCGGCCTAGCCGTTAAAGAAGAAGATTTGGCCGAAGCGTGACAGTCGCCAATCGACCATAGGCGCAGCAAAAAGGGGGGCCGAAGCCCCCCGGTATTCAGATCAATCCTCGCTCAGCAAATGACACTGTTTGCCGGCCTCCAACCACGATGTGATCCAGCGAACGCACCTCGACGAGCATCAATGCTTCCTTGAGCCCTTGGGTCAGCGTCTTGTCTGCCTGGCTTGGCTCAGGATTTCCGCTTGGGTGGTTGTGCGCAAAGATCACTGCTGCCGCGTTGTAATGAAGTGCTTCCTTGACCACTTCGCGAGGGTAGACTGAAGCGCTATCGATACTTCCGCGAAACATCTCAACGTACTGAATCAGTTGGTGCTTGGCATCCAGGAACAGTGCGGCGAAAACCTCATGTTCGAAGCCGGCCAGTTTGGTGATCAAGTACTCCTTGACCAGCTCTGGCGAAGTGAACGCTTCACCACGTTGAGTTTTGAGGTCGATGACTCGACGTGCCCCTTCCAGAATCTGCTCCGCAGTGGCTGGCAAGTAGCGACCCTGGTCGTCTTGAACCAGTAGCGAAGCGTTAAACGCCAGAGAGAGTTGCGACATGATCGTGCTCCAGTTGCTCGGGCGGAATTGCCCGGAACCGGCACAAGCACGGTGAAGCGCAGCAGTCAGGGGGCGATAGCCGGCCCTGCCGCAAGTGCGCGAAGCGCACGCAGCCCTTGACGGCGAGAACGCCGTGATAGGGTGAGAGGAAACAGCAAGACCGTCATTCCACCGATCGTATGGTCAACTCACGCAACCGAAGCGCGCAGGCTTTTGTATTTTCCGCACAATCGTGTGGATTTTCAGCTATAACCATGATCCGGCCTTAAAATCCTCACGGTCATGAGGAATTATTGAAGGATGCGGTACTGCCAGCTAAAATCCTCACAAACGTGTGGATTTTGATTTTCTTTCTACGCCGCGCAACAAATCAGCAAGATCATGAGGTTTCTCAAATGAAAGTCGACATCGAATCCCCTGAGCAAGTGGGGGCGCTCATTCGAGCAAGTCGTAAGGCCATGCAAATCCGTCAAGACGACGCGGCTGGCATCATTGGCGTGTCCGAGAACTTTTTGGGGAAGGTTGAGCGCGGCGGAGAATCGGTGCAGTGGGGCAAGTTATTCCAAGTCATGCAGCAACTCGGTATGACCGTGACGATTGAGGTTCCAGAAGCCTTCGCAGACGACACTAAGAAGGTGCTCATCGAGACGGTAAACAAGAAGCTGGCCAAACAGAGCAAGGCGGCCGCATCCAAGAGTACTGCTTTCAGAAGCAAGGCTGAGTAATGGAACGATCGCTTAACGTATGGATCAACCAGACCCAGGTAGGCGTTCTGCGCGAGAGCAATGGCCTATGGGCCTTCTCCTACAGCAGGCAGTGGTTGGCCGATCCTTTGAGTCATGCATTGTGTCCCTTGCTTCCCCTGCAAGCCGAGGAGCACTTCGACGGTGCTACCACTCGCCCTGTGCAGTGGTATTTCGACAATCTGCTACCGGAAGAGGGGCAGCGGCACCTAATTGCTATGGCCGCAGGCGCAGCGATTGAGGATGCTTTCGCTTTGCTGCAGCATTTCGGAGCGGAGTCTGCAGGCTCCCTTACTTTGCTTCCCCCTGGGCCAGAACCGGAACCGGGGAGCAAACAGGTGTTGCCCGATGCCGAACTGTCAGAGCGCATTTTGGCGATGCCGAAGATTCCCTTGGCTGAGCAAGCCGCCAAGAAAATGTCCTTGGCGGGTGCCCAACATAAAGTGGCGATCATCTACAGGGATGACCAGCTACTTGAGCCAGTGGGGAGCGAGCCATCGACACACATACTCAAGCCCGATCATCCAGGTGATGCATGGCCGCACTCCGTGATCAACGAATGGTTTGTGATGAAACTGGCTGATCGTGTGGGATTGCCTGTACCGAGGGTGCACCGCTTATATGTGCCGCAGCCGGTCTATTTGATTGAGCGTTTTGACCGCGCCGAGACTGAGCACGGCTGGGCTCGCCTTCACTGTATCGATGCGTGCCAGTTGAATGGCCTGTCCAGAGAGTTCAAGTACAGCGCCGGCAGTGTTGAGCGCATTGCAGAACTTGCCAACCAGTGTCGGCCAGCAGCACTGGCCCGCCTGCGCCTATTCCAGTGGCTGATCTTCAACGTCCTCGTGGGCAATGAGGACGCGCATCTGAAAAACCTCAGCTTCTTGATGTCTGCTAGGGGCGTGCACCTGTCGCCTTTCTATGACTTGCTGTGCACGGCTGTATACGGCACACGGGCGTATGACCGAGATCAGTGGCCAGGCCAAGCCACTATGGCTTGGCCAATTAATGGTACTCAGCGCCTAGTAGAGATCACTACGCCGCTGCTCATAAGTGCTGGTGAAGCCATGGGTATCAAGCCAACAACGGCCCGGGACAACATCCGAAAACTTGTCGACAGTGTGCGCATAGAAGCACCGAAGCTACTGGATGGGGTGATTCAACAAAATGCAGAGCTGCTGCGGCATAGGCCGGAGCTTAAGGCCACATTAGGGGGGGAAGTCCGGCTGTTGAGGAGCATTAATGCGATCGTCATCAGTGAGATGACGGCACAGTTGAGCTGAGACCTGTAAGACCTGCATCGCAATACCAGGAACTGAGAACAGGCAAGTTCGATCCGCAAAAGGCTAAGCGATTTCATGGCCACTGGGTCGGTGTGCCAACAAGCACGGTGTAGCGCAGCAGTCAGGGGGGCGATAGCCGGCTCTGGCGCAAGTGCGCGAAGCGCTTGGCGGCGAGAACGCCGTGATAGGGTGAGAGGAAACAGCAAGACCGTAATTGCACCGATCGTATAGTCACTGTCCGCAAGCGGAGCGCGCAGGCTTCAATGAAAAACTCAAGTGAGCTTTTTGGGTATGAGTAGCCCCGTGTCTACATGACACATGTGCTGCCCCTAATGGCGTCTATGCAGTCAGGGGTTCTTTATTTATACCAAAGCTATGCTATTAGATTGCTACTACGACTTTATAAGTTTTAGATAGAGCCAACGTGTATCAATGGACGGCAGCATGATTCTCGAATTAGTGAAAAATGCAACGCTACTTATAACCCTGTGCTGGATGCACGGCATGCTGATGCGCTATCTGGATGGCGAAAAGTTAGCGGGTAAAATAAGTGCGGGAATGCTGTTTGGCTTGGTGTGCATTATCGGCATGTCGATGCCTCTTACCATCGGCGACGGGCTGATATTCGATGGTCGAACCGTAGTGTTGAGCATGGCGGCCTTCTTTGGTGGGCCGCTGGTGGGTCTTATTGCGGGTGGTCTTGCAGCATTATTCCGTTGGTGGCTGGGTGGGGTTGGTATGGCCCCCGGCGTACTTAATATACTCATGCCCGTTCTTGTCGGGCTGCTCTATCGTCATCTGCATCGATGTGGTCGGGTCCCTTTCAATGTGCTGGCGCTACTGATATTTGGCGTGCTGGTGCAGGTTCTACAACTCCTTATCCTGACCTTATTGCCGGCCGAGCAGTTTGAGCTTTTCCTGCAACATGGATTGGTGCCAGTGATTACAGTGCTGCTGCCATCCACGTTGTTGATGGGCCTACTGCTCAGGGACATAGATAAGCAAAAAGCAGATCGTGAGGCGCTGTCTCAGAGTGAAGCGCAGTTACGCGCCATTAGTGAAGCGGTGCCTGACCTGTCCCTGGTAATGGATGAGGACGGCCGCTATCTAAGGATTAATACACCAGACAACGATTTACTGCTGGCCAAAGGAGAGGGGCTGCTGGGGCGTCTTATGCATGATGTTTTGCCGGCCAGCCAAGCGGAAATGTTCATGCAGTTCATTGGGCGCACACTTGAAAGCGACAGCCCTCAGTCCATTGAATACGGTATGCAAACCCCTGCTGGACATCGTGTCTTCGAGGCCCGTGCACGGCGTTTGGATGTACCGATTGAGGGTAGACGTGCAGTGTTGCTGTTGGCGCGTGATATCACTGATCGGATCACGCTAGAGCGGGGCAGCCAAATTGCCGCCATTGCCTTTGAATCCCAGCAAGGGATGTTAATTACTGATGCTCAGACACGAATTATCAAAGCCAATAAGGCCTTCTCAAAGATAAGCGGCTATAGCGAAGAAGATGTGATCGGCAAGCCTACTCGTATGCTTGGCTCTGGGCGCCAGAGTCCCGAGTTTTACCAGGGCATGTGGGAGTCGCTGAGAAAAGAAGGTGTGTGGGAAGGCGAGATTTGGAATCGACGCAAGAACGGGGAAATTTATCCCGAATGGCTGGCCATCAGTGCGGTGCGTGATGAGCAGCAACGAGTGATTAATTATGTGGCTTCACTCACCGACATTAGTGAGCGCAAGACGGCTGAGCAGCAGATCCAGCAACTGGCATTTTATGACCCATTGACCGGTTTGCCCAACCGGCGCCTGCTGCGTGATCGACTTCAGCAAGCTGTGATCCTGTGTAGTAGAAAGGGGCAATATGCAGCCCTGATTTTCATGGATCTCGATGACTTCAAGAACGTTAACGATTTATATGGTCATCAGGTGGGTGATGAACTGCTTTGTCAGGTAGCGGATCGGTTGAAGGCGAGCCTGCGTGAGCTGGATACAGTGGCACGCCTGGGTGGCGATGAGTTTGTCATTCTATTGGAGGGCCTAGAGCCTTATGCCGAGGAGGCCGGCGCCCAGGTTGAGCATATCGGCAGCAAGTTGTTGAATGCGCTGCGAGAGCCTTACGTGGTCAAGTCGCAGCGCTTCAACAATAGTGCCAGCCTTGGTGTAGTCCTGTTCAATGATGAGCAGCACACGGTGGATGAGCTGATGCAACATGCGGACTTGACCATGTACAGCTCAAAGGCTGCAGGTAAAAACGCGCTGAGCTTCTATGATCCGCAGATGCAAGCGGCTGTTAGCATGCGTCTGAAAATGGAAGAGGATGTTCGCCGTGGATTAGGGGGTGGCGAGTTTGTCATGTACCTACAGCCGCAAGTAGGTGTGAATGGCGTACTGGAGGGCGCAGAGGCCCTGGTGCGTTGGCAGCATCCACAACGTGGCATCCTCGGCCCCGGCAACTTTATCGAGATAGCCGAGCGCTGTGGCCTGATTGAACCATTGGATCTTGCGACTTTGCAGCGAGGCTGCGAGCTGCTTTCCCTTTGGGCCACGCGGCCGCATACGGCTGGTCTGAGTTTGTCGGTCAACATCAGTTCCAGGCTGCTCTATAAGGATGACTTTGTTGATTTGATTAGGCATGTCCTTCATGAGACTCAGGCCAATCCGTTGCGTCTGAAACTGGAAATCACAGAGTCGCTACTGCTCACTGACAAGGACAAGGCAGTGACACGTATGCAAGAGTTGCGTGAGATGGGTATTCGCTTCTCAATCGATGACTTCGGCACCGGCTACTCGTCAATGGCTTACCTGCAGCAGCTGCCACTTGATCAGTTAAAAGTCGACCAGTCCTTTGTGCGCGGCCTACCTGATAACGCCAGTAGCCTGGCGATTGTCCGTGCCATTTTGGCAATGGCACACGGCCTGGGACTTGAAGTGATTGCTGAGGGTGTGGAAAACGAGGCGCAATACGAGACCCTTCGAGATAACGGCTGTAAGCATTTTCAAGGTTATATGTTTGGGCGGCCCGTGGATGTTGATACCTTCGAAGCTACCCAATTTACTGGGCCTGTTAGCGCCCTTATTCCCCCTCTGGACGATGGCTCAACTGATTTAAGTGCGGCAGAGGCCAACAGTATTTCTTCGGAAGTCCCGATCGGTTAATAGCTGACTTTTTGGCGCACGAATACGTCGGCTGATTGGGGTTTGTATCGCTACTTCCTGGCGGTAATTGATGCTGCAGTCCCAGCGCTGCAGCGCTAAGCCTGTGCGATTCGGCAAAGGCTATGGTGAGCGTAGTAGCGGCAATCCAGCGCAGTGCTTGAGATGATGGCGAGGAGGGGATTCAGCATGTCGCTGTGTCCGAGGTGATCGGTGTTGGGGTCTCTACGAAACTAAGGGCGATTCATAAAGGCCTAAAGTTTAGTAAAGGGGCGGGCTTTAGCCCGTCCCGAGTTAGCAAAGTGAACGGCTTGAACCAGTTGTTAGATACTTTGTACTCGGTCTTCGTTGTGATGCCATATACGAAGGATGACCACGGTTTCTGTGTGGGCTGAATACCGGATTATGTATTTTCCGAAAATTGCATCGCGAATAATCTTCGGTGGCTGCGCAAGCTCAACAGTGCGGCCCATTTCTGGAAATAGGCAAAGACTCTCGATGCGAGAAAGGATCTCTGCAGCAACGCGTGCAGCAGCAAAAGGATCTTTCTCTGCTATGAATGCGCGCAGGCGAATAAGGTCTGCCACAGCGTTTTCCGAATAGACGAGTCTCACTGACCAGCCTTCGGTGGCGATAGCTCATTGTCGGTGCCCCAGCTTTGAAGCCAGGCACTTACTGCTTCGCCGGAAACGACTCGTCCTTGTGCCACTGACTCTATAGCTTGCAGTGTTTCTTGCCAGCGGGTCTGCTCTAGCTCCTGGCGCTCAAAGAATTCTCTAAGTGCCTGATTAATAAGCCAACTTTTACTTCTTTGAAGCTTCTCGGCCATAGCTCCAAGATTTTCTTCGAGCTCTGGTTGAAGCCGGACGGTTGTGACGCTCATAGGGATGCACTCCATACTGTTGAATGCAATGTATTACAAGGTATTCGTGAGGACAAGCGGACGCGACGCGCGGTGGGGTAATGCATCTAACGCTTGGTTAAGGGGCTGGCTTTAGCAAGTCCCAGTGAGCGAAGCGAACGGTTTGAGCCAGTTGTTAGGCTTCACTGGGATTATGGATACCCCACCACTTCGGACGTTTTGAAACATAAGAGTGAGATTGAGGGGCAAGTTCGTGTCGATTTGGTGAGTCAAATATGCCTATGGCAAGTGCCAGAGTTGGCTTGTCGTCAATGGCACCGATGGTGCTTCCGCATACAGAACAAAATGCACGGCTTGACCACTCAGAGGAGCGCCACTTAGAGGGCGTGCGCCCTGGTCCTGTCCACTGAACCTGATCTTGCGAGAACTCAACCCACATTTGCGTAAGAGCGCCAGAATGCCGTTGGCAAAGTCTGCAAGAACATGTGTGAGGTTTGTGCGCAGGGCCAGTTGCGATAAAGCGGATCTGCCCACACAAACAACCGCCCTCGTAAGTTTTTGGTTTTGTCATTGTGAGTACTCACTGACTATTGAGGTGATACCTAACGCTTGAGCGAACAGTTAGGCGTCACTTGAGCGAGCCGACCATCTAACGCAAGCAAGGTGAACGATGCCTGCAACGGCCGCGCCATAAATGAGAACAATCGATAGGGGCGAGTCAAAGGTATAGAGCAGATTGTCCGAAAGTCGGAAATGCAGGCCTGCATGAACAATCAGGAAAGCTGAAAAAGCAATCCTTGACCACCAGCGAACACAGGGCGTTCGGTGATGCGTCAACCAAGCTATCCCACCAAACAGCGGCACGTGTAGCCAAACGAAGACCTGCATGGCCTTTTCGTTAGGGAGGTCTTGAAGGAAGTACAACAGACGCCACTCTGACTGAGTGACAGCGTCCAGCTCGTGACTGAAAAGAAGCCCAACCCCGAGATAGAAAAAGAAAAGGGCAATTTGATCTCTCATTACCTGCGACTCTTGCAATACGGCGCCTAACGTTTAGTTTAGGGGCGGACTTTAGCCCGTCCCTGTGAGTGAAGCGAACGGGGTAGAACCCCTTTAGAAAAAATAGGTTCAGCCGATGTACTTTACTGCATAAGGTAATGATAGGTGCCTGTTTTTAGAGTCATTAGCGCTGGTTTATCATCTCGTTGCTATCATACGAAGTTGTTAACCTCACCTCTCTAGCACGCTGCTGTAGTTCAAGGATGAAGCTGTATAGGCCCAAACAAGCAGAGCTGGGCCTGCTTAAAGAACCGCTTTCCTGACTATTATAGGTGCTTACATGCTTGGCCAAATGTCTGTAAAACTCCGTTTGCTGTTGCTTGCTTTACCGCCATTGGCGGCACTGGTGCTGTTGGCTGCTATATCTCTGAATCAGATGGGCAATCTAGAAGAAGGTATCCACAGTCTTTATGTGGATCGAGTTGAACCCATGGAACAATTGGTCACAGTGAATAATGGTTATGCCAACGCACTGATTGACCTGAGCCATAAGTACCGCGCAGATTTAATAGATGAAGGCACTTTTCGACGTGAGGTACAGTCTTCATTGCAGCGGGCAGATACAGCTTGGAAGGCCTATCTCAAGACGCATATTACGGGCGAAGAGACCCGTCTGATGGAAGCGACCCAAAAGGCTCAGGAACCAGTAAAGCGTTTGATTGAATCACGCCTTCAGCAGTTGGATAGGGGCAGTCTCAGGTCGCAGGATGGTGCTAGCTTTAATCAAGAGACCTATGAAACCTACGATCCATTACTTGATGCGCTTGGTTCACTTTACATCTATCAGGTGAAAGTTGCCGGTGAATTCAACAGCCAATCTTCGGAAGATTATCAGAGGCTTTTTAAGGTCTATGTAATCGCTTGCGGGTTAGTGGTGGTGCTTTTGGCTTTATTAGCATTTGCTGTTTACCGCTCCATCAGTCGCCCTGTGGGGCATATGCATGAGGTGATCAGCGATATTTCAGAGCATGCTGACCTTACCCGTCGTTTGCAGATTGAAGGGAATGACGAGTTGGCGCAGACAGGGCTGGCATTCAATCGAATGATGGATCGTTTCCAGGCCCTCATCGGCGAATTAGCGCGCGCTGTTGAACAACTGGCCTCGTCCTCCGAGGAAATGAGTTCAATCAGTAAGCAAGTCAGTCACTCCGCGAGCGCCCAAGAAGAACAGGTGATTATGGTTGCAACTGCTATCAATGAAATGACAGCTGCAATTCAGGAAGTAGCAGGCAACGCCCTTAGTGCGGCTCAACATGCGCATGATGCAGACAGTAAAGCTCGGACTGGCAGCACTGCAGTACGTGCCAATGTGGCATCAATGCAGACATTATCAGAGCGAGTTGGCAGTGCTACTAAGGTGATCGAGCAACTTAACAAGCAGTCAGAGAATATTAGCCAGGTTCTTACCACCATCCGTGGGGTTGCTGAGCAGACCAATCTGCTGGCTCTTAACGCAGCCATTGAGGCAGCCCGAGCAGGTGAAGCCGGTCGTGGCTTTGCTGTTGTAGCTGATGAGGTGAGAAGCCTTGCGGGTAACACCCAGCGCGCTACTGAATCAATTCGCACTATGATCGACGAGCTGCAGGCTTCGGCCCGGCAGGCGGTCGATGCCATGGAAGACGCTAGCGAACAAGCCAAACATAGCGCCACTCAAGCAGGGGAGTCCGGCAATATTCTCGACGCCATTACCAAAGCAGTGGAAACGATTGCGGATATGAATGCGCAGATTTCAACTGCTACCGAGGAGCAAACATCTGTCGCAAATGAAATCAATGAGAACATTACACACTTTCAGACGGGGATTGCCGAAGTAGGAGAAGGTTCACGGCAGAGTTCAATTGCCAGTCAGGAGTTGGCTGAACTCTCGGTAAAGTTACAGCGCCAAGTCTCTCAGTTTAAGGCTTAATCGAGATTCAAACGGTAGTAGCTAGTCGGCTACTACCGTTTGAATACACTGTATTTGACTAAGTCCTCTTGGTCGAAATCTATTCTTGGCTTCAGCCCCAGCTGGCATGAGCGGCAGGGAGTTATTTGTTAAAGCTTAAATGGAAGATCTTTAACGTGCTGCTCACAACGGCATCGCGAGGATAGGCGATGGTTAATACGCCTCAGGCTGCAGCTCCTATTAAGTTTTCCTGTCGAGCGCGAAGGCTGGTCTCACTAGGAGATCATTGAATCGCCCCCAATAAATAGTACGGATCGACAGGCTTCCTTTGCAGGCTTACCAGAGCGCAAATGTCAGCGCCAACGCCATACTGAAAAACGCCGTGGTGGTGATCAGTGCTACCTCGCAGTTGTAGACCAAACGTCCGTCAACATAGTGCCAAAGATGCTCACCAGCACTACATACGATCAGTACGCCCAGGGTTCCTAAGGCACACGGCGCAACTGCATGGGCATGACAAACAACAGCGCACCCATGAATAACGTGGTGACGTGCAGGCCGACATGCAGATTGAAAATTAGAAAATCGGCACCGGTTTCCCCCGCCGAAGTGGACAAAATCTATCTCAATCAGAACATCAGCATCACCGTTGGTACTTTACTCAGGGCAATCTCTGCAGTCTTGGCAGCGTGCATCACATTACCTCTCGTAGAATCAGGCTGCATTGGATCAATCAACACGCTGTTCACTTAGCTCAACTTGCTGAGCCACAGTGGACGGCATGCAACCGCGAAATATATCCAGCTGCGACTGATAGACCGACGTACGTACACCCATCAGGCCGATCACCGAGTGGAACAGGTTGTCTTGCGACACAGGCTGGCCCGCATGCTTGCGCAGGCAATCGGCTGAGATGCCGCTGTTGCGCTGCATGCCGTCGGAGAACCACAGCACCATCGGCACATGGGTCTGTTCACTCGGGGCCATGGCGTAGGGCACACCGTGCAGGTACATGCCGTGCTCACCGAGGGACTCGCCGTGGTCCGACATATAGAGCATGGCCGTATCTAGCCTTGATTCATTTTTGTGCAGCAGGTCGATGGTGGCGGCCAGCACATGGTCGGTGTAGAGCAGGCTGTTGTCGTAAGCATTGACGATGCTGGCAGTGTCGCAGCGATCGAGTTGCACGTTTTTGCATACCGGAGTGAAACGCTCAAACGCTGCAGGGTAGCGCTTGTAATAGGCCGGGCCGTGGCTGCCCTTCATGTGCAATACCACCACGGTGTCACGCTCGATGCTGTCCAGGTAGGCCTGCAAGTTGTACAGCAGTGCCTCGTCGTGGCACTCGCCATCGGTGCAGAACTTGGCAAGTTTAAGGTGCGAGATATCCTCACTGGGTACCCGATTACAGACACCTTTACAGCCCGAGTTGTTATCGCGCCACAGCACATCCACACCAGCACGCTGTAATACGTCGAGCAGGCCTTCACGGCTGCCGGCCATCGACTCCTTGTAATCCGCCCGGCCTAGGTCTTGAAACATGCAAGGCACCGAAACCGCCGTGGCGGTACCGCAGGAAGACGCCTGCGGGTAGTTGATCACATCGCGCTTGGCCAGCTTTGGGTTGGTCGGGCGAGCATAACCGTTGAGCGAGAAGTTCGCCGCACGCGCCGTTTCACCCACCACCACTACAGTCACCCGCGGCCGGTGGTTTGTGCCTACCACACTTATGCGATGTGCGTCGGCGCCAACCACTTCCAGCGTGACCGGTGCAGCCAGCTCGCGCTTGAGGTAGCCATGCACGGCTCCGACCACATTCGACGGTATCAGCATCAGGCGCACCTCACGGTGGTTACGAATCAGTGAGGCGTAAGGCTGGTACTGGCTCATGACCAGCACGGCAAATACCCCCAACAGTACAGCCATGCTACCCAGCTTGGCGGCCAGCTCCCGCCGCCATGTGAGTGGGCGAGTTGGTATACGACTGATCAATAGCGCAGGTAGCACGCCCAACAACAAAAGCCAAAGCAGCAGGCGACCATTGAACAGCTCCGTGGCTTCTGCCACATCAGTCTGTAGCATGTTGGTGAGCATGTTGTAGTCGATGACGATGCCGTAACTTTTCATAAAATAGCTGGCTCCGGCCGATACCAGCACTAGCCCGCCCAGAACCAGTTTTGTCAGCCGCCCCCAGGCCAGCAGGCTGAGCAGTAGGTAGAGCCAGATCCAAACAAACAGCGGCAGGCTTAGCAGGAACAGCGGGCTGTCATTGCTCATGCCGCCCACGCCCTGCCAGACGCTGTGCCAGAACGGCAGGTTCATGGTCAGCATCAGCCACAAAGCAACCAGCATGGTTAGCACGTTACGGCTTAAGGCCACACGCTTAAGAATTGATTCACGCACAAAGCACCTGGGTAGATTACGAGACTGCCGTAAATCTACTCAGGCCGATGTGAAATGCCTGTCGGGCGGATGTGAAAAAACTGTTGAGTGGTCACTGCCGCGCCTCAGTGTTCAGCCCGTAGCCTGCGGATACACCCCGGTCATGTGTGAGCAGCGCAGAACTCACGATTTTTTCACATTCTTTTGACATGGAATTGAATGCCTACCTTCTAGGATGCAAGCAGTGTCTACCGATGGATATTGCCCATGCTGCCCTCTTCATTACTCGACAAGCCGCTGCCGACTCACTCCGGCGTGCTGCATGGCCTCAAACTGCGCGGCAAACTCGGCTGGCTACGAGTAGCGCAAGTACTGATGATCGTGCTGCTCGCGACGTTCAGCTACATGGGCTGGCGTCACCTTTACCCTGCGGTGGCCGAAACGGGCTGGCGCTATGAGGTTCTGCTCAACGATATCGAGAAAGTCAGCGCCATCGCTCTGGATGCCGAAGGCGGCCTCCTGCTCAGCGAGGAACTGCAAAGTGGTGAGGGACGAATTCTGCGTTACAGCGGTGACGGCAGCCTTGAACCGGTAGAAGCTGGCCTGTCCAAGCCAGACGGCATGGTCAGCTTCCACGGTGGCGTGGTGTTCAGCCAGGAGCAAGGCGATGAGCCCGTGCTCTGGCGGACACCGCAGCGCACCGTCGAGCTGTTTGCCGGCAGCAATGTTGAGGGTCTGGCCAATGATGGTCGCTACCTCTATGCCATTGAAGACCGTCATGGCGATGGCCGCCTGTTGCGCTACGACCCCAGCAACGACACTACCGTGGTTCTGCGCACCGGCCTGGATCAAGCCGAAGCCATTACCGCCTGTCCCGACGGCCTCCTGTTCTATAGCGAGAAGAGCAGCGGCACGGTTTCTCAGCTACACGCTGAAGGTCATGACAGCGTGGTGCTGACGGGCCTTAACCAACCCGGTTTTCTGCTGTGCAACAACGAGGGTTTGTGGATCACCGAAGATGCCACGCATATGGCCCGTCTGTTGCGGCTGGCCCCGGACGGCCAGTTGCATACCGTATTGTCACACCTGCGTTCGGCACAAACCTTGATCGAAACGCGCCCTGGCCACTATCTATTGGCCGAGCAAGGCCGCAACCGCGTGCTGAGCCTGCAACGCGACCCACAGGAAACTGATTGATGTCCGCCACGTCTACTCGCTCTGCCTCAGGCCACAACGGCTTGCGTCAACACCTGCTGTTCACGGTCCTAAGCGGTGTCCTATTAATCGTGCTTTACAGCCTGCTGCGCCTAGTGTTGCTGGTTTATAACCATGAGCTGATTGGCGACACCACAGCCAACGACTTGTTGGAAGCCTTCGGTAACGGTCTACGATTTGATCTGCGCCTGGTGACTTTTGCCCTCGCACCGCTGATTTTGGTGATCGGCAGCCGGCGCTTGATGGCGGCGCGCACCTGGCAACTGACCTGGCTCAGCGTGGTGATCAGCCTCACCCTGTTCCTCGGCGTACTGGAGCTGGACTTCTACCGCGAATTTCACCAGCGCCTCAACGCGCTGGTGTTTCAATACCTCGGCGAAGATCCTGCTACCGTCATGAGCATGCTCTGGCATGGCTTTCCGGTCGTTCGTTACCTGATCGCCTGGGCAGTGGCAAGCTGGCTGCTGTTCAAAGCCCTGCAAGCCATCCATCGACTGACCCCGCCGGCAGACCCGCGTCTCAGTGCAGCGGCAGGCGAGCGCTGGTACTGGCGCATCAGCGTCCTAACCCTCTGCCTGTTCCTCGCCGTACTCGCTGTGCGCGGCACTCTGCGTCAGGGGCCGCCGCTGCGCTGGGGCGACGCCAGCACCACCGAGTCGGTATTTGCCAACCAACTGGGCCTTAACGGCACCCTGACGCTGATTGATGCGGGTAAAGCGCGCTGGTCTGACCACCGCGACAATCAATGGAAAGCCCGCTTGCCAAGTGCCGAAGCGCAAGCCCTGGTACGGCAGATGCTGCTGACCCCGCAGGATCTGCTTATCGACAGCGGCGAGGCGGCGATCCGCAGGATCAGCACACCAAAGCCACACCTGCAGTTGCCGGTACGCAATGTGGTGGTGATCCTGATGGAAAGCTTCGCCGGGCACTATGTCGGCGCCCTTGGTGCACGAGGCGACATCACCCCCAACTTCGACCGTCTGACTAAAGAAGGGCTGCTGTTTACCCGTTATTTCTCCAACGGCACCCACACCCATCAAGGCATGTTTGCCACCATGGCCTGCTTCCCCAACCTACCCGGCTTCGAGTATTTGATGCAAAGCCCGGAAGGCTCCCATGACTTCTCTGGGCTGCCGCAGTTGCTGGGTGATCGAGGCTTTGACGACCTCTACGTGTACAACGGCGACTTTGGCTGGGATAACCAGAAGGGCTTCTTCGGTAACCAGGGCATGAGCCACTTTATTGGCCGCAACGATTATGTCGACCCAGTGTTTTCCGACCCGACCTGGGGCGTTTCTGACCAGGATATGTTTGACCGCGCCGACCAAGAGCTGCGCAAGATGGACCGCCAGCGGCCGTTTTATGCCCTGCTGCAAACCCTATCCAACCACACACCTTACGCCTTGCCAGACCCACTGCCGGTAGAGCCGGTCAGCGGTTTCGGCTCCAACGACGAACACCTCACGGCCATGCGCTATTCGGATTGGGCCCTGGGCCAGTTTTTCGAGAAGGCGCGCAAGGCCCCTTATTTCAAAGACACGATGTTCGTGATCGTCGGCGACCATGGTTTTGGCAGCCCCGAACAGCTTAGTGATATCGACCTGTACCGCTTCCATGTGCCACTGCTGGTGATTGCCCCTGGGGTTCAAGAACAATTCGGCACCCGCAATGACATTGCCGGCACCCAACTGGATATCGTCCCCACCATCATGGGCCGCCTTGGCGGCCCGGTGCAGCAGCAATGCTGGGGCCGTGACCTGTTGGCGCTTGACTCGGCCGATCCGGGCATTGGCGTGATCAAGCCCTCCGGCAGCGATCAGACAGTCGCTTTGGTTTCCGGCAGCAACCTGCTGATCCAGCCACGGGAAGGCGCACCGCGATTGTATAACTACAAGCTGCATGAAAACGCAGGCATAGAGCCAACTGACAACGCCGCGCTGCAAGATCATTTACTGTCGCGTCTGCAGGCCTTTTTACAAATCGCCACCCAGAGCCTATTGAGCAACACCGCGGGGGTCGGCGATACGCAACCCATCACGCGCCAGACCGCCGCACAAGACAACCCATAACGTCGGCAAGATCGAGGTAATCCGGACGGCCCTATATCGAGCCACCCGCACAGTTCGCCGCACCGAACGCACATCGAGGTTTGCAAGACGCCTGCCGGGCGGATGCTGAGCAGTATTACCCAGCGCGTGACTTAGTAGCGCGCTGGGCAGATGATCAATAACGCGCTGAAAATGGCCGGCGAACCGAGCCTAGTGCTCGGCATATTCTGCGCTGCCAATGGCGTCTGGCCGATACTGAACATCAGCGACAGCCGTGTGGTGATTGCCGTCCATAGCAACGCTGAATAGCTGCCGCAGGCGCTGACCGGTGCACAGTGCAGGTGTGGGGATTGAGTGGGGCTTTATTGAACTGGTGCAGAATGCCCTCCATCAGCTTGTCGATGCATCGTGCAGACTAGCTATGCTGCGTGAGTTACGCCGGGTCAGCAGCGATAGCGTGATCATCTCCGCTTGGGTCGACGGCAAATGACAAGCTTGGCGCCAGGCTGAGACAGTACGCAGTACTGGCGTTATTAGCAGCCACGCGCAGGTTGAGGGCGAATGTATTCAGTCCGGCGTTCCCAGCTCTGCGATGGATCACATGGGACAAGTGTTGTACCTCGATGAGCAGCTGGATATTGATGCCCGCACACCTACGACGTGCTAATCAGCGGTGACAACATGACCGGGGCGGGTATCTTCGATGGTGACTACCTAATCGTCAGTCGTGATGCTGGGATCAAAGCCTGGAGACGTGGTGGTGACCTGCTTAAATAGCGACGTTATTCATCTGACGCTTGGGCAGATGCCATAAGTCGTATGTGCTGCAATCCGAGCCCACTGATTACGCGCCGCACTACGTGCTAGATGATGATGCTCCAGATGATCTGGAGCGTTGTGAGCCATAGTCTGCGTCATCACAGCACATATGCCTGAGCTGGTGTTTGCCATTATCGACTGCAACAGCTTTTACGTAAGCTGTGAGCGGGAACTCGGTCTTACCTCCAGCGCATCACATCGTCTTGTTAAGCAACAACGGCGGGTTTGTAATTGCACGCCCCGCCGATGAAGAACCCTTTGTGAAGATAGGTGCCCTTTCCATGAGATTCTTGGCGACCTAAACGCCATGGTTTAGTGGCGCTCAGAGCCGTCATTAACATAGCTCTGTATTAAAGCACCGCAAGGCGGTGCCTTTAATGCATGAGAGGGTTAGCGCGCACTAAGATCTTCATCCCGCAGTTCCTCTGGCTGCCAAGCCAAGAACCTTTTCTGGAACGCATGGCTGGCCCCCTGGTAGTAAGCAATATCACGACGTATCAGTCTGTCATCGGTGCCAACAATCGACTCTAGGCTCAGCCCCAGAGCATCTTGATGTTTACGCATTCCTCTCCTCGGACTGAGTATCGCAAGATTGTTGCCATCAAAAAGCCCCAAATGCTGGTAGTTACCGATCAGGGCGCGCCCAGCAGTACGATCCTCTCGCAACACGTTGCGCCCGAAAAACGTCGAGACGTAGTCGAAATTGAGCATGCCCAGTAAAGTTGGAGCCAGGTCGATCTGACTGACAACATCAGTGAATTCTCTAGGTTCGATTTGCTCCGGCGCATAAATAAACAGCGGTATGCGGTAGTTGGCCACCGGCAAATCTTCCTTACCGGCGCTTCCTGCTGTGTGGTCGGCGACAAATATGAATAGCGTGTCCTTAAACCAGGGTTTTCCACGCGCTTGGGCTATAAGTTGGCCAATGGCGTAGTCGGTGTACTTCACAGCTCCTTCGCGACCGTCACCGGAAGGTATGTCGATGCGACCTTCAGGGTAGGTATAGGGCCGATGATTTGAGGTGGTCATCAATTGCAGGAAGAAAGGTTTTCCTGATTTATGGTCGGCATCCGCAATTTTGAGGGTTTGCATATATAGGTCTTCATCCGACATGCCCCAGGCGTTTTTGAAGGCGATGTCAGCCTCGGCAACACTGCTTTGGTCAACAATGCGATAACCATTGCCGCCGAAGAAAGCATTCATATTGTCGAAGTAACCACGGCCGCCGTAGAGAAATACACTGTCGTACCCTTGGGCTGCGAACTGCTGACCCAGGCTCGCATAACCAGCTTCACGACCGATACGTTTGACGATCGAACGTCCCGGCGTTGGTGGAATAGAAAGGGTGATGGCTTCTAGGCCACGATCAGTTCGGGTGCCCGTGGCGAAAAAGTTGCTGAATGCCAGGCTTTGCTTTCGCAGCGCGTCCAGATTCGGAGTCAATCCGCGGCTGTCACCGAAACTGCCCAAGTATTTGGCACTCAAACTCTCGATGGTGACCAGTACTACGTTCAGGCGTTTTGGCTGCCCTGGATTATCGATTTCTCGGCGAATGTCTAGCGCATCACTGCCTATGAAACGGGCATTGGGCTCGCTCACCTCGCTTCGCAACAACCCAGCGACGTCGGATTCCGGGAGGGTCGAATAAAACTGCTGGTAGTCCAGTTCATTATTCCGAAATGCGGCAAAGAACTGGAAAGGACCATTACTCGCCAGCTCGCGCTGATAGGCATTACCGCCTAATCCACGGGGTGCGTTCTGCCCGACAAAGCCGATACAAAGACCAACCAGCAAGAGCATAGCGACCAGACTATAAAATGCTTGCTTGGGTGCCATGCTTGGAGCGTCCAAGGCTGCTGCAAGCGTTTTTCGAAAAGTGAGTGTCAGGCCAATAGCCAATATGGCGAGGAGTGCTAGCAAGGGGTAAATCGGGTAGGACTCCAGAATGTTGTTGATCACCTCCTCTGAGTACACCAGGTAATCGACAGCGATGAAATTGAAGCGTACGCCGAACTCGTCCCAGAACAACCATTCAGCAACAGCAGTGAAAAGCATTACATAAAGGCTGAGCCCCATTACGTAGGCCATCAACTTCTTGTAATAGCTCTGCTGCCATAACTTGCGCGGGCAAAGCAGCAGGTAAAGCGCCATTGGCAAGGTCGCGTAAAGCAGGAAACTCAAGTCGTAGATCAGACCTACTGCATACAAGCCTACTAGGTTCGAAATGCTGATATTCGCTTCTGCCAGATGGCTAGCCAGCAACAGGCTACGAGTCAGAGCGAATACCGTTAGCCACGCCAGCACGACGATGGATAAGTAGCGAATTTGCGCATAATGAAGCTTGGGCATCGTATGATCCTTTTTGGATGAACGGGCCGCAGTCTGCATTTGCCTCTGTTAGTAGCCTGTCAAAGTGACGTGAAAAAAGCGTCAAAATCAAAGAGTAATCAGCCGATGCGTATTCTGGTCATCGAAGACAACCGCGACATCCTGGCCAATGTGCTGGACTACCTGCAGCTAAAGGGCTTCGGCGTCGACTGCGCGCAGGATGGCTTGAGCGGCTTATACCTAGCCAGCACAGGGCACTACGATTTGATCGTGCTTGACATCATGCTGCCGGGCATCGACGGTTATCAGGTGTGCAAACGCCTGCGTGAGGATGGCCAGAGCGAGGTACCAATCCTTATGCTGACTGCCCGTGATGCGCTTGATGACAGGCTGCACGGCCTCAACGTCGGGGCTGACGACTATCTGATCAAACCCTTTGCTCTATCCGAGCTGGTCGCGCGTATCGAGGCGATTCTGCGCCGCAGCCAAGGCAGCCGAAAACGCCAATTAAAAGTAGCGGATCTGATCTATGACCTGGATACATTGCATGTCAGTCGAGCAGGCCGACCGCTCAAGCTGAATCCCATTGGCCTAAAGCTATTAGCGGTGTTGATGCAGAAAAGTCCGGCTTTAGTACGCCGCGAAGTACTGGAGGATGCGCTCTGGGGAGATGACTGCCCCGATAGTGACAGCTTGAGAAGCCATATCCACCAACTCCGTCAGGTTCTCGATAAGCCCTTCAATGCGGAGCTGCTGCATACCCAGCATGGTTTGGGTTACCGCCTTGCGGAGAAAACTGATGTTAGCTAAACAACCTTTTGCACGCCGTATCCTGCTTGCCTTTGTACTCATGACGGCGATAGTAAGCGGTACTTTTTCTATTGGCATCACAGCGGTGGTGCATTTTGTCGAAGAGCACTTAATTTCCGAGGAGTTACAGCGGGAACTGGACACCGTGCTGCACCAGGACATCAATCGAGGCCAACCACCACGCTTGGACGCTAGTACCCGCTTTTTTTCCTCTGGCCATTCCGAATATGCCATTCCCGAGCAGTTTGCGAATCTGGAAGAGGGCTTCAATGAGGTGGTCGATGGCAATGAGGCGTTCTATGTTTATGTCCAGGAAACCAACAATCAGACTTATCTATTGGTGCAGGAACAACACGAGTTCGAGGCACGCGAGCAGGTTCTATTCGATGTTGTACTAGCAGGCTTCCTACTGACCATCGCAGGTGCATGGGGGCTCGGACTCGTCATGGCGCGTAAGGTGATGGCTCCGGTCAGTCGCTTGGCTCAGCAGGTGCGTCATCGTGACCAATTGCACTCTTTGGCGCCGCCACTTGCGCCCGAATACCCTGATGACGAAATTGGTCAACTGGCAGCTGCCTTTGACAGCACGTTGGGCCAAGTGCGTCAGTCACTGGAGCGTGAACGGCTATTCACCAGTGATGTCAGCCATGAATTGCGCACCCCACTAATGATCATTGCCACTTCCTGTGAGTTGCTTGCAGAGGTGAAGCTTGAGGAGCGCGAGCGTGTACAGATTGAACGTATAGGCCGAGCATGCGAGGAGATGCGCGAGCTAGTTCAGACTTTCCTGCAATTGGCCAGAGATAAAACTAATGAAACAGCCTTTGTCGCGAGTAGCAGTTTAGCCATGGTTGCCACTGAGCAAGCAGAGCGATGGGGACCAATGCTCAGGGAAAAAAATCTTGATTTCCAGTGCGTTGAAGAGGGTACGGATACTGGTCACTACAATCCTACTTTTCTCAACACAGTCATGGCCAACCTTCTGCGAAACGCACTGCATTACACCGAGAGTGGATTTGTACGTCTCGTAATAGGATCTGGAGAGTTTCGCGTTGAGGATAGTGGTAGCGGCATTCCTTTTGAGCAGCACGAACTGATCTTCCAGCCATTTATACGCGGTACCCAAGCTCGGGGCGATGGCTTAGGGCTGGGGCTTTCATTAGTAAAACGTATCTGTAGTAAGCAGGGCTGGACGATCTCTGTCTACAACCTCCCCAACGGGGGAGCATGCTTCAACGTAACCTTGAAAAGCGTTGTTTGACGACTTTTTCACATCCTTTTGACAGGGCCTTGATGCCTAACTCCCTAATGTGGCGAGCGTACCTTCTTGTGGACGCTTCGCCATGTCGAAACCAAATCTCATCGAGCTCGAATTTTCGAGCAAATATGACCAAGAGCATGCTCAGCAGTACCTATTCAAACATCAGGATGGTTTGGCTCGGCAGCTGTCGCACTGGCGTGAGATTCAGGTAGCGCGCAAGGCCCTAAAGATTGCGGATGACCCCAATCTGGTGCTGGACTTACCCTGTGGTGCTGGACGTTTCTGGTCCATGCTGTGCGAGCAACCCAATCGTGTGATCCTTGCCGCCGATAACTCTGTGGATATGCTTGACACCGCATGCTCCGCCCAAAATCCAGAGGTAGTCGCGCGAGTCAATACCTTCCAGACTTCGGCGTTTGATATTGACCTAGGTGTCAATGCGGTGGACTGCATCTTCTGCATACGCTTGCTGCATCACATCGAATCATCTGAGCACCGCTTGGCCATTTTGCGTGAGTTCCATCGCGTCAGCCGCGATAGCGTAATCCTTTCACTCTGGGTTGATGGCAACTACAAAGCATGGAGGCGTCGTCGACTGGAAAAGCGGCGAGCAGATGAAGGTCGGCCGTCACAAAACCAAAACCGTTTTGTCGTAGCTAAGTCTGTTATCGAGGAGGAGTTCAAACAAACCGGTTTCCATGTTGTCGGTCACCTGGATTTTCTACCAGGCTACGCCATGTGGCGCACATATGTGCTGCGCAAGGAGGACTGAGTCATGGGTGTAATGACCGAAAAGGCATCGCAGCCGCTCATCGCGACTGAGTTTGACCGCTGGTGGGATAGTCTCGGCATTTGGGTTGAGCCGGCAAACAAGCGGCGTGGCGGTGAAAGTGGCGTTCAGTTACTGCAGCAGCGCGATTCAACAAGGCCACCCTTGTACTGCAAGCGCCAGGTTGGGCATATCTACCGAACTTTGTTGCATCCATTTGGCCGCCCGACCATCTTGCGTGAATTGCAGGCCTATCGCGCTTTTGCCCGCCTGGGCATCAAGACACCTAACGTCGTCTACTGCGCTGCAAGGCGGCAGCACGCCAATTGGCAAGCCCTGCTAGTTACCGACGCCCTGCAAGGCTTTGTCAGCCTAGAGCAGTGGTACACCAGCAAGAACAGTGCTGCACTCACGAATGCTGTACTAAGACAACTCGCAGCAACCCTCGCACGCTTGCATCTTGCGGGTTGGCAGCATGGTTGCTGCTATCCCCAGCATATCTTCGTCAAGGCCCAGACAGACAATAGCGGCGCGGTGGATATAGACATAGCCTTGCTCGACCTTGAAAAAAGCCGCAGGCGCTTTCGAATCAAAGATGCGGCGCGCCGTGACTTAGGCCAGTTAGGGCGACACCGTGGAAACATCCCTGAAACTGACCTGTTATTAATCCATCAGGCCTATCAGCAAGTCTTGAATGGACCTGCTGGAGTGTTGCAACCATGAGTAACAAACCGTACAGCGACGAATTGGATGCCCTCTCGTTGAAAGGCCGAAGCGGCTTTACTCGCATTCTTTATGCCACTGGATACTCGCTGGCAGGCTTGCGAGCAGCATTTCAGGGCGAAGCTGCTTTCCGGCAGCTGGTGCTGTTAAACGCAGTGCTTCTGCCGCTGGCCTGTGTGGTGGACGTGACCCGCAGTGAGCGCGTTCTGCTAATGCTCGTGCCAATGCTTGCGCTAGTCGTGGAACTGCTCAACTCGGCTATTGAGGCTACCGTCGACCGTATTTCTCTGACCATCCACCCGCTGTCCAAGCAAGCCAAGGATATGGGAAGTGCAGCGCAATTAATTGCTCTGATATTGATCACACTTACCTGGGGCTTCATCCTGCTATAGCTCCCAATTAACAAACTATAGAAGGCTGTCCATTTATGCCTGCCCGTAAAACGTCCAGCGAAGGCACCCTGGCGCAGGCATGTCGCACTGTTACGCGAAAATTTGCACCGGCCTGCGACCAGGCGACGGGCGCATAGTCACTTGCCTGCGCGAGAACACCCGGCAGCTATCTGCCGAATGCCAATTTCAGCTCAACAAGATCAATGTTTGTGCTGTCTAGCTGAACGTCAGCTGCTGGCCGCCTGTAACCTTTGTAAGAAACTCCTCTCGGCCAAAAGCTGCCTAAGACGTTAGTTTGAAACCGGCGGCGGACGTCGATGAGTACTCCATGAAGTCGTGCCTCAGCGTCATTCGGGCCAGATAGATATCGCTTTCAAGTCGAGTTCAGCTTTTCAGAAAGAACCGCTCAGCTGACCTGAAACGGGGTGCCTGTTGGATAAAAAGTGCCTCCGCCAGAGTAGTGAATAGTGCGCAGTTCTTCATTTGGGAAGTGCCAGCGACCGTTGCTGAAAGCACGCTCGTCGGCATAGGCCGCCACTACTTCGGCGATGAATAGGTCATAGCGTTTCTGTATGTGCGGCTCCTCGATCACGCGACATTCCAGATAGGCCAAGCAGCCAGGGATGATCGGTGCCTGTACCACCTGGGCGCGTGCTTCGCCGATGCCGAAGGTGGCGAACTTATCGACATCGTTACCACTGCACGATCCAACCGCCAGGGTCAGTTCAGCCTGGATGCGAGAGGGCAGGTTGAGCACGAAGCTGCCTGACCCTTCCAGCAGGGGCCGGCTGAAAGTGCTGCCATCCAAAACCAGCAGTACCTTAGGCGGATCGAAGTCCAGCGGCATGGCCCAGGAAGCGGCCATCACGTTGCGTACGCCAGCATGCTCGAACGTCACCAGAGTGGTTGGCCCGTGGTTGAGAAGGCGATCTGCAGATTTAGCTAGATCCAGGTTTTTCAGGTAATTCATCAATTTTCTCAGGCAAAGAGTTCTGCAAGGAAGGCGCTGGCGACTTCAACATAGCGGTCGATATCAGCCTCGGTATGGGCAAAGGATACCTGCGGACCCGCAGAAAGAATGCCATCCCAGATGCCGCGATTGGCCATAAATAAACGCCGGCAGTCGATGAACTCGGCGTCCATCGACAGGTTAGCTTCGGCACCATTGCGTGGCAGTTCGACAGTCAGGCAGAAACCCGAGCGCGGGCCGAGCTGAAACGCTTGCCAGGGCAGGTCATAAGTCGCGAAAGCCAAACGAAGCCCTTCGGCCAGGCGTCGGCCAAGACCTTCGATGCGCTGGTAATTTGAAGCTGTCAGTACCTGCTCCAGGCTGGCGCGTGCGGCGCTCACTGCCAGTGCCGAGGCGTAAAGCGTGCCACCGGCTGCCAAGCCAGCCGGGCCAATATCACTGTCGGTAAAGCGCTCTAGATGGCGAGCAATTTCCGCACTCATGCCATAGAGGGCGAACGCAATACCTGAACCAAGCCCCTTGCCGAGCACCACGAAATCGGTCTGCAGGCCCCAGGCGCCGGTCAAACCACCATGGGCGAACTGGAAGGTGTGCGCTTCATCCAGGCATAGCAGGCTGCCGTATTGCTGGGTCAGGCGGCGCACGCCCTCCAGGTAGCCGGGAGCAGGATGCACCAGAGTACAGTTGGTCAGCGCCGGCTCCGTCAGCACCAGGGCCACGTCACCTCTTGCAAGCGCCTGCTCCAGTGCATCTAGGTCATTGAACGGCAGAATCAGGGTGTTGGCCGCGCTGCCTTTGGCCAAGCCCAGTTGCTGATGCACCACGCCATGCTCACTTTGGCTGACCATGGTTTCGTCGATATGACCGTGGTAATGGCCGTCGAAGATGACGATTTTCTCGCGGCCGGTAATATGCCGTGCAATGCGTATGACCTCGACATTAGCGCCCGAGGCAGACAGTGTGAATTGCCAGCAGGGCAGGCCCACCTGTTCGGCTAACAGGCGACCGACCACCACAGCGTCTTCGGTGGGCAAAAGAAACTGCGCACCCTGACGAACCTGGCGGCTGACCGCCTCTACGATAGGGGCCGGACCATAGCCCATGGTCATGCTCAGGTCGGCGACGTTGAAGTCCAGGTAATCATTGCCATCCACATCGGTGAACACCGCGCCGCTGGCCGAGTGAATAAAGGGCGGGCTAAAGCGGTTGAGAGAAACCATCCAGGCCATTGGCACGCCCTGCGGCATGAATTGGCGTGCCTCTTCGCGCAAAGCCTGAGAGCGCGGCGTGCGCTGTATGAAGGTGGCATCCTCGCGAGCGCGTAGAGCAGCCAGACGGGAGCGGTCAAAGGGAAAGGGGCTCGGCGAGGGCATGGTGCGGATTCCAAGGGCTGGTAATCTGCCCACCTTAGGTCAGCGCCGCATTGCGCGGGAACGTTCAGTAACGTGGAGTGGCTATGCACAAATCGACGGATACGTCGGCTGATTGGGATCTTTATCGCTACTTCCTGGCGGTGATTGAGTGCGGCAGTCTCAGCGCTGCAGCGCGGCGCCTGCTGAGTACACAGCCGACCGTTAGCCGCCAGATCACCCGCCTGGAAGCCAAGCTCGGAACCAGTCTGTTCACTCGCTCCCCGGAAGGCCTGGTACCCACCGAAGCAGCGCTACGCCTGTGCGAGCCTGCACAGGTCATGGCCAGTGCAGTGGCGGCTATCCAACGCAGTGCCCGAGACGATGGCGAGGAGGGGAGCCTGCGTATCACCGTACCCGAGGTGATCGGCGTGGAGGTGCTGACGCCTCTGTTGGCCGAGTTCCAGGCAGATAACCCAGGCCTGCGTCTGGAGCTGTCCGTTGCCGAGCACAATGAAGACCTGTTGCGCCGCGAAGCAGACCTGGCCATACGCATGCAGCGCCCGCAGCAGGATGCCTTGCTTGCCCGCGGCTTGGGGCGCAGCCGTCTGGGCCTGTATGCACATCGCAACTACCTGGATCGGCACGGCACACCGAATACCCGCGATGCGCTCGCAGTGCACCGACTAATCGGATATGACCGGCAACTGGGGCGGCATGCGCACTGGCAGGAGCAGGGTTTTCCGGTGTCCATCGAAGACTTGGCATTCCGCTCAGATTGCGCCATGGCGCGCCTGGCAGCACTGCGAGCGGGCCTGGGGATTGGCTTATGCCACGCCAGCCTGGCTGCGCGGGAGTCCGAACTGGTAGCACTGGCCCCTGAGCTGTTCGGTTTTGAGCTGGAGATGTGGCTGGCTATGCATGAAGACCAACGTCAACGCGCCGGCCTGCGCCGGCTGTTCGACTTTCTTGCCGAGCAATTACCGCAGCGCATGCAGCTGGCCTCCTTCAGTCGCGGTTGAACTGGTCCGTGAGGAAATTAACACTCGCACCTTGGCCGGCACCAGGCGGGTCTAGGTAATCGCATAAACCGGCAGGGCCTCTGCATCCCAATGGAAGAAGAATGCCCGCCTGGTGCGGCATGCAGCATAATGGATGCTGTTAGGCTCGCTCAAAAACAAGGAAGTTGTATGCGCTCTATCCGTTGTACCCGCAGTGTTCTCTTTGGCGTGCAACTCATCTTGGCGTTGTTGTGGCTGCAGGCGTTGCCGGTCAGCGCCGCTCAAGCCCCTCCCAGTTCAGTGGAGTTTTCCGTCTGGAGTCGTAGCTGGATTGGCACCTTGGGGAGCAAGCAGGTAGAGGTCGAGCTGAACCGCACTGCCGATGGCCTTTCGGGCAGCTACTGCTATCAACCCTGTCGAGCCGAAACGCGCAGGCAGCTTGTGCTAAATGGCCGGATGCGAGGCGAGGGCGCCGTGCTAACCGAGCGAGACAGCGGTGACGGAGCTGCTGAGACGGGTACCTGGCATATCGAGTCTTTTGAGGGGGGTATTACGGGCACTTGGACCTCGCCCAATGGTAAGCGGACGCTTCCATTAGCCTTAAGCCAGAACCAGGACGATCTGCAGGCACGCTTCCCCTATGAGATACGGCTGCTAGCCGATGCTCTACCAGAGGAAGAAGGCGATGGTTGTCCCACGCCGCCGCTGGTGTCAGCTATCCGCCTCTACAAGGATGGCGCATTAGTCCAGACTCTGGAGACTGAGTCCCAGGGAACCTGCAGCATTTTTACGCCCTACCTGATCGACGCGAACTTCGATGGTTGGCCTGACCTAAGTCTCGCCATGTTTCTCCCCGCTGGCCCGAACATCCCACGTCAGACCTGGCTTTACGACGTGGCCACAGGCCGCTTCGTCGATGCACCCGCTGGGTTGCAGGGCATCAGCTCGGCCGAGTTCGACCCGGTTCATCGGATCGTCTACTCCTACTGGCGAGCCAGTTGCTGCGAGCACGGCGTTTCAACCTATCGTTGGACCGATGGCGACGTCGAAGAAATCGACTCCCAGAGCAGCTACTTTATGCCGCTGGTGGACGGAACCGAGCGACGTCTTTGCTACATCACGCCGAGCTATCAGAACGGTGAAATCGAGTTCATCAGCCGGGTTGAGCAGACAAGCGATGGTTCGTTGGAACTGCATCAGGTCGAACCGAAAACCTGCGATATCGATGCCTGGGTATTTCTAGAACGCACGTATATCGACATCTGGCAGCCCCGCCAGAACGGACAGAAACCGACCCGTTTGCGAACTGAAGAAATAGCCTGGAAACAGACAGAGACGTCTGTAGGCCCGCGCTTCTGTCCCGAGGTGCCGTTCTTCGACAGTGGGCGTATCAAGCGTGTAGTGCTCAGTGAGAATCCTGATCTGTGCAGCGAGCAGGACCCGCAGCAAGAGTAGTGACCCCTGAGCGAGTCACGACGCCCGACAGTACCGGGCGGGAAAACAAAAAACCCGCCGAGGCGGGTTTTTTCAAGACCACTCCGACATCCTGTCGGTGGTCTCCGAGGCCATGGTCGATCATCCGTGATCCTGAGCGCGTCCTGCGCTTCAGTTGATGTGTCTAGATTAGGCTCAACGGCTAAGGCCTAACAGAGGACATCGCTACCAGTGCGTGTAAGCCATTCGCTATAGGAACCCATTCATCAGTTTGCAACTAGTTGCCAGCCTGACTGATTGGAAACGGCAAGGCATTCTGGGCTGCGATTGTGTTCGGGGTCGAGCTGCGAAGTTTTAAAAGCGCCACTTGATTGGTGCTCGAGTGTAATCAGCCCGCACCTTGATCCTTTCAAAATTGACTGCCATTTGTCACGTGCATACACCTCTGTATCTAAGGTTATCACCCCTCTGGAATCCTTCATAAGCAGTGTATACCCGTCCGTGTTTTCGACTAAGTATTTGCCGTCTGGTTGTTTAGTAATATCAAACTTAGAATTCTGACTGTCACATCCTGCCAGAATTAAGGAGGTTAATATTGCATAGCAAATATGCGCATTTTTAATCATGGCGTCACATATCTCGATCTGTTTGGTAGGCAAAAATCTAAGTGTAAATATATTGCCTGGCAAGTGTTTTCGATAACTTTTTTTTTAAAATTATCATTAAGTAATACAGTATCGTGTTAAATATATATTTTTGGAGGTGTGATAATAAAACATTGCTATTAATTTGGCGCCCCAGATAGGATTAGCCTCTGCTCGGGTAACCTTTGCTTATGGAAGCACTGGGATGCGATGACTATTAGAAACAGGCAGGACACTGGCATGAGTATCAAGACATGGAGATGGACCCTTAACAGTACTGTGGTTTCAGCACTGATAGGTGCGGCGACTGCGCTAGGGGTTCAATTAGTTAGCGTTAACGCTACAAATCTTTCGACCCGACAACTCGCCACTCAAAGCTGTATCCAGCGGATTGATACGCAAGAGGCAAAATTGCGAGAGGTAATGGAGCGGCTATTTGGCTCGCTAGGCGCTCTGATAGGGGAAAGCATAAGCGGCCAGAAGGCAATGGAGGCCGCATCGAAAGAGGTCATGAAACAAGCCTTCGAAGTAAATGCTTATGCGCCACCAGAATTGGCGTTAGGAGCGCTTACGGTCGCCATGGTAGTACATCAAGGAATGACTGCTACCTCAGGAGCAGAGCAGGAGGCAGCCATCAGCTCGGCCCTAAACTATACAAAACTGCTACCTCAAACGTATCGACAGCAGTTAGGAGAGTTCGACACCCTTCGCGAAGCGTGCCGTAATCATTGAAAACAGAGCAATTTCGTGCGGGTATTGTCCTTAAGCTCGCCCCATTGCGATCTACTGCAACTACCTACGCTGGCCATTTACAGTTAAAGTGCCATCAGCCCCGTAGTCTGTTGCAAGGATCGCTGTCCGGATGGCTTCACTTTCGCCCCCCAAAAGTCTGATTTTTGACCTGGAAGTTGCCCCCGGGAAATCCGACCAGACCGACCGAATTTTCATGGTCGGCGCCCTGCGTCCCGACACTGGCGCGGAGTTGGAGCGCAAGGTCGAAAAGGATCTGGCTCAGGCACTCGCAGCGCTCGATGCCTTAGGGCATGGCGCAAGTTTTGTGCTTGGTCATAACGTCGTCAGCCACGATTTGCCGATACTCAAACAGCAGGCCCCGCAGCTGGCGTTGCATCAGCTTCCCGTTGTCGACACCTTGCTCTTGTCGCCGCTGGCCTTTCCGCAGAACCCGTATCACCGGCTGGTGAAAGACTACAAACTCATCCGCGACAGCCTTAATTCGCCTTTGTCGGACTGTCACTCCACACTGACCTTGTTCAACGACCAGCGCCAAGCCTTTTCCAGTCTCAACAACACTCATCAAGCGGAGCTGCTCTGTTACCAGGCGCTGTTGGCTCCCACGATGGCAAGCGACTTGGGATCAGTGTTCGCCACACTGACTGGACAGGCTCCGAAACGCCTTAGCCAGCTGCGCGGGTTGATTCCCGGACTTCTCAAGGAAACTGATCCAGCGCTGACGCGCAGCCTCAAGGTTTGCAGCACGCGCCTGGAGCAACTGCTCGAAATCGACCTTTTCGATGAATCACTGCATTGGCCGCTTGCCTATGCATTAGCGTGGTTGCGCGTCTCTGGCGGCAACTCGGTGCTGGCGCCATGGGTACGGCATCAGTTCCCCAAAGTAGGGCGTTTGCTCGCTGAGTTACGTGACACGCCGTGTGGTCGTAAAGACTGCGGTTACTGCGCGACGACCCATGACCCTCGTCACG
>Ga0209542_10000750_pt1 | contig 78370 bp, 83 predicted proteins | sample RifCSPhighO2_01_FD_184028 | JGI IMG/M metagenome (GOLD analysis project Ga0209542, IMG submission 184028) | Soil microbial communities from Rifle, Colorado - Rifle CSP2_plank highO2_0.1 (SPAdes) (version 2) | ecosystem: Environmental > Terrestrial > Deep subsurface > Rock core/Sediment ...
AAAGCAGTCCCTGGCAAAATGGTCATCAAGAAAGTTTCTTTGGGCATTTCAAATTGGAAGCCGGAGACCTAAACAGATTTAACTCGTTGGGGGAACTGATTGAATACATTTACAGCCAGGTATATTATTACAATAATAAACGGATTCATTCAGTTCTCAAAGTGACGCCTGTCGAATTTCGCAAGAGACACACTGTCTAAAAAATTAGGTACTTGACATCTTCATGGGATCTGCTACTGCAAAGAACACATTTGGTAATTTATACTCATGTAAATTTTTAACAGCAGAAAGTAATGCTGGTAAATTGGCACTCTTATGACCATTGATTATGAGTATTTTTTTTACTCCATTTCTAGCTAAACTTTCACTTATATCTTCGATTACCGATATAAGCGTTGAAGTTTTTAACGACATTGTTCCGGCAAATCCAAGATGATGACTTGAGTCACCATACCATAAAGGCGGAGCAACAAGCACGCCGGTTTTTTTACCAACATCTTCAGCCAAAGCAATCGCCACATAACTATCAAGTCCCAATGGACCAACTAGTCCGTGTTCCTCAGTACTGCCAATTGGAACAATGACAATTGATTCATTTTTTAGATATACTTCTACTTCCTTCCACGTTAACTCTTGAAGCCACAAAGATGATAATTTTTTCATGAAAATAAAATAAATTTTTAATGATTGCCATTTTGAAACCACGGCGGTTTTGTTTGCATATACAGAATGGGCATTGTGTGTTTTGGTAATAGCCATCCACCAAGATCAGGACCCGTGTTGGCAAAAAGCAATGCGCTAGAAAAAGCCGTAGAAAGAGGTTCCTTTTCTTGTTCCCGCATCACATAATACCAATATGCTGCCTGTTCAGATGATGCGCCGTTACGGTGATGCCTTGCCGCCGACTCAATAAGCTGTGCCTTTTGCCTTGTATATTTCTCTCTATTCCAAATTCCATACAACGCTGATGAGGAAGTATCGATTGGATCATGTGCCGAAGGCAATACTATTCCCCACTCCTCATACAAATCGCTAAGCATCCGTGTTAAAATACCAAGCTGTCCTGCCAGATACCCGACCTGCCCCAGATATTCATGGGCATGTGAATATCCATTAAATAACGCATGCCCGTCGGCCAGTAAAAGTATAAACTCCATACCTGGACCATACACCTGACTAACAGAAGTTGAGAGAGTTTGCAGTTGACGCAAGAATCCTTCATCATGATTGTCAGGTGTCGTTTTATCGCCAACACCCCAAAACCCAACCAGTGGAATTGGCACTCCCATAGCAACAGCTTTCGTTATGTTATTTTCTGCGATACTGCCCTCATTATGCCACGACTTGATAATTGTTCTTGGCGGCCACTCTCTATCTTGTGCTAAGGATCCGTCAATATTCACTCTACGTAATAGATCGAATATCGCTAATCCTTTTTTATGTGCCTCTTTAGGTATAGTTCTTTCTGTCATAATTTTTTCACCCCCTTTCACAAACTAAAAAACCTCCCTTTCGGGAGGTTGGTATTTAATTATTAATTTAAGACACTACCAATCCTCCCATAATAAACGGGTGGTTGTAGTACAACAATTGTTTAGTATTATTTTTTCCATAAAATTAAACCCATAAAAAAACCTCCATTTCGGAGGGGTATTTATGCACAAAAATACACCCCTCCTAAAGACGGGTGGTACAAGTGCAGTTTGATACGACAATCTGTTTCTTCATTAAGATAAAGTATATAATATTTTTTCCTGATATCAATATGATATTTATTTAATCTTATCACCAATGTGATAATGTCACAGTTAACAAGACGAAAATGTTACCCCTCTAGAGTAAGCCTGGTCGGAATAAATAATTCCTTCATTTAGCTTCAAACTCGCTTTATACCGCTTTCAGATGAAATTGCAAAAATATACTCGATCTTTTAGCGGCATAACCAAGTCTGACTTGGCATAACCCTCCGTACTCCCGCCAAAGGCGGGATACGGTGGGTATAGATGGCATCGTACGAGGTTCTATAAAGCGGTTTTCATCGCATATATTTATCATTCCTTAATATGCTATACTGACTATAAGGATGACATTGACGTTTTACATATTTAGTAGTTTACAAAAGAAAGGGGGTGAAAAAATAAATGAAGAAAATCTTTTTCTTAGTTGCAATTGCAACAGTTTTTGCTTTAACCACTGCTCCTGTTATGGCAGCTAAGCCAGGTGCATGCGCTACCATTCAAGACGGCACTATTACTGATTCAGCTGGAAATCCAGTTGTTCTCGGGTACGACAAATGGGGATACAACTATCAAGCCCATATGTTCAACGGCTACGCTGACAATTACTCCCGTCCCGCAGTTCCAGTTACCTCAGGCGACAAGCTCAACATGAAGTGGAGTGATGCTTGGTTGGCTAATGTCGACTGCAATGGTGATGGAAAGTTGGATCGAGGATTAGTTGATGGTGTTGTAAATGGAATAAGCATGGGTTGGTTAACTAATCAATATAACGGTAGTTATATTGATGGAGCGGGTAATGCCCAAAAGTATACAGACTTTTACAAAATCGTCTGGGTTGGTCCAGGTGGGGACCTATGGGGTCAATACCATGTAATTCAAGAGGTTTATAATGACACGGGAAGTGGAAATTATAGATTTAAAGACGGAGCACCGGGCTTTGGTTTAAATGACCAATGGACGATACTACCGTAAGGGTCTTAAATAAAAATTAACAGCCCATCGGGGAAACTCGGTGGGTTGTGTATTTGTTGAGGACTAGTTTACTAATAATTAGTCAACTCTATATCGTTGGAGCTCTTGTTAATATCTTGATCTGATTCAATCTTTGTCTCGCTTGTCCTTCGGCTTTGCTCAGGACAAATACAAGCCGGAGCATCAGTGCGATTAATACCAGGATGATTGAGGTTTGACTATTTGAAGCTTCATAAGAATCTAAAGTGATTATATAACTGTCTTTACCCAATTTAATCTGATGTATTGCATTTGATATTTTTTTTTGCTCTAATGAAATTAGTAACTATAATGAAAATCAAGAGATTATTAATTTATTTTTTTGTATTGTTTCTTCTTTTGAATATTGCTCACTTTACTTTGGCTGAAGATAAAAGTGCGCCAGGCGGAATAATTCCAAAACTTCAAAAAACCGCCAATGACCCTGAACTTATCGAGGGACATGTATACCCAAACTGGGGACCAGTCTGTCAAAGATATACTTATTCGGTGATTTATCGTGATAAAGAAGGAAGAAAACCCCAATATGTCAAGATTTATTTCAATGGCAAAATGATCGATATGGTTAAAAATAATCCAAACGATGATGATTATCAAAAAGGCGTGAAGTATATATATAAATATGTCCCCAACAAACTGGGTTCGAATTTTTATTATTTTGAGGCTGCAAACGGTTTAGGGAAAACAAGAGATGCAATCATTGACTCCCCTGACAACGGACCTGTTCTTTTTAAAAGCGCTTTTAACAAAAATCAGATTGTAGTCGTAGATAAACAGACGGGTAAAAAAATATTGGATTATCCAACAGGTAAAGAATGGGTCGGAGGGATTGCCCTATCAGATGATGGGAGATATTTAGCGGCAAAAACTTCTAAACACATTTATCTTTTTGATACAAATAGCCCCAAAGAACCACTCTGGAACTTTAATTGTGAACAGTGCAGAATTGGCGATGATGTCAAAGGTGGAATTGCAATTTCAGGAAGCGGTTCAAAAATAATAGCGGCATTTACCGAAAGAGTTGCTCTTTTTGATAAATCTTCCAATAAGCCTATTTGGATGTATGATAAAGCTGGAGGTTCTTATAACGTAGCAATTGCAAAAAACGGAAAATATATGGCTGCTGCGACTGCAGGTGAAGAATCAAATGTAAACTCTAACCTTTTGATTTTATGGAGTGAAAAAAGCGAAAAACCACTTTGGCAATATCATTCTTCCGGTAATTTTCATGATGTCTCCTTATCAGATAATGGGGATTATATTGCCGGATCAACTGGTTGTCCTGATAGAAGAGCCTACCTTTTTTATAAAAATTCCAATATTCCCGTAATAAAGACTGATCCATTAACTCGCGATTCACCAGTTCACAGAGCAAAAATTTCTTCGGACGGATCTTCATTTGCAGTGGGCAGTGAATCAGATGCAGGAGCAGTATTTTTCTTTAGAAAAAATTCAAAAGAACCAATCTGGAAATTTCCAGTCCCGCAAGGTAGTTCTGTTAGGGCTTTAAATTTTACACCAAGTGGAAAATATATAGGAGCTGCAACTTTTGGCGGACAAGTATTTATTTTTGATAGCAGTTCAAGTCAACCGATTTCATCATGGAGCCTGAATAATGTCGCCATTGGAGGCATAGATATTGCAGATGACGGAAGTTATATAACAATAGGCGGGACAGATAAGAAACTTCATATTTTTGAAAAAGGCTTACAGATAGGAAAAGAAATTCTATTTAACGAATACGTTGAAGAAATTGATATTTCGGCAAACGGAAAATATATTGCAGCAGGCACCGGTGGTTCAGTTTATTTTTTTGAAACTTTTGATAAAGACAGCACGCCTGTCTCCTGCACTAATATTATTGAACCAAAAGCTGAAGAGGAAGAAATGGCACAAGCCGGTTTCAATGGAAATGACGAACAGGCAAATTCTAGTCTTTGTGGAGATGGAACATGCGAAGGGCCAGAGACTATTGATAATTGTAGGCAGGACTGTGATCCTAATTATGAAGGCCGCGGAATTTTTGTAAAAAGTACACAATTCAAACTTCCGGGAATGCTCACAGGATTTGCTTTTCTTGGATCAATCTTAGCGCTTGGCGTATATTATGCAACAGTTAAGTTTAATCTCCTGCGCAGAAGACCGGAAGACTTAAAAAAATTAAATAAAAGAATTCTGATGACAATTTGCATTACAGCAGTTTTATTTTTAATTCTAACTCTAGTTTTTATGTTTTTAAATAAACCAAAATCTAGTCAATACGAACCGCGGGAAAAAACTCCGCTTAATACAGATCAAGACAACAGGTCAGGAGAAGCAACCGATAAGGAGAACCGGAAAAACTTAAATGAAAAACAAGGAGTTTGCGGCAATGATATTTGCGAACCGGGACTTGGAGAATCCAGAGAGAGTTGCTCTCAAGATTGTTCAGCTCAATAGTTTAAAATTTGATAATCCCTTTTTGCCTAAAGAAAAGTAACATTGAGGCGCCGATAAAAACAATTGTCATAACTAGTAGACTTCCATATAAAAATCTGTCAGCCAAATATAGGAATGTCTTTTCATAAAAAAGGTATCTAACAGTTACTTTTAGTCCGTGAATGATCAGGCTATACAAAACTCCTAAGAAAAACAAATTGCCATAACTAAAATTTGACCTTTTAATTAATTTATATGCGGAAACGGCAATACATATCTCCCAAACCCACTGGCTAATCCTTATTGACGTGAAGTTATCATTAATTTTAAGCCCAAACAAATACTGCCAAGCGACAGCAGTGATGGAAATTAAAATAAAATACCAAATGGGCATGAGGTATTCTCCTAAAGTTTTGCCAAAAATTTTAATCTTGAATATCGCCAGCGCGGCAATCCCCAAAATTATAACGAGAAGTAAGATAAAGAATAATGTGTCATTGCGTTTTTCTAAAGAAGGAATTTGTGGTAAAAGATTGAGCTTGTCACCCGCCGTAGTAAATACTTTACCTGTTTGTGGACAATCGACTTTTTGATCTCCAATATAGCAGTCTCTGTTTTTTGTTTCGATTTTGCCTGAATAGTAAGCGATTATCTTCATCGATAAAATCCCCCAAAACGGGGAAGAATTTGGGTTTTGACCAAAGTAATTCCTAAAATGGTCAAGATGACGATGGCTATAATATCAATAATCAGTTTATTGTTTTTCATATCGTCTTTAATGATTATCAGTAAAGCAGATAAAAATGAGTTTTGCAACCTTTTACGCTATTCTGCCTTCCAATCGTAAGTTCTGAAGCGTTATCTTCAAAAGTAGTCTTTTTCGTGCGCTTCAGAATTTTTAAACCACTCTTTAGCATGTGATGCTATTTTTATCAGGTATTTTTGAGTTCAAATATTGCTCCAACGCTCCCGCAACATATGTGGGGAATTTACCCTTGACTGTAGACAAATGTATCAAAATATGGTATAATACATCTTAGATTGTAAGATTCTGTTTTGCATATATTACATAATATCTTTCACAAAAAGATATTCGGGCTCTACCTAATTTTAGATTTATGAGCCTCACTCAGGCTCTTCTTTCTTAATTTTATTATTTCTAATTTATTTTGTATGTTTATTAACCGTCGTCCATTTCATTCTTCTCGATTTACCAATAACCGGAGATCAAATAGTGGCACCCGCCGATATTCCGGCAATAACAGATATGGTGGTCGTGGTCGAGGTGTTGCATCTGTTCCTATTCACTCTTTCATTCAAAAAGCATCTATCCAGGCACCAAAAAACACTGTTCAATTACCGACGGTTCGTATCGAATCCCTAACCATTGACAAACGATTAAAAATCAATATTCTTTCCCGCGAGTACAAAATTTTGATGCCCATCCAGGAAAAAGTAATTCCGGCCATTCTAGAAGGAAAAGATGTGATAGGGATTGCTAACACCGGCACCGGTAAAACCGCTGCTTTTCTTATTCCCATTATTGAAAAAGTTATCAAAAATCCATCCTACCGCGCACTTATTATTACACCAACCCGTGAGCTTGCTCTCCAAATACAAGAGGAGCTTCGAAGCTTTATCAAGGGAATTCGCCTTTATAGTACCTTTTGTATCGGACAGTCCTCGATGCATAATCAAATTTATGAACTGCGCAGAAACCCCCATGTAGTCATTGGAACACCCGGGAGATTAAAAGACCTGATCGAGCGTAAAGTACTGAATCTTGGTCAGTTTAATATGATCGTCTTGGATGAAGTAGACAGGATGCTTGATATGGGATTTTCCCGCGATGTCAAACACATCATATCGTTTCTTCCGATTAAAAGACAATCTTTATTTTTCTCAGCCACTGTTTCAGCCGAAATAAACAGAATAATTACCACATTTGTAACAAATCCGATAACCATCTCGGTTAAAACCCAAGAAACCGTAAGCCATATCAAACAAGATGTGATACGGATCAACGGAGGAAAAACAAAAATAGAAGTACTGGATGAACTCCTAAGAAAAGAGGAGTATAGAAAAGTATTGGTATTTGGAAGAACAAAGTTTGGTGTTGAAAGACTGGGGCGGGATCTGTACCAAAAAGGGTTTAAAGTAACCTCTATTCATGGAAACAAATCTCAGATAAAACGCCAACAGGCGATCCGGATGTTTAAGGAAGATGTCGTACGCGTACTGGTTGCAACCGACGTTGCAGCGCGCGGCCTTGATATTGACAATATCACTCACGTCATCAATTACGATATTCCGGCAACATATGAAGACTACATTCACCGTATTGGCCGCACGGGGAGAGCTTATAAACTAGGAACAGCGCTGACTTTTGTGTAAATATTGTACACCTTGTTTTCTTTTTTAACAGATGTTTAATAATAGACTTAATATTATTGCGGATTTTATATGGCGTTTAGGATTTTTTTCAATTGTTCTAAAGAACTTCGGTTATGGATAGAAACAGGAAGGATTATAGAGTTTAGTTTTTTCAATATTTTTGTTTTTTCTTTCATTACTGCTTGAGAAATCAGATCGGTTTTAGTTAATAAAATGACTGTTTTTTTTAACAAAATATTTTGATTATATTTTGAGATTTCTTCAATAACTGTATTGTAATCTTTTTCAACATCTGTAGATTCAACAGAAATACAATGTAAAAGTAATGATACTTTTTCTATATGTTTTAAAAACTTAATCCCCAAACCTTTACCGGTTGAAGCGCCATTAATGAGACCCGGAATATCGGCAAGTACTCTGTTATTAAAAACTCCAAGATTTGGTTCAAGTGTAGTAAAGGGGTAGTCGGCTGTTTTTACATTAGCATTGGTTAATTTATTCAATAAACTACTTTTTCCGGCGTTGGGAAGGCCAATCAAACCAAAATCAGCTATCAATCTAAGAACAAGAGAAATCTTTTTTTCTTTGCCTTTTTGTCCTGCGCTAGCAGTGCGCGGAGTTCTATTGGTTGAGGTTTTAAACGCCTCATTTCCCAGTCCACCGTTGCCGCCTCGACAGATTAAAACGCTTGACAGCTTATCCGTTAAAATAATTTCCTTATCAGTTTCGTTATCAATAATTGACGTGTTGATGGGAACTGGTAAATACAGATCTTTACCGTTTGTGCCGAATCTTCTGTTTGCACCTCCTGACCTGCCATTTTCAGCTTTAATAACAGAGAGTTGAACAAATTTTTTTAAATCACCAACGTTTGAACTTGTAAAAAAATAAATATCTCCACCTTTACCTCCATTGCCACCGCAAGGACCTTTTTTATTGATAAAAAAAGCAACTTTTCCGTCACCACCATCGCCTCCTTGAATTGTTACTTCAGCCTCATCGATAAACATAATATTGCCTCAATTATATATGATTAAGTAGTTTTTGATTTGTCTTGTTAAAGTGATTTCGCTCAGGATAATGACGCGGGTTAAGAAGCGATTTTTTTTACTAGCACTTTATCGACTCGATTATTATCCATATCAACAACTTCAAATCGATAGCCGGATTTTTCAAACTTATCCCCGGTTTTGGGGATCTTTTCCAGATGAGCAATCACAAAACCAGCCACAGTTTGGTAGATACTTAAGTCTTTATCAGTTAGCGCGTGTAAGTGGAGTTTTTTCTTTAAGTCATTGACTGAGATTGCTCCATCAATAAAAAAAGAACCGTCGTCTCTTACGACGATAGGAGTGTCTTGGGCAGCTTGCGATTTTATCTCACCAACCAAAGCCTCAAGAATATCATTGAGAGTTACCAGTCCCTGAACGTTGCCAAATTCATCCAAAACCAAAGCCAGATGCACTGGTGAATGGCGAAACATCTCGAGCACCTTGATTGCCTTCATCGATTCTGGTATAAAATGTGGCTTAGCAATGGCACTCTTTATTTTTTCAATATTCAATTTATTTCCTTCCAGCGAGTAGCTTAGTAAATCCTTGATATGAACAACGCCAAAAATTTTGTCATTTTTTTCATCGTTAAAAACAATCCGTGAGTAGGGATAATCGGTCAGACAACGCTTCGGATTATCAACGAATTTATCAATATCAAATACCGCAATTTTATGTTTAGGAGTCATCAGCATACCAACGCGTAAGTCATCAAGCATTAGCGCCCGTTCGATCAGCTTTTTTTCAGTTTTACTAAAAATACCCATATCCGCCCCTTCGCGAATCAGAATCCGGATCTCATCTTCGGTGATGTGCGAAGCGGTACCCGGCTTCAGACCAATCAGCTTAAATACCAACTCCGTTGATACGCTAAGCAACCGGACAATCGGTGCGGTGATTTTTGAGAAAGACAGCATAATAGGAGCAATAAGTGAGGCGATTCTTTCCGGATTACCAAGAGCAATCCGTTTTGGTACTAACTCCCCAATCACAATCGCCAGATAAGTGATACAGATGATGACGATAGAAAAGGCAAGGCCTTCATAAAAATTGCCAAGAATAGGCAGAGGTTTTATCAGTACGGCAATTTTTGATGTCAGTTTTTCTTCACCCACCGCACCGGCCAGGACTGTCACCAAAGTGATGCCAATTTGGATACTGGAGAGAAAAGTATTCGGTTTTTCCGCCAACTGGAGAGCAATTTTTCCCCTTTTGTCTCCTGCCAATGCCAGATTTTTTAGTTTGCTTTTTCTGGAAGCAATAATCGCAATCTCTGCCATGGCAAAAAAACCATTTAAGAGAATCAGCGCAAGAATCAGAACAATATCCATATGAGAAATTATATCAACTTTGTTGAATTTTACTTAGTAAATAATGATAAAATAAAGATATGAAAAAAAAGTTATTAATACTGATCCTATTAATCATTGGACTATTGATTGGCGTGATGGTGGTAGTTGGCACTTATTCGTCAATCTACAAAGAAGTTAGGATTAACTGTCAGAAAGCACAAAAAGAATTCCAGCGGAACTGCAACAACTCCTTGATTTTGTTGATTCAGTCGGAAAATTTCAGTTTTCGAGAAAAAAACTCGGCAATCTGGACTTTAGGCCAACTGGCGGATAAAAAATCCCTTCTATTTCTAAGTCAGCTAGCTAAAAATATTCCTGCCCAAGAAAGATGCAGCTACGATAGTCAGATTTGCGGGTATGAGGTAGAAAAAGCCGTTAAATGGTGCGAAAAAGGCAATCTCACCAGCTTTATGTATAAAGACCAAGGAGACTGGAAGTAGATTGCTACTTTTTATTAAGAAAAAAAATTTAAAAAAAACCAAGACAGATTTGAGAATAAAAAATGGACAGAATGATGTAAATCTGCTACTATTTTCTATATCATTATATTGCAGTTTGCGATAGCGTTTTTACAAAAATGCTTAGACGATTAAGCCTCTATTTTTTAGTAGTCCTCTGTTTTTTATTTATTTTCCCTTCAACAGTTAGAGGCGCTACAGTAACCTGGGATGGAGGGGGCACTGATGAAACCTGTGGCGAGGGTGTGGGGGATGGTAACAAATGGTCATGTGGCCTAAACTGGTCAACTGATTCTCCTCCCGGAACGAGCGATGTTGCCACTTTTGATGCAACAAGCACAAAGGCTAGTACTATCGATGGCACTATTACTGTTTTGGGAATTGCCATAAATACTGGTTATTCAGGAACTATCACACAAAGCGCTGCTATCACTATCACCACCAGTGGTTTTAGTCAAAGTGCCGGTATATTTTCTGGTGGTAGCAATAACATTAATATAAATGATGGGAGTTTTGTCTTAAATAGTGGCGCCAATTTTACCTCAACCTCCGGTACTTTGTCTGTAGAACGGGCTTTCACAATCAATTCGTCAGCCGTTTTTAGTCATGGCTCTGGAACAATAACTTTCGATGGGACTGCTGGAACAGATGATTCTTCTTTATCCTGCGGTAGTAAATCATTCAATAACGTTACTGTTGATAAAACGGTATACAGCGCTGATTTAACTATAGGTTCTGACTGTACGATTCCCTTAGGTAATAGTGCCTCAGTTTCTGCAGGGCTTATTACAAACAATGGAGCAGTAACGGTTGGTACTGGTACCTGGGCGTTAAACGCTCAGTACACCCAATCTCAAGCCGGAGCATCAACAAGCTTTACTGGTACTAAAATGGATCTTAATAATCCAGGCGGGAGTAACCTACTTGCAGGTACTCTAACCTTAACGGGTGGCTCATTCACCGCCAGTTCGATGACATCTTTGGATTTAACTGGTAGCCTTAATAACAGTGCTAACTTGTTGCCCAACAATTTGGCAGTAACAATTGACGGAAGCTGGAATGCGGCGGATACAACTTTAACCTGCGGTACTGTAACATTCGCCTCAGTTGCAATAAGTAAGAATACACCTGGCGGTGATGTAACCATTAACAGTGGTTGTACGGTACCATTGGGAAATAGTGCCATAACAAACGCGGGAGCACTCACCAATAACGGGGCAATCACTGTTGGTACCGAGACCTGGACGTTAAATGCTTATTATACCCAATCTCAGGCTGGAGCTTCGACCACTTTTACTGGTACCAAGATTGATGTTGGTGCTAAAGCTGGAGATCCTTCGGGAGTCGGCGGACTAGTAGTAACAGGAGGTACATTTACAGCCAGTTCTCTTACCACGATAGATGATAATGGAAATTATAATGACAGCGCGAATTTACTACCTAGTAATATAGCTTTAACCCTAGACGGCAATTATAATGCTGCAGATTCGACTTTGACCTGCGGTGTCTCGTCCCTTGGTTCATTAACCATAAATAAAACCGTTGACGGTGCCGTTCCAACTATTGGATCTAGTTGTACTATCTCCGGAAATGTAACTCGTACAGATGGTATAATAAATAACCCTGCAAGTTCATACACTCTTTCTATCGGTGGTGACTTATCTCTAAGTACTACTGACGCTTTTGGTGGAGCAAATCTAACCATAAAGTTAAATGGAACCGGCGATCAGACAGTTGCCCAAAATGCAGCTTTAACATTTAGCAGTCCTTTACAAATAGATAAAAATAGCGGAGCGGCAAGTCTTTCGACTAATCTTACTACCACCGGTCAAACCTGTACGGTTGTTGAGGGTACTTTTGATATCAATGGCAAAACTTTTACCTGTGGCTCGACATTCACAGTTGAAGATGGTGGCACTTTAAAGCTACAAGGTGGGGAAACAGTGACTACACCAACCCTAAGCTCCGGATCAACCGTTTCCTACAAAGGCGATGGCGATAGTGGTCCAGCAGATACATATACCTTTAAGGACTGGACGTACCACCACCTGACTATTGGAATGACAGACTCCAATGACGTAGTTAACGCCAGTGCTCTTGCCACTGTTACCATTCCGGGGAACTTTACTATTAGCGGAGGGTCCTTTACTGCCCCAACCACCCTTAACGTAGCCGGCAACTGGAGTAACTCCGACACATTTACTCATAACTCAGGAACAGTGGTATTTAATGGTGGGAGCCAGACAATCTCCGGGTCAACTACCTTCAATAACTTTACCAAAAACGTCACCAGTGCAGCTAGTTTAACTCTTCCCGGGGATGCTTCAAAAACTCAGACTTTTGTTGGAGAGATGGATTTGAAAGGAGTAGATGGTAATCTTCTTACTATCCAATCATCAGTTCATGAGACACAAGCAAGAATAGATCCTCAAGGAACAAGAGACATTGCCTATCTTGCGGTGCATGATAACAATAATGTCAATGCCGCATCAATCTCAGTTGCTGGTTTAAATATCACTGATCTAGGTAATAACACCAACTGGGGCTTTAACAATGCACCCTCCTCAACTACCCCCTCCTCAATCTCCCAATCAACAGACGGAACAGGTTACATTACCTTGCAAACTACTGTTTCTGACCTTGATAGTAACAACACTAAGCTAAAAGTTGAGTATTCAGAAGATGGTGGATCTACTTGGTACGACCCAATTTTAGTTTCAGCAACGCCGTCGTCTGGGACTGTAGATCTTGATGATGCTCAGACCTATCAAATAGGAACAGTTAATGCCATTGATACATCAACTGGCAACATCACCCTAACTATTGTCTGGAATACTCAAAGCGCCTCAAATGGCAACGGTTCTTTGGATGGAACAAGTCAAAATGATATTAAAGTCAGAGTCACTGCCAATGATGGAACGGTTGATGGATCAGTCGCCACCTCAACCGCCTTCACAGTCGACAGTCTGGTTTTGACCGGTTTAGCTAACCTGACAGTTTCTACCTTTGATGAAGACAGCGCCACTCTCACCTGGACTCCAGCTGGTGAACCTCAAGGCACATTTGATCACTATGAGATCTGGTATGGCGTAAACCAACTGGATGTGGAGTCAAGATCAGGAACAGCAGTGGAGTGGGACAATGATCCCAATGATGCAAATTTAGCCACCGTCTCCACCAGTTCAACTACCATCACCAGTCTAATCGCTGGTTTAACCTATTACTTTAAACTCTGGGCGATTGATACTTTTGGTAACCAAGATACAACCAGCACTATGTCCCAAGCTCTTCCTACCTTAACCCCTACTCCAACATTAACACCAACTCCCACCCTAACACCAACCCCAACCATCTCCTCCTCATCCACCAATAACTCTTCATCCTCATCATCAACCGTTGCCTCAACCACCAATCCTCCCTCCTGCAATAAAGAGAGTCCAGGCAATAAAGTCCCTTGGTTATTTGGAGCTATTTCCCAAAGCTCCTCCTCAATTAAACTCTACTTTGCCCCAGGTGATGAACCATTTGACCATTATGTCTTAACCTATGGTCTGGCGTCAGGAGAGTATATCTATGGTGTTGTTAATATTTCCAAAGACAAAGGTGAGTACACAGTCGCCAACCTTGCTCCCAACACCAGCTATTATTTTAAGATCAGAGGCGGCAATGGCTGTGCTACTGGTGGTTGGTCAACAGAGATTAAAGCCGCCACCGATCCGATCGTCACCTTTAAAAAACTTCAGGTAGAAGAGTTGACAATCAAACCTAAGCTCCCATCTCAAACTAATACTCCCACTACCACTCCACCACCAACCTATGCCGTCAAATCAGGAGACACCCTCTGGTCAATCGCCCAAAGATTTCTTGGAGCGGGACAAAAATACCAAGAGATCATCAAAAACAATCTCGCCCAGTATCCCACCCTTTTTGAGTCGACTCTTTTAAAAGTCGGTTGGGAGCTGAAGTTATTAAGTGACAATCTGAAAAGTCAATCTAATCAAAAGAGCAAATCACCAGAGACAGGGGACTCAGGCTATGAACTGTTAGTCCGGGTAATTGACAACAATGACCTCCCCGTGGTTGGGGCTAAGGTCGCTATTCATTCTAAGGTACAAGAGGCGGTAACCGACAATAAAGGAGAAGCCTACTTTAACAATGTTGAACCCGGAGACCACAAGATAGTAATTGCCTACAACCATTATCAAGGAGGACAGGCCATTTCCTTAGCAGGAGAGGTCAAGAAGATGGATGTTAATATCAAAATCAGTCTCAAGCCAGTGTTATTCTCCACCCAAGCAATCCTAATAATTATCTTTCTGGTGGGGGTGATTATGTTGATGTTTATTTATATCTTCAAGATTAGGTCGGTGAAGGCATACGAAGCAAATTAATAATCAAAATCATAAATCAATCGTAAATTTTTCACGTTTTTTTAAAAGAGTCAGTTTGTAACTTTTCCATCAAGATCGAGTAAAACCTGAGATTGTGGATAGTTGAAAGCCGCATCGCCGTTAGTTCTTTAATCTTAAATAAGTGAGCTAAATAAGCACGGCTGTAGTTTTGACAAAGCAAACAGTCGCAGGCGTGGCTTATTGGTACGTCTTTTTTACGGTAGATCATTTTATCGGGCGTATAGTAGGAATAGAATTTTTTTTGATTAAGGTCGATATCATCTATCGAGTTGGCGTTATAGATGTAGAGTCGCTTATGGCGGGCGTCGCGGGTTGGGAGGACGCAGTCAAAAATCGAATATCCCAGTTTGACACAGTTGACGATTTCGTGAGGTTTACCTACTCCCAAGCCATAAAGGAAATAATTATTTGGTGCATTTTGGGCAATAATTTTTGCTACATCATAGTTAAACTGCCCATCGGCCATTATCGGCCAGCCACCGTAACCTAAGCCGTCAAATCCGATCTCAACCAATCTTTGAGTACACTCTTGACGAAGATCCAGATAATCGCCTCCATGGACCACTCCCAAGATATATGGTCGTTTGATTTCTGGGATTTTCTTTTTTTGACAAAGTTTGCTGAAAGTTTCCTTGGAACGTTTGGCCCAGAGAACGGTGCGCTCAACCGATTCTCTCGCTTGCTCGTAGGTGGCTTGGGGCTGGGTAAAATCATCAAGTACCACCACCATGTCCGATCTGAGAATCATCTGAAACTCGATTGATTTTTCGGGAGTCAGGAGTATTTCCCCCCCTTCCTGCCAAAAGGTGGCTCCTTCATCCGTCACTTTTCCCCCATGATTGGTTTTGGCCAGAGTCATTACCTGAAAACCACCGGAGTCTGAGATAACGGCACCTTTCCATCTCATAAAACCTTTAATGCCATGGTGATTTTGAATAGCTTCTTCACCCAGTTCCCGATACAGATGATAGGTGTTTACTAAGATACCCGGAGTTTTGGCGCTTTCAATGTCTTTGGTGTCAAGCGTTTTAATAACACCCCGTGTGGCATCGGGAAAAAAGACCGGCAGTTTGATTTTATCACTTACACTTTTGAAGTATTTTTTCATAACTGGTAGTATATCAGTTGGCCAAGTGCTACACTATAATCACATGGATAATCAAAAAAACGTCTATCTGGTGAAAAATATTCTGGCTATTGACGCATTAAATCATTTACGAGATCAGACTACCAATACTGTCCAATTTCGTCACTATTCTGATACTGTTTGCCGGTTTGTTTTTAGTGAAGCTGTCCAGACTGTGAAAACTAAACAGTCTGAAATATCCACTCCTTTAGAAAAAATATCGGTTGATCAGATTGAAGATGAGATTATCGTCATATCTATCTTACGCGCCGGTATGGCTATGCTTTATGGGGCGATGCAACTTCTGCCAAAAATCAAAATCGGTTTTGTTGGTCTTGAACGAGATGAAAGTACCGCCATCGCCAAAGAATACTACTGGAAGCTGCCGGTCATCAACAAAGGGGCACTGATTCTGATTATTGATCCGATGCTGGCCACAGGCGGGTCGATGCTACATGTTATCAAAAAGCTACAAGAGCAAAAAGCCCGCGAGATACGAATTGTCTCGGTGATCGCATCTCCTGAGGGTATCGCCACAATTCACCACACCTTTCCACAGGTAGCTATTTATACGGCGGTAATTGATCGCGAGTTAAATAACCGCAAATATATTCTGCCTGGACTGGGCGATTATGGTGACCGGTATTTTGGGACAGTCTAGTTTTTGTTGCTGGGTTGACCGGCAAAGATGTATGCTAAACTAAGAATTGTGGTTGATCGTAATTTCGTTTTTGCCGACAGACAGGAGGCAGGAAGGGTATTGGCTCAGAGATTAGCAGCTTACAGTCAGAGTAAAGCTGTGGTTTTTGCTCTACCAAGAGGTGGAGTGCCGGTGGCCTTTGAGGTAGCAAGACAACTTTCGTTGGCTCTTCAGATTATTATTGTGCGTAAAATCGGCGCTCCTTATAATCCAGAACTGGGAGTGGGCGCATTATCGGAAAAAAGAACAACCTACTTAAATTATCATCTAATGGATCAACTTGGTCTTTCACTTAAAAATTTAAAGCATATTATCAGGCAGGAGAGACAGGAGATGCAACGAAGAAGACAGATCTATCGGCGCGGCCGATACCTTTCTTTGGTAAAAAACAAAATAGTGATCATCGTTGACGATGGTCTGGCAACCGGCGCTACGATGTTGGCGGCAGTTTACGCTCTTAAACAACTTCAGCCGGTAAAAGTGATTTGTGCAGTGCCGGTTTGCCCTGCTGATACAGTCGGAAAAATCTCTCCATACGTTGACGAGCTGATTTGTTTACATAAGCCTTCTGTCATGTCAGCTATTGGCTTTTTTTATCGTGACTTTCATCAAATAACAGACCACGAGGTAATTCGTTTATTGCAGAAAGCTAGCGCCTTCCCTAAGAAAGACAAGCAGACAGATTTATAAAAATTTTAGTACACGCCACCAGGCTTTAATATAGTCGCCTCTTTTATTTTGGTACTTAAGGTAATAAGCATGTTCCCAAACGTCAAGACCAATAATTGGCTTATGGCCTTGTAAAAAAGGCGAGTCTTGATTGGCGGTAGAATAGAGCTTCAGATTGCCTCCTGTATCCTCAACCAACCATGACCAACCACTGCCAAACTGAGTGAGTGCATTGTTGTTAAATTCCTCCTGCATGGTTTCAAGCGAACCAAAGGTTTGTTTTATCCGCGAAAGCAGAGTTTCATCAATCTGTTTCTGCGGCCCCATCACTTCAAAATAAAGCGTATGATTAAGGTGTCCACCGCCGTTATTGCGGAAAGCTTTTTTATCACTCTCTGGTATATCAAGCGAATCTAGATTTTTCATCAGATCTTCCAGTTTACCCTTTTGTAACACGGGTGGTTTGGCGACCACTGCGTTTAGTTTGTCCACATACGCCTGGTGATGTTTATCGTGATGATAATGCATCGTTGCCTCGTCAATATATGGTTCGAGCGCCTTGTAATCGTATGGTAAAGCAGGAATAAAGTATTGCATAAATGATTATTAAAATAGTAAGTAATAACTAAAAATATTTTAGGATAAATATATAAAGGCTATGTAAGAGACTCTATAAAAGAGTCAGCTGGTTTTTTTTCTCCTGCCATTTTTGCTGTTTTTTTTCGATTCTGGCGATTGCTTCATCATTCGTCTCTTCCAAGTCGGTTAATAGGTTTTGTTTGAATCGGGACACTGCGGATAACTGCCCGTTTCGCTTGCGTGTGGCCAGAAGATATAGTTCGTCTTTTGCTCTGGTCATCGCCACATAAAGCAGACGTTTTTCCTCTTCCATATCGATTATCTTATTTTCCAGCGGAATAATTCCTTCTTCAAACCCGCAGATAAACACATAACGAAACTCCAGACCCTTGGAAGCATGCATGGTCAGTAGTGTCACTTTGCTGGCCGCCGGATCATAAAATTCATGTTTTTCAAGATAAGTCAGGTAGGAAACGGCCTGGGCCAGGCTATGGGGAATGCCGTCAAACTGCACCAGAGTATTGCGAAACTGTTGGATATTTTGCAGTACAGAAGGTTTATTTTGGTATCTTATTGCCAACTGAAATATCTTGGTGAGTTGAGCTACGATCTGGCTTGCTTTGGACGGCAGGTTTTGTTGAGTTAATTTTTGCAGGTATTGCTGAAATTGACTGATTTTTTTTCGCTCTTTTTGGGTAATGTTTTTTTGAGTGACTGCGGTTTTGAGCGCTTGTTCAAGAGGGTAGTCCGTGTCTGTCTGTATTACTCGGACTGCCCAGAGGGTTTTGGAAGACAGTTGAAAAAGGGGTGAGGAAAGTACCGCTTTTAGATATTGATCGGCCGGATTTTGTAAATATTTCAAGACGTTAATTAGCAGCTGAATTTCCGGCTGTTCATATGGTGAGCTGTCTCCGACCAGCTGATAGGGGATGCCGGATTGGCTAAATTTTTCCTCAAGCGGTTTACTCAAGCTATGTGTGCGATAAATGACGGCAAAATCGGAAAATTGGCAATTACCTTGATTATTTTGAATATTTCCGGCCTGGATAAGATCGGTTCCGCCGATTTTAGCGTTGATGGTCTTAATAATCCAGTCGGCCTCGCTAAAGGCATGCGGTGTGTAAATAAGTTGTACTTTACCGGTGGTCGATCTTGAAGCATGTAGCTTGGGAGAGCCGGGGAAAAGCTGAGCGCTGGAATCGATGATCTGTCGGCAAGAGCGATAGTTAGTAGTAAGGGTGACCTCTTGAAAGTCGGGAAAGTCTTTTTTCACCTGGTCAAACATTTTGTCGCTAGTTCCGCGAAAAGCATAGATAGATTGCCTGGGATCGCCTATCATAAATAAATGATTATTCGGCGTGAGGAGGTTCTTAATGAGCGCATATTGTAGGTGGTTGGTATCCTGGAATTCGTCAATCAAGATATGTTGGTAACGATCTTGCAGTGTAGTTTTTAGCCGGGTGTTTTTTGTTATTAGTCGGTAGGTTTTGATAAGTAAATCGTCATAGTCGCTAAGGCAGCGGGAAGTAAGAAGTTCATCATAAGCGGCAACGAGATGGGCTAAGGATTGGTCAGCCGACTCTTGGTCTACTTTGTTTTTAAAGCGGGAAATCAGTAAAGAAAGTTCGCCTAGACGGATATTTTTGAACAGAGGAAACTTGGTTTGTAAAAGCTCAGTCAGAACTTCTTGTTGCTCTTGTTTATTAATGATGGATAATTCTTGTCCCATGGAAGTAAGAAAGTCGTAGCCTAAAGCATGGAAGGTGGTGATTGTTGGGCTGTTGTTTTGGGGATTGTTAAGCCTTTCCTGCATTTCGGAGGCCGCTTTTTTCGTAAAAGTCAGGGCTAAAATATTCTCCGGCCGCGTACCTTTATTTTCAATCAGGTAAACAATACGACTGATCAAAGTTTTTGTCTTGCCGGTGCCGGGGCCGGCAATGATTACCAGGGGGCTAGCCTCTGATTTGACAGCCAGTTGTTGTTGAGAATTAAGACTAGATAATAAATTCACGTTTCCCATCCTAAACCGATTTGTTCTGTTAACTGTTTTTTCCTCTCCTCGTTACTAGTAAAAAGTTTAATCGTACCAAAGACTCCATCATATCCGGGTTCAACATGTACCTCTTTTTGACGCATTCGGACTATCGCTTTAGCAAGAGCTTCGTATCCTGCATCTTTTATTTCGATTATTGGCATTTTTCGTAAAATGGTAAATTCATTACCAAGGTCCAAGATCACTTTTTGATACGCCGTTTGGACAGCTTTGGCAGCGGTGGTTTTTTCTTGCATTTCAGCCAGGATTTCAATCAAAGGAATAATGTACTCAACTACTTTATGTCTTTTTGGTTGGTAATCTTCCGCCAGATTAGCAAGTTCATTAACGCGATTATCAACGCCGACTGTTAACGATTGATGACAGACAGGACAGAGACCTTGGTGATTTTTTGTTTGTTTTGGACTAAAACGGATGTTGCAGGCTCTGTGCCCGTCGTAATGGTATTTGCCTTCCTGCGGAAAAAATTCGATGGTGCCAACAATCCGCCGGTCATTGGTTTTGATGCCGTTGATGATGTCGTGATAGTCCACCTGTGATTGCAAAATTGTCGCCTCACGGCCCAATTTCTGCGGAGAATGGGCGTCGGAGTTGGAGATGATGGTCACTTTTTGCAGCTCGGCAATCCGCCAGTTCATAAACGGATCAGAGGACAAACCCGTTTCAATGGCTTTAATCTCAGGCGCCAGTTCTTCAAAAGCCTCGTCAATTGAGTTAAAGCCCGACTTTGAGCCAAACATGGAAAACCAGGGCGTCCAGATGTGCGCCGGCACAAACAGGGCGCTGGGGTCAGTGTCCAAAGTCAGAGTGAGAAGTTGTTTGCTGTCTAACCCCAGGATCGGCCGGCCGTCGGCTTTGAGGTTGCCGATGCGCTCCAGCGCCGAGTTGAACTGTGAAACCGCCTTAACGCTTGGCATAATTACTAAATTGTGGAGTTTGCGCACTTTCTCGTTTTTAGAGTAGATATTGCTGATCTCGACTGTCAAGGCAAACCGAATCAGATTTTTCCTGATTGATGCGGGCAGTGTTTTGTCAATCGCAATCGCCAGATCTTGACGCAGTTTAAACAAACCAGGCTCAGCCGGTTCCAGTTTGTCCTGAATCTCCGCAAACCAAGCCGGATGGGTAAAATCACCGGTGCCGATAATATTGATACCTTTTATTTTGCCCCAGCGATAAAGGCCTTCCAGATTGCTGTCTTTGCTGGTTGCCCGTGAATAGCGAGAATGGATATGCAGATCAACGATGAGTTCCATGGGAACTATTATAATGTAGTTGAAAATGTCAGTCTATTTGAGTTGGAATAAAGACATTAGTAAACTATCAATATGACAACAAAATCCGCTTCTTCGCCTAAAGATCCGGTGCCCATTGATCTGGGTGATGATCCTCTGGTGCGGCTTAAAAATTTACTTATTCTTATCGCTGAAGCAGTGCTGGCTTTTTTCCCCAATCTGATCATTATTATTTTTACTATTTTTTTGGCAGTGCTGGCTTTGCTGGCTTTTTTCAGTCACCTGTTATTTCAAAGTGACATTCCCCAGCCGCCGATTATTCAATAGTTTATACAGGCAGGAAAAACTGATTTTCTTACCTTTATTTGATACAAATAGGGTAATACTCTTTCTATGACAATTAATCAAGGTAAATTTAATAAGGAGAGCAAACTAGTTTGGATCATTGAAGATGACGAGGGGATATTGGAAGTGACGCAGATCGTACTTAAGAACGCGGGTTATCAAACAGAATTAATTCAAAACGAGAAAATTTTTCACCAAAAAATACATGGACGCCTCCCCAACGTGATCCTGCTTGATGTGTTGTTATCGGGCAGTGACGGGCGAGATATTGCTAAAATTCTAAAAAGCGACGCAAACACAAAACATATTCCAATTATCATGATGTCTGCTGATATCACGGTTGGAGAGAAGGCAAAGCTTGCTAAAATCGAAGATTTTATTAAAAAGCCTTTTGACATTGATGATTTACTGGCATTAATAAATAAATGGCAGATCTGAGATTAAGATTGGCTTGTGTGAATGATCATCAAAATACCCGTTTTCAAAGTCACAGTTACCATATTTTGGGTAAAGACATTACTGATGCCTCTGGTGGTACCTACTGGTAGCGTTTCTTTTTTCAAGGAAAATTGTAGCCCACACGTCGTTACATCCTTACAATCTTCACTAAACGGCACCAGTGATAACAGATCACCAATCTTACCGGTTAAGGTCATTTGATTTTTAATAAAAGTGATAGTTTGCCTATTTTCAACGATCTCAATTTTAACGCCCTTTTTGGTCAAAGCAGCCACTAAAAATAAATTAGCCGTCAGATGATCAAGGCGGCTTCCTAATAGGCCATATAATATAATTGGGCAGAAATGATATTTCAGAGCATACATAATAGCTAGCTCAGTGTCAGTCTCATCTTTTTCAGGCGGGTGTTTTCTAAACGGTACTCTGTGTTTTAGTAAAAACGACCTCAGTTCCTTTGTCAACGAGTCCAGGTCGCCGATTACTAAATTGGGGACAATGTGCTGCTGGTAGGCGATTTTGGAGCCACCATTAGCGCAGATAACGAAATCATAATTGCCAATATGCGTTTTTAGGTCTTTATATCTAGTAAGATCTCCATTACAGAAGATGTGAGCTGTTTTACTCATGATGGATATTGTACATTAACTTTACCGGTAGAGTAATTTTATTATTGTCTGATTTTTGTTTTTGATTCAGCCAAGTGTAAAATCAGCACATTGATCGTTATCTAAAGGGAAAGATTCGTTTAGACTGCTATACTTATCTTGTGAGAAACGATCTTTTGGTCTCAGACGAAAACAAAGCCATTAACGCTCTTATTCACGATCTCAAAAATAACCTAATGAGCATCAAAGGTTATCTGTATATTCTTAACCGTCAAACAACCGATGGAAAGACAGTGGCCGATATCCGAAAAAAAATCGATATCGCAATATCAGCCGTTGCCAAGCAGGCCGATGAAATCGGCAAGCTTGTAACAAAACTAAGATAAACAGTCAAAAACTCTATTTCTGAAAATAGACGACTTTAATATTTACTTGTAGTAACAATCAGCGACGGGCTGGCTACTGGTGACCGAATAAGAAAAAAAACTAGACCTTCATAATATAACCAAAACCTCTGACTGAGTGGATTAGCTTTTTTTGATATTTGTCATCGATTTTTTTTCTTAAATAACCGATATAAACATCAACAATGCGGGTTTCGATATCAATAGAAGAAAGCCAAAGCCGGTTGAGAATCATATCGCGGGTTAAGATTCTCCCCTGATTTTGCATCAGGTATTGTAACAACTTTAGTTCTTGAGGTGTTAGTTTGAGCAGTTTTCCGGCTCTTTTTACTTCCATGGATTTAGTATCCAGTTCTAAATCGGCAATCTTAAGTACTGTATCGATTCCCGTTTTTCTTCTTAGAGTAGCTTGGATTCGAGCCAGAAAGACATCGGCTTCAAAGGGTTTAGTGATATAATCGTCAGCTCCAATATTCAGGCCGTGGACAACATTGTTAGAGCCGTTTTTTGCCGTTAGGATAATTACACGCAGTTCTGGATAGTCTTTCATGATCTGAGAGCAGATTGATTCACCGTTTATATCTGGCAGTCCCAGATCCAACACAACCAGATCGGGGCGCGAACGCTTGATGATGTTTAACGCGGTGATACCATCTGAGGCGGTAACTACGTTAAAGTTATTGTCCATCAGCAACTCTTTGATAAATGACCGAATGCCTTCATCATCGTCAACTACCAATATGGTATCAATCATGGGTTCATTATACAACTATCTATAGGATTTATTAAAACAAACTTTTTTTCTTTTCAAGAAGATTGTAGTAGGCTACTTCATGCTGGATGTCGTCAGCAAACTCAATCAGAATGCCGTTTTTGGTTGGAGAATGATTGATCACAACGTGAGGTACGTAGGGGAAGATCGTGAACATCAATAACTCATTTTTTTTATTCATCCAGTCGTGTTTAATTTTTCCTCTTTCGTCTACCCATATTAGTTCAAGATCTTCTCCCAAACCAATAAACATCTCTCGTCGGGGATGTTTATGATTACCGCCAAACTGTTGTGGAGGTATAGAAATTACGGAAATATCTTTGATCGGTGCTGAAGCCAGTTTTTGCAGATCTGAGAAATTCAAAGAAAATAGACCGTTATCTTTGATATAGGCGGGTGAGACTGGTTTTTTTTCGATAGTCATGAGCATATTATACTTTATGGTCAAATTATTATAAAATCATATCAGTTCCATTGAGAATCCGAACGATTGAGAGTAGGGTGTAAAATTCTAAATATGAAAATTGGCATCATTGGCGCAGGGTTTACCGGTCTAACAGCGGGTCTTATATTGCAAAAAAAAGGGCATCAGATTACGATTTTGGAAAAAGAAAGCGTGCCCGGAGGCTTGGCCGTAGGCTTTCGCGCGCCAGGCTGGGATTGGTCTTTGGAAAAATTCTATCACCATATTTTTACAACCGATCATTACATCAGGCGGTTAGGTGATGAGGTGGGTGTTAAGTTTGATTTTAGACGGCCAAACACCTCTTCTCTTATTGATGAGGAGATACTGCAGATTGACTCTCCGGCAACAGTATTATTTTTCCCCAAGCTCTCTATGATAGAGCGGTTACGCATGGGTATGGTCATCGGTTACTTAAAGTACCTGGCCTCTTGGGAAAGATTGGAAAAGTACACGATCGCTGATTGGCTACCGAAAATGATGGGCAGACACGCTTATCGCATTTTATGGGAGCCGCTTCTTATGGCAAAATTCAGCCAGTATGCCAATGAGATTTCGCTTGCCTGGTTTTGGGCGAGAGTTAAAGCGCGTTCGACCAGCTTAGGCTATCCAAGAGGAGGATTTCAACATCTGGCAGATAGCACAGCAGCTAAGATTGGTAATATGGGTGGACAAATATTTTATAATCTGGCAGTCTCACAAATTCTTCAAGCAAATAATCAGTTGATCGTGCATTGTCAAGATGGTCAGACATATTACTTTGACAAAGTGATTTTTACACTTTCAAATGCCGCTCTGGTCAAAATTGCGCCCCAACTCCCCACAGATTACAAAGAAAAACTGCTCTCATACCGGGGTATAGGAGCAATCAGTATGGTTTTGGAATTCAAAAAACCGTTTTTCCGAAATCAGGTTTACTGGCTTAATATTTGTAATGATAATTATCCGTTTTTAGCCGCGGTCGAACAGACTAATATGATTGACAAAACGCATTACCACAATCACCATTTGTTATATATTGCCAATTACCTAGTACCAACTCATCGCTATTTCCAAATGACAGATTCAGAGCTGCTGCAGGAGTACCACCCATTTTTAAATAAACTACATCATGGCTATCAAAACAATTTACTGAAATGTTACGTCTTCAAAGCCTCATATGCCCAGCCGATAATGCCGGTTAATTATTCCCAGCGTGTTTTACCGCATCAGACACCTTTAAAAAACGTCTATCTGGCTAATATGCAGCAGGTCTACCCTTGGGATCGGGGCACTAACTATGCGGTGGAGCTGGGAGAAAAAGTCAGTGTTACTTTGGCCGGTGATAAATAAAAGATATTGAGTTGGCAACCCAGATATACTATAGTATAGTCGGATTTTCAGTTTGCGCTTTGTTATGAAAAAAATATCGCCAATCTTGATCTTGATAGTTATTTTATTGTTGATTGGCGTTACTGATGCTTCGTATTTAACTTACGAGCACTACCGTGATTTTTTGCCTCCTTGTTCAAACAATATATTTCTTGACTGCGGACGAGTGTTGCGCAGTCAATACTCAGTGGTTTTTGGGATACCGCTGGCAGTTTTAGGGCTTATTCACTACATTATTCTGACCATGTTAATAGTTTTTTCCGTGATTAAAAAAAAACACTGGCTAACTGATTTGATTTTTCTTTTATCGGCCGCAGGCGTGGTTATTTCTCTTTATCTGGTTGTTTTACAGCTTTTTGTTATCAGATCGGTCTGCTTTTACTGCATGCTTTCCGCCTTAAACAGTGTTTTACTTTATTTTCTCATTCGTTACTACTTTTGGCCGCAGTATCAACGGTTATTTTTTATTAAACAGGGCTTTTTATACCGGACCATCATAAAACCGCTGTTTTTTCTTGTTGATGCGGAGCTGGTACACGTGAGTATGGTCAATTTTGGAGCGCAGCTGGGGAACATTTCAGTGACCCGAGGCCTGATAAAGCGTTTTTACACTTATGATAATCAAATGTTACGTCAAAAAGTCGCTGGCATAGTTTTTTCCAACCCAATCGGGCTATCGGCAGGCTTTGACTATGAGGCTAAATTAACCTCTGTTTTACCAGCAATTGGTTTTGGTTTTGAGACGGTAGGTACTATCACTAATCGGCCTTATGAGGGTAATGTCAAGCCGCGTTTAGGCCGGTTGCCTAAGTCGCAATCGCTTCTGGTGAATAAAGGTTTTAAAAGCGAAGGGGCAGAAGTCATCAGCAAACGGTTAGAATCGAAGCGGTTTGCCTTTCCTGTTGGTATCAGTATTGGCCGTACCAATATTGCGACTTTTAAAAAACAGAAAGAGGCGGTTCAGGACATTGTTCAAGCTTTTCACAAATTTGAAAAATCAAAAGTCAAACATACTTACTATGAACTTAATATCAGTTGTCCCAATTTAATAGGCGGGATCAGCTTCTATCCGCTACCCAATTTAAAGGAGCTTCTTGATGAGATAAAAAAACTACATCTGGAAAAGCCGGTATTTGTCAAGATGCCGATTGAAAAAAACGACCAGGAAGTCAGGGGCATGCTCGATCTTATCACCAATTACCAGGTGGCAGGCGTGATCTTTGGCAATCTGCAAAAAGACCGCCGAAACCCAGTTTTTGACAGACAGGAAATCGTCTTTTGGAAAGGAAAAATAGGCCACTTCAGCGGAAAGCCGACCTACAAGCGCTCAAACGAGCTTATTAGTTTGGCTTATCGACATTATCATCAAAAACTGGTAGTGATCGGCTGCGGTGGAGTCTTTACTGCTCAAGACGCCTACACCAAGATCAAACTTGGGGCGTCGCTGGTTGAACTTATTACCGGCATGATCTATCAGGGGCCGCAGCTTATTGGTGAGATCAATCTACAGCTTGTTGACTTATTAAAAAATGACGGACTTAAAAATATTTCTCAAGCCGTAGGTATTGAGAATCGGTGAAAGATGTCTACTTCGGGCACTGTTGCCATAGTCCTTTATGGTTTTCGCGCGCTTTTTTCTCAAGTTGCAGGAAGAGCAGATTATATTTAATATCCGGCGGGTACTTATAGGAATAGGCAAATCCTTCCTCAACCAGATAACGGTTGACAAACAGTGCTTCGTGGCTGGCGTCTTTGGGATTGGGGAGATAAATATAACGAAGCAAACGTTGGTAGCGGTCGGTATTGGTAATACCCTTTAGTAGATAGACTTCTTTCCCTTCGACCAGTTTTTTATTTTCTTCCATTGCCTCTTTAGCAAAGCACTGCACCGGTTTAGTGGGGTGGTGAAGTTCCGGCGTATCAATCTCCAAATAGCGTACTTTTTTGCCGTTTTGCAGCTCAACAGTGTCACCATCAACTACCCGTTTGATTTTTGCTCTCTCCATTTTTTGAGGGACAACTGTCACCAGAGCATTGGTGATTATGACGGTTTTGTCTGTTTTTTGAGGGAAATCGGGGATGACCAGCTGTTTTGATAAGAGAAGAAGAAAAAGAATTAACCCGATGGAAAGTGTTATAAAAGTCAGTGTGTTAAGAATGCGTCTCATTATTTATCTTTATTATACAAGGCGAAATTTAGCTTCAAAAGCGCCCACTCCCATTCTTACCCCAACTATATAAACTGGCTTGTTTCTCCAGCCTTTAGATTGACACATTGATTAAAGAAAGCGCAAAAGGTACAATATGATCTCCAGGGTAAACGGAGTGTAGTTCAGATGGCTAGAACGTACGCTTTGGGAGCGTAAGGTCCCGGGTTCAAGTCCCGGCACTCCGACATTAGAAAGCGTTTGCGAGTGAAAGCAAGTAAATACGCTTTCTCGAAGCCCGCCTTAGGCGGACGAAGTGGGTCAATCTACTAAAAAGTCCCCTTTTTAACTACTTGAGTTCAAAAATTGATCGATTATCAATCTTTTTATCAATTTAGACAATAGTTATGGTTTATAATTTGTTTAAAGATGGATCTCATCATATTCTCACTTATAATGGGTTTTGCTAGTTTTTTACAAGCACTTACAGGATTTGGTATCGCTCTTATTGTCGTTCCTATTTCCCTTTTAATTTTAGATAAAACAATAGTGGTTGTTGCTCTCGTTATCGTCAGTATTGTTTTAAACGGTTTTTTAATAAAACAAATAAAGATTTCTCCTGATAAACAGTTACTGTACCCCTTAATAATATCCAGTGCATTTGGTATCCCTCTTGGCATATGGATATTGAGTGTTGTACCTATCAATATCATGAAAATCATCGTAAGCATTCTGTCAATTATTTTTTCGATAATTTTTTATAAAACAAAAATTATTCTACCGAAGACAAAAATATTGGTAATTGTTATTGGTTGGTTAAGTGGAATATTGCAAACCAGTATCGGAATGAGTGGGCCACCGGTTGTATTGTTGCTGTCTAATTTTTATAAAAACAAGGACGATCTTAGAAAAAATCTGGTTTCCTTTTTCTTTTTTATGAATATTATAGCGTTGCTGTTTTTTTTATTAAGTAGCACAAAAATATATAAAGGAATTCTGTATGGAATTTATGTTCTACCAATGGTATTAATTGGCGCGTATATTGGAAACAAGATTGTTAAACATGTTCCTCAAAATATTTTCAGGCTATTGACATTTGCACTCGTTGGGTTAACTGGATTATATACTTTGTTTACTGCTCTTAAATAACATACCGTCAATAAAAAGCGAAAACTGGGAAGTAATAAATATTTGTCTTTGGCTTATATTTAAATTATGAGAAAGATAATCCTCATCTTAGGCATAATGATCGCTGTTGCAGTCGTTATCGGGACATTATGGAATCCAAATCAACAGCAGGTGATGGAATACCCTTTAAATGGGATCAAGAAAAAGTTTTTGGTAGCCAAGACGGCCGAAGAATGGAAGAAGGGGTTGATGGATTATCGGCAGCTTGACGGGGTTGACGGGATGATCTTTATCTTTCCCCAAGCAGAGTTGCGGACTTTTTGGAATAAAAATACTTATCTTGATTTGCAAATTTATTGGTTACGCAATCACCAAATAATTGGACAGAGTTTTTTACCTTCGATTGAGAGAAGTAAAGAATATATATATGTTCGATCACCGGGGCCCGTTGACACCGTAATCGAGGAGGCTAAAAAGTAATAATTATTTATTTACTTTATTGCTTGAATGTAGGTAGAGGTGGGAGTTGAATAGGCCTCGGTTTTTTGTCTATAGGCAAATCCGATAAGGACAATTAACATCATAAGAACGATAGCGCCGGCAATCATCTCCACCGAATGGTGTGATTTTTTGGATTTAGACATAAGAATAAAATTATTGAGTAATAGTTTAGAATAAAGGTAATTTTTTTGGTTGTCAATAAGAAAGAAATTAAAGCCGGGTGGTGCGGTGGTGGGTGGTAATATAGCGGATGGTTCCCGAAACGCCACGGATGACGAGCGAATGAGTGATGATTTTAGCTTTTTCAAAAACTACACCGGACAGTAACGGGCCGTCAATTACCCCAGTTGCGGTAAAGGTGAGCTGTTTACCTTTAGCTAAATCGTTGACAGAATAAACTTTATTTAAGTTCTTAATTCCGGCTTTTTTGATCTCTTGAAGATCTTGATCGTTTCTGGGTTTAAGCCTGGCTAAAAGCTGCCCGCCCATGATTTTAACTGCCGCGGCCGCCAAAACCGCCTCGGTACTTCCGCCTGTACCCATCAGCAAATCAATACCACTATCAGGGTTACAGGTAGTAATTGCTGCTGCAACATCGCCATCGGTGATCAAACGGACCCGAGCGCCGGCCTCGCGGATCTGGCCTATTAATTTTTCATGTCTTGGTCGGTCAAGTACAATAACAGTGATTTCTCGGATGTCTTTTCCGGTTGCTTTAGCTACTTTTTGTAAATTTTGTTTTATCGGCGCATTGAGATCAATCGCTTCTGCACCCTCTTGGCCAACGGCAATTTTTTCCATGTAGGTGTCAGGCGCTTTAAGTAGAGTATTTTTGGCTCCGGTGACAATCACCGCAATAGCGTTATAACGGCCGTGAGCAACACTATCCGTACATTCCAGCGGATCAACCGCCAGCTCCATCTCAATCTCTTTGCCGCAACCGACTTTTTCTCCGGTATAGAGCATCGGGGCTTCGTCTTTTGCCCCTTCGCCAATAACCACTTCACCTGAGAAATCCACTTGGTTTAGACGGCTGCGCATCGCATCTACCGCCGCCTGATCTGCTGCTTTTTTATCACCCCGTCCAATCCATTCGGCTGCCGAAATTGCCGCCGCTTCCGTCACTCGAACGAATTCTAGAGCTAAATTGCGATCCATAAAATCGAAAAATATTAAATAAGATTTAAGTTTTTAGTTATGGTTTTGAGATTTACCATTTGAGCTTTGAGATTTGGATTATGTTTTAGATTTTAACGCTTTAATCCCCGGTAAAGTCCCTTTTTCAATAAACTCCAGCATCGCCCCGCCACCAGTTGAGATATGGGTGATTTTGTCCAGATATTCTTTTTTGGAAATAGCGGCTAAGGTGTCCCCGCCGCCAACAATCGAGACAACGTCTGGGTTATGCGTAATCGCATAATAAATAAAGTCTGTTCCCCGCCGGTAAGCCGGATTTTCGATATAACCCACTGGGCCATTCCAGATAATTGTTTTTGCTTGGGCGATAATTGCCCCATATTGAGCCTGGGTTTCTGGGCCAATGTCTAAAATATAGTCACCTGCTTGTACTGTTTCTGTCTTGATCACTCGGCTGTCATTACCAGTCATGGATTTGGCGACCACTACGTCTTCGGGAGTAATAATTATTGTCTTTTTTTTCTTGGCCAGAAAAAGCAGTTTACGAGCATTTTGTGTCTGTTCGTATTCACAGAAACTTTTGCCGATCTTGATACCTTTAGCGCAAAGAAAGGTATTCGCTAGCCCGCCACCGATTAATACCTGATCGGCAATTTCCAGCAGTTTATCAATGAAATGGATTTTAGTGGAAATTTTTGCCCCACCAATAATCGCCACCACCGGTTTTTCGGGTTTGTCCATCACTTTGGAGATCATCCTGATCTCTTTTTTTAAGAGCAAACCGCCAAAAGAGGGAAGAAAATGAGGAACGCCAACTACTGAAGCGTCAGGTCGGTGAGAGACACCAAAAGCATCATTGACGTAAATATCGGCTAAAGCGGCCAATTTTTGAGAAAAATGGTTGGTGTTGCTCTTTTCTTCGGGATAGTAACGGATATTTTCCAGGACAAATATTTCGTTTGGTTTCTGAGCAGTAAAAGTCTCCTTTTTTTCCGTCAGAAAATCGTCGACAAGTTTGATTTTAAGATGGGGAAAATGATTGGATAACTGGCGGCACACAATCTTCAGTGACAGTTTAGGATTGCGGCCTTTGGGCCGGTCAAGATGGGACACAAGAATGATTTTGTTACGGTGTTTAAGTAAATACTTAATAGTGGGAATAGCCTGCCGGATACGCTCATCGTCGGCAATGGTGTAATCAGGGTTAAGAGTGACGTTAAAATCTACTCGCAGTAAAATCCGTTTATTTTTTATCTCTGCTTGATCAATATAGGTAATTTTAGACATAGAAAAAAATTAATCGATAACTAAAACAGATCGGAAATTTTTTCTACTAAGTCAACCAGTCTGGCCGAATAGCCCCACTCGTTGTCATACCAACCATATATCTTAACCATCTTTCCATCGATCACTTTGGTGTAATTGGCGTCAAATGTACAGGAATAAGGGGAGCCGATGTAATCGGATGACACAAGAACCTGCTCCTCGTAATTCAGGATGCCCTTTAAATCAGTTGCTGCTGCTTTTTTAAAGGCAGCATTGATTTCCTCGACGGTAGTTGATCGTTTAACTACTGCTGAAATATCAGACAAAGAGCCTGTCGGGACGGGCACCCGGATGGAATTAACCTCGATTTTCCCTTTCAGTTGAGGCAAGGTTTTGACGACAGCTTTAGCAGCGCCTGAGGTGGAAGGCACGATATTAAGCATCGCCGCTCGGGAACGGTCGGGCGATTTGCTGGCATCATCAAGCAGGCTTTGGGTAATGGTGACTGCGTGAGTGGTGGTCAAAAAAGCAGAGACGATCTGGAAATTTTCATCAAGCACCTTAAACATCGGTGAGGCGCAGTTGGTGGTACATGAGGCATTGGAGATAATGGTAGTATTTTTCCAGTCAATCTGCTTGTCATTGACTCCTAATACCACATGGGGCGTTTCTTCGTCTTTGGCCGGCGCCGTCAAAATCACTTTTTTGACGCTGCCTTTGAGGTGTTTTTCCAGATCGACTTTTTTGGTAAATGCGCCTGTTGCATCAACTACCACATTAACGCCATATTTATCCCAGGGAATAGCCTCCGGATCGGCACTGAGTGAGGTCGGGATTTTGACACCGTCAACTATAATACCATCATCATCTTCAGCTACTTTTTTGGAAAAAGCGTGATAAACAGAGTCATACTGTAGAAGATAAGCCAGCAACTTGTTGGGAGTTTTCCTGGTATTGATAAGAACAATATCAAAATTATTCCGAGTGGCGGCGATACGGGTGAAAGTCCGGCCGATGCGGCCAAATCCGTTAAGTCCGATTTTAATGCGTTTCATTTAATCAACTTAAAAAACTGATAATAATTTTTTATCCCTGATAAATTTTTAACGCCTCTTTGACAGATTTATTTTCCACCGTGATGGCATAAATAGCATTACAGAATTTAACAGCCTCATGTTGCGGTTTTTGGTGGATGTTGCGACCGGTAGCATTACCGGCGGTGCCGCCGACATGGATTTGGTCGTGTAGAGTTTTGAGAAATTTTTCCGGATCGCTGCTTGAGCCACCGGCACAGACCACTTTTGTCCGACCGGCTGCCATGACCGCTTGTTTGAGAGCTTGGGGGTCGCTTGCGCCGTTGACCTTTGGCGCGTTGACTTTGACAAAATCAGCGTTAAGACAGGCGGCCACACCGGCGGCACCGGCAATCAGATCCGGATCTTTTTCGTCAGTCACGGCTTTGCCTCTTGGATAGCACCAGATGACAGAAAGGAGGCCATAAAGATGAGCTTCATATATCATCGCCGCCGCCTCCATTAACATCTCTGATTCAGACTCACTACCCAGATAGACGGTATAACCCACCCCAAGAATATTCAACCCGCTGTTTTTCTTAAACTCAACAATTTTACTGATCGGATACCAGTGGCCGCTAATCGGGTCTTTTTGGGAAGCCTTAACCAGGTTGGTTTTGGAGTTTAGCTTGACCAAGTAAGGGATATGCGCAAAATCCCCACCGTAACGGGCGATCAGGCCAAGCTGGGCCGCAAAAACACCGATGTTGGCGCGATAGGCAATATTAAAAAGATGGACAGGATCATTATCTTGTTCGCTGATATCCTTGCCGTAAAAATCGGCATTTAAATGCTCCACTTTCTGATCGCCGGCAAACAGCATCAGCCGTCCGCTGTCTTTGGTGATCTGTTGATAATTATTAATGTACTCATTTTTCATTACTGCCGGAACATCAAGCGGGACAGAAATCATTTGATTATCTTTCATAGAAGTATCGATAATTGATAATTTTCATACACTATCATACATTCAGAAAAATAGCTTGTCAAGAATTAATGACAATTAGTGTTATCCAAATCAATAGGGTAATATATTTCCTATATCAAAGTCATTTTCAAATGGTATTCTCTTGTCTATTCTTTAGTATATTTGTTATTATACCTCTATGGAAGACTGTATTTTCTGCAAGATTGTGAAAGGAGAAATACCCAGTTATAAAATTTATGAAGATCAGGATTTTCTGGCTTTTTTGGATATATTTCCTCGTGTTAAAGGACATGCTTTAGTTATCCCCAAAAAACATTACCGCTGGGTTATTGATGTGCCCAATTTCGGAGAATACTGGGAAATAACCAAAAAAATTGCCCAAAAAATCGAGCGGCAGATTGGCGCAAGCTTTACGTCATTTCTCACTCTGGGAGAAGAAGTGACCCACGCCCATATTCATCTATTACCTCAAACCAACAACAAGCGCATCGAAGGCGTGGAGTTTCAAAAAATAGTCGAGATGTCCAAAGATGAGATTGTTCAACTGGCAAAAAAAATAATTCTATGACACTTCAGGAAAAAGTTTACCAGGTGGTGGGGCAAGTACCTAAAGGTAAAGTGACCACCTATGGGGATATTGGGCTATTAATTGGCTCCAAAGCTTACCGTCAAATCGGGCAGATCCTCCATAAAAATAAGAATAGTCAAAAGGTACCTTGCCATCGGGTGGTATTTAAAGACGGCAGTTTATCAGAAAATTTTGGTATGGGCGGCCGGGAAAAACAGCGAGACAAACTACAAACGGAAGGAGTCACTTTCATCAATGGCAAAGTAGATCTCGCCAAACATCTCAACTTGGTTTCTTGATGCTGATTTGCACTTTACCTTTTTTGAAGTTGGCGATTATTTTATCGCCGGGCTTAATATTGTTTTCGATCACTTCAAGAGCAATCTCATCAATTATCAGTTCGTTAATGATTCTTTTTAGGGGTCTGGCCCCGTATATCGGATCAAAGCCAACCTGTCGTAGATGCCTTTTTAAAAGTTCAGTTACTTCAAAGTCTAGGTATTGTTTTTTTAATCTCAGTATGACCTCCTGCAACTGCAGATCGACGATTTTGGTAATCATTAACTCATCAAGTGCGTTAAAAATCACAATTGAATCTAAGCGATTGATAAACTCAGGTTTGAAGAATTTTTTTACCCGGCTCATCACTTCCTTAGCGAGCTCTTGTTCTTTTAGTGATTGTTGGAAAACGTCGCTTCCTAAATTGGATGTCAGGATAATGACCGTGTTTTTAAAGTTCACCACCCGTCCACGGCTGTCAGTGAGCCGCCCTTCATCCAAAATTTGTAAAAAAATATTAAAAATCTGGGAATGGGCTTTTTCCACCTCGTCAAAAAGCACGACAGAGTAGGGTTTTCTTCTTACTGCTTCTGTCAGTTGTCCACCTTCATCAAAGCCGATGTAGCCGGGCGGCGCACCGATCAGTCTGGCGACTGTATGGGCTTCCTGATACTCACTCATATCAAAACGAATCATTGCTTTTTTGTCATTAAATAAAGTGTAGGCCAAAGCTTTGGCCGTCTCTGTTTTGCCGACCCCTGTCGGTCCCAAAAGGAGAAACGAGCCGATTGGTCGATTCTCTTCGCTTAAGCCGGCACGTGAACGTAAAACAGCATTGGCAATTTTATGCAAAGCGTAATCTTGGCCAACCACCTGCGCCTTGAGCTCATTTTCCAGATGGATTAGTCTTTCCGATTCGGTAGAAAGCAGCCGAGCGACTGGAATACCAGTCCAGCGGGCGACTATCTGGGCGATATCATCCTCTGTCACTTCTTCTTTAAGAAGTCTTTCTTCTTGAGGTATTTTTTTCCACTGCAGTTGGAGTTCCTTGACTTTTTTTTCAACTTCGGGGATTTTGCCGTATTTCAACTCCGCAGCTTGGTCCAAAAGTACCTCTCTTTCCGCTTTCTCAAGATCTGCTTTTAACTGGTCAAGCTGCACTATATATTTTTGCAGTTGGCCAAGAACCTGTTTTTGTTCCTGCCACTTTTTATGCAGATTGTCAAATTTCAGCTTAAGCCGCTTTCTTTGGTCTTCCAAAAGGACTTTTCGTGCTTGGACTGTGCTGTCCTTTTCTTTTTTAAGCGCTGCCAGTTCAATATCAAACCGTATGATCTGTCTTTTTATCTGATCAAGTTCGGTTGGCATTGACTCAATCTCGATCTTGGAAGAAGCCGCGGCTTCATCAATCAGATCAATCGCTTTGTCAGGCAAAAAACGATCGGTGATATAGCGGGTAGAAAGATTGACCGCAGAGATTAGAGCGTCATCGGAGATTTTTATCCCGTGATGGACTTCATATTTTTCTTTGATGCCGCGAAGGATGGCTAACGTATCTTCTTGCGTTGGTTCATCAACCAGAATCGGCTGGAAGCGCCGTTCCAGAGCTGGATCTTTTTCAATACGCTGACGGTATTCGCGCACAGTGGTTGCGCCAATCATACGCAAAGCGCCGCGAGCGAGAGCTGGTTTTAACATATTGCCGGCATCTACTGCGCCTTCAGCCGCACCGGCCCCAACTAATGTATGCAGTTCGTCCATAAAGAGAATATATTTGTCCCGGTCTTTTTCAATTGTCTCCAGAATACTTTTTAGTCGTTGTTCAAACTCTCCCCGATAGGAGGCACCGGCCAAGATACCCGCCAGATCAAGCATGAGAATCTGTTTCAGTTTCAGGGTGTCAGGGACATCGCCAGCCACGATTCTTTGGGCCAAACCTTCAACAATGGCGGTCTTGCCAACGCCCGGATCGCCCAGTAAAACGGGATTATTTTTAGTCCGGCGGGAGAGAATCTGCATCACCCGGCGGATCTCGTTATCGCGGCCGATCACCGGATCGAGTTTACCGGATTTTGCCCTCTCGGTCAGGTTAAAAGTATATTTTTCTAAAGGGTTTATATTTTCCTGAGGCGGAATATAACTGCCTTTCATAAGCGTTTAGCAATTAATAAGTTTATCTGCTAAATACATTATAATTTGAGAAAAATAACATTTCAAGAGCAAAGTGAAAATTTTGACAGGACTGTCTTATTTTAGAGCGTCGTAACCACCCCGACTCCATGGATGACAGCGGACGATTCTTTTTAATCCCAGCCAAATGCCCTTAATGCTGCCATATTTTTCGACCGCTTGATAGGTATACTCAGAGCAGGTTGGGAAAAAGCGGCAAACAGCGTCTGTCATAAACAGTTTTTTAAAAATTTGTTGATGAAAAAAAGATGTGTTTTGGTAGCCACGGATTATGGCCAAAATCAGCCTTTTCATAGTACAATGATAGCATGAAGATCTCCATCATCTCGCTTTTCCCCAAAATGATCGAGGGGTTTTTTAATGAAAGCATTATTAGAAAAGCCAGTAATAGAGGTCTGGTTGAGATTGAAGTTATTAACCTGCGCGATTTTGCTTTAGACAGTTACGGCACTGTTGATGATCGCCCTTATGGCGGGGGAGCGGGAATGGTTTTGCGAGTGGAGCCGATCTTTAATGCATTACAAAAAATTAAAAATCAAAGATCAAAGATCAAAACGACAAAAATAAATCAAAAAACAATCCTAACCAGTGCTAAAGGTAAACGTTATAATCAGGCGAAAGCTCGAGAGTATTCTAAACTTGATCAGATAATCATCATTGCCGGCCATTATGAAGCGGTGGACGAACGGGTTTTAGGTTTTATTGATGAGGAAGTGTCACTTGGCGACTTTATCATGACTGGCGGCGAAATACCTGCTGCGGCAATCTGCGACTCGGTGGTGCGTCTTTTACCAGGTGTATTAAAAAAAGAAGAGGCAACCCAGACGGAAAGTTTTTGGGAGATGAAAGTTGAGAAGCTAATAAAAATCTGTGGAAAAGACGAAGTTTTGTCCAGTTTGCAGAAGAAACGTATAGAAAAAGTACAGTTGTTGGAGTATCCTCACTATACCCGCCCGGCTGATTTTATGAGTATGACAGTGCCGGAAAGCATCATGAAAGGGAATCATCAGACGATAGCAAACTGGCGCATTAAGCAAGCCTACGAGCAAACACGTAAGAAACGGCCAGACCTGCTTGACAAATAACTAGATAGGTGCTAAAAATTACAATATTCATCAGGAGTGATGAAGTGATGAACCAATTTACGATTATTAATCATATAGTTTAATGATTCAGTTTCAGCAAGTGACCAAAAAATTTCACAACATGTCGGCAGTCGACTCAGTTTCGCTACAAATAAAACCAGGAGAAATCATCGGTTTTTTAGGCCCCAATGGCGCCGGAAAGACTACCACCATGCGTCTGTTGCTAGGTTATTTACGACCTAGCTCAGGCGCAGTTAGTATCGAAAAAAAAGATCCCCATCGGCAAAGAATCGCGATTCTTAAGATGATTGGCTATCTGCCGGAGAACAATCCTCTTTATCTGGAGATGAAGGTGGCCGAATATCTGCAGTTTGTGGCCAGCATTAAAGAAGTGAAAAAAGAACAGATCCAAAGTGTCGTGGAACAAGTGGCCCTAGATGAGGTTTTAGAAACAAAAATAGAAGAATTATCCCGCGGTTTTAAACAGCGAGTGGGACTGGCGGCGGCTTTGATCGGTGAGCCAAAGATCCTTATTTTAGACGAGCCAACATCGGGCTTGGATCCGATCGAACAGGACAGGATCAAAGATCTTATTAAAAAAATGGCCAAGAAAAAAACAGTTATTTTCTCAACCCATATTTTATCGGAGGTGGAAGATGTGGCTACCAGGCTGATGATTATTAATCAGGGACAGATCGTGTACGACGGCGAAAAGCCAAAAAAGGCAGGCGGAGTAGAAAAATTATTTAAAAAATTAGTTAAAAAGGAGTAACGCATGTTTACACTATACAAAAAAGAATTAGCATATTACTTAAATAATTCAATTGGTTATATTGTAATTATTCTTTTTGCTATTTTTGCCAATTTTCTTTATGTCAAGGATATTTTCGTGGTGGGATCAGCTTCAATGCGGCCATTTTTTAACATTCTGCCGTGGCTGCTAATGGTATTTGTCCCAGCTTTATGTATGAGATCAATAGCTGAGGAGAAAAGAACCAATACTATTGAACTGCTGCTTACTCTGCCGGTCTCAGAAACTCAGGTAGTGCTAGCGAAATATTTGGCATTATTGACGTTAACAGGCGTTTCCTTTGTTTTGACGATGGGGCTACCTGTCTCTCTGTTTTTTTTAACCAAATCCAATTTATCAAATTTATATATTCCAGAGATACTGGTCGGGTATGTCGGCTCAATCCTTATTGCGAGCGCCTTTATCAGTCTGTCTCTCTTTTTTTCTTCAAAAACAAAAAATCAGGTGGTGGCTTTTCTATCCAGTGCGGTCATTTTATTTTTCCTTATTATATTTTCTTCTGATTTTGCCAGCTCGGTTTTACCAAAAGCGCTCCAGGACAGGTTAAATTATTTAAGCCCAGTTTATCATCTGCAAAACTTTATCAAAGGTCTGGTCGACTTGAGATCGTTATTTTATTTCCTCAGTTTTACGGTGGCGTTTCTCTTTATGACAATTATTGAACTGGAAAAAAGAGAGTAATCAAATCTATTTTTATGTCTATCAGCAGCAACTTAAAAAAAATAAAACACTTAAATCTGATTTCGCTTTTGAAACTAGATAAATTTCAGACTCAGATGATCTTGACGGTGGTTGTAGCGCTATTGGCGGTGACCAATCTGTTGCTGACTGGTGTGTCGCTGCGGATAGATCTTTCGCAGGGGCAGGCATATACGCTGTCGCCGGCTACCAAAAAATTACTTGGTAAAATGAAGGAACAAGTGACTATTCAATTTTTTGCATCCTCCAACCTGCCAACTCGTCTGCAGCCTCTGCGTTCTAACGTGGTAGACCTACTTCGTGAGTACGAGAGACAAAGCGGAAAAGTGCAGGTCAAAATAGTTGATCCGGATAAAGACACCGTCGCCGGTCAGAAAGCCCAATCAACCGGTATTCCGCAGCTGCAGTTTTCCCAGATGGAGCAAGATAAGTTCGCCGTTTCCAAAGCCTATTTTGGCATTCTAGTCAATCAAGGCGATAAAAAAGAGATTATCCCGCAGGTGACGGAAGTGGAAAGTCTGGAGTATAATCTGACTTCAGCCGTTTATAAACTCACTCGCCAAGAACTGCCCAAGATCGGCATTATCGGTGATGAAGTTGGTCTAAGCCTGGGTCAGGATCCGCTGTCTGTAGTGCGGCAGCTATTAAGTAAGCAGTTTTATGTGAGCGCTCTTAATATCGCTACCGGTTCGGCCGATGAAAAAATCAGCAGCTCCTACAAATCGCTTCTTGTTTTCGATTCGCCCCAAAAGGAATATACGGATTTGGATATTAAGGCAATAAACGATTATTTAAACGGCGGTGGGACAGCAATCTTATTTGCCAACGGATTGAATATTACCGAAAATTTACAGATTGCCCCGGCCAGGCATCGTTTTTCTGACATCTTAAAGAATTACGGCATTATCATTCAAGAAAATTTACTTTTATCGACCTCGGCTGAATTAGTTAATTTCGGCAATGATGTCGTTTCGTTTCTTACTCCCTATCCTTTTTGGCTAAAAACCAATGTTTTTAACCCGTCTTCAAGTAATTTTTCTAATATTAACCAACTCACTTATCCCTGGGTCTCTTCTATCACAGTTAGTAAAGTTCAGGATGTAGCAGTTAAGGAGTTGGTCAAAACCACCACTCAAACCTGGGAACAAAAAAGTTCATTTAACCTCAATCCGCAAGAAATCAAGCAACCGCAGGAAAAAGACCTTAAGCAGTATGTGATTACCGCTGAGGCAGAAAAAAAAGGTGGTGGTCATATTGTAGTGGTTGGGTCTTCGCGTTTTTTACTGGATCGGTATCTTTCCCGGGATACCAATAATCTGGATTTTGTGTTGAATGTTTTAAGCACAATGGCTTCGGGTGGTGAGTTGGCAGGAATCCATCAGCGAGCGGTTAGTTTTTACCCGCTACCCGATCTGCCACAGTCGCAAAAAGATTTTTTCAAGTACGCTAATATTTTACTTCTGCCTGCTCTTTTTGCAGTTTATGGAGCGTTCAGGTTAATTAAAAGGAAGTGACCAAGTCAAACTTGGCTTCAAAAAACAGTCTAACTTGAGCATTATTTACGGTTGAGGACTAACTTTCGGTTATTCTGAAAATTAATTAAGAGTGGTATAATGTCAGACATGGTACGAACGCGAGCGGCAATATCTCCAACCGGTTTTCCGCACATTGGGACGATCTATCAAGTCCTATTCGATTATGCTTTTGCTAAAAAACATCAAGGACGGTTTATAGTGCGCATCGAGGATACAGATCAAGAGCGAACAGTTGCCGGAGCCGAAACCAAGATTTTTTCTGCATTAGACTGGTTTGGATTGAGCGAAGACGAAAGCATAAGGAAAAAGGGGCCTTATGGTCCGTATCGTCAGTCAGACCGTTTACCCATATATAAAAAATATGCAGAAGAACTGGTTGGGAAAGGAAAAGCCTATTATTGCTTTTGTACGAAACAACGTTTAGAAGAGCTTAGAAATCAGCTGCAAAAACAAAAGAAGGTCCCGATGTATGATAAGTATTGCCGAAAATTAAACTCGGAAGAAGTGAAAAAGAGACTGCAGACTGGAGAAAAATTTGTTATCCGCTTAAAAGTTCCTGAAAATATTACAATAAAAGTTAGAGATGAGCTGCGGGGAGAGATTTCTTTTGACTCCGATAATGTTGACGATCAAGTTTTACTGAAATCAGACGGTTATCCAACTTATTTTTTAGCGGTAGTGGTGGATGACCATTTAATGAAAATTACTCATATGGTCCGGGGTGAGGAATGGTTGACCTCATCTCCCAAAATAAAACTGCTGTATGATCATTTTCAATGGGATATACCCCGTCTTTATCATACTCCAATAATTCGCAATCCGGATAAATCAAAATTTTCCAAACGTCAGGGACACACTAATGTTGACTGGTATAAAAAAAATGGCTTTCTGCCGGAGGCAATATTAAATTATTTAGCGCTTCTTGGCTGGAGTCATCCAGAAGGAAAAGAATTATTTACATTAACTGAGTTTATTGCGCTATTTGATTTAAAAGACCTAAAACCGATTGGACCAATATTTGATCTACCTAAACTGGAGTGGATGAATGGGCAGTACATAATGAAAATGCAAAGATCAAAGATCAAAGATCAAATATTAAATTACTACAAAAAATATCAAGACCTTCGCTTACCGGAAGATATGGTGGAAAAGACAGTTCCTTTGATTCAGGAAAGAATAAAAAAATTAGCTGATTATCTGCCTTTATGCGAGTTTTTCTTTCAGCCTCCAGAGAAATATGAAATAAACCTATCTTCACAAAAAGAACTGTTTTCAAAAATTGTGGAGAAGTTGCAGCAAATTTCAGATTGGCAGGCAGAAGAACTTGGCGGGGCGATGCAGAGCTTAGCGTCTGATCTAAAAGTAAAAAACAGTGAGTTTTTTATGGCGCTTCGTGTAGCAGTCTCCGGGAAAAAAATCACTCCGCCTCTAAATGAGTCAATGGAGATTCTTGGGAAAACAGAGTGCCTGCGCCGGATTGAATTGACAATTGACAAAACGGCTAATAACTGTTAAGGTGTGTCATTACTTATTCCCATTTTTATGACTAAAAGAAAAAATAATAGCCGAAAAAAGTCTAAGTCACAGTTGAAAAAGAGAATGCATGGCAGTGCTAGAAAACTTATTCGCAGAACTAAGGATAGTTAAACTTCAATTTCAAAGTTTTTTTGCTGAAAATTGGCCGCGGTTTCCTTCATAATTGATAGAGTAAAGCAATTGGAACAGCCCTTTATCCAATTACTCCGATAACAGATTTCGGTTTTACTGGAGCCTTTTATTGCTGTTTGACAAAAAGGACAGGTGAAGTTTAAAATCGGAAATTTTTTTGTCATAATCTTCATTTAGTAATTCAAGTATAATCCACAAATTGGATTATACAAGGGTTGATGTTATTAGGTGTGAAGCGGTATAGATCATTTGAATAAAATATGATTGTTATAATAGGAAGGTGGCTGACATTATGCAACCAACTGCATCTATTTTCCAAAAAAAATTAATAAGAGAAGTGATTTCTTTAGCCTTAAGAGAAGATATTGGACAAGGGGATGTCACTTCTCATTGGATTTTACGAAAAGACTTAATAATCAAAGGGAGAATAGTCGCTCATGAAGAAGGAGTGATCGCCGGTTTACAGATCGCCAGCCAGGTTTTTTTAACGGTAGATAAACACACTCGATTTATTAATAAAGTTAAGGATGGATCAACTGTTTTAAAAGGAACGGTTGTGGCAGTTGTAGGTGGTCCGGCGGTGAGTATTCTGTCGGCTGAAAGGACAGCCTTAAATTTTTTACAAAGGATGTCGGGAATAGCCACCATGACCAGGCAGTTGGTGCAAAAAATCAGAAAAACGAAAGCGCGCATTTTAGATACACGAAAAACCGCCCCCGGTCTGAGATCGATTGATAAATTGGCCGTTTACATGGGAGGAGGGCAGAATCATCGTTTTGGATTGTATGACATGGTGCTGATTAAAGATAATCATATCAAGTCAGCCGGGAGCATCAGTCGCGCGATACAACTGATACAAAATCGTAATCATCAAAGAATAAAAGTTGAAGTAGAAGTTGAAAATCTGACTCAATTAAAAGAAGTTTTATCAGAAAAGATTGATATCATTATGCTTGATAATATGAGTTTTATTGAGATAAAAAAAGCAGTAGCCATAGTCAATGGCAAGTTCAAATTAGAAGTATCCGGGGGCATTAACAACAGTAATATTCTCCAAATTGCTCAAACCGGAGTCGATTATATCTCGATTGGGGGGTTGACTCATTCGGTAAAAGCGTTAGATTTGAGTTTAGATATTTTATAAAGTACTTTAATAGGTGCAGTTTATCAATGATAAAATAACGTGTGGGAAAAATCTTTATTGCTATTTTTGCCATTATAGCAGGTGTTAGTATAGGCTATTATATTTTCGCCAGGCCGTCGTTTTCTCCTATAAAGCATTTAATCTCAGAACAGCTTACAAGCGTATCTAATCAAAAACTGGTAATTGGTTTTTTACCATTTTGGCTTATAGATAAAGCAGATAAAAATTATGCCGACTATATCAGTACTTTGGCTTATTTTGGGCTGATTCTTGATTCCGATGGCTCAATAAAGCAGTATACCAATCCTCAGGAGGCAGAGCCCGGTTGGTATGCACTACAAGCGGGTAAAATTGATGATCTGTTGACTGAAGCAAAAAGAAAGGATATAAAACTGTCGCTGGTAGTTTTTTGCGGTGATGAGGAAACAATCGGTCAACTGCTTGATAAACCAGAAAAGCACGCCGATCGGCTGGTTGAAGAAGTTACTCCCTTGATGAAGAAATTCGGCTTTAGCGATCTGAATTTAGATATAGAGAGTGTCAAAGAAGCATCCGGCGAGGCGCGTTTACATTTTACCCAGTTTGTCAAACAGGTGAAAAAAGGCATGGATCAAAACAATGCTGGAACACTGTCCATAGATGCCAGTCCGACGGTGTTTATTAAAAAATACCTCATTGATCCGGTGCAGATTAGTCAGATAGTTGATCATTTTATCATCATGGGCTACGACTACCATTATCCGGGCTCGTATGTCAGCGGCCCGGTGGCGCCACAGGCTGGAGCCGGCACAGTATCGGAGTTTGATACGCAGGTTGCCATCAAACTAGCCGCTGGTGTGATGCCGGCTGAGAAGATCATCCTGGCTATCCCACTTTATGGTTATGAATGGGAGACGATCGATGATTTTTCGCGGGCGGCAACAATCCCCGGAAGCGGCTTGGTGGCGAGTAATCGGCGGGTGGAAGAGCTGCTAAAAGACTGTGAGGAATGTCAGATCAGTCGCGAGAAGGAAGCGGACGAAGCATATGTAGTTTATCAAGACACGGAAACCGGCGTTTATCATCAGATTTTTTTTCCTGACAAACAGGCGACCCAGGCAAAAGCGGATTATGCGCAAAAAAACAAATTAGGCGGGATTGCGCTGTGGGCTTTGGGCTATGAAGGAGACACCATACTTGAGCCGTTAAAGGGCTATAAGTAGCATAATGATGGAATTTATTTTATTGTGTTCTACTGGTTCGTGTATCGTCGTCAAAAATCAGCGTTTCTCCCGAACCCACTGTTATTTTTTGGCTTATGTAGTTGATGTCATTGTAGGCGGCCTGCGCCGTACCTTGCTCCAGCGAAACCGTTACATACGGGTTATCTTCTAACGCGGCAATCGTCATCTTTCCTGAGTCGAAGCGTACCAGCAAATGTCTAACCCGTACTGAAAGCGGTAGAGAATCCGAATCTTGCGAATATTCAACCGTTCCTTTTTCCTGAACCAGCACCAGGTTGGCCGGTAAGGTTTGGGCGAAATTCAAGCTCGATTGAGGTTTGACTACGATATCGGTATCTTTGGCAAATCGGATCGTAATCTTCCCATCATTACCGGTGATGATTTTTTCACCCTGTTGCAGAGCAGTAGGTTGTTTGAGTTTAGCCGGTTGGCTGGCTATGCGCGACTCCCACAAAACTTCGCCTTCCATTATCAGAATCCGGCCGATAAGCGCCTCGGTTGGAGCTTTTTCAATCTGAAAAGAGGGGCTTGGAGTCAGCAACGTCTTTTGACTGATTGGGCTTTTAATCTTTGGTTTGGTATTGGAAAATCGATTATAGACATAAAAGACAATCAGCCCAAAGATTAAAGAAACAAAGAGAAAAAAGAATAATTTTTTCATAAAACCTAGATTGTAGTTTACCAGTAATAATATGATTATGAAATGGATTCAGAGAGACGTAAAGCTACCGAATGAAAGCTCAAATACCGTTTCGTTAAGAAAGGCATTCTGCGCTAAGTCAGACTTGACTTCGTGTCAAAGACCCTGAACTCTTACAAATAGCAATGCATCTGGACTTAGATATATATTTTTAGGTTATAATAAGAGTGTTAGCAGTTAAATTAAATTTATGAACGGATATGTTATTGATATTGAGGAAAAAACAAAACAGAATGAATATTTCCGGGAAGTATTATTTACCGCTGTCCATAGTCAGCTGGTGGTGATGTCTCTTAAGCCAGGAGAAGACATTGGCGAAGAGGTGCACACTTTGGACCAGTTTTTGCGAATCGAGTCGGGTGTAGGTACAGCAGTGCTTGACGGCGAGGAATACCCGATAAAAGACGGTAGCGCGATTATAGTGCCGGCCGGAGTGCGGCACAATTTTATCAATACTTCCGATTCCGAAGGGATGAAACTGTATACCATCTATTCACCGCCGGAGCATCGGGACAAGACGATCCATGAAACTAAAGATGAGGCGATGCGAGATGAACAAGATCATCCGTAAGTAATGAAATAATCTAGCTATGCAGTTAATTAATAAAAAGGTTAATCGACAGGAGTTAAAGAAAATGTCCAAACGTACGTTTGGTGGCTTGGTAAAAGCGGTAGTTGACATTAAAGAAGAGATTATGGTCGTTGATGCGGCGATGCACGCCGACCAAGAAGATTATTTATTAAAAAATGGCTCAAAGCAGGACGATCTCTGGGGTATAAATTTATACCCCGATTTAACTAATGAGGATTTTATTGAGTTTGACTCGATGATAAATGTCCGTCCGCGATTGAATAATTTTTCCCGTCATATCGAAGATAAAAAAATCAGACAAAAGATAATTACTATTGTTCATAGTCTAATTGAAAAATGAATTTATTCCATAATAAACTGCAATCACGCTGGAATAATTTTACGATTTTTGAACAGATGGCCAATATCGGAGCGGAAGTAGGTAGAACGATCCGCTGGCGTCAAAAAGGCAACCGGGAAATGAGTAAAAACGCATTTTATCGGGCTTTGGAACTTATGGATTTTACAATTGACGACCCAAAGAATAAAATCTCTCTTAAGGAAATTCTACGAGTTCGGGAGGCGTTGGTGGACTTTATTATGGGAGAAAATATTTATAAATCCACCAATGAAGCTTGGGAGAAATATTTTCTCTACTTCAATCTAGCCGCCAGAAGACTGGTCATTTAAGATTTATTTTATTTAGCAAACGTCAACACCAATCATCAGATAATTTTGAAACATCTGACTCAGTTATTTGGATAGACGCATTTAGAACCCAAGTTATAAACTTTTTGATAAACTTTTAAATATGTCTTTTGAATATCTTTCTATACTTCTATTCTTATTGCTAATATCAATTAGCTTTCATAAAACACAGAAGATTAGAATATTTGACAACCTCAAACACATGCTAATATTCTATGGAGTTATGTTGTTGGTGGGAATAGTATGGGATAATTTTGCAGTTTATAGAGGTCATTGGTATTATCCAGGAAAAGGGACGCTGGGATTATTCATCGGATTTATTCCATTAGAGGATTATTTCTTTATAATCATTTGTTCTTATTTTGGACTGGTGTTTTACAAAACAGCACAGAAATTAAAATCTTGAGTGATGAGCAGTTTTAGATTTCTATAAAAGTCTCAATCTCTTAAGGGTGCTCAACGTTATTTCCATCGAACCAAAAAACACTACTTTTGGATAGATATACTGAAGGACAATACGGTATAATTTAAGAACTATGTACAACTGGAGCGTAGATACAACTGAACTCAAAAAACATCCGGAACAATATACTATCTGGAGACTCGAACAGCTTATTAACTACGGACTTGATGGTGAAAAACTAAAAAAAAATCTTCTGAGAAAGTATTGGAGTAAATTGCGAATTGATCCTCACTATAAAAAATATTTATCCTTTTTGTTATGGAGCAATCAATCATAACCTCTTCTCAAAAAAAAGTACTTGATATACTAAGAAAGCAAACGGCGCTATCTAACAGATTTTATTTCACCGGTGGTACCGCATTAGCTGAGTTTTACCTCCATCACAGATTATCAGAAGATTTAGATTTTTTCAGTGAAGAGGAATTTAGTCTGTCGCCAATCAACTCATTTGTTCATAAACTTTCCGCAGCTCTTAATCTTACAAAAATTACCCATCGAAATCAGTTCGGACTGCATACTTTTTTTCTCCATGCACCCAATGAAGAGCTTAAAATTGACTTCAACTATTATCCGTTTTCCGCTCTTGAAATAAGAAAAAAATATGACGGACTGGCTGTTGATAGCTTACGAGATATTGCAGTCAATAAACTACAAACAATAGCAACACAGCCAAGAAGCAGAGACTTTATTGATTTGTTTTGTATTGTGAAAAAAACAGGTTGGGCCATAGAAGACTTAAGAAAAGAAGCACGAAATAAATTTGATTGGTACGTAGATGCTGTGCAACTTGGATCCAGATTTCTGATGGTCAAAGATGTAAAAGATTACCCCCGCATGATTATCCCGTTTGATATGAGCCAGTGTGAAGCCTTTTGGATAAAAGAAGCGAAGAAACTTGAAAATGAGATTTTAAAAGAGTAAAGTAAGCCAGATCGTCATGGTCATCAAGGCTTATCTGAAAAAACAACATACTCGACAATTTACTTCCAGAGTGCAAGTTTTTTACGAAGCTGGAAACTATGAGCATGGCGTATATGCCCGCAAATTGAAGCGCGACTTGAGCGGTAAGAGGAAGCAGAAAGCCCACTGGGCTGGCTTGGCAGTATCCCGGCTTATCGAATCAGCAGTTTAGCACGGAGTATCAAGCTATTTGCAATGTTCGAAATGAACAAAATGCATTAGGGGTGGTGTACGGGAGTCGAACCCGCTGATATCGCCTCCACAGGGCGACGCCTTAGCCGTTCGGCATACACCACCATTAAGGAAAACTCAAAATTTAAAGTGCAAAACTCAAAACCAAGTCAGACTCGGTCAGAGTTAAAATTAAATGAGCTTAATCCTTATTTGTATTATAGCAAACAAGAAAGGGCAGGAAAGCATGAAAGAAGTTTAGCTATAAAGGGTTTCCTGCCAGTGAGGGTCAGTTTCAACCGTCAGATCAAGAAAGACTTTTTTACCGATCGCCAGCGCAATTTCCTTGCGGGCATAGCTTCCCAGCTCTTTGATCTTCCTGGCGCCGGCACCAATCAACATCTTTTTGTAGCGGTCATGAGTGGTAAGGATACGAGCTTTGATATAGGTAATGCCGTTTTTTCTTTCAGCAATCTCATCTACCACCGCTGTTGTTGTGTAGGGGATCTCTTCCCCCATCATCAAGAAAACTTTTTCCCGAATCAGTTCGGCGATAAAAGTTTTGCTGTCCATATTAAGAAGCGGATAAACACTTGTCTCCAGGTCTTTATCGGCGGCTTTTTCTGGTAAAAGGTCAAAAATTTGGGCCAAAAGCGGCTTAATATGCAGTTTTTTTAAGGCGGAAATACTAAAGACATAGTTAAATTCGTCTTCCAGAAATTTATACTGCGGCAGGTAGGAGTATTCCGTCATGTCAACCTTATTCACAACCAGAATCTTGGGTTTGTCGATTTTGCGCACAATCCCCAGCACCTTGGCTTCCTCAAAATCGCGCTTGCGGGTATGGTCGACCATATAAACCACTACGTCCACCGCCTGGTTGACGGCTTTCAAAGTTTTTTCGTTGATCTTTTTTGACAGCTCATCTTTAGTTTTTCCAAAAATGCCCGGTGTGTCAACAAACACAATCTGCCCACGCTCTTCGGTATATAGTCCGCGGATCGGAAAACGGGTAGTCTGGGGTTTGGGTGAGGTGATGGCCACTTTCTGACCAATGACGTTATTGACGAATGTTGATTTGCCCACATTAGGGCGGCCTACTAAAAGCACGGTACCATGTTTCATGAGAGTATTGTATACCCACCGTAGTTCAATTTGCAAAAGCAAAATGAACGTACGGAGGGTTATGCCGCTGAAAGATCGAGTATATTTTTGCCATTTCATCTGCAAGCGGTATAACACGTCAGCACCCTAATCAGCCGGTTTTTTTGGTAAAATAGAGCTGTACTTTTAAGCCTTTGGGGGATCGTCTAATGGTAGGACAACAGACTTTGGATCTGTTTATCTTGGTCCGACTCCAAGTCCCCCAGCCAAAATAAAAAATTAAGAAAACTGGAAAATATCAAAGAGTTTTGGAGAACTTGGATATTGACAGACAGCGCATGAGTAGTTACAATGTGATTACATATGATTACATCATTTATACCTATCGGCAATTCACGTGGAATACGTATTCCTAAACCACTTCTCAATGAAAGTAATCTCGAAGGCGAGGTCGAACTATTGGTGAAAAAAGGTGAAATAAGAATCATTGCAGTTCCCAAAAAAACCAAACTCACTAAAGATACGCTCTTATTGTCTGAACAGGCGCTTATTACTGATTGGAATAATCCAGAAGAGGATATTGCATGGAAAAGTTTGCAGTAGGATCTATAGTTCTTGTGTTGTTTCCCTTCTTGAATTTAAAGGGGCAGAAAGTTCGTCCGGCCATGGTTCTTGCCCAGGTAGAATTTAACAATTTAGTTTTATGTCAGATAACCTCAAAGCCCTACTCGAGCAAAACAGCGATTCGACTAGAATCATCAGATTTTATCAAAGGTGCGTTACCTGTTGTAAGTTTTGTAAGACCGGATAAATTATTTACCGCTGACACAGCTATTATTAAAGACATCGCCGGTGTACTAACTCAAAAAAAAAGACGAGAAATAATAAAAAAAGTCAGGAATATTTTTTGAATCTTAAAAAAAGAGTTGCATTTTTTAAAACACACTTATTGAAACATAAACTATATTATTTAATATGTTCATTGATAAATTCTAATTTTTTCTTTCTGAAAAAAATAAAATAAACTATCTCTATGTACAAAAACATAATCATAAGCCGGGGGAAACTGAATCCTTGATCGATTCCAAAAAATCCTTGTATCAGGTGTCCGATAAGAGTGTCTGTGTTTGGCAAGAAATGCAGATTGAAAGACAGAATATGGGAAAGATCAATATGGACATATTCTTCAAGAAGCTCGGTAATTCCGTGCTGTGTTAGCGATGCCCCAAGGAGAATAATCATATATTCGGTCGCCTTGAATATTTTTCCAATAGGAAATTTAATATATGCCATCAGAGTCAGTGTTCCAAGGGCGGTTGCGGCCGCAAATCCTGCAAGAAGTCCGATAAAGTTCTGCATGAAAGCTGAAAATAATGAGACACTTGCGGTAAAAAGGGCAATTTCCAATCCTTCACGAAGTACGAGAAATACAATAGTAAGGAATAACGACAGATCAAATATATTTTTTTGTATTTTTTGATGAGCAGTTATTAAAGCAGTTCCTCTTCCTTTCCGGATAACCGAATGAAGTGAGAAAACGACGTAGGCGATAAACAATCCTGAAAATATCATAAGATAACTTTCCAGCAATTCGGAATTTGTTTCCGTGAAAATATTTTTCGCACGATCTCCAAATAAATACACAATTGTAGAAAGAAGAAGAGAGAGAATGACTCCAATGGCTGCAGCAAACCATATTTCCGTTTCTTTTTTGAGATTAAGTTTTCGTGATATGCCCAAAAAAACGCCAACGATTAAAAATGCCTCAAGAAATTCCCGAAATGCGATGACCGCAGTAGTGATCATATAACTTTTTTGAAACTAATAATGTTTAACCACAAAAAAACGACCTAATTAATTGGTCGTCTATATATACATATCTTTTCTTTAATCTATTACTAATTAAGTAATAGTAAAGGATTAGTTTAACAAAATCAAGCGATAATGAAAAAATGGAACACGCCTTTTTTATACCGTCTCAAATGTCTCATTTGGCCTGGAGAGTGGAACATTTTTGGCTTGTAATTACAGGACTGTCTGGGTCTAACCCGACCCGCTCAGCAGAAAAAAATATCCGCAACAAAATAAAATTTAAGCTACTTTGACGATATAATCAGAGCATGTTCCTGAAAACTCCATTATACCAATTTTTGAGATACTCTCCGCTAATATAGCCTAAGCCTGCCAAACATATTGGAACTAATGAATAGAGGACATCTGGTTTCTCCGGCGGCATTAATGGTTGGAGCAGGGGGAGGCCAAGTATGCCCAGGGCCAAGAAAACTCCGGCGGTCACAACCTCTGGTTTGTGTTGTTTAACAAAATCAACTGCATTCTTTAATGCTTGCCGGGGCTGGCAATTGGGTTTAATACGTCTCTCCATAAGCACGATTATATCTTATAATATTTTAATTATCAACTTTAGATATTCCCCGGAATCATTGGCGACGTGAAGGGAATTCTTGCTCCCCGGCAATAAAATTTTAGAGCTCCGAAACCATCTTTTTAAGCAATATGGGACTAAGATGTTCGAACCGTAATATATAATCATAATTAAAATATGAAAATTATCAGCGTTGATAAGGTAGTAATTTATCCAGAACATGTTTTGGAGCTAAAAAAACTGGGTGATGTGACTATCTACAACGATATTCCTGATGAAGCGGAAGGGATAAAGAGGATCAGAGACGCAGATATTGTTATTGACAACTGGTTTAAGATGCCATCTCAAGTGATCCGCGCTTGTTCAAAACTACAAATGATCTGTGTTGCGGCAACAGGATATGACTGGGTAGATATGGATGAAACAAGAAAAAGAAAGATTGTCGTTTCAAATTCGCCCGGTTATGGTACAGAGGCGGTTGGGGAGCATACCATTGGTTTGCTGCTTCACACTATTCGCAGAGCTTCTGAAGCAGAAAAAGATATTGCAAAAGGGATTTGGGATCCTATGAAATATCGAGGCCATGAACTGCAAGGAAAAACTTTGGGAATCATTGGGTTTGGGTCAATCGGAAGAAGGGTCGCGGAAATCGCAGAAAAAGGCTTTGATATGAAAATACTTTTTGTAAATTCAAAATCATCAACTTCTGATTTTGAGAAACTTCTGCAAGAAAGCGATTGTATCACGATCAATTGTCCGCTAACAGAAAAAACCCGAGGAATGGTGGGGGATCGGGAGTTTTCCATGATGAAAACAGGAGTCGTGATCGTGAATACCGGTCGAGGAGCAATAGTAGATGAACAATCTTTAATCAGCAACATCGAGTCAGGCAAAGTTTTTGCTGTTGGACTTGATGTATTTCCAAAAGAACCGATAAATGAAAAATATCCGCTTTTTCGGTTTCCTAATGTTACCGTTACCCCTCATATTGGTTTTAATACCGAAGAAGCAGAATATAGATTGTCAGAAATTGTCGTTAATAATATTAAAAATTTTGTTGAAAATCACCCGATACACACCGTTTCTTAATAATTATGGGAAATAAAAAAGCCCTTATCATTCATGCATGGTATAGTAAACCAGAAAGTAACTGGTATCCTTTGTGTAATTAATCATAAAAAGAATAAGTGTTATACGAACTTTGAATTATCCACAAAACATAAACTATGACTTGAAAATTACCACAAAACAGGATAGCGAGAACATTATTATTTGACATCATTTGAATCATTTAAAAAGCAGATACTCGACCTGCTTGGTGAATTGATCACAGAGGTCAATATCAAGAGTAAACAACCTGCAAAAACAAGCAAAGGTCGCAAAGAACAGGAAAAAAGGTTTGATGAACTTATGAAACGAGCTGATGTTCAAATCTTTGTTGCTGAAGAAGAAAACAGGCTTCTTGGCGTAGCTGATCTGTTTATTCTTCCTCTTATTCGAAGAGGATATTACCAAGGATATCTTGAAGATTTAGTTGTGACCGCGGGTATGCGGGGAAAAGGGATAGGATCAAAGCTACTTTCAGCCATAAAAACCTACTGCAAAGACCATAACATATCAGTAATGAAATTAAATAGCGGTGTCTATTTTCCAGAGGCACATAGATGCTACGAAAAACATGGTGGAGTTTTTACAGAAAAACTATTTCGGTTTGACCTATGAGTATTTGGGAAACTTTACACCTTGCTGGATACGTTCTCACATGATAAACCAGTGTCAGTAGAAGAAATATCCGCAACAAAATACAAATTGTGGAAAGTAACTCAATATGACTTATTATTTAAAGGCAAAGCAAAAAGGAAATAAAGGCGAAGCTCTTGTTGAAAGTGTTCTATCTGAATATGCAATAGTGCATAAAATTGATGGCTCAAAAGACGTTGGTATTGATATGATTTGCCAGTGGGTTAATGGCGAAAAACCGACACAACTGATGTTCGGAGTGCAAGTTAAAACTTTAAATACGAAACTTGAACTTAGGCGTAAAATAAGTAGACTAAATTTGTTAGAAGAATATAAAGGTAGTGTTTCAATAAAACAATCAACCCTAGATTACTGGAAAGGGTTTGATTTTCCAGTATTTGTTTTTTTGGTAGATCTGCAAACTTCGAAAATTTTTTACAAAAGATACACTTCAATACTACATGGGTTAATAAAACACACAGAGGAACCATTTTATTTAGTAGTACAAAATAATAAGTTTCAAGCTTATGTCGAGGGGGATAAACGGACGTGGGGATTTTGTAGAGATCTTTTTTTTGATCATCTTCGTTGTCAGTGCAATAAAGGAATTCTAAGTGGAATAGATCCTAATGATTTAGGATTAAGAGGTTGGCCTAAAGAAACGCTTTATAAGGGAGTATTTGATCAATATAAGCAACAAATTAGCTCAACCTATAAAAAGTATCAAAGATTTAGCAGATTCTTTCTGCCAAGTACCTAATTTTTTTAGACAATAATATGGTAAAATTTCAATATAATAAACAAACAAATTTAGGGTTATTCAAGTGACTTATTCTGGGAAAGAAAATCCTCTTTTTTCCAAAATTGCGGAAATGATAAAAGTATTAGGTATTACCAAATATTATAACTATTGCTCTCAATGAAAGTTTGAAAAAGACAATATTATAACTTCATAACCTCTTCCATTTTTAAGTACTCATCTATTTCCTTTTTGGTTATTTTATGCGTATTAACTACTAAATAGTGATATTTTAAAATTTTCTTTTTCTTACTTATTATGTCAAGAAAATCATCTATTATTTTTCCGACCGAGATATTAAAAGACATAAGAATAGTAAAAAAGATGTAATTTCTTCCGAATTCGATTTCTTCGATTTGAGAATTAGTTTTAGTGACAATAGTTATCAGATCTTGCTCTATGATTTTTTTTGCATTTTTGACCAAAAATTTGTTATGTTTTGAGCCGATGACTACAAAATATCGGATCTTGTCTCCTTTTCTTCCCATGGGTGACATAATCATATCGCGACCATCTTCATAAACTACGTTTTCAACTTTAAACTGGAGCTCTTTGAGCGCCAACGTAGCCCACTCCTTTAAATTTGTCTGAGCGCTGTCTAAATATTGTCTCAAAATGTCAAAGCATTCTTTAGTAGCAAAATGGCCTAAAAGAAAAAGTAGTTTCTTTTTGATTTCCTCTGCGACTTTTGGATCAAGTAAAAGTCCCTTGCTCTTTTTTATCACCATTTCATAATCATATTTATCAATATCAATTTGATCATGATAATTTATATATTCTTGATGGATCTTTTCATCTATCTGGATATTGAAATTGTTCGATAGCGCTTGATCAACAGCCTCAAAAATCGGTTTAAGAAGTTTTCTTGTATTGCTTTTCATAATACTTTACTTGAAACCTCGGGCGTCAGCCCGTAGGTTGTTTATATCATTCTGCTGATATTGTATCAAAAAGATGACTTGATTTTTAGATTGTCGACAAGCGATAAAAACTCATATATCAAAATTTTTAATTTACTACAAAAAAAGAAGCCGCGGACTATTAGTCCACGGAGTAGTCACACCTTCGTTAAGAAATCAACACAGGCGGGAACTGTTTAATTAGAACGAGCATGAATAGAATGTATAATAGGAGCATGATTAAAGCACTCATTTTTGACTACGATGGCGTCATCAATAACGGTGATCTGGCGCGATTCAGATTTTTCCAGCAAGCCTTTCAGCAGCACAAAAGCAAACTCGACTCGTCGCTATTTCCACAGACGATGGGGAAGACGACCAAAGAGGTATTTGATCAAGTGATTGATAAAACTATTCCTAATAAGATCAAGCAGGCGGTTCTGGATGACTATCATACTCAATATAAAAAGCAGAGTAGTAAATATTTGCTGCCGATTACGCCAACAATTGAGTTTATCAAAGAATATCAGGGCGAGAAAAAACTGGCGGTGACTTCCAATACTGGACGCGATCTGGTGTTTCCTGGCCTAAGACAGTTTGGTATTGACCGACGATTGGCTTTAGTGGTGACTAAGGAGATGGTGGCTTGCCGTAAACCAAATCCAGAGATATATCTGCTTACTTTAAAAAAACTGCAGCTAGATAAAAGTGAGGCAATCGTCATTGAAGATTCGCCAGTCGGAGTGTCGGCAGCGACTCAGGCGGGGATTAGCTGCTATGTTTTCCTTAGTTTGATAAATAGTCAGTCCGATTTTGTCGACACGCCAGTTTGCGGATTTATTCATTCAAAAGAAGATTATCGGAAGCTAGCAGATCGGTTATAATAGGTTTTAAAAATGACTAACATTCACTGGAACAAGCAAGTCAAGCTGATTATCTCAGATGTTGACGAAACAGTAGCTGATTTATATTTACCAGCAGAGCCTCCAATGATAAGTGAACTGATCTCGCTTTTACATGAAGGCAAAGCGATCTTCTTTGTCACCGGCCAAGGAGTAAAAAGTATATCGTGGAGAATTGTTGATCATATCCCCAAACCCTTACGTCGCCGGATTTTGATTGGCCACTGCAGTGGAGCGGAGGTGTGGGGTTTTGATCACAAGGGAGATTTGCTTGATCAACCTTATTACAGCGTTTATAAAGAGGTGGTTTCAGAATCGCAAAAGAAGAAGTGGCGAGAGTTGGTGCAAAAGATTATCGCCGAGTTTAAGCTAAAAGTCTATCCAACAATGCCGGTTTTTCAGTTTACCCAAAAGACTAAGGGTGATCCATTGGCGATCATGTTGGAAGACCGCGGTCCGCAGATCACCCTTGAGGTGGTCAACGGATATGACTTAACAGTAGAAGATATTACCAAGTTAGCGGTGAGTATTCCGGAAACTAAAGGCAGTTATGATTTACGCATTCCGATTTTAGAGCGAGCAGATGAGCTTTTTAAAGAAGCCAATCTACCAATTACTCCCCGGATGGCCGGAGTGTTTGCGGTTGATTTTGCGATCAAGGGCGTTTCCAAAACTACGGCGATCAAACTGGCGCTGGAAAACGAACAGGTATTATCCAGGTTGGGTTTGAGTCAACAAGATGTGGAGACTCCCCAGTTTCTTGAGGTCTGGGGTGATAAATTTTCCATAATTCGCGGGGGAACCGACCGCCATATGAGCGAGGCCCTACCACGAAAAGTGCGTTCAATTGATTTTCGGGAAGAAAATCCGGCGGAACTTCTCCAAGGATATAACACCATAGTCTGGGACGGAAAAAAACACCTCCATCACGGTTTATTGGAGTATTTGCAATCACGCTATAAATAGCTTTGCTCACATTTCATCATTATCAAATCATTTACTGATCAATCGTCCGAAAAAAAGAGACTATACTAAAAATAACACTATGTTAAAAACACAGACCAAGGCTCCTGATTTTAGCGCAGTTGATCAATTGGGGAAAATCCATACCATGGGCCAATATTTGGGAAAATATGTGATTCTCTATTTTTATCCCAAAGATGATACTCCCGGCTGTACCAAAGAGGCCTGTGCGCTGCGGGACAACTTCGTCTTACTCAAAAAAAAGGCGGTGGTGATTGGCGTAAGCGCCGACAGCGCGGAAAGCCACCGCAAGTTTGCGGAAAAATTCCAGCTGCCTTTTATCTTACTGGCCGATACTGATCGAAACATTATTACCCGATACGAAGCCGGTGGAGCTTTTACAAAAAGAATTACCTATCTGATTAACCGGCAGGGACTGATTGAAAAAACGTACCCGAAAGTAGACCCGTCGACTCATGCTACGCAGATACTTCAGGATTTACAAAAAATAACATAACTATGGCAATCGAGATGCCAAGCGCGTCAGAATAATATTTATCGCTGTATTAAAGAACTATGTCTCATATATTTTTAGATGAATCTGGAGATTTTGGATTTAATCCTAAAAAGAAGAACTCTAAATTTTTCATAATTACCGTGGTAGCTTTTGAAAACCAAAAACCAATTGAAAGAATTGTTAAAAAAACTCACTCAGAACTGAGAAAGAGAGTAAAACGATTAAGCGGAGGAGTATTGCATTGTGTTAAAGAAAAGCCCGTAACCAGAAAGCGCTTGTTAAATAGAATAAATAAGATAGAGTGTTCGATTATGACGATTTATCTTAATAAGAAAAACGTTTACACAAAGCTTAAAGACGAAAGACATATTCTCTATAATTACGTTACCAACATACTATTGGACCGTATTTTGCAAAAAAAGTTAGTTGATAGTACAAAAGAGATCATTCTTATCGCTTCAAAAAGAGAAACAAATAAGTTTCTGAATGAAAATTTCAAGTCATATTTAGAAAACCAAACAAAATATAATCATAAAACTAATATCCAAATTGTAATCAAATCACCTTCAGAAGAAAAAGGGCTTCAAGCGGTAGATTTTGTTAGTTGGGCAATATTTCGAAAATACGAAAAAAATGATTCGTCTTACTATGAATTAATTAAAAAACACATAGTGGAAGAAAACGGATTATTTACTTCTTAAAACGACAAAACCCTAATCGCTATTTATAAGGAACCTTCCGGAACCCTACGACTAGGGAATTACTTGTCAACAAATATTATAACAAACTTTGCTCATATTTTGTCAATTGTCAGTTGACAGCTCAAAAACCTAACAAAGCTCATTTGCAAGGTACCCCTACCCCGATCCGGACTCCCCGAGGATCAGGTTTTGGGTTAAACCCGAGGTTGAGACGACGTCGACCAAGACTTATTTGCCGATATTGGGCGTTGGGGGTAATCGGCGGGATTATTATCAGTTTTTTAGTGAAGTAATATTATTTCTCTATTGTAATTAGTTTATTATTTCGAAATAATAAACTAAGTTATTTTAATCAAAAGGAGGTGAGAGAATAATATGGACAATAAAACTGGTAACGATATTATTGGCACGATGGAAAAATGGTATGCTAAAGCTCCTGTACTTCCAACCAATGTTAAAGAGGTGATTGTCAAGTTTGCCCCGATTTTAGCCTTGGTTTTTGGAATCTTGGGTGTAGTTGGTGCGATCGGCGGTCTGGGACTGCTGACGGTGTTTTCCCCATTGGCGATGTTGGGCGGAGCAAAAACAATATCATCATACGGCGGCGGATTTATCTCCGCTTTATTCTGGCTTGCTTCTGCAGTGCTGATGTTAATTGCCTATCCGGGCATCAATGCGCGAAAGCAAAAAGGCTGGAACTGGCTTTTTTGGAGCGAGGTGGTCAGTATCGTTGGAACATTGCTCTCCTACGCGATTTTGTCAGGAATAGTCGGTGGCTTGATTGGTTTTTATATTTTGTTTCAGGTCAAGTCGTACTATAAATAAAAACGAGAGAAGTTCGAGAGTTAAATTTTAGACCAAGTGAATTGGTTATCTATTTTTATTTATCCGCCAGTACAGCGCGAGCGACATAGTCGGCAAGATGTGGAGTAAACGGGTCGGGGATAATCGCCGCAGGCGAGGGTTTTTTTACCAAGTTGGATAAGGCCTCAGATGCCGCCAGTTTCATTTCCTGCGTGATGGTGGTGAGCCGGCCTTTGATTACTGCTTGAAAAATTCCCGGGAAGACCAGAACGTTATTGATCTGATTGGCAAAGTCACTGCGGCCGCTGGCAACCACCGCTGCTCCTGCTTTTTTCGCCACATCAGGCATGATCTCGGGAGTCGGGTTGGCCAGACTAAAAACAATCGGATTTTTGGCCATGCTTCTGACCATCGCCCCAGTAATTAAGTTGGGAGCGGAAAGGCCAATCACCACATCGGCGCCTTTTATCGTCTTACCAATTGCACCCTGTCTTTTTTTGAGATTGGAGACGCCGGCGATCGCTTGTTTGTAGACGTTTTGATCTGTCCTTCCAGCATAAATAGCGCCCTTCCTATCAACCATAATCAGACTGCCAACAGCCGGATGCCGGGGAATCTTCTGACAAACGTTGGCCAAACAGCTTATCCCCAGAAGCATTTTGGCGACTGCCAAGCCGGCAGCGCCGGCGCCAATAATTACCACATTTAATGACTCATACGGCTTACCAACCACTTTGGCCGCATTTACCAGTGCCGCTTTTACGACAATAGCTGTCCCATGCTGGTCGTCGTGAAAAACCGGAATGCCGATATTTTGCAGTTCCTCTTCAATCTGAAAACAGCGCGGAGCTGAAATATCTTCCAGATTGATTCCGGCAAATGAAGGGGCGATTTGGCGGACAAAACTGACGATTTCCGCTGAGTTTTGGGTGTTGACTACAATCGGCACCGCGTCAACGCCGCCGAATTTTTTAAGCAAAATCGCTTTCCCTTCCATCACCGGAATTGCCGCCTCAGGACCGATATTGCCCAACCCAAGCACCGCCGAGCCATCAGAGATTACCGCGACAGTTCGCCCTCGCCAGGTGAGATCATAGGAAAGAGCGGGATTGGCGGCGATTTTCCGGCAGGGTTCGGCAACCCCGGGAGTATAAACTACAGCCAGATCTTTGCGGTTATTGATCGGTATTACCGACTCGATTTTAATTTTGCCTTGATATTTTTTATGAAGCGCCAGTGATTCCCGGTAAACGTCAGTCATTAGTCCATATTCTAGCAAACAAAAAGTAAAAATAGAGATAAGATTATTATTTCATAGATATAGTAGAATGAATTAATCATGTCAACAAAGCAGCGCCGTCCACACTACCAAGATTTGAAACACAAGTGGACCAGGCGACATCAAGAGTTACACGGTAATCTTTGGAAAAAGCATCGGAACGTTTTGCAATGGCTTGAGGACTCTTCCAAACAGTTGGTGGTGGGTTCGGTGGCGAGCGTTCTATTTCTTATTCATCCGCTTTCGCACAATGTGCTGGCGCAGAAATTGCTGCATCTCAGCTCGCCCAAACACAATCTGGAATCTCAGCCGATTGACAGCGGCGTGCAGCTGATTATGGCTCTATCTTCTAGTCTCCCGCCCCAGGTTGAGCCGTTGACTGACGAGCAGGAAACCGCCATCACCAAATTACTAACCGATTATTATCAGCTGCCGGTCACATCAGCCATTGACGGCAAACGGCTGGATCGCAGTTATGGCTTGATTGGCGCCGAACAGCACCTGATGCGTTATCCGGGTGATACTATCACCACTCACTTTGACTTGCCGGAGGAGACCCGATTTGCGGCTTCAGGTATGGCGCCCGGGCGCGGCGCCTGGGGTTATTTTACCGACTCCAGTGCCACGTTGACCAATCAGGATAAATTAAGAGAGAAATATTATATCGCGGTTCCCACCTTTTTGGCGCCGGGCTGGAAAGACGACCCCCATGCGTACTATAATTTTTTTAAGTATCGCAAGATGCTGGTTGTCAATCCGGAAAACGGCAAAGCGATGGTGGTGGTGATCGGCGATGCGGGGCCGGCTACCTGGACCGGCAAACATCTCGGTGGTTCACCTGAGATAATGGCTTATCTGGAAAGGAAAGACGGCAGTGCCAAAGGCGCGGTGTTATATTTTTTTATCGACGATCCGGAGGATGAAGTTACGTTGGGTCCGGTAGCGAAAACTTAAATCTTATGGAAAGCGCAACATACCTTTCGAGAAAAGCCTTGAAAGTCCGTTAGTAATAAAGAATAAAGGAAAGATAAATGTTTGTATCAGAGGACTTTCACGGAGTGAGTTATACGAGATAAATAGTACAATTACTTACTAAGTTATGACGAACGTCTTTTCGAGAAACGGTATGTGAGCTTTACCGTAATAGATAAATTAAGCAAAATAGACTTTTTACAAACATGAAAAAACATTTTTACAGCCATCTGGTCGAGATTGATTCGATCATCGTGTCACTTGCGACCTTGGACATTTCTGCAAAAGAAAAACAGGAGCTGATATTAATTGTCGAGTCCAGCGTCCATCATCTGGTCGTTGATACGGTGTTATCTGAGCTAGTTGAAGAAGACAAAAAGATTTTTATCATTCATCTGGCAAAAGAAAATCATATCGGTCTGTGGACTTTTTTAAATCATAAAATCCACAATGTGGAAGATAAAATCCGCCAGGCTGTTAGTGGGTTAGTCAGCGAACTTCATCAGGATATTGAAAAGACTAAAAAGCAAAAAAAGTAAACGATTTCTTAAGTTATTTAGTTTTTTTATTTACATAAAATACCTTTCTTAGGAAAAGGCGCAAACGGTAAAGAAGACCTTGATGCTTAGGTTCGATTACTTCATTATAGATAAAATGAGCGTCTTTCTCGATTTTGAATGACTTAGACTTAGCAGTAAACTCTTTTCCACCGATCTCAATCAGAGCGTCTCCTTGAGGCAAGATCAAAGAATAGCGGCCATTTTTATCAGTTGTTGTTGAGTTAAGGCTGTCGCCGGTTTTTATCTGTACATTAGCTAATCTGTCACCTAACGGGTTTTTTACTTCTCCGGCAATCGCCCCGGGTAAAAAATATTTTTTTAACACTCCAAGCGCCTTTCTCTCCGAACCATCGTCATTATAAAGGGCGGTGGTTCCATCTGATAACACCCAGTAATTTAAGCCGACCACCTGCTGCCGGTGTTTATATAACAAAGATAACACCTGATCAATAAAGTCCGCCTGCTCGTCTTCATTCATATTGCCGTGAATGTCTGGTATTGGAGCGCCGATCTCACTAAATAACACCTTTGTCTGAAAACGATTATTAAAATACGCAATATACTGTTCATAGTTGGCGGGATTTTTGGCGTAATGATCGATGGTGGCAACATTCTCTAGTTTGGTAAAAGTGCGTTGATCCAGCACGTCTTTGGCCCGGCCGCCGATAATCGAGATGTAGTTGGTATGGATATTTTTCTGGATAGTAGAAAAAGCATCTTCCAGGGAAAATCGCTCATTTCTGATAAATAGCTGGTACTTGTTATTGTCTGCTGGCTGTTGCCAGTAGCCGCTATTTTCGCACTCCGGACAAGCTTCAAATATATCGTTGTTGACAAATAAATCCGCATTTTTGGTAATAAAGTCATGAGTTTTGGCAATATGTTCATCGGGTGTGAGGTTTTTTGGATAATCAAACCAGCCTTCCCAGTTTGACCAGTTGCCGCGAAACCAGACAGCCAGACCGTGCTTTCTGGCGCTGGTTACCCAGCGATTCAAAAATGGGCGAAACTCCGCGTCATAAGGGGTATCAATCGCTACATAATTTGCGCCCATCATTTTTATCGACTGCATTTCCCAATCAATTACTTTATCAAAAGCCAGGTCGTCTAGCTTTGCTCTGGCTTTGTCGCGGGACATTTTCATTGTATCAATCGAGCGGATTTCCCAAATCTGAGGTTTTGCTAAAACAACCGCAGACAAAGGAAGAAGAGACAAAAAGAGGAAGGTAGCAATAATTAACCCAATAACATATTTCATTTATGCTGGTAGATAGTAAACTGTTCATAGGAATGAATAGCAGTAAAGTTTTTAGTAAACGACGAATTTTTATAGATTGCGCGGTATACCGAATCTGGTGGAAATTCCAGAACCGCAATATAACGAACATAACGCCCGGGGTCTTTTAAGGCATTGGTCCAATAATAGCGAGTCCCTTCATGTATATAATTTTTCATCGGCAGACCGGCGCGGGCGACAAAGGCGTCATGGGAAGCCAGGCTGGTCAGGATCAGTCCGCCATCATAATTTTGAGAAAGCCAAGCGCTCGCCTCAACCGTGTAATAGGTATTTTTCAAGCCATTGATGCCGTCAGCTAACACTACCGGCACCCCCTGCTGATAAAAGATCACGGTTTGGATGAGTAATACGATAACAAGCAGAAGATATTTTCGTGAATAAGCGCCGATTAACCCGATAATCAGGGCTAAAGACGGCAGGACAAGTAAACCATAACGAATATTAAATAAGCCGGCGTCTTTTTCTGCCTGCGGCACATTCATCGCCGATTGCCCAAAATATAAAGCCAGGATATTAAATACCAGCGGCGACAGCACTGCCACAATCGTCACCAGTTGTTGTTTATTTTTTAGCTTTAAGATCACAAACATCAGACCCGCTAAGGCAAAAATTAAGGTAAAAAATCCATTATTGTCGACAATTGACCAGAAATAGTAGACAATGGCAAGAGGCAGATTGCCTTCGGTTGGCAATTGGCCGACAGTTTTTAAAACCCGCTGCTGGGCAAAAGCCGAATACGGCCCAAGAAGAAAATACAGCGGATTGCCAAAGATAGCCAAGTTCCAGATCAGCCAGAGGAAAATGCCAAAACCACCAACAAATAAAAATAACAGCAAAACCCGTTCGGCTTTTTTTCTGCCCTGGGTGAGATAACCCCAAACAGGCAGCAGTATCAAAAGAACTACAAACAAAAACCAGCCGTCGTAGCGGGTTAAACTGGCCGCCATGACCCCGACACCAGTCAGTATCAGGTGCCCGAGTTTATTATCTTCGATATAACGGGCGAGGTAGTATGAGGAAAAGGCAAAGGTGGCCAGCAGCAGCGGTTCGGTCATCGGGGTAGTTTGCAGATACAGGAAATTAGGGTTAAGCGCCATCACCATCGTTCCCAACCAGGCAGCGAGCGGATTTTTGGAGAGAAAAAAGATCAATTTATAAGTAAATAGCACGCAGATGACAAATGAAACCATGGAGACAATACTGCCGGCCATGGCCGTATGCCAGAAAAAATCGTTCCAGGCAAAAACAAGCATCAGCAGGTGTGGTAATGGTAGCCAGACTGTGCCAATCTGGGCTAAACCAGGCGTCAGGTTGTCCACCACCCGGCGGGCGATATTTAAGTGGGAAGCGGCATCATTGTAGGTGAGGACGTAATGCAGGCGGTAGGAGATAACCCAGGCGCTAACAGATAAAACAATCGTGAAAAATAATACCCACTTTTCCACTTTATCGCGTAGTACTGGTGCTGGCATATTGGTGGGAAAAAGAAAATGCTGAGACAATCTTTTCCAGAATAAACGGAATAAGGAGATTTAAGACAAAGAGGGTTAGCGACACCGCAACAGCCGTATTGGCGTCAATTCCGTAATTTTTCAGTAAAAGAACTGCCAGATACTCCCGCACACCCAAGCCGTTAAATGTAAACGGCAGCAGATTGGCCAGGTACAAAAAAGGAAAAACAATCAATACCGCATAAAGACTGACCGGCGAAAAGACGTTTAAGAGCAGATAGCCCTCAAAAAAATAGCAGGCAACACTGACCAGGGAAAGCAGGAGCAAGATATTGGAGAGCGGCCAAGAAGGCAGGGTAATGGTGCGAACAGCGCCTCTCACGATCTGGAAAGGCAGAAAGCGGGTAAGGGCTTTGTTAATGTTTCTCAGCTGGTAGAGTAGAATTACTACCACGATGACAATAAAAGTAATGATCAATCCGTTCTTTTTAAAGAGCAGACTTTGACCAGATAAAAGCAGGAAGAAAAATACCGCCCAGAACTCAGAAAATCGGTCAATAAAAGCCATTTCTTTGATTTGGATGGAGGAGGCTTTGAAGTTGGGGACTTTGATCTCTTTACCATTGTGGTTGAGATAAAACAGGAGCGAACTGGCTTTTTTGAGGTAAGAATGCGCAGAAACAATAAACCGATTCTTCTTAATACTATTGGCCAGCAGGTACCATTTGTAGCTTTTAAAGAATACATGAATGAGGATAAGAAACCCGGCGGGCAGAAGATAATTTATTTTAGCTATCAAAATAATCTGCAGGACAGAGGAGACATTTACCGATTTTATAATTATGGCAAGAAGAATGACGGTTAAAGCTATCCTGACGAAAAGTAATAAATTATTTTTGTTGGATGTTCTCATAAGGATTTATTTATTTCCTTTCTCCCACAGATTAGGTAAATTGTCACTATACAAAGCTAATCCAAACCATGCCCAATTCTGATCATAGTAATTGTTTTTATCTTTCCAGTAACCTAAATCATAATTATACTCTTTTTCAAAAAGTTTATTGAAAATTTCTGTTGCCAATGTTTTGTTGGTTATAGTAAAGACAGATAATGCGCCAACATTAGTGCTAATATTACTATATGGTACTTTCCTTGTACCATCTAAACTATAAACTGCCGAAAAATTATTGTTTGTAATCCATTCTTTTGTATAAAACGGTTCTACTTTTTTTAGATACTCATAAGCTTGTGGTTCATTAAACCAGATTGCATCAATAGCAATTCTCCACATTATCCGAAAAGCATCGAAACCATAAAAATCTATGTCATCCTTATTTTGAAAATATTTTCCAGGAGATGAAATTAGGCCTGTTTCTTTATCAATAAGTAACCAGTTAGGAGATAATCCCATTGTGTTATTATTTAATTTGTCGATTTTATTGAATAAATAATAACTATCATCGGCAAGTTTGTTCCAAGGATGATTCTCATCAACCTGGGCAAATATCCGGTAAGTCGCTGGAGAAAAATAGGAGGGATTTAATAAAAACCCGTCATCTCTGCTTGCACCAGAACCGGAAACCAAATAGTAATGACCGTTTATTAAAACTACTTCTTGACTCCAAATATCATTGATGATTTCTTTAGCTTCAATAAGATACTTTTCTTCGCCCCATCTCTTATAAGCAAAAAGTAAAGTCAATGCAATATCTTCGTCCGCATCAGAGGCGGAAGCAGAATCGCCAAGTTTATAATCTTCGTCGTCTTTGATCCATAACCATGAGAATAATTTATCCTGTATTCTGTATTGAAAATGATCTTTTGTCCAGGCCCAAACTCCATCAAATACCGGCTTATCGTTTTGCCAGACCGCCCTAAGCATAGCATATGATTGCCCCTCCGAAGTGGTTGAATAATTTGAAGGATCAATAACCCGACCATAAGAAATAATGAAATTCTCTTTGTAAAATTTCCAAGAATCATCTAAAGCAATTGACTCTTTATCTTTTACTTTATAAATGCTCATCCAATCACCATTTGTACTGAGGTATTTATCAATGTCAAAATATGAAGTGCTATCCTTTTCCCATTCAACTACAGGGAATGAATTTATAAACGCTTTTTCTATAAAGTTATTTTTAAATAATCTCATTTGTCTTAATATCTCATGCGAAAGGGCTATATATTCAACTCTTTTCCAGTCGTTGTTATATTTTTTCGTTTTTAGCATTTCATCTTTTTCTACTTTCCATGCCCAATCTGCATTTGGGAAAATTCTGTCACCAGAGAACCTTTTCTCATGCAAATCTAAGTAAATTGAATCATCAATGACAATATAACTATCACTGGCTAAATTATTTTTTATCCATTCAATAGTGTTTACTTGTGGTGTAGTTTCGTCTTTTGTATATTGCACCATGGAAAAACTGACCAAATAAGCAGATATTGCCAGTAAGAAAACAAGAGATAAGCAATTGTAAATTAACTGTTTTTTAAATGATATTTGTTTGATCGCAAGATCAATTAACACTCCCATATTAAGAGCCAGAAGAGGAATTAATGGTATTATGTAAAAATCAATTACTAATTTTCCACTTATTAAAAAAAGAAAATAAAGAAATGTAAAAAAAGCAGGGATCCGTAATGACTTTTTCTTTAAACTAAGTAAAATATTAATAAAAACAGCAATACTTCCTAAAATAACTGTAAATTTATCACGAGATAACCATTCAAGTAAATTAGTATAAAAATCGCTATTTCTGTTCCAGAATAGATAATCAGAACCGCGTTTCGATTGATCGTACAGTGTGGTGAGCAAGCTGACATGTGAACTTTGGTCTAAAAAACCTGCAGGAAAAAATTCACCCTTAAGAAGCGCATATAAAAAGTAGAAAGATATGATTAATCCAGATACAGCTAGCCACTTAATAATTGCAAAATTTTTATGGTGTTCGTGAGCTTTCTGGTAAACTACATAAACAAAAGCAGGGGTAAAAAATATTGCATTTTCTTTTGTAAGGACAGCTATTCCAAAAAATACTGCGCTTGTAATAATATTGGTTAGCTTGAGCTTTTCTTTCAGTAACATTGCTAAAGACAGGAATACCCAAAATATCATAATATTATCCAGAAGCACACGTCGCTGAAAATAAATAGCAAGCGGAGATAAAGAAAAAATTAGCACCGCTATGATCCCAGGGAGCGATCTACCAGTTAATCTTTTAGCTATATAAAATAGTAGAGCAGTTGTACCCAGGTGTAAAAGAAGCATGATGACCCGTCCTGAATTTACAGAAGTACCAAAGGTAAAAAAACCTCCAGTTAATTTTATCCATAAAGAGATAAGAATCCAGCCTGCTGGAGCATGGTCGTACCAGTAGGTATAAGGTGCAAGTTTATTTTGAGTGAGTAGTGACCACGCTTGAGACATATATGTTCCCTCATCATTCTCATAATATGGGTAATGGAACATATTGTAACCATGGGCTATCCCGGAAATGATTAAGAGGACAGCGAGCATTAGTAATTCGTTTTTGTGTTGCTTTAGTTTGTCTAGCATATTGTTTAAGTTATTGATACGCCGACCATTCCTCTATGGGCGTTTGTGTGTAAGGTTTTATCCCAGGCGTTTTGACTAAAGATCACTCGATACAAGGCTCTAAATGAAGAAATCATTAATAGCAGTTGAAAGGGGTAAAAAGTTATTATTATTTTGATTAGCATCCAGAACGTAAATTTCTGTTTGTAAGCCTTCGTAAACTCATAAAAACCCACTATAAAGGTAACAATTTGGAGTAAGAAAAGGAAAAATGGCACAAAGGAAAAAAGGGAAACTATGATTGGCATCTTCTGAGTAAAAGCAAACCAGATAGCAAAAGGAATATATAGTAAAAAAAAGGTTTGGATTTGATGAGAAAGAAGAACGTAAACAGCGGTAATTTTTTGGCGAGTCTTAGGTAGTTTGCTCCATTCGTTTTTCAAAAAAATTTGTAGAAATCCCTGATTCCATCTAGTTCTTTGTTTGATAAAACTTGCAATGTCTACAGGTGTTTCTTCTTGAGTGGTGTGTTTTTCGTCATAGATCACCCGTGTTTTTGCTCCGATTTTCGTCAGTCGGAAACCAATATCTGCATCTTCTGTCAGACAATTCTCATCCCATCCTCCAATTTTTTCTAACCAATTCCGTTTAATAAATACAGTATTTCCTCCTAAAGGGATTACTTTACCGAATTTTGAAAAAAAATGAAGACCCGATTTAAACCAGAAAAAATATTCCATCACATTTAAGGCAGAAAACCAATGTGATCTATAATTAATAAGCTGAATTCCCGATTGGATAACGTCTACTTTCTCTCTTACTAATAATGTATTAGCAATATTATAAATATCGGGATGAGGCTGGTCTTCCGCGTCAAAAACGGTTACGATTTCCTTTTTGGCTTCCTTCAACCCATTATTTAAGGCATGAGGTTTGTTGATGGGATAGCTATTGAAAAGAATTAGTCGGACATTTTTTTTATTTATTTCCCTGATGGCACCTTGTGCTTTCGCAATAGTTCCTTCATCACCGATTCTGCACAGAACCAGAGTCTCTTTAAGCTCATCAGGGTAGCTGATTTTGTTTACCGCTTTTATCGTGTCCTGAATGACTTTTTCTTCATTTTTAGCAGGTATAAGAGCAGTGAAAGAGAATTTTTGGGACGTAAACTCTTCCGGCGATTTATGCTGTTTGACATAGTCTGGATCCTCCCAAGCATAAAGCATCCAAACCAAAGTAAATATTCCCTGTAAAGAAAAAATAAGGGACAAGAGGATAATAAAGAAAGTCAACAGAGAGTGAGAATCAACTGAAATATCTGGAAAACCATTTAAAAAGACAAAAGTTAAGAAAAAAACAGTTATGGCAGTAAATAAACCTATAAATAATATATTTATGTAGTTTTTCATTTTTTTTAAAAAAGTAAAATAGCAATTTTTTTGCGCGTGAAATTATTATTTATTTTTCAATTTGAGAATTTCAAAAGCTTTGTTGGTAAAAACTACTTGATAATTATTTAACAGTTGTCTATTGAGGGAAAACTTTATATATACCAAGTCTCTTGTTCTATCTACCGGGCTTGCTGACATAACAATATACTCAACATATTTTCGAGGTTCTTCTAAAGTTTTAGTGAATAATTCTGCAGATCCATCTGTAATAAATTCCTTAAGTTGCAAATGAGAATCGAAAAGGAGAGGATCTCCTGTAGCTGAAGAGGCTAATATTTTGCCTCCTTTATAATTATTTTTAAACCATTTAGCCACTTCTATCTTAGATTCAATACCCTCATTACCAGCTTGTAAAGTAATAGGAAATATAAAGTTTTTTGAGAATAAAGCCAATTGAGCAGTTAATATTATAATCAGGAATAATTTTTTCCATGCAATTTTTTTAACAAGAAATAATATTAAAATCGTAACAGATGGAATCATATACATACCCAGCCTTATGTTAAATGTTCCGTTATTTAATTGAGGTACCACAAGAGGCACATTACCTTTGTACACAGCATAAGAAAGAAATAAAAATGGGGTTATTAGTATAAAGAGAATAAAGATATATAATTCTTGTTTTAAACCCTTTTTATTTATAATAAATTTACACATATTTATTAATGTTAATATGAATCCAAATGACGCTAATATTGCATATAAATATCCAACGTTTTCCATTACAGCATATAAGTATCCTAAAAAAGATAAACCAAAATTATTATAGAAAACGTTACCACCGCCCTTTTCTATTCCAGATAGAGTTTGATATTTGGATGAATATATACTATGGAGAAAATATAAAGGATCTTTGAAGATTATTAATTGCCATATTAACCAAAATAAAATTCCTATAAACGCAATTGTTGAAAAAAGAATGACATTTCCTTCTACTTTACTTCTTTTCTTTCCGGTAACAAGTGAAATTAATACTATTGAGATAGCAGCACTTAGTCCAATGGACCAGCCTTCATATCTATTAACCGATGTTAAGAAGAAAAAAAATCCAGAAATTACTAGATCTATAAGTCTTTCTTTTATGGTCCATTGAAGAAGAAAATATATACTACCGGTAAATGTAGCTATAAACAGAACTTCGGTCATAGGGGTAGTTGACATATAAAGAATATTAGGGTTAAGAATATATAGCAGTGGGATCAATATTTGTACTAATCGATTATTCTTAAACAACAGTTCACCAATTTTAAATAAGAAAAAAACAGACAAAATGAAGGCTGGAAAATTAACAGTTATTCCCGAAAGACCTGAATGCCAAAAAAAGTTATTTGTAATTGTAGGTAACATTAATAAATGCAGTAAAGGAAGCCAGACTCCTCCTAGTTGAGCTAGGCCTGGGTTTGTGCTATCAAAAACTCTTCTAGCAATATTAAGGTGTGATCGTGCGTCCCCATATATAATATTTTGTCCATTTCCAAAATATAATAATAAACTTATTACTCCAGCGATTATGGCTAAAGATAGCGTAATTATTAAAGGAAGTTTTTGTCTTAATTTAATGCTGGTTGCTATCATTATTTTTTTCTTTCAATACTGTTTTAATCACATATTCAGGTTCATTTTCATTTGTAATCGGAATTACAAGCGAAAACATATTAGTCTTTCTTTATAAAACCTACCGGTAGTTCGATTGGATATGCCGTCAGTTTTTGATCTACTAACTCCTTCCCAATCACTGTTTTTGCCTGCAGAGAACCTTTTTTATGTTTCAGATGGAGGCCGTGGGGAGTTTTGTTCCAGTAATGTGGAGTTCTAATGATCCGATAGACCGCGTGCCAGGTGGCGACACTCATCATCAGCCAATAAAAAGGCACCAGAAAAACATATTTGATGATATCGTCATATTCGCGCTTGGCACAGCCGATCATGTAGTAATACATATAGAGGAAGTTGCCAAATACCAGGGAAAACACCGCCATATAAAGCACCGGGGCCGGGAAAAAAGAGTCAATAAACGTACCAACATAAGGGCGAAGTGTAAAATAAACGATCGTGATCGTCCACATCAGCGGATTGATAAACATCGACAACACTTTCCCACCCACTATCAACTGAAAGGTCACTAAATGGGGGTTTTTAATACCTTTGAAGAATGCGCGTGGTTTTCTCATGTGCACCAGGTAGGTTTGCAGATAGCCTTTTATCCAGCGGGTGCGCTGGAAAAACCAGTTTTTGACACTGCTATTGGCTTCTTCCAAGGTCATCGAGTCAATCACTGCTGTCAGATAACCTCTTTTCACCAGACGCATCCCCAAGTCGCAGTCTTCAGTCACATTAAAAGAATCCCAGCCCTGCAGGGTATGCAGGTCTTTTGTCCGGAAATGATTGGAAGTGCCGCCTAAAGGGATCGGGGCGGAGATTGACTGTAATCCGGTCAGAACCAGATCAAACCACAGCGAATATTCCGCAGAAAAAATGCGCGTCAGCACATTATGATGAGGATTATAAAAATTAAGTTTTGCTTGAATGCAAACCACCTTGGGATCGACTTTGCTAAAAGCGATCAGTGCTTTTTTCAGTTGTCGCGGCTCGGGAATATCTTCCGCATCATAGACGACCGCATACTCGCCTTTGGCAAATTTTAAGCCATAATTTAAAGCTTTGGGTTTGGTTTTGGGAAGTGAATGCGGCACGACCCGCAGTTCAAAATAGCTTGGCAGATGGTAGTTTTTAACATGTTTGAGGCTGTCGGTGTCGTCTTCCTCAAGCAGGAGCATTACCTGCAGTTTTTCTTTTGGGTAATCAAGGCGGCTCATTGCCGTGACAAACTGCGGCAAGACATCCCATTCGCGGTATAACGGACAAAAAATCGTATAAACAGGCAAATCGCGGTCTTTGAGCTGGTCGGTTTCCTCTTTGGGTATTTTAATTTCCGGATCTTTGGAAAAACTGCGATAGATCAGAAAGAAATTAAAAAAAAGATCAAGGAAATAAAGCACTGTTAACAACGCGAGTAAAATTACAATAGCGGTATGCCAGTGATAAATTAAGCCAATCACGACGATGGCCAATAATAAAATTATGACCACGACCTGCCATCTTGACAAGCGGTGAAAAGCACTTTCTGAGTGGTGCAATTTTGTGTGGTGAACATACTTAATCCCGCGATAATGAAAGCCTTCTCCTTCTTTTGCGATTTGTTTTGGCAGAAGCGGGACTATCTCATTGCCCAGCATTTTGATTTTTAGCGCCTGCCAGCCCATCTGAACTGCCGCCTTAAAAAGACTGATTTTTGGCTGTCCGCTATAGCGTTTAGAGAATGTAATATCCACGCCGGCAATCAGATAGCCGGCATTGCGGGCTTTAGTGAGAAATTCCAGATCAAAAGTCCAAGGTGAAGGGTGGAGAGTAAGCCGCTGAATAATAACTTTTTGAAACAGCTTAAGACCAGACTGGACATCATAATTTAACCCGTGGAGAAATCGGCCAAAAAGATAGCGGAAGCCGTAACTGATGACTTTTCGTCTCAGACTGACGCGGCTTTCATGACGATTGGCCACCACAACATCAGCGCCTGCAGCTATTTTTGTTAACATTTCCGCGATTGCCTCAGGTGGGTACTGCAGATCCCCGTCAATGAAACCAACCAGATCATACTTAGCGTAAGAAAAACCTTCCATCAGCGACTGGGCTTTGCCAATCTTTCCTTTTTTTAAGAAATACCTGACTGGATTGGTTTTGGCAAAATCAGCAATGATCTGTTTGGATTTATCTGTCGAATGATCATCGACCAGAATTATTTCATACCGATCGGTGTGTTTTTTCAGCACATCAAGGAGACGGTAAATCAACAGTTTAAGATTTCCCTCTTCGTTTAAAACAGGTACAACTACCGATATATTGGCCATTTTTTTTGAATTTAGAATTGTAGCATAAGTGTGTATTAATTGTAAGAGCTAGTTGAATTTATATAGCGACTAATGCTGGAAGGACAATATAAATAAAATAAGTCATTTATTCAGCCAATTTTCAGCTGGGAAAGATTATAATTTTCTCCATGAGAATTTTAGTTATCGAAGACGAACACCGGATCGCCAACTCCATAAAAAAAGGTCTGGAACAGGAAACCTATGCGGCGGATGTGGCGTATGATGGGGAATCGGGTCTTGATCTGGCGGCAACTGAGGATTACGACCTGATTATCCTAGACCGGCTGTTGCCTGGGATGGACGGCGTTGAGATCTGCCGGAAAATCCGTTTAGAAAAAATTCACACGCCAGTGATTATGCTGACTGCCAAAGATCAGCTTCAAGATAAAGTAGATGGCCTGGACTCGGGGGCTGATGACTATCTGGTGAAGCCGTTTGCTTTCGCTGAACTGTTGGCGCGGATCCGCGCTTTAAAAAGAAGACCAAAAACCGTGATTGGCGAAGTGTTAAAAATTGCCGACCTGCAGATTAATACGCGCACCTTTGAAGTCAAACGCAACCAGAAAATAATCAATCTTTCCCAAAAAGAACTGGCCATACTCGAATACCTGATGCGGCATCCACACATCACCTTGTCAAAAGATCAGATTATTGCCCATGTCTGGGATTATGACGCTGATATTCTGCCCAATACGCTTGAGGTGTTTATCAAAAAGCTAAGACAGAAGATTGACAAGCCGTTTCCAAAAAAACAGTCTTTGATTCAGACAGTGCGCGGTTTTGGTTATAAGATTAGTGATAAAACCTAATGTTTCAATCAGCGCGCCTTAAACTTACCATCTGGTATGTGTTAATCAGTCTAGTGGTGAGTATTATTTTTAGTCTGACGGTCTATACCCTTCTCGCCCGGGAGCTGCAAAGAAATGAGCAGCGGTTGGAAGGCCGTCTCCAGTTGATGCGTGGTTTAAATCCCGGATTTCGACCCAACTTCGAGATGCACCGGCAAGATCTGGCACTAACCGAGAGCGCGGTGAGATGGTATCTCGTTTATGTCAATTTATTTATCTTGTTGATGACCTCAGCCGCTGGTTATCTATTGGCCGGACGAACACTTTCACCAATAAAAACGATGGTCGATAAACAAAATCAGTTTGTGGCCGATGCCTCCCATGAGCTGAGGACGCCGCTTACCGCTTTAAAAACCGCGGTAGAAGTGAGTTTGCGTGATAAGAATTTAGATATAAAACAGGCAAAAGAAGTGCTGAATGCCAACCTGGAAGATGTCAACAGGCTGGTCACTTTGGCTGATGAACTGCTGATACTGGCGACCCTAAACACCGTAAAAAAACAGCTGCTGGAAGAGCTGTCGCTAACGCAGGTCATTCAAGATGCGATAAAAAGCGTTAAATACCTAGGTAAACAAAAGCAGGTGAAGATAGAAACGACGTTAAGTGAGATTTCGCTGGTTGGAGATAGGGAAAGATTGTTAAAGATGTTAGTGATATTTTTGGATAATGCGATAAAATATAGCCCGGCCAAAAGCGTTATCCGTGTTACCGCCATTAAGACAGATTCCAAGGCGCAAGTATCGATCAGCGATCAAGGGGCGGGTATTGGCGCCAAAGACCTGCCCCATATTTTTGAACGTTTTTATCGGGCAGACAAGTCGCGATCAAAAACTAAAATTGAAGGTTATGGTTTGGGTCTGGCCATTGCCAAAGAGATTCTGGATCTGTATAAAGGGACAGTGGCGGTGGAGAGCAGGCCTGGCCAAGGGACAACCTTCACCATTCATCTACCGCTAAAAATTAACTAAAACATTTTTTATGAAAAAGACAGTCATAGGGATTTTTCTGTTGGTCTTACTGATTGGTATTACGGCTGTAGTAAGGTGTAAAACCATATCGTCAAAAGTGACCAGCGATGCTAATCCCGCTCCAACAGCGGCAGTCCAACGATTACACCCTTTGGCAATTGAGGTGATGCGGAGCCGGTCGTATCCGGGAAGTAAAATTATGATTGAAGAAACTTTATCTCCTGGACGTAATTACGAACGTTATCTGGCCTCTTATCTCTCAGATGGACTGAAGATCTACGCGTTAATGACGGTGCCGCAGGGAGAAAAACCAAAAGACGGCTGGCCGGTGATTCTGTTTAACCACGGTTACATTCCGCCCGAGGTTTATCAAACCACAGAACGATATGTCGCTTATGTTGACGCATTTGCCAGGAATGGTTATATTGTTTTTAAACCCGATTTTCGCGGCAATGGCAACTCGGAAGGAGAACCGGAAGGAACGTATTATTCACCGGCCTACACTGTTGATGATCTGAACGCCCTCTTCTCAATAAAAAAATATATTGACGCTAATCCCCAAAAAATCGGCGTTTGGGGTCACTCGATGGGCGGCAATATTGCGCTTCGCGATCTGGTGGTGCGTCCGGATGACATCAAGGCCGTCGTTATCTGGGCCGGGGTAGTGGGGTCTTATGATGACCTAATAAACAACTGGCATCGGCGCGTGCCTTACCGGCCTTCAGGTCGCGAGCTGTCTTTACGCAATCGCAGTCGGCAGTCGATCATCAATCAAAACGGCACTCCGCAAAGTAATCCGGCTTTTTGGAACGCGCTTGACCCCACTTTTTATGTTGCTGATATTATTGCCCCAGTTCAGCTGCATCATGGCACGGCCGACGAAGAGGTGCCGCTGTCTTTTTCCCAAATGCTTTTTGACAAATTGAAAAAAAACAATAAAAAAGTTGAACTATACACCTATGAAGGAGCCGACCATAATATCGCCGAACCGGCGTTTGATCTGGCAATGTCCCGTTCATTACAGTTTTTTGATATATATTTAAAATAAGTCAAAAGTCAAATGTTAAAAGTCAAAAGTTTAGATATCATAACAGCAAATTTCATTGTTCATTAGCGCGATGAAGTTTACGATTATCAAGATGAAAGAATTTCTGCGCACATATCGACAAGCCCCATTTCTGGTGGTCATTTTCTTGATCTTCCTCTACAGCTTGGTTTTTTCCTATTTCTCCATCAACCGGTTAAATAATCTGCACGCTCATTATTACGACCTGGGAATCATGGATCAGGTAGTTTATAACACGGCCCGTGGCCGGATTCTTACCATGACCCACCCGGATTTAGCCGTCATAATTTCTCGATTTGCCATTCATTTTGATCCGATAATGGCGCTACTTGCCCCATTTTATCTCATCCATCAGACCCCCGTCATCTTACTGGTGGCCCAAAGCATCATTCTGGCGCTTGGCGCCTGGGCAGTTTTCTTAATTGCCAAAAAAGTATTAGTCAAGCCCTGGCTGGCAGCGCTCTTTGCCTTTTTATACCTCAACTATTACCCGATGCAGCTTGCCAATTTGTTTGATTTTCATGCCGTTACTTTTGCCACCACCGGCCTGCTTTTTGCTTTTTATTTTTTGGCCATGCGGCCTTTAAAAAGCGAAAAAAACAACGACTTAATGGGTTTAATCTTGGTGCTGATTTCTCTACTTGCTAAAGAAAACGTTTCTCTACTGGTAGTTTTTTTGTCGGTATATCTTTATTTTAGGCATAAAAAAAGAAAGTTTTACATCATCTTGGGGGCTGGCAGCGCTGTTTTATTTTTATTTATCGCGTTTCAAGTGATACCCTTTTATAACAGCGCCTCGTCATTTGCAATGAAGTATTATGACTTTCGCTATCCGTTGGCGCTTTTGCGTCAATTATTTTCTTTAAATAGCATTAAGTATCTTCTGACCGTCCTTTATCCGTTGGGATTTATTTCGCTGTTTGCCCCGGTTGCGCTTTTGATTGCCGCGCCTGAGTTTTTATTGATTCTGCTGTCGGCCAATTCCAACATGCGGCAAATGTATTTTCATTACACTGCCCTGATTTTGCCGTTTGTCATTATCTCAGCAATCTATGGATTTAACCGTCTGCAACAAATCCTGCCGGCTTTTCCCAAAAAAATACCGGTGCTCGCAATATTACTCTTAGCAGTCAGCATCTTTACCACTTACCGATACGCCTTTAAGCGCTATCCGCTGTCCCGGGTAAACCGGCAGACATTGGCAACGGTTTTATACTGGCGGGATAAACTGGCCGACGACCAGATTAAAGTGGCCTCAACCGGCTCGATTGCCCCTTTTTTTACCGAGAGGGAGTATTTTTATCACTTTTTCTTTGATCCGGCCTATAAGCAGGTGGGAATATCGCCAACGCAGATTTTGGCAAACCAGACCAAGTACGAGAAGGCCGATTACATCATCATTCGCAAAAGCGACGTGAATTTAAATGATAAATTGAAATCTGCTTATTATAATGCTTTAAAACAAAATTCGGCTTATCGGCAGATAGATGATCAAAACGGTATTGAGGTATATAGAAATATATTTACGGAAACTCTGATTGATTGATCGGGAATCCGTTTAGATTAAGGTTCTTTGAATAACCTTCAGCTGATTTTCAGTATCACGATTTATTATTTGAATTATGCA
>Ga0209542_10000751_pt1 | contig 78347 bp, 73 predicted proteins | sample RifCSPhighO2_01_FD_184028 | JGI IMG/M metagenome (GOLD analysis project Ga0209542, IMG submission 184028) | Soil microbial communities from Rifle, Colorado - Rifle CSP2_plank highO2_0.1 (SPAdes) (version 2) | ecosystem: Environmental > Terrestrial > Deep subsurface > Rock core/Sediment ...
GCGCGGCGCGGGCAAGGTATCCGAAAGTGCGTCTTGTCTTTGCCGCACCTGTTTGCATCGGCCGCTCCGAAAAAGAATTGGCGGGCGAAGCCGACGACATAGTCTGTCTCACAAGCCCCGCCGGATTCTACGCGGTCGGTCAGGCATATGAGCGTTTCGAGCAAGTTACCGACGATGAAGTTCTTGCGTATTTGAAAACAGCCTCGAAAAAGTGAGCTTGCGCTCCCGCAAGAAGCATCTATCATGGTGTCATACAAGCTAGATGTCTTCATATGAATTCGAAAACACTTTGGGTAGTGATTGTTATCATTCTGCTTGCAGGGGCCACGTATTGGTATAGCAACGGTCAGTCCGCACAACAGGCAGGGCCGGATCAGCAGGTGCCGGCGTCAGGCGAATCTTCTGCAGTTGACCCGCTCATGACGGGCACGTGGAAGAGCACCGACGATGCGAAATTTACTCGCACGTTCAACGCCGACGGTACGGTCACCGATGCGTATGAGGGCGATGCCTCCGCTACCGTGACGGGCACCTACACCACCGTAGACCCGCTCAAGGAGCCGGCCGGTGCGCTTGGTGCGGTGCCTCTCGAATCACTCACCGGAGTGACGGTGCTCAAGGTCACGTTCCCGCAATCGGAGGTTATGTACTTCGGCGTCAATAGCTTGACGGAGACTTCGCTCACGATGACGTATCTCGGGCGTGGCAATATCCTCTTGTTCACGAAGGTTCGATAGTGAATAACTTGCTTTGAGCGGCAGCGTACGATGGTACAATTTTTGCATATGGCGAAGAACGGCAAAAAGGGCCGCGGACGCACGGGCGAGGTAAGCAAGCGCTCGCAAGTGCTCTCTCCGCGCAACAAGCGCTGGACGAAAGTTGATAACAAGACGGGGCGTTTCGTCGACCAGATGGCCAGGAAGGGCCGCACATTCAAAGGCGTGAAGATGAAATAACTGTAGCGGAGGGGGTTCTTCGGGCCCGGACGGACAGTGTATACTCGAAGCATGCCAAAGCACCAGCAGTCACTCGCAATATTCGCAATCGTCGTTTTGCTTGCGGCGTTCTCGTACCTTGCAGTGCGGCACAATCAGGCCGTCGGCAGAGAGAGCTCGGAGGTCTATGTTTCGCCTGACGAGCCGTACTCAAGCACAGCGGTCGAACTGACCCCGACCCCGATTCCCGCGCAATAGGTATTCCGGTATTCTTGCGGCACGCCTTGTGTTGCCCGGATTTTCCCGCTACGATTGCCCCATGTTACGGGCGCCGTTTTTTGACCCCACAAAAACATATTACGAGAATTGGGAACAAGGGCCGTTCAACGACTTCGCCGACGGCGAAGTAGTTACCGGAAGCGGTAAGCCGCGTTTTTCTTTTTTCGGGCACGCTATCGACTATCCGCTAGGTATTCCCGCGGGCCCGCTTCTCAACGGAACATATGTGAAAGCCGCACTCGACAAGGGATTCGATATTCCGGTGCATAAAACGGTACGTTCGCATTACCGCGTCTGCAACGATTGGCCCAACGTCTTGAGCGCCGACATTCAGGCGGAGCTCTCGCTAGAGATGGCGCAGAAGCCTATCGTCGTGCGCCACAACTACAAAGAACCGCTTTCCATCACCAATTCTTTCGGCAACCCTTCGTACGAGCCCGAGGTGTGGATGAAAGACCTGAAAGACGCGGTCGCGCACGCACGCGACGGCCAACTCGTCATGTGCAGTTTTGAGGGTACGAAATGGGAAGGATTTTCGAGCGAGGACTATGTGCAGGATTGGGTACATGGCATGGAGATGCTCAAAGAAGCCGGAGTGAAGGTCGTCGAGGCGAATTTCAGCTGCCCCAATGAAGGCGCCGCGCAGCTGCTTTGTTTTGATGTGCCCAAAGTGAGGGTCGTCGCTACCGCCATCAAGGACGCAATAGGCGACACCCCGCTTGTGGTAAAAATCGCATATTTCGGCGAGGCCGAGCTCCGCGAGCTTGTGCAGGAGGTCGGGAATATCGTCGACGGCTTTTCCGCAATCAACACGATTCCCGCACCGGTCGTGAACCCCGACGGCACGCAGGCTCTTCCGGGCGCGCATCGCGTGAAAAGCGGCATCTGCGGCCATGCGGTGAAGTGGGCGGGGCTCGACATGGTGAAGCGTCTCGCGTCGCTCCGCGAAGAGTTGGGCATGAAATACACCATCATCGGATGCGGCGGTGTGACGGTCCCGAAAGATTTCAAAGAATACCGTGATGCGGGTGCGGACGTGGTCATGACCGCTACGGGGGCAATGTGGAACGGATACCTGGCTCAAGATATAAAAAAGGCATACCCCGACGCATGATTATTGCGGCGCGTCTTTAGGCGTTGAGACAGGCGTGATAGAGTGCCGCTATGTGCGGTATTTTCGCGTATACGGGAGAGAGAAATGCGGGCGAAATATTGCTCGACGGACTCACGTCGCTTGAGTACCGCGGCTATGACTCCGCCGGCATTTACACGCCGCAATCGGGGAGTGTGAAGTCGGTCGGCGCGGTGTCGCATCTGCGGCGCAAAATGCCGCCCGGATTTTTCGGCACGAGCGGTATCGCGCACCTGCGCTGGGCGACACACGGCGAGCCGACGGAAGGCAACGCACATCCCCACACAGATTGCACGGGAGACGTGTGGGTCGTGCACAACGGCATCGTGGAGAATCACAAGGAGTTGCGGAAAAGACTGGAGGCGGCGGGGCACACATTCGTTTCGTCCACCGACACGGAAGTGCTCACGCACCTCGTCGAGGAGCATCTGACCCTACTTCGCCAAGGCTCCGAAGGGCAAGAGCCTGAAAATATTTTCGAGAAGGCGGCCGTTGCGGCGCTCAAAGAAGTGAAGGGCACATACGGCATTGCCATCCAATACAAACACGACCCGGCGCGCATTATCGGTGCGCGCATGGGCGCGCCGGTCGTGCTCGGGCTCGGGGAGCACGAGAACTTCATCGCATCCGACGCGTCTCCAATTCTCCGCCATACGCGGCAAATCGTTTTTCTTGAGGACGGCGAGGTCGCGGTCATAACCCCGGAAGGTCATACCATCACGAAGATAGGGGGCGAGTCCGTCTCCCGTGCAGCGGAACAGGTCGACTGGAATGCCGAGGCCGCTCAGCGTAACGGCTACGACCACTTCATGCTCAAAGAGATAATGGAGGAGCCGGATGCCGTGCGAAACACTTCGCGTGGTCGCATCATCGACACAGACGGGCTCGCAAAGCTCGGCGGACTCGAGTCGGTCGCGGAGAAGCTTCGCGGTATACGACGCGTCATCATTGTCGCCTGCGGCACCGCCTCATATGCCGCGATGGCGGGGGAGTATATGCTCGAAGAGAATGCGCGCATCCCGACGGAAGTCGATATTGGTTCGGAATTCCGCTATCGGACGCCCGTCATCGACGAGGGCACCGCAGTCATCGCGGTGTCGCAATCGGGCGAGACCGCCGACACTCTCGAGGCTGTCCGCGAAGGAAAGCGTCGGGGCGCGCTCACACTCGGCATCGTAAATACTGTCGGCTCTACCATCGCACGCGAGACGGACGCGGGTATTTATTTACATGCAGGACCGGAGATAAGCGTCGCGTCGACCAAGGCATACGTCTCACAGCTCACTGCGCTCGCGCTTCTGACGCTCTTCCTCGGACGCCAGAGAGGCATGTCGGTCGCGCGCGGCAAAGAGATAGCGCAAGCGCTTCGCGAACTTCCCGGGAAGATAGAGGAGGTGTTGAAGCGGAGCGACGAGATACGGAAGGTGGCAAAGAAGTACGCGAACACACGTGACTTTCTTTTCATGGGCCGCAAATACAATCTCGCGACCGCATTCGAAGGCGCGCTCAAACTGAAAGAGACATCGTACATCCATGCAGAGGCTTGCGGAGCGGGTGAGATGAAGCACGGGCATCTCGCGATGATCGATGAGAAATTCCCGACGATCGCTCTTGCGCCATCAGACAGCGTGTACGAGAAAAATATGTCGAATATCCAGGAGATTCGGACGCGCAAAGGGCCCGTCATCGCCATTGCCACTGACGGCGACGACGAGATTAGGTCGACCGTGAACGACGTGCTCTACATTCCCGAGACGATAGAGATGCTTTCGCCGATACTCTCGGTCGTACCGCTCCACCTCTTCGCGTATCACTTCGCGAAACAAAAAGGCATCAACGTCGACCGCCCGCGCAACTTGGCCAAGTCGGTAACCGTGGAATAACAATTCCAAATCCCAATACTTCACGCTCTCGTGAAGTATTGGGATGGGTAATGCGGTGCACTATTTCAGTTTTATGATCTTTTCCCACGGGCGGCCGGCGACGCCGAAGTGTCCGTAGGTGGCGGTTTCTTGGTAGATGGGCCGGCGCAGGTCGAGGCGTTCGATGATTGCCTGCGGGCGGAAGTCGAAGTTTTTCGTCACAATACGAGTCAGATTTTTACCTTTTTCGTCGAACGCTTCTATCATTACCGGCTCGGCGCGGCCTATTGCGTAAGCGACCGAGACGAGCGCTTTCTTGGCGTATCCGTTCGCGACCAGATTCTTGGCGACGAAGCGGCACATGTATGCGGCGCTTCTGTCGACTTTCATCGGTTCTTTGCCGGAGAAACATCCGCCGCCATGCGGCATGAGGCCGCCGTAGGTGTCGACTTGGATTTTGCGGCCGGTCAGTCCTGCGTCCGCTTCAAAACCGCCCTGCACGAAGCGTCCCGTCGGATTGACGAGTATCTCGATATTTTTCAGCGAGCCGAGGACGGGTGTGAAGAGGTGTTTGATGAGTTGTTTCCGTATTTCCTCCTGCGAGACTTTTTTGTCGTGTTGTGTCGAACAGAGTGCCGTAATGACTTTGCCTTTTGAAATAGTCACCTGCGTCTTGCCGTCGGGCTTCAGCCATTTCAGTGTTCCGTCCCGTCGCAGTTTCTCGAGACGGCGCGCGAGCGCGTGCGCGAGTACCACGCCGAGCGGGAGCATCTCTTTCGTTTCGTTGGTCGCGTATCCGTACATGATGCCCTGATCGCCGGCACCGCCGGTATCCACTCCCATCGCGATGTCGGGGGATTGCTGGGCAACGCGCACGAATACCTCGAGTTTCTCGTTGTAGCCGATTTCCTTGTACACCTTGCGCGCGATTTTCTCGAAATCAACTTTTGCCTTCGTCTTTACTTCGCCGCCTATCATGAGCGTGCCGTGACTACCGAAGACCTCAATACCTGCGCGGCTGAAGGGGTCCTGCGCAAGCAGAGCGTCGAGTATCGCGTCTGATATCTGGTCGCACGTTTTGTCGGGATGGCCGCATGTGACGCTTTCTACCGTGTACCTTTCCAAAAGATGGAACATAGGAATAGGGATTAGGTTATAGGGACTAGTAAATGCACACAAACAACATATCTCCCTATGGGGAGATTCTTTCGACAAAAGCATCTTCCCGTGAGGGCCGGATGGGGCACCTTATCCTTTGAGAGGTCTCGGGACAGGTTGCCGGTGGGTCACAGAGCCGGAACTCTCGCCACACTCTTGATACGATATTTTGCTGTGCGCCGATGATAACACGCACCGGAGCGGGCGCAAGCTACTTTTTCTTCTACTACGCCGAATACCCCGTAGCTGGCTACGGGGACGAAGGCGAGAGAACCCTTCGTAGCTTTAGCGAAGTAGGGTTGACGGCTACGAAGAATCCCGCAGATATCTCACAGCTTTGCTGCGAGGAGCTTCATTGTCGAGAACGCGCAGTACGATAGCGGCGAGCTTCGAGGGGTCGTGACGCACGAGGGAGCTTTCTTTTGCGGGCGTGCCGATTTTGTTGGTGGCGTGTGAGCGGTGCGACATAAGATTGGCGCCGACGAGCGTGGGCCGCGAGGGGAGTGTCTCCCAGCACGTGAGAGTGTCTCCCTCTCTTGCGTATTTTTTCAAAACCTTTGCATCAGGGCGCTTGTTGTTGTAGACGACGACATTCAGCGGAGCTCCGAGATATTTCTCTATGGTCTGCACGTAATCGGCGACGCTCCAGCCGTGCGTGTGCTCCATTTTGGTCATGAGATTGCAGATAAATATTTTCTTTGCCTTGCTCTTCCTGATGGCCTCCGGAATGCCGCGCACCAGAAGATTCGGGATAAGGCTCGCATAAAGGTTGCCGGGGCCGATGATGATGCAATCGGCTTCGCGTATCGCGGAAAGTGCTTTCGGATTCGCGCGCGCGGATGGTTCGAGCCACAGCTTATTGAGAGAGCCGTTGAGATGCGAGCTCTGAATCTTTTCTTCGCCGCGGATGATGCGCTTTCCCACACGTGCCATGAGATGCACCTTGTCGAGCGTAGCGGGCACGACACGCCCGCGGATGCGCAGTACCTCGCTCGCCTTTTCCACCGCCTCGTCGAAACTGCCGGTAATTTTTTCGAGCGCGCTAAGCAAAAGATTGCCGAAACTGTGCCCCTTGAGCTTGCCGTTATCGAAGCGGTAATTCATCAACGTGCGCATGAGTTTGTCGGAGGAAGAAAGTGCGACGAGGCATTGTCGCACGTCGCCGGGCGGGAGTACCCCGAGCTCGTCACGAAGCGTCCCTGTGGAGCCGCCGTCGTCGGACATGGTGACGATTGCCGCGAGGTTGTAGGGGTATTTCTTGAGACCAGAAAGCACCGTGAAGGTGCCCGTACCGCCCCCGATAACCACGATATTCTTGCGTTTTTTGGCCGCCATACAAGTTTTGGCAATACTACCAGAAGCCCGCCCGCTGTGCACTCTTCCTGTGTGCGGCTATAGTCGCTCCGCTCCTTAATCCGTCGCTCGCTCGGAAGTGAGAGCAAGCTCTCACTTCGCTCGCTCTGCTAGGCTATACTGCACTGTACGCACACACGCGCTTCGTGGACCATAATTATTTTACTGCTTGTCATTATCGTCGCACTTCTTCTTGCGCTGATACTTATTCCGGCTCCCGCTCAGGCACCCGTGGTCGCAACATCGACACCGAATGGAAATCAGCCGCTTCACGAGCGGGTCGTTGTTACGTCACCTCTGCGAGGTCAGGCCGTATCGCAGACATTTCCCGTATTCGGCGAAGCGCCGGGCAACTGGTACTTCGAGGCTTCATTTCCGATTGAGGTTCGTGATGCGGACAACAACAAAGTGGGGCAGGGCATTGCGCAGGCCCAAGGTGAATGGATGACGAGCGAGCAGGTGCCGTTTGTGGCGGCGGTATCGGTCGGTACGTACTCCGGCCTCGCGACACTGGTGCTCGTGCGCGACAACCCCTCGGATATGCGCCAGTACGACGATTCGTTGAATATCCCGATAACGATTCAATAATTACAAAGTCAAAACGGCGCGTTGGGCGCGCCGTTTCTTCGATTCATGTGTCGTCGGTTCACCATGCCGAGAATGTCCAATTACGGTGAGGCTCAATTGATGTCGTTGTTTTCGGACAATGTCGTCCCTGCCGCAGAGATTCAACCAGCGTACATTCCACTGCCTGAATACTTTCGACGTGCCGGAATGTGCGCTTGCGCCAATGCAGTCGGTCGTACTCTTTTTCGAGCCTCGCCTTGAGTTTGGCAAGCCCGCGCAATTCCGGCGGCAACGGATAGGTTTTCTCGTTCCGATGTGGCTTCGATGCGAACGGACAGCGCTGCGGGACTTTCCCGCACAAAGCCGCCCTCAATCGCCGCGCCAACGTATTTGGTTTGCGTGCCATCTTAGCCCCTTTCTGCTGTCAAAGCGTTGCGCGCGTTTCTGTTGGATTCGCGCGCACGCGCAAGGTATCCTTCGAGCGTTGCGTCTTGGAGCATGTGCGCTCGGTAGTACCGCTGTAAGCCACACTGCTCCGTTGGGTACATGTCACGGTAGTCCAGGACCGGTCCGCCCTTAGACAAGGCTGGCGCTTCCTTGCCGCGGTGCTTTTTCTTCGCCGCATACGTTCGCTGTATGTGCCGATGCGTTGTTTGGCTAAAGGTCCAATTCTCATGCAGCTCTATGATTGCACCCCGGCTTGCACGGACTTCTTGCCCGAGCCTGCCAAGAACCTGCTCGTACACCGAATCAATTTCGACAGAAAGTCGAAAATATTCCTCCGGCGCAGTAGTATCAAGCGAGTTGAGTTCTTTACGCGCAACATCCGACAACTTGCTGTACAGGGGCGATTGATAGTTTATGCGCACATTCGAGCGCCTACGTTCCTGCATGACGCAGGCTAGCTTCGCCCGCACTTCCAGCGGAATCGTATGAATCTTCCGGTGTTTGGGCGTCGGGGCGGTTACGGGGCATGGCATCGACTCATCCCACCGAACCGCAAGAAGCCTTGCTTTAAAGGCCTCAATTGAATCTAGTCTCATGTGATTGCCCTCACTTTTCTGAATGCTTTCTACCACGCGAGCTTTACCATGTCAAAGTCGGATCTCTGCTGTACCATGTCGTCATGACGGTTACCCCCGAACGCAAAAAACGAGCGGCAAAAATTGTACAGGCACTCAAAAGGATGTATCCCGTGCCAAAAACCGAATTGAAATACAAGACACCGTTCCAGCTGGTCGTCGCGGTGATGCTTTCCGCGCAGACGACTGATAAACAGGTGAACAAGGTGACGGAGATACTCTTTAAGAAATACAAAACGCCGCGCGATTTCGTGCGGGCGAATCCGAAAACGTTTGAGAATGAAATCTCTTCGGTCTCATTTTTTCGCAACAAGGCGAAGGCGATTATCGCGGCGGCGAGAGTCATTGAAAAAGATTTCAAAGGCAAGGTGCCGAAAACAGTGCCGGAACTCGTGACACTTCCCGGTGTCGCATACAAAACGGCCAATGTCGTGCTCGGCGAGCTCTACGATATCTGGGAGGGGATACCGACCGACACTCATGTGAAGCGCTTTGCCCATCGTTTTTCGCTCGTCGACAGTACTGACCTCACGAAAATATCCAAAGAACTCGAAGCGCTCGTCCCGAAAAAAGATTGGAAATATGTGAACAACGGCCTCGTTCTCTACGGCCGCTACATCTGTACCGCCCGTCCGCACGAGTGCGACAATCATCCGCTCACCAAACTCTATCCAAAGGCGGCGACCAGATGGCCGAAGGCAAAGTAGTTACTTGCTTGTTTTGAGTTTCTGCTGCCATTCGAACCGTTCGATAGCAAGCTCGATAAGTTTGTCGATGAGCTGAGAATAAGAGATGCCGGACGCTTCCCACATCTTCGGGTACATACTGATATTGGTGAATCCCGGTATCGTATTAATCTCGTTGACGATGACCCGGCCGTCTTCTGTCAGGAAACTGTCCACGCGTCCCATGCCCTCACAGCAGAGGGCATTAAATGTTCGCACGGCCGTTTCCTGTACAAGCTTGACGGTGTCCGCCGGCAAGTCAGCCGGGATTTGCAACGATGCACCATTCTCGTCCAGATATTTTGCCTCGTAAGAATAAAATTCGCTATGAACGAGCACCTCGCCCGGAACCGACGCGATGGGGTTGTCATTGCCGAGAACGGAGCATTCGATTTCCCGCCCTTTGATGAACTCTTCGATAATGACTTTTGTATCGAATTCAAACGCTTCTTTGATGGCCAAGTCGTACGTTGCCTCGTCCGTCACCTTGCTTATCCCGACCGAAGAGCCCAGATTGGCGGGCTTGATGAACATAGGCAATCCGAGCTCCTCTTTTGCGCGAGCGAACGGAATGGGACTCGCCTCCGTTGAAACTAGGAATTTGCCGATGGGGATCCCAGCATCACGCAAAAGCCGTTTCATCACGTGTTTGTCCATGCCGACCGCCGAGCCGAGTACGCCCGCCCCGACGAATGGGACATTCGCAAGACGCAGAAGTCCCTGCACGGTACCGTCCTCGCCGAACGGCCCGTGCAAAATAGGAAAGACGACGTCAATGCGCTGTCCACGCAGGTCATCAGCCCCCATAATCTCGCCGTTTTCTCCCGGTGCGAGTGCAATGCCCGTTTCCGATGACGGTACACTCGTAGCGCCGAGTAAGGCGGCGGATTTTTGCGGAGGAAGCCAGTGTCCGGCCCTGTCTATTCCGATAAGCGAGACGTCATACTTAGTCTTGTCCATCGCATCGGCGACATTCTTTGCGGATTTGACGGACACTTCGTGTTCCGCGGATTTGCCGCCGAATAAAATCGCGACTCGTATCTTTCGTTTCATCTCCCTACAATACCCGTAATATGGAAATGTTAAAGGGCGGCCGTCGGGCCGCCCTTTCCTTGAAAGTTGACCGGACTTAACGCGCCTACGCTGGCACGATCGTCCCGACGATGGTGCCCTTGCCGAGGATTGCATTGAGCGTGTCCTCGAGCATCTGCGGCACCTTGGCAACGAAGGCGATGACGTAGAACACCATCAGGTGTAGCATGGAGTCGGGGATATTGTCTTTCTTGACCCGAACCGCTGCCCAATTCCTGAGGCGTTTGCGGTCCTCATCCGTAATTCCTTGGAGAAGCCGCTTGCTCAGCTGTCCGCGCAGTTCACGCGGCACCTCGCTGAATCGTGTCTCGATTTCCGCGAACGAGACGAAGTTACCGCAGGGCAAATCCACGCGGTTCCGGACAGCGCGAGGTAGATTTGTGATTCTATCGCACATTCGGTGTTGCTCCCAAGACGTTAAGCCGTCTGCACCCATTCGGTGCAGCTGGACTATTAGCCACTATAGGCAGTTTTGTCGTTCTCGCAAGTTCGGGATAGTGCGGTAGGATAGCCCTATGACAGAGCGGCGCGATTTCCCTGAGAAGGGTCGAAGGGTGGCGGTATTCGATGTAGACGGGACGATATTCCGCTCGTCGCTTTTGATACAGCTTGTCGACAAGCTCATTGAGCGTGGTGCATTTCCCGGCGACGCGCAGAAGGTGTACGAGAAAGAACATCAGAAGTGGCTCGACCGCGAAGGAGATTATGAAGAATACATCGAGGCGGTTGTGAAAGCATTTCGTGCACATCTCAAGGGTGTGCACTATGGCGAACTTGCAGATGCCGCAGAGGAGCTTGTGGATGAACAGTGGAAGCGCACCTACCGCTACACGCGTGACCTTCTCAAGGAACTGAAGTCAAAGGGGTACTTCTTGCTCGCGGTGTCGCATTCGCCGAAGACGGTGCTCGACAAATTTTGCCCGAAGATGGGTTTCGACAAGGCATACGGCATCGTGTACGACATCGGCCCGCAAGAACTCTTTACCGGCGGGATCAGTGACGAGCACCTCATCATGAACAAGGCGAACATTCTCAAGCGTGCCATAGAAAAAGAAAACCTGACGCCAAACCACTCGATTGGCGTGGGAGATACTGAGACCGATATCCCCATCCTCGACATGGTCGCAAAGCCGATCTGTTTCAATCCAAACGCAAAGCTCTACAAGTACGCAAAGCGGATGAAATGGAAAGTGGTCGTCGAGCGAAAAGATGTTGTGTACGAGTTGTGATGCGCGCGACATTTTCTCCCGCCGAACACGGATTTTGAACCATGCCTGATTTCAGAGTGGCGAAGGACGAAGTGCACGGCGGGCAGATGGTAGGCGATGTTCGTCGCAGAGAAAATGCCGCACGCTTGCACGCTTTTCGTTCAACCGTGTGGAGATATTGGAAAAAAGAGGGAAGGCATGACTTGCCGTGGCGCAAGACGAAAGATCCGTACCGCGTTCTCGTTTCCGAAATGATGTTGCAGCAAACGCAGGTACCGCGCGTGATAGGGAAATACAAAGAATTCCTCAGGGCATTTCCGACGGTAAAAGCACTTGCAAAAGCCCCTCTTTCGGACGTGCTCAAAGTGTGGAGCGGGCTCGGCTACAACCGCCGTGCAAAATATCTGCACGATGCTGCAAAAATCCTCACCAAAAACAGAGTACATTTTAACAAGCCGACCGGCCTGTTAAAATGTACCGGCATAGGGCCCTATACAGAAGCGGCGGTGCGCGTCTTCGCATTCAACGAGCCCGACGTCCTCATCGAGACCAACATCCGCACCGCATTCATCCACCATTTTCATTCAAACGTTTTGCAAAACGTTAGAATATCGGATGTTGAAATTCTGCCGCTTGCGACACTTGCGGCGAGTGGGCAGGAGCCGAGGGAGTGGCATTGGGCACTGATGGATTATGGCGCGTATTTAAAAAAGTCCGGCGTGCGCAACAACAGCCGCAGTGCGCACTACGCCAAACAATCAAAATTTGAGGGTAGCCTCCGCCAAATCCGCGGCGCAATCCTGTGCGTTCTCCGTTCCGGGCCGAAGACTGTAAATGCAGTGAGGTCAGACCTCACTGCATTTGAAAAATATAAGGTGGAAAAGGCGCTGGCAGGGCTCGTGCGGGACGGGCTTATCGTGAAAGAAAAAGGGAAGTGGCGAATTGCATAAGCAAACAGGGGGGCGAGGCCTCCCTGTAAACCATTCGTTGGCTCCACCCCCGATTTAAGGGTCAGGACCGCAAAGTGGCGATGGGTAGGCCACAAGCACCTGCATGACGCCCTTCGCGTCGGTGTAACAGGGGGGATATGGTAGCCCCAGCCAGGTAGCGCCGACGATGACGCTCAGCAAGAGTCCAACTGCGAGTCCGGTACTCGTGCCTATCAAAGGGCGACCCGTAAGTAGGCCCCCATATAAACCCACGAACAGCAAGAGAAGAACGAGCAACACAGAGTCCTCCAATCTCCCACAAAGGGGTTCTGGCTACTGTACTGCGGTTTCTACCACGAAGTTCGACTTGAATCAAATGCTTACAATTACCGGAATGACTATAGGACGTTTCATTGTTCTTTGCAATAAGAAGCGGGAGACGGCTTCGGCGAGGTCGTCGCGGGCGACATCGAGGTCGGCGGCGCGGGGGTTACGCATCGAAGTCTCCACCGACTTCCTAATGATGAGGCGGGTCTGGTCCATGAGCTCTTTGTTGTCGCGCAGGTACACGAATCCGCGTGAGATGATGTCGGGTGATTTGTGGAGCTTGCCCGTGCGGCGGTCCACCGTGGCGACGACGACGCAAAAGCCTTCCTGTCCGAGCGCTTTGCGGTCGCGCATCAGCACGTCGGAAAGTTCCGAGACAGTCTGACCTTCGACGACGCGCAGTTCGGACGGCGCCTTGATTGCGTGCTTCGCGATTTTCTCGCCGGCGATTATTTCTACGACCGAAGAGTTGTCTGGGATGCAGACATTTTGCGGCTGTACGCCCATTTCGACGGCGAGGTCGCCGTGTACACGCAACATGTAGTGGTAGCCGTGGACGGGGATGAAGAATTTCGGCCGGATTTGTTTGTGTATCCATGCCGCTTCCTCGCGGTTGCCGTGGCCGGAGGCGTGCACGTCGGATGCGTGGTAAGTGATGATGTGCGCACCCTGACGCGAGAGATTGTCTTTGAGCTTTTGCACCGCGCGCTCATTCCCCGGAATCACCGATGAAGAGAGGACGATGGTGTCGGTGGGTTCGAGGCGGATGTATTTGTGCGATTTGTTGCCGATGCGTGCGAGCGAAGCGAATTCGTCGCCCTGCGCGCCCGTGGCAAGAATGATGATGCGTTCTTTGGGATACTGACCCATGTTCTCCACACTGATAACGGTATCGTCTTTGTACTTGATGAGACCAAGCTCGCGCGCGATTTCGATGTTGGTGCGCATCGAGCGGCCGTCGATGACAATTTTCTTCCCGTACTGCTCGGCGAAGTGCACGACGCGGATGAGGCGCTCGAGGTGCGATGCGAACATCGCGATGATGAGGCGGCCCTTGGAGTCCTCGATGATTTTCTCAAGCGTGCGATATACCGTGGACTCCGGAATGGAGAAGCCCGGTTGCCAGACGTTGGTCGAGTCCATGAGGAGCGCAAGCACTTTGCGCTCTTTGAAGATGCCGAATTCTCGTTTCTCCTCGTCGCTCGGCTCGCCCGCTTCGTGGTTGAGCTTGATGTCGCCCGTGAACACGACGTCGCCATACGGCGTCTCGATGATGATGCCCATGCTATCCGGCACGGTGTGCGTCACACCGAAGAAACGGATGGTCGCCGCGCCGAGTTTTATCACTTCGTCTTTTTCCACTTCGCGGATGGTGACTGGAATTGTCTGCGCGAACTCCTCCTGACGCTTCTGAATCATTTTGCCCGTGAGGCGGCGGGTATAGATGGTCGGGTTGCCGATGCGGTCCAAGATGTAGGGGATGCCGCCGATGTGGTCGAGGTGGCCGTGTGAGATGAGGAGTCCACGGATTTTGTCGCGACGCTCTTCGAGATAGCCGGTGTTTGGCAAAATGTAATCAATGCCCGGCGTTTCATCTTCGCTGAACTGAAATCCGCAGTCGAGGATAAAGATGTCGTTGCCGAATTCGACGGCCGTCATGTTGCGCCCGACTTCCTCCACACCGCCGAGCGGGATGATGCGCACGGTGTCCGGTGCGGGCGGCGGGATAGCGGGGCCGGCGTGCGAGGAGCGGGTGCTCGGGGCTTGGTGCTCGACCTTGGTGCGTCCGCGCGGCGGGCGAGCGGGGCGAAGGTGCATAGGGCGTCGGCGCGGTGCGCTGCCGGGGCGTCCTCGTGCGGGTCCGCGCTGCGGCTCGCGCTGGGGTGTGCGCCGAGCGGGCGGAACCTGTTTTGGCTGCCCTTGTCGGTGAGTCTGCCGAGGTACGTATGCGCCTCCGGCGTTTGAGAATTCAGAATGGGATGGCATAATTTTTAATTTATAATTTTCAATTTTGCAAATTGGAACATTGAAAATTCATTGGAAATTGTAAATTGATAATTGAACATTTATTTGACGAACATGTTCCAGACATACTGCGTATCGGTGTACCACTCGTACACGTTCAGGAAGCGTTCGGCGGGTGTCGTGAGAGCGCCCAGCTCAATGCCCGCGATGTTTTTCGGGACGACATAAACGAACTCCGGTGCATACAGGAATATGGCGGGGTCGTCTTTTTTCACGAGCGCCGCGAACTGCGCGTAGAGTTTTTCGCGGTCGGTCGCGTTGGTCGTTGCGCGCGCCTGCGAGAGCAGTAAGTCCGCCTTGCTGTTGGTGTACAACGAGAGGTTCAGCCCCGGGTCGTTGCGCTGCGACGAATGCCAGAATGCAAACAGGTCGAGTTCGCGTCCGACGACTTCGCCGAAGAGAAGTGCGTCGTATTGCCGCGGGCGCAAGACGGTCGTGTTGAGGTCGGAAAGAGAATACACCTGTACTTTTACATTCACACCGAGTTTTTTCCATGCATCCGCGAGCGCCTGCGCCGTTGCGACGAGTTGCGGGGAATCGGCGGTTGAGAGGGTAAACCCGAGTACCTGTTTTTTCTTGTTCGTCCACGTACTCGAAGTGGCGCTGTACGTCCAGCCGCCTTTTACGAGGACGGCATGCGCTGCGGCAACCGTTTCATCGGTGAACGCACTCTGCACAAGGGTACTGGACGCGTTGACGTTCTGCGGCGCGCCTCCCATGAGTCCGGACGGAATGGGGGAGTCGAGTCCGGCGCCATAGCCTTTGAGGACGAGGTCGACAAGCCGCTCCTTGTCGATAGCCGTATCGAGCGCAAAGCGCACGGAGCTGTCGGCGAGCACGGCGGAGCGTCCTTGGTTGAAAAAGACACCGAAGACACGCGGCAGGAGCGCGGTCATTGTCGTGAGGTCGGTGCGGCGGATGCCGTCGAGCTCGTCCGGCGAGATGCCGGCGATGGCGTCGATTTCCCGCGCATTCAACGCTTGAACCATCGCCGCGTCGTTGCCGTAGAAAAGGAAGGTGATACGTTTGAGATGCGGCGCGCCGAGCGCAAATTTGGCGAAGGGAGACAGTTCGTAGCGCGTCGCGGCGCCCGTGTTGTCGATATTCTGGTCGCTCACTTTGTACGGGCCGGTGCCCACCGGATGGGTGTTGAGCGGGCTGAACGGTAACTCCGCGGCGGGAATATTTTTCCAAAGACGCTGGGGGAGAATTCCCATCGTCGTATTTTGAATGAAGGGTGCGTAGGCGCGCGGCAACTTGAACACCACCGTGTACTTGTCGGGAGCCGAGGCGGTCACTCCCTCCCAATCCGCGCGGTGCGGGCTTTTGACGTCGGGATTTTGAGCGAGTTGAACGGTGAACAGCACATCGGCGGAAGTCACGGGCGTGTTGTCGTGGAACACATTGTTTTGTCGCAGGCGGAAGGTGTAGGTGGTGCCGTCGCTCGATATTTCATAACTCGAGGCGAGGTCTGGAATGATAGTGCCGTCGGGAAGCGCGCGGGTGAGGCCGGAGTATACCAGCGCGGTGAGGTCTTCATCGGCTTGGCTAAGCGTGAGGACGGGGTTGATGAATCTCACAGACCCTACTTCGCCCTCGGTAAGCGAGCCGCCCTGCGCGGGGATTTCTACCGACACGGCGTTGTTGACCGCAGAGAGCAATGCGAGAGTGGAGAGACCAAGCAGAATGGAAAATACATACAACGCGAGGCGTTCCGCGGGCGAAAACGACAACAGCAACGCCTCGATGCGCCGGAAATATGACACGCGGCGCTCTGTGGTCAATTTGGTTTTTAGCTCCGAAATATCGGAAGGGTCAGGAGAATACATACGGGCACCCTCTCGGGGTGCGGGGTTAGCTGGTTAGGAGGTTAATAAGTGCTGACAACGCGAACAAAATACCGAGCACAATAGTTGTGTAGAACAGCGTCTTCTCCAATCCGCGACGGGTGTGGAAACCCGACGAGAAATTGTCGGCTCCGAAGGCGCCGCCGAGACTCGCACCTGTGCGCTGCAGAAGAATACACACGATGAGGAGTGCGGACAGAATTATCTGTACGTACGGCAGGATGCCGTGGAGAAAGGTCATGCCCAGCTAATGTAACAAATGGCCGCGGGGAAGTCAAAGGTATGAAAAGTTTGCGCGGCGGGCCCCAGTCGTGGGTCCCGCCGCGTATCGTTCGTCAAAACAGATCGAACCAATGCCTCGCTGCGTAAATCGCGCAGACGACGGCGAGGCCGGTAAGCAGCCACCGCAGGTCATACGCGAGCATGCGCATCCTCACCAGCGGCTTTTCGGGGATATAGGCAGAGGCCGGATATTCATGGAACAGAATACGCCGGGCGCGGGGGGAAAGTTGCATGGGTAGCTCCTCGAGTGGCCAGCTGCTATGATAGCATATATAATATAATTGTCAAGTTGCCCCTCGGGTGCGATTTCGTGTATATTGAGCCCTCCGCGGTGTTGAGCCGCACAATCCAATTTTTAATAGCTCATGCACAAACATGAAAAAAGAGATAAAAACTACCAAGATTAAATTCAAGCCCGCGGGCGACCGCGTGCTCGTAAAGCCCGAGGTAAAAGAGGACGAAAAGACCGCCTCCGGCATTATCATTCCCGACACCGCACAAAAGGAAAAGCCCGAGCGCGGCACTATCGTCGCCGTCGGTGAGGGCAAGCGCACCGACAAGGGCGACATGCTCCCGATGCGTTTCAAGGCGGGTGACAAAGTAATGTTCTCCAAGTACGGCTACGATGAAGTGACCATCGACGAAGAGGAGTACTACGTCATCACGGAGAGCAATATCCTCGGCACCTTTTAGGGAATTATCAATAGTTGTGCAAGTTAAACTTGCACAACTAGGCAACAATAATTAAAATATACAAGTATTATGGCAAAGCAAGTTATATTCGACACAGAGGTTCGCGCGGCGCTCAAACGCGGCGTGGATATCGTCGCAGGCGCAGTACGCGTCACACTCGGTCCCAAGGGCCGCAACGTCGCGCTCGACAAATCATGGGGCGGCCCGACGATTACGAACGACGGCGTTTCAATCGCCAAGGAAATCACGCTCGCCGACAAATTTGAGAACATGGGCGCGAGCATCGTGAAGGAAGTCGCGACCAAGACCAACGACAAGGCCGGTGACGGCACCACGACCGCAGTCGTCCTCACGCAGGCAATCATTCACGAAGGGCTCAAGCGCACCGCGATGGGCGCGAATTCCATGATGGTGCGTCACGGTATCGAAGCCGCTGCCGCCGATGCCGTCGCCGCGCTCAAAACGATGGCGAAGCCGGTCAAAGGCAAGGAAGACGTGCGTCAAGTGGCGACCATCGCGGCAGAGAGCGCGGAGCTCGGCAAAGCAATCGCTGATATCGTCGAGAAAGTCGGCAAGGACGGTGTCGTCACCGTGGAGGAATCGCAATCCATCGGCATCGAGACCGATTATGTGGAAGGAATGGAATTCGACAAGGGGTATGTCTCGGCATACATGATTACGAATGCGGAGCGCATGGAGGCTGAGGCAAAAGATGCGTCCATTCTCATCACCGACAAAAAGATTTCCGTCATCAAAGACATCCTCCCGCTGCTCGAAAAGATTGCGCAGAGCGGCAAGCGGGACCTCGTCATCATCGCCGACGATGTGGACGGCGAGGCGCTCGCGACATTCGTCGTCAACAAACTGAAGGGTGTGTTCAATGTGCTTGCGGTCAAAGCGCCGGGCTACGGCGACCGCAAGAAGGAAATGCTCTCCGACATCGCTATCACGGTGGGTGCGCAGGTCATCACCGAGGACCTCGGCCTCTCGCTCGAGAAGGCGGAGCTCAACATGCTCGGCCGCGCTAATCGCGTCATCGCGACGAAAGATTCTACGACTATCGTCGGCGGCAAGGGCAAGAAAGCGGATATCGAGAAGCGTGTCGGCCAGCTCCGGACACAACTTGAAAATACTGATTCCAAATTCGACAAGGAGAAGCTCGATGAGCGCATCGCGAAACTCTCGGGCGGCGTCGCGGTCATCCGCGTGGGTGCGGCCACGGAGACCGAAATGAAATACCTCAAAGACAAAATCGAAGACGCGGTCAACGCGACGAAAGCGGCGATTGCCGAAGGAATCGTGCCGGGGGGCGGCGCGGCACTCGCCAAGGTGAGCGCGAAGCTCGCGAAGAATATCGAGGGAATCGCAAAGTCAAAGGGTGACGAATTTGCTGTGGGCTACGGCATTCTCGTCGGCTCACTCACGGCGCCCTTCAAACAAATCGTGCGTAATGCCGGACGCGAAGATGAGATGGTCTTGCTTGCCGAGATTTCGTCGGGCGGCAACAAGGGCTTCAACGCGGCGACCGGTGAGGTAGTGGACATGGTGGAAGCCGGTGTCATCGACCCCGTCAAAGTGACGCGCAGTGGCGTAGAAAATGCGGCGTCCGCGGCGGCAGTGCTCCTCACGACCGAAGCGGCCGTTGCTGATATTCCCGAAGAGAAAAAGGCTTCCGGAGGTGGTATGGGTGGGGGAATGCCCGACATGGATTAGTTGCTCGGCGGCGGGGCCTTTTGGAGAACAACATTTTTCTGCTGCGACCAGATTTTCTTGACGGTACTCAGTCATAGAAAATCGAAGTACTCCTGTGGTGAAAAATGTACTATCCTCGGGCCAAGCCCTGCGGGGTCTCCAAAAGGCCCCGCCGCACTCGCTTGCGGCGTAAGAAGTGGTCCTGCGAAGACGGCAAAAACGTACCGCCGCACTCGCTTGAGGTGGAAAACGGATGCGCGATGTTCCTGGCACCATCGCCGCACTCACTGTTCCGTACAAAAAGAGAATCGGCCATCCGCGAGATGCGGACGGCCGGTAGGTACACAGGGTCGACGTTACTTCTTGCCGACCTCGTCGACGATCGCGGTGGCGGCTTCCTGCTGCTTCGCAGTGACCAGCCGGTTGTACTGCCTGAGGCAGTCGAAGTATTCCGCTTGCGTCGGCGTGTTCGTGCAGGTCATGGCTTGCAGGTTACGCGCACTCTGGGCGAACCCGTCGAGCGACACAATGACGCCGAACACCCGTTGCTCCTGGATGCTCTGAGCGTGCGCCGGAGCGGTGAGCCCAAGCGCGACAACTGCGAGCACGGCCGCAAGAATGGTCTTTTTCATGACATCCCTCCTTGAGGCCGAAATGGCCTGGGGTCACTAATTCGATACTAACACACATCTACCGAAAAAGCAAGCCCTTGGGGATATCCGAGTTATATACACTAAATGGGCCACAATTTACGGCATGTGGCCGTCGCACTGTTACAATGGAAACTATGTGCTCCAGTCGCATTGCGACAACTCTTTTTGCATCAGTCTTTTTGAGTCTCGCGTCCTTTTCACTGACGCATGCGCAGACGGTTTTGTCTATGCCGGGAGAGTCTAGCGGTTCAGGCTTTTCGTCGGGACCATCTGTCAATAACGCCAATGAAGATTGTCCTGCTCCGGACAGGAACAATAAGTACGATTCGTCGAAAGGGAAGCAGTGGCAGGAGTGGGACAATACGCTAAAGACGTTCAGGACAATCACCAACTTGCACGGTAAGTCTTGCCCGACGACCGTCCCCGGCGTGGACGGAAAGGTGGAGGGAAAATGCGTGGCGCAGGATGATTGTAAGTATGCCGGTGCAGTAAAAGTGCCTGACGTACCGGCGGGAGATACGACAGGCGCGGGTGGCACTCCTAATCAAACGGGCGAGAACACACCGTGGAAGCCTGTTGAGCAGAAGACGCCCGAGGAAATAAATAATGCGTTCGAGAACGGAACGAAGCCACTAGAGTACATGCCGCAACAGACAGTCTCGTCAGGAAACGAGTTCCAAAATTATCTGAATCAGTCGTATGGCATCACTCCAGAGAATACACTCGGCGAATATGGATATTCCGGATTCCAATCGGGCCAGTCCATTTTGGAACAGACACTCAATCCCGTGTCGTCATTCAACTCCGATTATCTCAGCATGCAAAATACATCGTCAATATTCCCGCAGTCGAGTGGCGTTCCGCAGGGGCTCGAATCGCCCAATGCCGGCAATGGGTATAACCCGGGTGTGCAATACGCACCACCAACATATCAATCAACAGGCTTCAACCCTGCTTCGACGAATGGACTGGCTCTGAATCCATCTTCCGGCTCCGTCACTCCGTTTCCCACCGCGGGCAACACAGCAGCTCCTTTTCCGTTTGCGCCGAGCGCGTCTGACCCGTGGGCAATTCAAACGCCGACTCCCAACATACCGACCGCTCCTGAGCCGCAGCCCGGCAATCAGATTGCAAATTCCGGTGTGTTTACCGCGCCGGCATCAACGAACTGGGCCGCCCCGACGAGCGGGTCTTCGGCGAATGCGCCGATGTTGTACCCGTACAACGCGGCGAATCAGATAGCCGCAAATTTTGCCCCCGGTCAGGTCGGTCAGCAACTCGCACTGACACAAACCAATCCCGCGGATTCCGGTGGCATTACGGCGCAGGACATTGCGAATGCCACAACGCCACCAATGTTTAAAGATGGGGGAGAATTGGCCGGTCCAGCCGCCTTGCCGGTCTCACTGAACGGGGGATGGGCCAACACCGGCGCTACCGCGTTGACCAACTTCGATACCAGCTCTCTCGTGAGCGGGGCAAATGACTGGTGGGTAAATGGCCCGTCAGGATGTACCAATATCGCATGTGCGGTGAACATCGGCGCGGAGTCTCCCTATGTTGCATTTGGGCCGACACCGGAGCAACTAGGTACGCAGACAGAAGCGGGACAGCAATTCGATGCGAATGGTAATGCCGTAGCACCTCCACCACCGCCGATTGTCGCATCGGGGCAGGCACCAACGTGGGTTTCTACGGTAGCCGACGGCGTCACCGGGTTTGATGCGAAAGAAAATTCCATATCGGACAAGCTCGATGTCGGCGGCGTGAAGGTTGCAGAAGGGAATACCGATACGGCGACGGACGCTCGCTCGCCGACTCCATGGGATAAGATTGTCGAGAAGCCCGCCAATAATTCAGATGCCTTCGCTAAATTACAAGAGGGAGTGGGATCGGGACAGGTTGCGAACGACTCGAAAGCGGCTGACAATGGTGCGCCTCGAGCCGTGGACGAAATCAAGAAAGACGCGTTGGCACCGACTGCTACCGGAATAGCAACTGCATATAATCCCGAGGCGCCCGGCGAGAGGTCCGGCGGTAAAGGACTCGCTACCGGCGGCGAGTACGATCCAGATGCATGGGAAGTGGCAATTCGTAAAGATATCGGACTTGCTACAGGTTGCGGCGTTGGAGGCGGTAGCGTTTGCTATGCCCTCGTTGAGTCGCCCGATGGAAAGGCGGCAATTGTTCAAGTGACGGACAACGGACCGCTTTCCGGACGAGGGATTCCGGCGTCAGAATATCGCGTGGTCGATTTGAATCAAAGAGTGGGTGAATATTTTAGCGGTCAGGCCGACTCAAACAACGTCAAGCTCGACAACATGAAGGTCACATTACTGTCCGGCGGTGATTATCAGCTCGGACCAGTTACCGGAAACGAATCACCTTCAGACCTGCCGTACTCGTCGAGACCGGCTGGGTCGTACATCGACCAGCAGCCGCTTCAGAACGCGAGTTACTACGGCGGCGATGTGGCGAACACGAGTGTAAACATGAACGGCGGGTGGGCGGACAACGGAACTATCGCCGACTGGAACGCCGGCTTCGCCGCGGTGCCTCCCACTCTCGCAGCCGAGTACAACGGAACGGTTGCGGATTGGAATGCGGGCTTCGCATCCGTTCCTGCAACGCTCGCCACTGAACAGAACGGCTCGGTCGACGATTGGAACGCCGGCTACGCCGCAGTGCCGGCGCCGCTTGCACCCGAGTTCAACGGGACTGCAGCAGACTGGAACGCCGGCTTTGCCGCAGTTCCCGCTCCTCTCGCAGTCGAGTACAACGGAACAATTGCCGATTGGAATGCAGGCTACGCCGCGGTTCCTCAACCTTTGGCGGCCGAGCACAACGGAACAGTCGAAGACTGGTACGCTGGCTTTGGTGCCGTTCCTCCGACGCTCGCAGCGGAGCAGAACGGAACGGTTGCGGATTGGAATGCGGGCTTTGCGGCAGTTCCGGATGCACAGCCGACAGTATCGGTACCCGGGGAAATGAAAATCAGTGACGTGCCGCCATCGGGTACGGATAAGCCAGTTGATGAGGTGCGACTCCCTCCGCCGCGACCGGAGATTACCGTAAATGATGTGCCACTGCCGACCTCTCGCCCCGCGGTTGCCGTAAACGACGTGCCAGTGTCAGGACCAAATCAACCTGCGGATGAGGTACCGCTTCCGCGGTCACGGCCCGAGATTGCGGTGAGCGGGATTCCACTTCCTCCCGAACGTCCGGAGAGCGCATTACTTTCGACTACGGCAGGGGCGCAAGAAGCCGCACAACAGCCGCCCCTTGAACGCCTCGCGAACCCCGACGCCAAAGCATGGAATTCCATCGAGGAAAACAGCGGCAATGCGTATGACACCGGTGGACAAAAACTCGTGACACTCACGTGCTCCGGCGGCGGCGGCGTGTGCGGACCTGATCAGAAAATCGCTGCCTCCGGAAGTACGGCTTCGGGAGAATGGATAGCGGTGCCCGCCAACAACGCGCAGGGGATTAAGCTTGGCGACAAGGTGGATGTGCAAGTGGGAGACAAAGTTATTCAAAACGTGATGGTCGCCGATTACACGCCCGCCAATAGGAATAATTATGTAGCGTCGGGCGAACTGGAAAAGAGTCTGGGCGGCACGGGGAGAGACGCGGCGCTCATAACACCGTCTGCTCCGGAAGTCCCGCTACCAACGCCGCGCCCGCAGGATATAGATGGCAACGGCAACCCGATTGAGCAGGCCGCGCCTGTCTTTGTGCAGGAAAAAGAAATTCCTCTGGAAGAACGGATTCCAGTGCCCACGTGGAGACCGGAAATCTTTACCGCGGAAAGCGGAAAAGATATTGAAGCGCAGGTAAAAGAGGCGACTTCACCTCAAGACCTCGCCGTGGGAGGCTACAATCAGGCTCCACCCGATTCTCTGAATCCTGCGGTTCCTACAGAGACAATAATTCCGGACAAGAATCTTGCATATCTCGACGACATGGCCCCGAACGACCTCCTCGTATCGCACGAGCAAGTGGCGGCAGAGATTGCAAATGATCAGGCCGCCCGCACATTCGGCGATGAAGAAGCGACTGTGGTGGCGCCGGAAGCCAAAGAGCCGGATTTGTCTGTGGCAAACCTCTCGTATCTAAATGTCGGCGACGCGCCGCTACCTGTGACGGACGAACCTGCTTCGGTGCAAGCTCCGGAGAAGAAAGAACCGCTTGCCGCAACCGCAATCGGGGAGGGAGAGGCAATCCCGCTTCCTCAATCTCGGCCTGATGTAACGGGGGCAAGAGTGCAAGAGGCCGTCGGCGATGCTCATTCGGCACTTCAGGACGTGAGAGACAGCACCGACCAATTGGAAAAAGTTTTGAAGGATCCAAACTCATACCTCAACAATTTCAAGAGAGCCGGGGACGGCGTGCTGGAATCGCTGAAAGAATCCAGACCGGTGCTTCAAGAGGCGAAGCAGGCGGCATTGGATGCGGGCGACCAGAAGCTTGCCGACAAAATTCAAACTTCGATTAATCGGGTCAATACGTCGATTGCGCGTATCAATTCCGCCCGCAATCAAATTGATAGTGGTATCAAAGAGGCACTCAATGACCCCATCAAGGGATGGGTTGGCCGGGCGTATATCGAGCAAGTAGCAATGGAGAGATTGCGCAACAACCCAAAGCTCGATGCGGGCTTAGCCAGACTCCGAGGTATATGGATACAGCGATAAGCTCTTGTTTACTTGTTCTGCCGGTCTAGTAGTCGCTTGAGGTGTTTATCAAGGTCGTCGGTCAGTTTCCGGATTTTCTCCATATCTCCTTTTTTAATCGCGTCCTGCATCTCGCGATTAATTCTATTCAATTCCTGTGCGTCGTCCCTCTCTTTGACACCTGAGTCTATCGCGGCCGGAATATCGTTCGACGGGCTTTGCTTTGCGGCACTTTCGTGTGCCCCCAAAGTGAGCGCGGCTCCTGCAATGGCCGCACGTTTCAATAGGCCGCGTCTGCTCCATTCCTCTACCATATATGATACATACTAGCACTGTCTGAAAGGAGGGAACATCGGTTGTCGCCTGTACAAAAAGAGACATCGGTCATTCTGTTACAATAGACCCATGCTTTCTGCTCGCCGAGCGGCTACTCTTTTCTTATCGGCCTTTTTGAGCCTCGTGTTCCTCTTGTTCGCCTTAGTATCAATATCCTTCGCGCAAACGACACCGAAGCCGGCAAATCCCAACGACGACCCCGCGAACAAGATGTGCAAAACGGAACAGAGTATGCCGATGGATTGGACGTGCAAGTACGACGGCAAGGGCGCAGCGAATGCAAAAGGTGCGCTGTGCATGCTGAACAAGCCATGCGAAGAAACCACAGCGGGGAAATCTTTTCTCGAAGGTCATTGCTACGCGCAGCTAAAGTGTAATATTCAGACATACATTGATAATTACCCTGATTGTAAGAGACAGGGGAATTGCAAGAAGGTGTTGGTCGCAGAATCGGAGTACCTCAAGAAATATTTCGCTACCGCCGGTACGGTCCCGAGCGCCGTTATCGCGCAACCCTCTATTGCGGGGACCGGCACGAACGCGCCGTGGCAATCCGTGTCGTCGCAACTTACGGCACAACAAATCACTGCGGCTTTTGAGGCAAACGCCGCAAAACCGTTGGACACGCAGTACACCGTGAACCCCGTCACAGGACAGCTGGAAAGTTTGAACGCCGCGGGGCAGTCCGGCGGGTCTTCGGGTGATTCGAACGGTTCTGGTGACGTGTCGGCAAGTTCTCCAAAGTACTACAACTACTTCGATGCTAAAGCGGAAACTGTATCTGATATCGGCAACCCAGTTTCACAAATCAACACGGCCCTCAATGCGCCACAACCGCCATATGGGTCGGAACTATCCTCGGAGAGCGGATTCGGGTCGTCGCAACAGACTACGGGCGAACAAACGTCTGCATGTACAAGCGGAACTTGGTTGTGTTGGACAAAGCAAGTCTACAGCGACTTCACCGGCGGCAAATGGGGCGGTTCCGCACAAGCGGGAACAACGCAAACAGATGCGGAAGTGATTGCGGCGGCACGGGGGAATGCATTCAGAGCGCAACAGCCGTTTGTCACACCCGGCTCGATAGCGTCGTTCGCTCCGCCCGAGCAGTTTTCGCAACCGGTCGCGCTGGTCACCGAGACAGAAGCAAGAGTCGCCGCCAACACCGCTCCGTCAACCGAAACGAATACTCCAACTGCCCCTGCAGTTTCGAATCAGCAGGTTGCGGCGAATGACACGCAAAAGACTGCCGGCCCGAGTGCCGTGGCACCCGCTCCACAGTCGGCTCAGCCGCTCGCGGACATGGACAGAGCCCCCGCGGAATTAAAATCCATCGAAACTCAAGTGCTCGAGGCAAGAAGACAACAGATATCAGATGAGGATGTGAGGAGGAATGCGGCGGAAAGTGCTGGCGCGACGAGAAATCCGGTACCGCCGTCCGTGAAAGTCGGTCCGGCAATCCTTCAGTCGATTCTCGAGCGCGATGCGACTCCGCTTAAAAAAGCATTACAAGAAGCGTATGGGTCGCAGCCCGATTCCGAGCGCGCGGTGCCGGTCATTGCCGTTGCAAAAGCCGACCTTCCGGCGATTGCAGAGCAGAAGGAGGAGCAAACCGTTCTGCAGATGAAGCAGTCGTCGTCGGCGCCGCTTCCCGCGTTTATGTTTAATACGGAAGAAAACTCCAAGTCGCCGGAGCAAAGAGACGTTGACGTGCAAGTGACCCAGCAATTGTTTGCAGTTTGGAACTCGTGTCCGGCCGCCGATATTGCGTGCGCGCAACGGGCGGCCAATCTGTTGCAAACCGTTTCGGGCGAGCCCGTAGAGAATTGTCCCGAATGTCAGATTTATGCCGATAAGCTACGGAGCGGATACAAATACGAAAACCTTATCGGCAGCGCTCCTATTTTGAGGGACCAGAATATGAGCGCACCGTCATCGGTCGTTTCGACCGCCGAGGACGCCCTCCAGCTTACGGCGGGCCGCCGGGCGGACCTCGAGCGTGTCGTCGCCGACTATGTCCTCAACGGACCATCGCCCGATGTACAAAACATCATCCAAAATACTCAAGAGGGTACGTTGTCCAAGTTCTTCTCTGTCATTGAGGAGAAAGGGCATGAGACTGGTAGGATAGCGTTCTCACGCATGCCCGGTGAGATTAATTCGATGGGCGACTTCGGAAAAACGATCGGATGGGGAATACCGGGCATACTTGGTTCCGCCGGCGGTTCCATATTCGGGAGCGCGCGTAATCTCGCGGAAATGACCGGGGTAGTCCCCGGCTTTACAGGCGACCTTTCCCGTGAGTTGGGAAGAAAGATAGACCCAAGCGGCACATTTGTGGAAACGAGTGTTGATGCTCTTTTCGTATCGCCGTTTTTGAGACCGGTCAAAGGTCTCGCCGGTTCCACGAACAAAGGCATCGATTACGCTATGGGGTGGGGGGAAACCGGCATCGCGCGCAGCGAACCGGGAACACTGGGACTGGCAGGCGTGCGAACGACCGTTTCCGATATCGCGGAGTCGGGCACCGCGGGCGGCGTATTAAAAACAGGAGAAGCACCGCCCGTAAATATATTGCCGTCGCAAGCTATCAATGCTCCAAAAGAAGCTTTGCGATTCGAGCCCGACATGACGGGTCTAAGACTGCCGCGCGCTGCGACTCTCGAGCCGGCCGGTGTTGCTCCCGTAGCAGAGTCGGGTCCTGCCGCGCAGTTCAACAGAGCGAGGGATGCCATCACAGATTTCGTGCAGAATCCGATCGTCGAGACGAAAGCGCCGGAGACGCTCGGAGGCATGCCGAAATCCGGAACGATTTTTGATACGCCTGCCGGTACTACTCCCGCGCCCGGCCCGGTTGCGGCGCTCGACAATGCAGTCGCAGAAGCAAGGGCAGTGGCTGCGGGCAAGCCGGTAGTTCCGGTCGAGACACCTGCCGCAGAAAATGTGGCCCGGCCCGGCTCACCGACCGCCTTGTCGGCAGATGTCAGGGCTCTTGAACCGGAAGTGGATAAACTGTCTATGAGTAGTAAGTTGTTCGGTACTGCGGTAACCGGCGGGTTCGCTTGTGGAATATTGGGATGTTTTTCGTCGGATGTGACGCCGCCAAAAGAGCAGACACTCTCTGTCGACCTTACTTCCGAAAAGGAGTATGAAGCACTGTTGCCGAAGACAACGCCGGTCGAAGAGCCGCCCGCTCCGGTCGCTCCGCCGGTGCCCGTGACTCCGCCGGAACCCGCCGCACCTCAAACATCGGAGGCATCCGTGGCTATTCAAGAAGTCACACCGCCCGCCGCGCCGGCGAGCTCATCGGTTCCGCCGGCGGCCGAAGAGGCTCCCAAGCTCGCATCTCCGGTAATCATTCCCAGGGGTGAATCGGGAGCACCGAAATCTCTCTTTACGGAAAACAAAGACGCAGAGTCCGCGCCGCCCCAGTCCACTAATCTGGGTGGGCCAAAGCCCGGCGAGCCCGGTTCTCCCGAATACGAATTGCAGGAGAGAAGACAGCGTGCGGCCGAGGAGGCACGGCAAGTGGCGGAGCGAGTGGAGGCGCAACGCCTCGCAAATCAGCGGGAGCAAGAGGAGAGAGAGCGACAGTGGGAGGCGCAGCGACGGGAGGTGAACGCCGAAATAGAACGGAGACAGAGGGATTTGGACGCGCGAATTGAGGCGCGGCGGATTGCTGACGATGAGGAGAGGAGGAGAGCAGCAGAAGAAGAGGCAAACAAGCTCCCGCTACCGGCCGTTAGTTCGCCCGTTCCCGGCACAGGTATCGGCCCTACCGCGCAAGATATAGAAACCGAACTCGGGGGCGGAGGAAGCGGCGAGAAGGGCCAGCCGGTCAGTCTCGGCATTCAATTCAGAGTTGATTCGGCCGCATTGACGAATCGCGCGGACGTCGAGCCGCTGGGAAAGTCCATGAAAGAGCTGTACGACAAAGGGTACACATTCAACATTCAAGGCAACACGGACCCCAATACGCCTTCCTCCCGTTGGAGTTACAACAATGACGTTCTGGGCTTGGAGCGGGCGAGGACGATTCAGCAGACGCTCGCCACCTTTTACGGAATTCCTCTCGGAAGCATCACCATTTCGACGATGGGGGCCCGCAATCTCATCTACGACAATGCGGGCAAGGTGAACTTCGAGGCCAGCAGGCGTGTAATCGTCACGGCCACTCCCCCGAAAAAGTAGTCGCCACGGTACGTGGCGTGGAATATCGCCGGTGCTATAATCGTACATATGAATATTACATACATCATTGTTGCAGTTGTTGCGGCCTTTATCGTATGGGCCGTTGCCGCGTACAACCGTTTCGTCACGCTTACCAATAGGGTGAAGGAGGGGTGGTCGGATATCGAAGTGCAGATGAAACGCCGCTACGACCTCATTCCCAATCTCGTCGAGACGGTCAAAGGCTACGCCGCGCATGAAGCGGGGACGCTGCAAAAGGTCACCGAGATGCGCACACGCGCCATGAGTGCGACTGCGCCGAAAGACAAAGCCGATGCGGAAAATATGCTGACGGGAGCGCTCAAATCTCTCTTCGCCGTTTCCGAAAATTATCCCGACCTCAAGGCGAATACGAATTTCGTCGAACTCCAGCGCGAGCTCTCCGACACCGAAAACAAAATTCAGGCCGCGCGCCGTTTCTACAATGGCGTCGTGATGGAACTCAACACGAAGCTCGCATCGTTCCCGAGCAACCTTATCGGCGGCATGTTCGGATTCAAGGAAAGTGAGTTCTTCCAACTCGGCGAGAGTGACCAAGCGGCGCGAGACGCCGTCAAGGTCACGTTCTAGTTGTTCAAGACGTTGTACATGTTCTAATGTGAGGACATGACTGATAGATTTGTTCAGTATCGGTTTGAGGAGCTCGATGTCTGGAGGGTTGGCATTAGGATTGTGAACGAGGTCTATCGCATCACCCGTTCATTTCCAAAATCTGAGATGTTCGCGTTGACCGACCAACTTAAGCGTGCAGCAACATCAATCGTACTCAACGTAGCAGAGGGTTCGGGTCAACCGACGAAGAAAGCTTTTGTACTGTACATTCAGCGTTCAAAATCCTCGACGCTCGAATGTGTCGCTTGTGTCAAGATTGCCCTGCAACAGAAATTCATAAGTAGTGAAGATGTGTCCGAGCTTGAGAAGCTGCTAAAGGAGGAGTATTTTAAGTTGGTAGCGCTCGCAAAGTCGATGGGCGTGCCTGAGTCAAACACATAGAACATTTCGAACATATACAACATCTACAACTTTTATGGCTTCTCTCTACACACAGCAAAGTAGAAACGTGATGCGCACGTGGGTCCTGATGACCGTCTTTCTCGTTCTCATCATCGCAATCGGATTCATCTTTTCTCAATATTACGGCAACTCGGCGATTCTCTACGTGGCCGTCGCGTTTTCTTTTGCGATGAATATAGGTGCGTACTGGTTTTCCGACAAAGTGGCGATAGCGAGCGTGGGCGCACATCCCGCTGACGACGTTCAATACATAGAACTGCATCGCATCGTCGAGAATCTCGCCATCACCGCGGGACTGCCGAAACCGCGCGTCTATATAATAGAGGATTCGCAACCCAACGCATTTGCCACGGGGCGCGACAAGGAGCATGCGGTCATCGCCGTGACGACCGGACTACTCGCCGTGATGGAGAGGAGCGAGCTGGAAGGAGTCATTGCGCACGAGCTTGCGCACGTCGGCAACAGGGATATTCTGGTGATGACGGTCGTGGTGGTGCTGGTCGGCATTATCTCCGTGCTCGCCAACACCGCGATACACATGAGCCACTTCGGCGGGGGCGACCGCAACCGCAACAACAATCCGCTTATTCTAATTGCGTTTGTCGCTTCGATAATCTTGGCACCGCTCGCGGCGCAGCTCATCCAGCTCGCTGTTTCCCGCAAGCGCGAATTTCTCGCCGATGCTTCCGGCGCGCTTCTCACGAGGTATCCCGATGGTTTGGCTTCCGCTCTGCAGAAAATAAGTTCGTACCGCTCCCCGATGGCCCGTGCCTCCACCGCGACAGCACACCTCTTTATCTCAAATCCCTTCGGCGCACATCCCGCGGGGGCTTGGGTATCGAAACTGTTTTCCACACATCCGCCTGTCGAGGAACGCATTGCGGCACTCCGAGGAATGGATGTATAGTGAACGCAGGTTTGGAATGTTGACGTGGGAGGGTAGACATGGCCGACGACAGGAGTGTTTTGCTGTTTCCGGAAGCTAGAGAGACATCCGCAAGTGTGGTTCACGCCGAGGCGGCAGAGGTCGTGCGGTTGGAACTCTACCGAGTGACGCACGCGGTGCTTCCCGAGCCGAGAGGACAGAGCAATATGGCGGAACCGCCGCCAATCCCGCCGATTGAAACCGCGGCAACAATCGCGAAGGTGCCGATGCCCGATTTATTTGGCCCACGGTTCACGTTTGCGCCGGTGGCGGACGCGAAAGCTCCGTACAAAGTTGAAATCGGGTCAGGGCGTTCGCTTCCCCTTGTCGCGTCGTCGAGTGCAAAAGACAGGAAGGCCTTGAGGCATCTGCTCACGCAGTTTGATGCCGAAATGGAAGCAATCGACGATGCGCTGGTCGAGGTTCGCCGTAGGCTCAAGAATTGGCGGAAGAAACTCAAAGAAGATTTGGATGAATAGTTCTATCGGACACTGACAACATAGATTGCGGCCGCGAAAGCGGCCGCCACCTTTTAATAGTTTTGGCGGTAACGTATACTCTTCGCTTATAGAGGAGGGTTCGCATAGTGGTCTAGTGCGCACGCTTGGAAAGCGTGTGTGTCGCAAGGCACCGAGGGTTCGAATCCCTCACCCTCCGCCTGAAGTTTTTAGTATCGGAAATATGCGAGGGCATACGGGTTTGAAAAAATAATATTTCTTTAGCTGCCGCCAGTCCTGCGCCCGTGAAGAAGAACCAGGCCAGCTCTTCCACCGGAATGCCAAACACGAAACGGCCCGAAAGCTTAGAGAGCCACCACTCGTTCTCGATCCAGTGCGGGTTGATATGTATGCCAAACAGGTATCCCGGGACAGCGAGGACTACGAGAAACATTCCTACCAAGAAAACAGCCCAGAGTAACCGGGGCTGAGTAATTGCGATGAAGAGTATTGAGACGCAGAGGGACGCGATAGAACTCCAGAAAGACGAAATGCCGAATAGGTAAAACAAGCCGAATAGCAAGAAAAGCGCCGTTGCGACAAGAACCATTTTTAAGAATGCCGGGACTGCCTGCTGTCGAATGGGGACTTTCATACGCAAAACACCATATGCGGCTGCTGCCACTCCCGGCACTGACAGTCCGAAGAGTACGTCCTCGAGTTTAACCGGAGTGTCGAAGATAAAATTGGGGTGCCACCAGTCAATCAGATGCATCTGCTGCGCAAAAAGGCCGAGCACCATGCCGCAGAGTCCGAATATGAGCATTGCTCGGCGTTGTTCTTTGAAGATGAAGAAAAATAGCGTCCACCAGAAAACGAAATACAGCGCCGCGAGAAGATATAGATGTTGAGCAATAAATGCCACGTCCCAATTATAGCTCACCCCATCATTACGCCTGGTCGTTTAGCCGATCAGTGATTGCGAAAAATGGCCCTTGCTGTTGAGACCTCGGCGAGTCGCCTGAAAAGAAGCTAGAATACTCTTATGGTTACTAGAGGTAGGAATGCTAACTGCGTACGGCCCGCTCGATATTCCCTTGTTATACTGCAACAATGAAAGCGGCACTTCTTGTCATTGATTTGCAGAAAGATTTCTTCACTTCCGAGCGGCTGAAAGCAGCTGAGAAAAGGTTGATTGAAAACGTGAATTCTTTGACGGCTTTAGCTCGGGCACACGAAGTTCCCGTAATTTGGGTTCGGCAAGAAATGAAACCGGATGGAAGTGACGCTCCGCTCGGAGACAGAAAAGCCGGAAAGAAATTCGTCATCTCGGGTACTGATGGCAGCAAGCTTCTTGATGGACTGCGCGTTGAAGCCGACGACCGCGAGATAGTAAAGACTCGTTACAGTCCGTTTTTCAGGACGAATCTCGAGCAGCTTTTACATGACCTCGGAACAGATACGCTCGTAATTGCCGGAATAAATACTCATGCGTGTGTCCGGATGGCGGCTATCGATGCCTATGAGAGAGATTATGAACTCGTTCTTGCCACTGACTGTATTGATTCTTGGGACGAAGAACACCATGACGTGACGATGAAGTATCTATCGGGCAAGATTGCACGACCCATGACCAATGCTCAGGCCGACGCATTTTTAGGCTCCTGACCGAACCCCTCACCTCGCCACAGTTCCTAAATAACGGCTTGAGGATTATGTATTTTGCCGGTGTGAACTTATCCACTTGACGTAAGTGTCTGAGACCTTCGCTGCTCTGAATCAGGCATATACTTGGAGTCCAAGGGGCGTCAACCTTTTTATTATCACACTAAGCATTATCTCATGATGTATTCATTGCGCGTTTCGGGTCTTGCGTTCGCCGGCATTCTTCTCGCGGCGTTTGCAGTTTCAATGGCGTTCATGCCGCGCTCGGCTTCTGCTGCGGCCGTCGCACTGACAAACGCGACCACTACATCTAGCAATGCCTCGACGACTTTGATAAAGACGGGTCAGACGCTTTCCTTTCAACTCAATTTGGACGGAGCGCCGGCGGCCACGAGCAGTCCGCAGATTAATATATTTGGTATGGGCTCCACGACGATGACCGGCACGGCAGGCGTCAGTACGTCATGGGTATATTCAACGACATCTGCGAGTTCATGGACAGAAGGCAATGTCACGTTCTATATGGCGTGGGGCGGCACACTCGGTGAGGCGACCTCGACATTCTCTTCGATAGCGAGCACAACGCTTTCCAATGTGCGGTACGACAAGACGGTACCCACGCTCTCCGCGGTGACAGTCGTATCCAACAACGCCTCAACGACGCTCGCGAAGGTCGGCGATGTTATCACGCTGACGGCTACCTCGAGCGAGGGCGTGAGCGTAGTCACCATCACGCTCGGCGGCAATGCGGCCACGTTTACAAACGTTACCGCGAGTACGACATGGCAAGGTGCGTACACCGTGCAAAGCGGCGACACCAATGGTGCGCAAGCAATCAGTGTCGCGTTCACCGATTATGCGGGCAACGACGGAGTGACGGTCACGACCCCGTCGTCCGGCTCCGTCGTCGACACAGACACAGTGGGACCGGTCATCACGGTAACAGGTACCAACCCGCTTTCTGTCTACGCTTCCAATTCCACCACCTATAGCGATGCAGGGGCGACTGCGACTGATGTGCAGGATGTCACCGCGTCGGTTTCCTCATCGGGCTCCGTCAATCTTCTTATAGCGACCTCGTATACCATTTCGTACAGTTCGACCGACACGGCGGGGAATAGTTCCTCGGCCTCGCGCGTCGTCACGGTACTCATACCGGGAAGCGGCGGTGCAGCAGCACCTTCGAGTGGCGGTGGCGGTGGTTCATACACCCCGATTAGCGCGCCGACCATCACTCCGCCTGCTTCCCAGCAGAACAACAGTAGTTTGATTGCATCGCTTCAAGCGCAACTTCGCGCGCTACTCGCGCAGATTGCGGCACTCTCGGGCGGCTCCGCCGGCTTCTCGCGCGACATGCAGGTCGGCTCAACGGGCGATGACGTGAGACTACTTCAGGTGTATCTCAACACGCACGGTTACACTGTTGCAGCGAGCGGGACGGCCGGTTCTTCCGGAAATGAGACGACCAAGTTCGGAGCGGCGACAAGAGCGGCGCTCATCAAGCTACAGAAGGCGGCGGGCATCACGCCGACGGCCGGATACTTCGGACCGAAAACGCGAGCATACATTGCCGCAAATCCGTAATTGCATTATTGCGGCTAGCGAGGATTCGAAATGCGAGTTTGTTCGCATTTCGTCCGAGCGAAGACGCAAAAAAGGTCTAGTAGAACCTTTATCCCCACGCGGCGCGCGCGTACGAGCGACGCATGCCATACTGAAGGGGAGTTACTAGCGAACGTACATACCTATGTCGCTCGGCAGTCACTAAGGAACGTCCCCTCGCAAGAGGGGATTTCCGCTGTAAGATGGGCGCATGACGGAGGGCGCGCCGCATGAATACAAAGAAAAGCCGGGTGCATGCATGCACTGCGGCAACAGTCCGGTGAGTCACTTAGGACAATATCTTTCTCAGTCGTTCGGAGTCTGGTCGTCGGGGACGGCGGGCTCGGAGGAAGGATTGCGCCGCAAGCTTACCGAGTGGATGGACGCGTTCTTTTTCCGCATCGAGCCGGTGTTATACGCGTGCGCCGCGGCACTGCCCATGACGCGCTTTGCGCATGACCCGGACGGTGCCAACACCTATCGCTCGCAGGTCGTGTGGGAAGAAGCGCAACGCCGCGGTATTGCGATGGAGCAGGTGACTGTCTTCGGCAAAGGGACCGAAATATATCGCGCACGCAAGACAGGCGACTGGTTTTATTTCCAAAGTCTGCCGGTGTCATCTTCGCTCTCGCGCGAGAGTTGTGATTGGATGGACGATAAGCATCTTCTCAAGCGCGCGCTGGCGAAAGCCGGAATTCCTTCGCCGCGCGCGGTCTCCGTCACGACAGAGCGTGACGCACTGAAGGAGTTTGATAATTTTGGCACACCGGTCGCCGTGAAGCCGCGTCTAGGTAGCCGCGGCAGGCATGTCACTGTCAATGTCCGCACCCGCGAAGACCTTGCCGTCGCGTTCAGAGTCGCCCAAAAGCTCTGTCGGTACGTCGTCGTTGAAGAGTATCTGGAAGGCAGTGTGTGCCGCGGCACAGTCGTGGGGGGCAAACTGGAGGGTTTCTTTCAGGCGTATCCGCCACGTGTGACGGGGGACGGCCATTCCACCATTGCCATGCTTGTCGCAGGGGAAAACGCGCGGAAGCCGGAGCGCGTACAGAGTATTGTCCTTACCGGTGAGCATCGCGCATTTCTCGCACGAAGCGGTTACACACCCGACACAATTTTGACCAGAGGACTGACGATACCGCTGACGCACCGGACGGGAAGATTGTTCGGCGGGCACACGCGCGAACTCCTTGGACACGAACATCCGCGTCTGCGCGCGCATCTCGAACGCGCCGCCGCACTGCTCAAAGCACCAATCGTCGGTTTCGATCTCATCATCGACGATCCGGAATCCGATCCCGATACTCAGCGGTGGGGAATTATCGAAGCGAACAGTGTTCCGTACATCGATTTGCATTATCTTCCGCTCACCGGCACGCCGTCGCGGGTTGCCGTCAGTGTATGGGATTACGTTGAGAAAAATTTGCGGAACTTCTGACGACAGACTGTGCACACGCGGTTGTGGACGCGAATCGGGCGAGCGCTATCATGTGCGCATGAGCACCACATTTTTGCCGGTCCTCGCGGCGGGAGTCGCGAACATTATTCTAGGGTTCATTTGGTACCATCCCAATGTCTTCGGCGGAACATGGATGCGTCTTCTCAATTTTACTCCGGAGCAAACAGAGCGCGGGAAGAAACATATGCTCGCGCGCGTCTTGCTCGCTTTTCTCGCAAGCGTAGTCACCGCTTCGGTGATGCAGGTCATTGGTAATGTGTTTGGCGTGTACGGTTGGACGAACGCAATAATCCTCGGCGCGATGTGCTGGCTCGGATTCACTGCTCCCACTATGCTCGGTATGGTGCTCTGGGAGCTAAAACCGGTTCGCTACTACATCATCGTTGCCGGCTATTGGCTCGTCGCGTTCGTCGTGACGGCGCTCATACTCGTCTACTAATACGCACGTATGAGAAAAGGATTGATATATATGCTGGCAGGAGCTCTGTGCCTCGTGCTTGTAGCGTTTTTTTACATGCAGAACTCCGCGCAAACGCCGCTTCCGGTCGCGGCGACTCAAAACCCAGCCTCTTCGACCGTCCGGATTGGAGGTGAGACACTCCGCGTTACGGTTGCGGCAACGGAAGCGGCGCGCGAACGGGGACTTAGTGGTCGCACGGGGCTTCTCGGTGATGAAGGAATGCTGTTTGTATTCCCGCGCGATGGGACATATGCGTTTTGGATGAAAGACATGCTCTTCTCCATCGACATCATCTGGATTTCACCGGGTGGACGCATCGTGCACGTTGCCCCGAACGTCTCGCCCGCGACCTATCCGGAGGACTTTGTGTCTCCGGCCTCCGCGCGATACGTTTTGGAGGTGCCGGCGGGCTTCGTTGACGCTCATGGAGTCAAAGTAGGCGACATTGTGGGGCTCTAGCCCGAGGTGTCTCAACGGGCATCTTCGGCGGTCGAGTTATCCACCGTTTTTTCGGATTTTTCGTGTGCCGGCGGGCGTACAATGAACCTCCCAATTATAAATTAGAGTTATGCGCATGGCTCACACATCATCAGCTCGCAAGGCGGCCACCACCTCGGCCCGAGTCACCTCGGAGACCGCAGCCAATCGTGTTTACAAGAAATATTTACCGCAAATCCAGAAGCGCGACGGCCGCATCGTGCCGTTCGACTTCGACAAAATCGTCAGCGCGATAGAAAAAGCGATGAAAGCGAGCAACGAGGGCTCTCCGGACGAGGCCGTCGTGGTAGGGCACAAGGTGGCGGGCGAGATGATGCGCATCGGCAAGACTTACAAGAACTTTTTGCCGACCGTCGAGGGTTGTCAGGACGAAGTCGAGCGTCAGCTGATGCTCTCGGACTACATCGGGACCTCAAAGTCGTACATCCTCTACCGCGCGGAACGTTCCAAGATACGCAAAGAGCAGGGAGAAGTGCCGGAGCACTTCAAAGAGCTCGCGGAAGAGTCAAAAAAATATTTCAAAAACAATCCGCTCGGTGAATTCGTCTACTTGCGCACGTATGCGCGTTGGGTGGAGAGCGAACAGCGCCGCGAGACGTGGGTGGAGACGGTGGACCGCTATGTCGGATTCATGCGCGAGAATCTCGGAGAGAAACTTAACCAACGTGAGTACAGGGAAATTCGCGAAGCCATTCTCAAGCAAGAAGTGATGCCGAGCATGCGCGCGATGCAATTCGCGGGCGCGCCGGCAAAAAAGTGCAACACCTGTTTTTATAATTGCTCGTTCACTGCGCCGGTGAAGCTAGAAGACTTCTCCGAAATCATGTACCTCTCGATGCAGGGATGCGGCGTGGGCTATGCGGTGGAAAGTTACAATATTCAGCAGTTGCCGCAGATAGAAAAGCAGACGGGAGAAAAATTGCCGACGCACGTCGTCGCCGACACCAAAGAAGGCTGGTGCGACTCGCTCACGCTCGGACTCAAGACGTGGTACGCGGGCAAAGACGTAGAATTTGATTTCTCGATGATTCGGCCGGCGGGTGCGCGGCTCAAGACGATGGGCGGCAAAGCATCCGGTCCGGAGCCGCTACGTTCGCTTCTCATGTTTGCACGCGAACGCATTCTCCGCCGCCAAGGTCGCCGACTCCATAATATAGATGCGCACGACATCATCTGCAAAATAGGCGAGTGTGTCGTCGCGGGCGGCGTGCGCCGCACAGCGATGATTTCTCTCTCGGACCTCGACGATGTCGAAATCCGCGATGCCAAGAAAGGGCAATTTTTCCTTACCGACCCGTATCGCTCCGTCGCCAACAACTCCGCCGTCTATGAGCAGAAGCCGACCAATGCGGAATTGATGGACGAATGGGTGGCACTCATGAAGAGCGGGACGGGTGAGCGCGGTATTTTCAACCGCGGTAGCCTCGAAAAGACCATGCCGGAGCGCCGTATCAAGCTTCTGCAGAAGAAATACGGCAAAAAAGGCAACTTCATCGGTCAGGTGGGCACAAATCCCTGCGGCGAAATAATCCTGCAGTCCAAACAGTTCTGCAATCTCTCCGAGGTCATCGCCCGCGCCGACGACACGCCGAAATCACTCATGCGCAAAGCGAAACTCGCGACGCTTCTCGGCACGTATCAGTCCACGCTCGTGAATTTCAACTACATCTCGAAGGAGTGGGAAGAGAATTGCAAAGCCGAGCGCCTGCTCGGCGTGAGCATCACCGGCCAGTGGGACTGCCCGGCGGTGCGCGACGCCAAGATGATGAAAAAGATGCGCGAGGTCACCAAGAAAACCAACGCAGTCTACGCCAAGCGCTTCGGCATCAATCCGTCCAGCTCGATTACGTGCGTGAAGCCTTCGGGCACCGTCTCGCAGGCGTTCGACTGCTCCTCCGGCATTCACCCGCGCCACTCGCAGTACTACATCCGCCGCGTCCGCATCAGCGCGACCGATTCGCTCTTCAAGATGGTTCGCGACCAGGGTATTCCGCACTCTCCCGAAGTGGGACAGACCGCTGGCGAAGCCAACACCTACGTCTTGGAATTTCCGGTGAAGTCTCCGAACGGCTCCGTCTACAAGAACGACCTCTCCGCACTGGAGCAGCTTGAGTACTGGAAAATGGTGAAACTCAATTTCACCGAACACAACCCTTCCGCCACTATTTCCGTCGGCGAAGAAGAATGGGTCGCGGTCGTCTCGTGGCTCTACGAAAATTGGGATATCGTCGGCGGCCTTTCATTCCTACCGCGCGAGAATCACGTCTATCGATTGGCTCCGTACGAAACGATAGACAAAAAGCGCTACGAAGAGCTCGCCAAGAAATTCCCGAACATCGACTACTCGAAGCTTGTCATCTACGAGCGCACCGACGAGACCGAGCAGAAGAAGGAGCTGGCCTGTGCCGGAGGCACGTGTGAGATTATTTAAAGGTGGCGCTCGACGACTGCGTTTTGCCGTCGCTATCTGACGCTGCTGCGTCAGCGCTCGGTCTCGCGCCCGTCGGCGCTGCGAAGCCGGCAAAACACAGTCGTACTCGCTAAACTGAGTCAGCATTCGGCCGTATTTTCTGGCTTTTAAGTTCGTGCAACTACTGCGGAGCCGGCGACGAATCCGGTGGTCCAGCAGAGCTGGAGGCTGTAGCCGCCCGACGGGCGGTCGATGTCGAGCAGGTCGCCGACAATGTGGAGATTCGGATATTTGAGTGACCGCATCGACTTCCAGTCGATTTCTTCGAGGGCAACACCACCGGAGGTGATAATCGCCTTATCGAGGCCCAGAAGGCCTCTGACCGTGACCCGCAGGTGTTTGAGCAGGTGTGCGAGCGCGAGGCGCTGTGGGCGCGTCACACTGTGGCAGGGAGTATCGCCCTTGATGTCGGCGAGTTCGAGCAGTATGGAGACGAGTGCTGTGGGCACGACGGAGTTGAGTACATTCTTTATTTTCTTGTTGATGTCTGCTTTCAATATTTCCTGCAGTTTCGAATTCACCTTCTCCGGCCCCATATCAGGCAAAAGGTCGAGTTCGAGCACTACTTCGCCGTATTGCAAAAGCTCGCCGATGTCGCGGCTCATGTTGAGGATTGCAGGACCACTTAGCCCTACGTGTGTGAAAAGAATTTTGCCCGCGCGGGATTCCTGCTTTTTATCATTTTGGTAGATAGTAATTTTCACGTTCGGAAAAATGACGCTCGCGGCACGCTTCACCCAGCTTTCTTTGAGTGCGACAGGGACGAGCGCGGCATTGGTGTCGCTCACTTTGTGCCCGAGTGTTTTGAGTATTGAAAATCCATCGCCGGTCGAACCTGTCTCGGGGCGGGAGAGTCCCCCCGTTGCAAGAATAAATTTCTTTGCGATTACTTCGCGGCCGTTCTTGAGAATAGCTTTTGTTATCCGCCCGCCGTCTTTCTCAAGTCGCGCGACGGGTGAGTTGGACAATACAGTGACTCCGCTGTCTTTCAAATATTTCACGAGCACGTCCCACACCGAGCGCGCGGAATCGGAAACGGGAAATACTCTCTGCTCGGCCTCGATTTTCGTCGGCATTCCACGTGTATTGAAAAAATGCACTGAGTTTTCGTTGTTCCACTGTGAAAAAGGTGAGGGGAGGAATTTGCCGCCGCGCTTGAATTTGGCGAGCAGTTTGCGTGTGTCCGGCTCGGCATTCGTGACATTGCACCGTCCGCCGCCGGTGATGAGGAGCTTCCTGCCGAGCGATGCGTTCTTCTCGATGAGCGCGACTTTTGCACCAAGCTCCGCCGCGCGCCCCGCAGCCATCATGCCCGCCGGCCCGCCGCCGATTACTGCCACGTCCCAGATTGTTTGCGAGTCTTTCATTGTCGGCATCCTAACACTGATAAAAAGAAAGCGCCCGACGTTTCCATCGGGCCTTCAAGTGGTCAACAAAATCAATCAACATGCCAAAGGTCAATCCCGTAATCGGGAGGGATATAGATTTTGATTTTATCTCCCTGGGTGAGCCTTGTTTCGATGTCCGTCTTCGGGTCGTTGAGTGGCTTGCCGTTCACCCAGACCTTGAGCAACTTCTTGCCATCCCAGTACTTCATCTCATCTCGCAGCGCCTTTAAGGCATAGCGGAGGATGTTATTGCATTCGTCCAACTCGACGGAACAATAGATGGTCGGCCTGTCGTATTCTCGAACTTCTAGTGCGACACGCATTATTTTCCCTCCGTGCTGAAACTACTTATACCACTCTTGATATGCTTGTCAAACAGTATATAATGGCGGTCTGCGTTAGGCAGTCGCGGTTGGTCGCAAGGCCGACTGAGGAAAGTCCGGACACGCGCCAATTTTGTCTGCCGCAGGCAGCTACAAAATTGAGCGCCCTGCGAAGCTTTATGCGAAGCAGGGCATTTGTCCTCCTACGCCCCCTCCGTCGCCAAAGGCTATGGAGGGCGAAGAAGGCTTCGGAGGATGCTCGATTTTGTAACCACCTTCGGTGGACAAAATCGGCAGAACGGTAGCGGGTAACGCCCGCCGGGGTAATCCCAGGGATGCGAACAGAGACGGTTTTTCGCGAGAGCGAAAAACCGCCCTGCGAAGCCCAGAACTTTTTGGGCGGAGCAGGGCGAGCTTGGGCAATAAGGTTTGAGGTCCTTCTACGCGTAAAGCTACGAAGGACACCTCTCGCCGAAGGCTCGAGGTGCAACGGCAAAAATCCTACCTGCGTGCAAGACCGTGTTCATGGGGAACCAATTGGACCTCATGAAAGAGTCGCTCGAGGTGAATGGCAACATTCATCCCAGATGCATGACTGTCCCTGACAGAATCCGGCTTATCGACGCAGCGAACCGAGTGAAGTGGGAGAGCTTGCTCTCCCACTTCCGAGGTGAGCAAGTCGCCTTCCGCGAAGCGGAAGCCTAGACGCAGCGATTTAAATAGTACGAGCGAAGCGAGTATCGAAGCACGAAAAAAGACCCTTCGGGGTCTTTTTTCGTGCTTCTATTCCACGGCGGGCAAAAGTCTCCTCATGCTACGATAGGCGTACAGTCAACTATGAGGAGAGATTCAATCGCTGATGCTATTTTCCGTTTCTGTGCGGTCATTCTGCCCGGCCTGTCGGTTGTCTTTTTTATTCCTGCCGCGTCGGTAACGGTTACACAGGCGAAGACGCTACTGCTCGCGGCCGTTGTTCTCGTCGCTGGTATTGCGTGGGGAATAGCGCGTTATCGCGACAGAGAAGTACGTCTCCCGTCGGGTTTTATTTCTCTTGCCGCGCTTTTGCTACCCGTCACTTATGCGCTCTCCGCTCTCGTTCACGGAGTCTCTCCGACGTCGCTCGCCGGAGGCATGGGCGAGCAGGATACCGTCGCGACTATGGCGCTACTGTTCGGATGCTTGCTCTTGTGCGCACTTGCGTTTGAAGACCGCGCACTTGCCGCGATTGCATATACACGCTCGCTGGTCGTCGGCGGCCTTGTGCTCATGGCGGTGCAGATATTTCATCTGATATTACCGGAGATTTCGCTCGGAGTGCTCACGAGTTCCGCGACGAGCATCTTCGGTTCGTGGCACGAGCTTGGCATTATGTCCGGTCTGCTGTTCTTTATCGTGTGTGCGCTTTTTGGTTCGTCCGTCGCGGAAGGCAGGTGGAAGTGGGCGTTTCTAGCGCTCGGCATTTCTTCGGCCCTGATGCTCTTTGTCGTCAACATGAGCGATGTTTGGTACGCACTCGGTGCATTCGTCATTTTGTTCGGACTGTACCAATGGGGTACGTCCGAGCCTGTATTTGTTTCGCGAAGGGTAGGTAATGCCTCAACCGTGCGAATGATAGCCATGCTCGCAGTCGGTATCGTGGCGCTCGTTTCCGGTTACGGCGGGTCCCTTGTATACACTCACCTGCCGGCCCCACTGCAGATTCTGAATACCGAAGTTCGTCCGTCGTTGCAGGCCACGTTTGCCGTCGGCAAAGGCGTATTTACGGGAGTCGTGCCGGTCGTCTTTGGCTCCGGACCGAACACATTTACCCGCGAGTGGAGTCTATATAAGCCCACCGGTGTCAATGACTCCGATTTTTGGAATGTTGACTTCAATGCCGGCGTCGGCTTTATCCCGTCCGCGTTTGTGACGGTCGGCCTTCTCGGGGTCTTATCGTGGCTCTTGCTGTGTATTGCACTTATTGTGGCATGCGTCGGATTCGTGCGGCAACATGTGCGTGCACTCGAGCGTATGGCCATTGCCACGATGTTCGCGTCGGCGTTTTATTTGGTTCTTTTCCATGTGCAGTATGTTCCGAGTGCGGGTCTCTCCATACTCGCGTTTGTCCTCTTGGGAGCGCTTGCGGTCGGCGATACGCGGGGTCGGCGGCAAATCGTCTCGTTGCGCCCGTACGACAAGACGGGGTATGTGCGGGCCGTCGCCGTCATGATTATTCCCGCGGCACTTATATTCTCGTCGGTGCTCACGGTGCGCGCAATCATATCCGACGTGCTGGTGAACGCGAGCGCGGTTTCGTATAGCAAAACAAACGGCACCTCCCGCCCGCTCTCGCTCATCGGCAGTGCGCTCGCCGTGAATCCACACAACGCTCGCGCCGAGCGCGCGGCTGTCGAGCTTGGACTTCTGGAGCTTTTACAATTATCGGCTCAAGGTCCTACCCCGACGACCGAACAGTTACAACAGTCGCTCAAGGCAACCATCGAACACGGTCTCGCCGCCGTGTCGATAGATAGCGGTGACTATCGCAACTGGCTCGCTATAGCAAATCTCTACCAAAACCTTGCCGGTGCGGGTGTGCAGGGTGCGTATGAAAACGCGAAAACCGCTTACGAGCGGGCGCGCACTAATAACCCGAAGAGTCCGCTCCCGCTCATCTTGCTCGCGCAACTCCATATCGCGCAGAAAAATTATTCCGATGCGCTTGAACTTCTCAATCAGGCAATCGCGCTCAAAGGCAATCTTCCGGCGGCGTACACGTTGCGGTCGCAGGTAGAGGCGGCTCTCAACAATATTCCGGCGGCTATCGCGGACGCCGCTATCGCCGCGCAGGCTGCGCCGGATGATCCGCAAGGTTGGTACAACCTCGGTATCATCCTCTACAGTGCTGGACGGTATCAGGAGGCGGTGGACGCTCTCGAAAAAGCAGTGGCGCTGCAGCAGGATTATGCCAATGCACTCTTCGCGCTGGGACTCTCGTACGACCGCCTCGGCCGCACCGACGACGCGCTCCGCGTGCTCTTGTACGTGCAGAAGTTGAATCCCGCGGACACGACCTTGCCGGGTATGATAAAAAACCTTCAAATGGGCAAGCCCGCCCTTTCACCGGAGACCGCTACACAAACGTCCGCAAAAAAAGAATAGCCTATGATAAAAAACGGCATAGATTTCACGGGACGCGCCTTGCGGTTCCTCTCATCCGAAGTGCGCGGACTGCATGCGGCCGCGTACGTGCTTGCGGCATGCGCACTTCTCTCGTCACTCTTGGCGCTCGTGCGGGATAGACTCCTCGCGCACTCCTTCGGTGCCTCGGCGACGCTCGATTTGTACTACGCGGGGTTCCGCATTCCCGACCTCATTTTCGTCGCCACCGCCGCACTCGTCTCGGTGTACATGCTTATTCCGGAGTTGGCGCGGCGCGGCGAGAGCGGACAGCGCGATTATATCGACACGATAGTCGCCGGATTTTCACTGTTTGCGGTTCTTGTCGCAGGCGTTGCCGCGCTCCTCGCTCCGCTAATATTGGGCTACCTGTTTCCTGCATTCACCGGTGAGCAGGCATCGCAGCTCGTCATGATTACGCGCATCATGTTATTACAACCGATTCTCCTCGGGCTATCCAATATTCTCGCGGCCGTAACCCAAAGCCGGCATCGCTATGCGCTTTATGCGCTCTCTCCGCTTCTCTACAACATAGGCATAATCGCCGGCGTCGCGTTTCTCTATCCGGTGTGGGGCGTCGCGGGATTGGCGTGGGGAGTCGTCATCGGTGCACTCCTCCACGCCGGAATCCAGATTCCCGCTGTTATTTCCGACGGATTTTTGCGGCGTCTCCCGCGGTTTCGCGAGCCACGCGCGCTTGTACACACGGCACTTGTGTCGGTCCCGCGGGCGCTCGCGCTCTCCATGAGTCAGCTCGCGTTCCTCGGACTCACCGCGCTCGCCGGCACACTCGCCGCCGGCTCCATTGCGGTGTTTATGTTTGCGTACAACCTTGCGAGCGTACCGCTCGCCATCATCGGCGCGTCGTACTCCGTCGCGGCGTTTCCGACTCTGGCGACGGCGCTTTCGCGGGGCGAGCGTGCGCAATTTATCGAGCACGTGGCGACGGCCGCGCGCTACGTTTTTTTCTGGTCCATACCGGTGAGCGCATTCATTCTCGTACTGCGCGCGTACGTGGTGCGCGTCATTTTGGGTAGCGGCGCCTTTGACTGGACCGATACGCGGCTCACCGCAGCCTGCTTCGCGCTTTTCTCACTCGCGCTTGCCGCACAGGGACTGCAACTGCTTCTTGTGCGCGCCTACTATGCCGCGGGGCAGACCGTTGTGCCGCTGGTCATTTCTTTCGGCACCATGGCGGCGACCCTCGCATTTGCCATCGGCACGCTCGGCATTCTTGATAATGCGGGGATACTGCATACCGTCAGCGCGCTGTTGCGCATCGAGGATTTGCCGGGGGCACGAGTGGTTGCGCTAGGGTTCTCGTACGCACTCGCGTCTATCGCCGGCGCTGTCGTGCTCGCTCTCCACTTCGAGTATCGTTTCGGCGGATTTTTTGCGCAGGTGCGCCGCGCGTTTGCCGAGAGCTGTGTCGCGGCACTTCTCGGCGGCGCCGGAGCCTATGTCACACTCTCACTTTTCAGTCCGCTCTTCCCGTCGACCGAGACACTGCCCGTGTTTCTGCTGGGCTTCATCGGTGGCATCAGCGGTATCGTCGTAGCGGCGCTCACGTATCATTTGCTCGGCAGTCGTGAATACAAGGAGACATTCGCATCGGTGCGCGCGAGACTGTGGCGCCGCGCCGAAGAGGAGGGTGTCACAATCGTCACGTCCGCCGAGACATAGAGCGGGATTTTGGCTATACTCGCTACACTATGGCCACGAACATCAGGAACTTTTCAATCATTGCCCACATTGATCATGGCAAAAGCACTCTTGCCGACCGCATGCTGGAGCTCACGGGCACGATAGAGCCGCGACGAATGCAGGAGCAGGTATTGGACCGCATGGACCTCGAACGTGAGCGCGGCATCACTATCAAAATGCAACCCGTCCGGATGATTTGGGAATATCATCCGGAAGTGTCGAGTATCAAGTATCAAGTATCAAAGAGTCCAACCTTGATACCTGATACTTCGGATTTGATACCTTCAGATTCAGAATATATTCTGAATCTGATAGATACGCCGGGACACGTGGATTTTTCATACGAAGTTTCTCGGGCGCTCACGGCCGTCGAAGGGGTGGTCCTTCTCGTTGATTCGACGCAGGGTGTGGAAGCACAAACACTCTCGGTGCTCTCCGTCGCGCGCGAGCTGGGGCGCGTCGTCGTGCCGGTAGTTTCGAAAATCGACGCGCCGAATGCCCGTGTCCAAGAAATTACGACCGAGCTCGCGCGCCTTCTCGGGTGTGCCGAAAGCGATGTCCTGCCGGCTTCCGGTAAAACGGGGGAGGGTGTGCCGGAGATTCTCGACGCAATCGTGAAGCGCGTCCCTCCTCCGCGCTCGAGCGGAGTCTCCCCGCAGGCGCTCGTCTTCGATTTCGGATACTCCGACCATCGTGGCGTTCTCGTCTATGCGCGCGTGTTCGGCGGCTCGATAAAGAAAGGCGACACGTTGAAACTCGTCGAAGCGAAAGCGGAATTTACCGCACTCGAAGTGGGCATTCTTTCACCCGAGGAAAAGACCCGCGAGCATCTCTCCGAAGGAGAAATCGGCTACATTGTGACAGGAATCAAAAAACCGGGAGTCGCCAGTGTGGGTGACACGGTGACATCGGTGCGCAATCCGGCCCCCGCCCTTTCGGGGTATTCCATACCGACACCCGTCATCTGGGCGAGCGTATATCCGGAGAGTCAGGACGACCTCGTGATATTGCGTCAGTCGCTTGAGCGGCTGCGCCTTTCCGATTCGTCACTCTCGTACGAAGAAGAATCCTCCGGCATTATGGGCAGGGGATTCCGCTGTGGTTTCTTGGGCATGCTCCATCTCGAAATAATCGTCGAGCGTCTGCGCCGCGAATTCAATCTCAATCTCGTAGTCACCATGCCGACGACCGCGTACGAAGTCACGCACCTGAACGGCGAGGTGGAAGATATCTATGCTCCCGCGAAATTTCCCGAGGAGGGCGAAGCAAAGAAAATCCGTGAACTATGGTCGAATGTCTTGGTGATAACGCCTCCCGAATACCTCGGCGGTATCGCACAGCTCATGTACGACCACGAGGGCGTGGTCGGAGAGAGCGAAACGCTACCGGACGGGAAAACAGGTGTCCACGCGCAAATGCCGCTACGCGAGCTGATGCGGGGATTTTTTGACCGGCTCAAGAGTGTTTCGAGCGGATTCGCGTCGCTCTCGTACGAAATTATCGGCATGCGTGATGCCGATGTGGTGCGGCTCGACGTGCTGGTCGCCGAGGAGCCGGTGCCCGCTTTTGCCCGTATCGTCTCGCGTCGGCGCCTCCAGCAGGAGGCGGAGGCGATGGTGGAGAAACTCGAGAAGCTGTTGCCGCGGCAAATGTTCGAACTCAAGATTCAGGCGAAGGCGGCGGGACGCATTCTTGCCTCACGCCGCAAATCCGCGATGAAGAAAGACGTCACTCAGCATATGTACGGTGGCGACATCACCCGCAAAATGAAGCTTCGCGAAAAGCAAAAGAAGGGCAAGAAAAAGATGCTCGCGCGCGGCAGAGTCGATATACCACATGACGTCTTCTTGAAAGTCGTCCGGGATACAAATGCATAGCCTGCACGACGCCTGCCCTGTAGCCAGCGCGAAGCGCTGTGGTACCGGGGTCTTTTTGAAAGTGGTTCGTGACACGAACGCCTGACAGCCGCGTCGGCTAGGCCAGGAACATATTCACGAGACCGGGCGCGAAGAAAACCACCATACTCAACGATACGAGGACGGCGACGACACCCCACACGACGTGGATGACCTTTTTTGTTTTTTTGTCGAAAAGAAAGCTCATAGGCTACGCTCGGTACATATTTTTCAGGGTCGCTGTCTGCGCCTGCTGGCGCAGCGCTGACTCTCGGCCCGTCGGCCTGCGAGACACCCTGAAAAACATATACACTCGCTCCGTTATTGTAATGGTACGATTGAAGAATGGCAATATCCGACCGGCGGAGGCATATTGTGCGGCTTCTCTGGCGACGTCTCGGTACCACGGCGCTTTTTGTTCTTGTAGTGGTCGCGATATCCGGTGTATGGAGCGTGTATCAAAAAGAGCGGGAATCTCTCCAGCTTCGCAGTGAGGCGGAGAGTCAGTACAACATGCTGTCGCAACAGCAGGCTCAATTGCAAAGCGATATTGCAAATCTGGAGACCGACCGTGGCAAGGAGGCCGCTTTGCGTCAGCAGTATGCGGTCGGCAAGAAAGGGGAGGGACTTATCGTCATAGTCGACCCGCGGCCGGATGCTCCCCAGCAGGCATCGTCCACCATCATGCAGTGGGTGCGTAAATTCCTGCCGTTTTGGTAGGACGCTCGGCGGCATTGCCTTTTTGCCGTCGCTGTCTGGCGCTGCTGCGCCAGCGCTCAATCTCGTCCCCGTCGGGCCTGCGAAGACGGCAACAAGGCAATGCCGCGCTCGCTTGCGGCTGGTAAATGCGTTACATTTATCCGCATCGCGGGATTAGTTTAGTGAAGTATTATGGAATCCGTTTTGCGGGCGTAGTTCAGTGGCAGAATGAATGCTTCCCAAGCATTAGATGCGGGTTCGATTCCCGCCGCCCGCACAGAGTAGCCGCAAAACGATGAAAGGCTCCTTAATCCGCCTTTCATTCCTCTCGCAATAAATACGGGTTCGATTCCCGTATCCCGCACCAGAAAGGTTCTAACGCTCCAAATATGCGATCTCACCTGGCTGTATACTATAGAGGCTATGGCAATAGAAACACCTAAAGGATCTAGAGCGCTACCAACGGGTGAGTTGTCTAGAAACTGGGAAGATATAAAGCTGGCAAATGGCAAAGTAGCACGCATCATCTTTTCGTATCGCCTTAGAGAAAATCCACGGTTACCTCAAGAACTTAAAGTCACAGATCCTGACGGCCCTATTTTCCCCCGTAGAGTCCTCGGGGATGCAACTAATATCGGCCTCGAACGTTTTGCGACAGATGAGCAAAACAATCCCGTTTTTGATAAAGAATCGATTGAAAAATATGTAAATGCGAAGTGGAACGGTGTTCCTGCCCCCGATGATGAAAATTGGCAAATATTACAAGCCGCACAGCAAGAAGGCGCAGACAAAAGATTTTTCCTCATTGATACCTATCTTCCTCCCACCTTGCTTGCCGAAGAGAAGAAACAAGAAGGAACAATAACTGAAATGGCAAAATGGAGCGGTCTATCTCTTGGCGCCGTTGCAGTTCTCTTACTTGCCGCCGGTGTGTTCAGGGATTTTGTTATACCGAACAGCGAAATTAGTCGTAGGGGTTTTTTAAAGGGTGCAGGTGGTTTGGGTTTATTGGCAGCGGCTGCGGCGACACCTTTTGCAAAAAAAGTGCTGCAAGATCAGCAGGGAGGCAAAATTGCCGCGGGGCCCGAGTGGCGCGCCGTAGATCAAGAGTCGTTTATGAGATGGCTTGAGCGTGGGAACGAATTCACATTCAGTCGGGCCGGACGACTTTTCGACAAACTGTATCGTACAAAGGATTTGGAGGAGGGATTGAAGAATGTGATTCTCGCCGAACGCATAAATCGCATCGGAGATATTGCAGTCGAAACGGGAGGTCATGTTGCGGCTATCGTCGATCGAAATAGAATCAATTTAGCCTCCAGCCTAACAGTCTCCCAGACCCCTGCTTCGCGCCGCTATATGCTCCAAAATATCGCTCGAGCAGTTGAAGAATTGCAGGATGGCGGGGTAGACATTACACTAATAAAAAAATCCATCGAAACTCTCCCAGAAGTTACTTGGAACGCACAACAGAAGAAATGGGATGTGACTGTACATCAATCTTCTCTCCCGGCAGTACCAAAGGAGGATATAGGAATCCTCCGACACTCCAACTGATATCAGAGATACTTCTTGCCGTAGGCGCGCATGGCGGCGGCGACCCGCTTGAACGCGGCGCCTTTTTTGGTGAGCCGGTAGACTACTTTGTTGCCGAGGCGGAAATCGTGGTGGCGCGAGACGATGCCGCACTTCTCTAGCTTCTTGAGCTTGAGCGTAAGGGTGCGCGATGAGACACCCGCGAGCGCAAGCTGGAGGTCGGTAAATCGCCGCGGCTTTTCCAGAAGGTCGCGCAAGATGATGAGGCTAATCGAATCACCGACGAGATCGGCGACCTTGGCGAGAGGGCAGGAACGGCATAAAACCGCGCGCTGATGCGATGTCCGCAACATGCCCCTATGGTAGCATAGACTTATCCACTTTACAAAGTAAAGTGATGGGATATACTTAGGTCAATATCTTAATCATTAGCAGAAAAAATGTTACGCATATGGATACGGTCAATATAAAAGTCATTCTTGGCTCCACACGGCAGGGCCGCTTCAGCGAGAAGCCGGGGAATTGGATTCTCGGTGAACTGCAGAAACGCAGTGACGTGAGCGCGGAGCTTCTCGACCTGCGCGATTATCAGATGCCTTTTTTCGACGAGCCCGTTTCTCCCAGCTACAAGCAAGAGGAGTACAAGAACGAAGCGGTCGAGCGCTGGCGCAATAAAGTGAAGGAGGCAGACGGGTTCATTGTCATCGCTCCGGAATACAATCACGGCTACCCGGCCGTTCTCAAGAACGCGTTCGATTACGTGTATCCCGAGTGGAACAAAAAGGCCATCGGATTCATCAGCTACGGCTCAGCGATGGGAGCGCGCTCGGTGGAACAGCTCCGCGAGGTGGCCGTAGAACTTCAGCTTGCGCCTATCAGGAACGCGATACACATGCCCTACGACGTGCTCGTGGCTACAGGCAAGGGGACACCCGAAGCCGAGATATTCACGCCTTACGCGGAGCGTACGACAGGACTAGTCGACCAGCTTCTGTGGTGGACAAAGGCGCTGAAAGAAGCACGACAAAAGTCCGCATGATATACTCCACGAACTACAAACCAGTACCTAACAACTATTAACTAAAAACTAACAACCATTCGGTATGGCTACACCAAGCGTAACCATTTACACAACACCTAGCTGTCACTTCTGCCATATGGCGAAGGAATTCTTCACGGCAAACAACGTGAAATTTACTGACTACAACGTAGCGACCGATTTACCGAAGCGTCAGGAGATGATACAGAAGAGCGGTCAGATGGGCGTGCCGGTGATTTACGTCGGCGACAAGCTCATCGTCGGCTTTGACGAAGAAAAACTGCGCGAACTTCTCGCCATATAGTGCCGTGATTCGATAGCTTCCGAGTGGCGGTTAGTCACTTTGGTTAGTTACACACCGTTCACGAACTTAGGGACGTGTCCATGGACGTTGCTGTACTATAATTGGATGATGCGACGACACCGAAGGCACTCAGCCGCGATAATCAATTCTGTAAAGAGAGATCGTGCGAGCGGCATGTCTCTTTCCCAGTTAACAACGAAGTACCAAATGCCGAAAACAACGGTATGGCACCATGTTCAGAAAGTTTTCTTGTCAACGGAGAAGCGACAGACCATTCGTTCTTATATGGGCGGCAGCAGGGCGGAGAAGGTCCGAGAGTGGGAGCGGGCTCAAAAAGAATCATCAGCAATTCTGGCAAATATCGACGTGGCATCTATGTGGCCGATATTGTATGCAGCACTGTATTGGAGTGAAGGCACGAAAAGTAGCTTTGTATTTACCAATACTGATGAACGAATGATCCGCGTTTTCCTTTTTATATTGAGAACACACCTTGATGTAAAGAACAATGCGCTAGATTTCATGATTCGCACATGCGCTCCAATGAACGCCTTGGTCTGCCGGAAATACTGGGCGGAAGTCGCGAGCGTTCCTTTATCACAGATTCGAATCAACCACAACGATAAGCACAACAAGAGCAATACGAAATATGGGATGTGTCGCGTCACTTTAAAAAGGGGCGCGTACCATTTGAAACTTGTCCATTGTCTATTTCAGGGCGTTGCTGATAAGATGCTTGCTTCGGGCTCCCGTAGTTCAATGGATAGAACTTCGCACTCCTAACGCGAGAATCCAAGTCCGACTCTTGGCGGGGGCACATGGGAAAGGGGATATAATCAAGGTATGCAGTGGCAAGACATCGCCATCAGTGTCGCGCAATGGGCCTCCGTCATCGCGCTTTTTCCCTCTGTTTTCAGCAGGGACAAGCCGGCGCTTTCGTCCTCACTGCTCACGACCGCCTGTATCTCCTTGTTTTTTGTCAGCTATCTGACCCTCGGCCTCGTCGTGTCGGCGATTTCTGCGGCATTCCTACTCGTGACGTGGGCCACTCTCGCGTACCAACAGTGGCGCATCATCCGCTCCCGCGCGGCTGATACAATGTGAGCATGGAACACGACGACCTGTTGCGCGAGACGTACCGCCTCACGCTTGAGAACAACAAAATGCTCCACCGCATGCGCAGAAATGCGTTTTGGGGCGGGCTTTTGAAATTCATCATGTATGCCGCATTTCTCCTCGTACCCGTTTGGCTCTACATGCAATATCTTGCCCCGGTGGTGGACCAGATGTTCAAAACGGCTCAGCAGATACAGGGTACGGGCGCGCAAGCCTCTGCCCAGTTCACCGATTTACAGAACGCGTGGCAGCAGTTCTCCCAGAAATTCAATCCGTCGCAACCGTAATCGTGTTGTGCTAAAGTAGCCCAGAAGCTTGGGTAGCTCAGTTGGTAGAGCATTCCCCTGAAGAGGGAAGGGTCGCCGGTTCGATCCCGGCCCCAAGCACAAACGAGTGAAGTGAGTTTGGGATTGGGGCCGGGATTGGGAAGGGGTCGTGGAACGGGAGTTCCCCGCGGAGGAAGGAATGGGAAAACCGTGGGTTTCCCAAGACCTGGGCCCCAAGCACCAAAGTATCTAGAATCCGAGAGAAAACGTCATTGCGCCGCCGGCGGGAGCGAGCCATTTTGATGTATCGAGCTTTATCTCGCGCGTTTTGCCGAGCTCCTTGTATTTGAGTAAGCCGTGTTCGAGCGCATAGTCGCAAATACCCTTGGTAATCTCTACATCCTTGAGGCAGTAGTCGCGTACTTTTTCGACTTCCCCCGCGCGCCACCACTGGAGCGACTGCGAACCGCTTGCGGTTTTATTCACACCAAGCGTGCCCTCGGCAATGGCGTCGAGCTTGAGCCGGCGACCCAGCGTCTCATACACCTCTTTCATAATATCGAGACTTTTGATGCGCGTGAGGTCGCCGGGGTAGTACTTGTTCAAAAGGGGAATATCGAAATGCTCGGAGTTGTAGCCCACAAGCACATCGGTACGTTCCAATACCGGCCAAAATTTGTGGAGCTCGCTTTCCAGATACGAAGTATAGGTGTCCGTCTCCGAATCGTGCGCGCATACTATCGCGATGGTGAGTGCCGCGGGGTCGGATGAACCGGTTTCGTTCATCCAATTGGCCGTTTCGATATCAAACGTCACGATTCTCATAGTTGTTAGAACGTAGCATTTAGAACGTAGAAAGAGTTCAAGTCTCTTTGTTTACCATAGTATTCAGCATTCTCATAATCTCGCTTAATAAACTTTCAGCTCGTTCGAGTTTTTTCGAGTCACCGAACCGCAAGCGGCGGCCGGCTTCGCACTGCGTTTCGAGTTCCGCACCCGAACCGTACGCAATAATGAGAAAGTTCCTGTTATCTTTGCCGCGTCTCCTACTGCCTTCGGTGATATTGGAAGGAATTGATATCGCCGCCCTTCGCATTTGTGAGGTTAGTCCGTATTGCTCAGCTACCGGGAAATCCTTCGTGTACGCATATATAGCGACGACCAAGTCCATACTCTTCTGCCAAACGATTAAGTCTCGGTAATGCATGTCTACTACGAACTACGAGCTACGTTCTACCCGAGACTGCTAAAAAGGTGTTCCGCGATGCGGTCTGCAGGGAGGGTCATTTCGGCGCTGGTCGCGAGATTTTTGATAGCGTAGCGGCCCTCAACGCGCTCTTTTTCACCGACCGCGATAACGAACGGCACTTTCATTTTGTCAGCTTGGCGGATTTGGTCGCCGATGCGTTTGCCGGAGAAATTGATGGCGACGGTGACGTCTTCGCGCCTGAGTGCCTGCGCGAGCTGAATGGCGTGCGCCGTCGATTCTTTGTCTACGATACAGAGCATGAGCTCGGTCGCCGGTGCGTACTCGGGAAGGAGATTGTGAGCCTCGAGGAAGTCCCTCGCGGTCACGTCGCCCATACCGAAGCCGACCGCGGGAATGCTCTCGCCGCCGAAAAGCCCCAGCAGGTTGTCGTAGCGTCCGCCGCCGAAGAGCGAGCGGCGGTTGTCTTCGTGCATGTCGTATACCTCGAATATCATGCCCGTGTAGTAGTCGAAGCCGCGCGTGATGGAAGTGTCTACTATCATATTGTGGACGCCCATGCGCTCAAGGGTGACGCGCAGTTCCTCCAAATAGGCGCTTGATGTCACGCGCTCCAATTCTTCGATGAGTTTTACGGCCTTTTCCTCGTGGGCAATCATGTCGGTCAGCTTCTGTTCAAAGTCGTCAATTTTCGCGCGGCGGTCGAGGAGGCGCGTGATATCGGCGGCATATTCCTTGGCGATGCCGACGGAGTGGTAGATAGAATCAAGGATGCGGCGGTCGGAGACGCGTATCTCAAAATCACGCTCTTCGGCACCGAGGCTACGCATCACGCCGTGTGCGACCGCGATTATCTCGGCGTCGGCCTCGACGCCTTCGGCACCGACCAAATCGGCGTTGAGCTGCCAGTGTTCGCGCAAGCGTCCGCGTTGCGGGCGCTCGTAGCGGAAGACATTAGCGATGGTGTACCAGCGGGCGGGTAGGGGAATGTCGCGCGAGCGCGCGGCTATCATACGTGCGAGCGTCGGTGTCATCTCGGGGCGGAGCGTCACTTCGCGGTTGCCGCGGTCGGTAAAGGTGTATGTCTGCTCGTTTACGATTTCTTCCGAAGTCTTGCTCCGGTAGAGTTCGGAGTGCTCCAGAATGCTCGCGCTGTATTCCTCATAGCCGAACAGCTCGCAGACGCGCTCCATGTGCTCGAAAAGATAACGCTGCAGAAATTGGTCTTCGGGGTAGAAATCCCGCACGCCCTTGTAGCTTTCGGTAGAGAGCTTCTCCCGTTTAGTCATCTCCCGTATTATACTCACGCCGTATGGAAGCGACAGCCCCGTCTGTGCAAGTCAAAGAAGCCGGCCTCGGCAAGGGGCAGGGGCTTTTTGCCGATGCCGATATCAAGAAAGGTGCGTTTGTCGCCGAATACACGGGTACAAAGGTTGACTCTAAAGCGGCGGATGCGATGAAAAGCAAGTATCTGTTTGAAGTAGACGACGAATGGACCATCGACGCGGAGCACGGCGGCAGTGTCGCGCGCTATATCAATCATTCGTGCGAGCCCAACACCGAAGCGGAAATCGTAGGCGGCCGCATCACCATCTCTGCCATTAAAAAAATTACAAAGGGAGAGGAGATAACCATCGACTACGGAGACGAATATTACGACGAATTCATCCGCCCGTACGGCTGCAGATGCGGCGCAAAGAAGCACCACTAAGCACTTCCTATCAAAATGCCGGCGAGGAATACGAGCACGCCGCCAAAAAGGACCTGCGCGATAGACGACCAGAAACTGAGTTTAAAGTAGTGGTATCGGATATAGCTGATGGCAATCAACTCTACCGCCACCACGATATACGCGAGCGTGAGAGCTGTGTTCAGGTCGGGGACGAGGAAGGGGAGCGTGTGGAAGATACCGCCGATGAAGGTCGCCACACCGACGATGGAGCCGCGGATGGCGGGGTGGCCGCGTCCTGTGTGTTCGCCCGTGTCGGATAGTCCCTCCGCGAATGCCATCGAAATGGCGGCACCGATGGCGGCGGCCGAACCGACGAGAAACGTGATGTGCGGGTCGTGGCTCGCGAACGCCGCCGCAAAGAGAGGGGCGAGTGTGGAGATGGAACCGTCGATAAGTCCCACCAACGAGGGCTGGACCACCTTGAGAAGGAACGCACGGTCCACGTCCTCTATGTGCAGGGCTTTTTCGGCCTCCAGTATCGGATTTGTCATGGCGCCATTGTAACAGAAGCGTAGCAGACGGTCGGCTTTTGCGCTTCAGAATAATTGCGGTAGTATACGGCGATGGAAAATGACCGGAAAATACAAATGTGGATGGCGGGGGGCTTTCTCGTCGTCATCGTCGCCATTGCCGTTATCGCAGGGATGTCTTCTTCCGGCACTGTTTTGCCGCAGGGAGGCTTCCAAGCGACCACCGTTGCGGACATTACGTCTGCTGACTGGGTGACCGGCAACAAGAACGCCAAAGTCAGCGTCATCACATACGGAGATTTTCAATGTCCCGCATGTGCCGCGTACGAGCCTATCTTGCAACAGCTCGAGAATGAGTATGCGTCGGACGTGAAGTTTGTATTCCGCAACTATCCGCTCCCGCAGCACCAAAACGGGGTGATAACCTCGCAAGCGGCCGAAGCCGCCGGCTTGCAGGGCAAGTTCTGGGAAATGCACGACCTCCTCTACGCGAAGCAGACCGAGTGGTCTGATGCCGCCGCCGGTGAGATAGTCTCAAAGTACCTCAATGTATATGCGCAGTCGCTCGGGCTTGATGTCGCGAAATTCAATACGGACATTAATTCGCCGGCGGTGAAGCAGAAAATCCAGACCGACATGGCGACAGCGAACGCCGCGAAGGTAAACCACACACCGACATTCTTCGTGAATCTCGTACAGATTCCGAACCCGCAAAGCGCGGCTGCATTCAAAGCGGTTATTGATGCGGCGCTCGCGTCTTCGTCCGCACAGCAGTAAGCGCTGCGCGCCCTTCTATGCAACAATTACTTGTAACACTCATGGGACTCGGCACTGCCGCAATGAACGCGGCGCTTGTACTTGTCCTTGTGGGACTTTTGAGTCCGGCATGGCGGGTACGTACACTCGGGTTCGTTCGCCGCTATGCGCTTCTCATCACGTTCGTACTGGCGGCAGGCAGTCTCGTCGGCTCACTTTTCATCCAGTATGTCGTGTTTCTCGCCCCGTGCGACCTGTGCTGGTGGCAGAGGATTTTCATGTACCCTGTAGCGTTTATTTCAGGAGTCGCACTTGTTAAAAACGTCAAGTTCTCCGACATCGCGGACTACGTGCTCGTGCTCTCGATACCGGGCGCGTTGGTTGCTCTCTACCAGCACCTCCTGCAGATGCTCCCCGCCGGCTCGCTCGTCCCGTGCGACGCCTTCGGCGACTGCGCCATCAGAAGCATTTTTGAGTTGGGCTATATCACCATGCCGTGGATGGCGCTCTCCGTTTTCGCGTTGTTCATCCTCATCGGACTCATTGCCCGCAAACAAGACTCCTAAAGCACGGGTTCGAGCTTGTGCTTCTTCAAAAATATTCCTTCGAGGGAGTAGCGGTCGTATCCGTGAAAGAAAATAGCGAGCCCAAGTCCAAAGAGGATGAGATGCGGCCACGCCGCTTCGCCGAAGTAGAGGAGGCTCAACGTGAGCCAGAATAGAAGGAACAGCGAGGTCCAGCGGATTTCGAAACCGATGACGAGGAACAGTCCGGCAAGGAATTCGATGATAAGTGCGCCCAATACGATAAAAAGCGGGTCGAACGGAAAATAATCGGTCAGGTGATACCGTGCTACCACATCGAGCGCAAGTTGCGAGTGCAGGAATTTTGCGTACACGGATGCATATATCAGGCCGAATCCGAAAAAGACGCGCATGACAGGGAAGGCGATATGGTCGAAGCGACGCGCGAGTTGCGAAAGCGCATGCGGAAGTCTTGCAAATCTGTATCTCCAATCCAACGACCAGATACCCGAGCCGAGAATCAGGAGGAGCAGAAACATGCCGATGTAATTGGCGTAGGTAAGCAGGTACAAGCCGTCCTCTATTGCGGCGAACAGGTAGAGTGCAAGCAGTAGGGCGGCGATGTAGCGTGTGAAAAGCCCCACGAGTACCATGGCGCCGCCCGCGACGAACGCAAGCTGCAAAAAGAAGCTCAAGGATCCGAATAGCGGTTCAAATGGTAGCTCAGGTCCGAATAGCGCGCCGTAGTAGCCCGATGCGATAAGGCACACACTGCAAGTAACGCGGACCATCGGGTGAGCGAGGCGTTTCAGCCGGTAGACCAATGAATCGAATCGACTCTCCACGCGGCGGTAGAGCGATGCGAATAGAACCGCGAGGGTTGTCGCGACCGAGACGGCACCCCAGAAAAAGAAATCTATTTCGTTACCTGCGTATGCCGTGAGCGGATTCGGAGACTGTGCCGCTATGTCGCGCAGAACGGTCGCGTGGTCGAGTACATAGACTTCGTGCGCCGATGCAGCGAGAGGAAGAGTGAGCGCGCCGACAAATACCGGAAGCATGAGACGGCACCTACCTGCAAAGACCGTTCCTATTGAGAGGAATGCGCAGATAGTTCGACGACCGACCGTAACGCGGTACAGACGTTCGCAGGCGATGTCTTTGCAGGTAGGTGCCGTCCCGCTCCGGGCGTGTCTCATGTATGCGTAATCATGCTCCGCTTGATGTCTTCTACAGTGCCACCGGTCTTTTTGCCGGGGTTCAAAACACCGAGCGGGTCGAAGATGTTTTTCACCTCCGCAAAAAGCTTGCACATCTTGTCGCCGAACATGATGGGCAGATAGGGTGTGCGGATAATGCCGTCGTTGTGCTCGCCCGTGATGGAGCCTTTGTATTTTGCGACCAGCGCGAAGACCTTGGGCATCAGGTCAGTAATCTCGGCGCGCGCCGCGGGATTGTCCATGTGTTCCAGCGGGATAATGTGAAAGTTGCCGTCGCCGATGTGTCCGGCGATAGTGTAGATAAAGCGATGGCCTTCGACCAGTTCGTGTAGTTCCGGAAGGAACGTCGGGTAGTCATCGGGATGCACGACGATGTCATCGATAAACGGTGCCGCGAACATGCCGCGGAGATTTTTGCGTAGCAGGCTGAAGCTCTCGCGGCGGATGGTCCAGTATTTGGCGGTCTGCGCCTCGCTTCGCGCGATTTTGGTGCGTACGGCCATCCCGTCGAGTTCGGCACGCGCTTGCTTGGCGGCCTCAAGCGCTTCCTCCGCGGTGTCTTCGGCGAATTCCGCCATCAAGACGAGCTTCGGAATGCCGCCCGTGAGCGCGAGCCACACTTCGGGCAGGAACGCGAAGCCGAGCGCGATCATTTTGAAAAAGCCCAAGTGCCCGATTATCTGCGGAATGAATTTGACCGCGAGCGAGAACGTCTGGTCGTCGTACGATTCAAATGATTCGGGATTGAATTTCAGCACGCGGCGCACGACTTCCGGAAGGATGCCGATGTCGGTGAGGAATACCACAAGCATCGCGCGTTTCTCCTTGAGCTTCACAAGAGCGAGCTTTTCTTTGGTGATAATGCCGAGCGTACCCTGTGCGCCGCAAAAAAGTTGAGTGAGGTCGAACGTCTCTCGCTCTTTGTCCATCACGTTCCAGAGGGTGTAACCCGCAGAATTTTTTGTCACATTCGGTCGCGCGGCCTCAATCTCGGCGGCATGCGCGTCGATGAGTGCGTGTAGTTTGCGGTATATATCGCCCTCAAACGTCTGTTCGCGCTCTTTCTCGGCGAGTTGCGGCATGGAGAGCGGCCGCGCGACGATTTGCGAGCCGTCTGAGAGCACGATGTCGAGTTCGCGGACATAGTCATTGGTTTTTCCGTACCGCAGTGTGAGTTCGCCGCCGGCATTGTTGGAGACGATGCCGCCCATCGCGCATATTTCGCGCGATGCGGGATACGAGGCCAGTATCTTCCCGCTTTTTGCCAATGTTTCCTTCTCAAAATCGCGGTAGTAGACACCCGGCTCGGTGACGGCATAATCGCCGCCGACCTCGATGACGTGATTCATGTATTTGGTAAATACGAGTGAAATAGAATCGGTAAGGTCGCCGCCCGTCATGTCGGTGCCGGCCGAGCGGGGAGTGACGGAGACATTCTCGCCCCTCCCGCACGCCTCGTACGCGTAGCGGACGACCGCGACGACGTCGTCGGCGTCCTTCGGGAACACGACGACCTCCGGCCGCCGCTCAAAAATACTGGTGTCGCGGCTGTATTTTTCGCGGGTCGCCGCGTCGTCGGCGACATCGCCATTGATGATGCGTGCAAGTCTCTCCGAAAGGAGCATGCGGAAAGTATAGCAACAAAAAACAAGAGGCCGCCTTGCGGCGGCCTCGCGATCGGAATCTGTTAGCCGAGGATGGCTTCACCTTCGAGCAGTCCGGCACGGACCGGAAAATCCAATCCCAGCCGGCCCTCCACCGTCTTTTTGTATAGGGCCCGCATGGCAGCTTCATTTTCGGGAGAAAGTTTGCCGAGCTGATTGCCGCCCCAGATGAGTACATGTTTCGCTTGGGTGTCCCACGCCAGCCGCATCACTTCTCCGAGGAGTGCCGAGGTGATACGTTGCCCCGGCCTGAATGACTGGTAGTGAAAGCAGTGGAGCTCGAGCCAATGTCGCTGGAACGCGATGACACTGCGCACCTTACCGTCTTCTTCGGCTATGCCGGCATCGTAGCCCCGACACTCGAGGCGCGCCAAGAACTCACGGTCATCGGCGATGCTCTGGATATCCTTGGTCATCACGTAGAAGAAACTGTCTTCGATCGGCTTGCGAGCCATGGCGAGAAGCATCGTCTTGAACTCGTGGGCTATGTTCGGGTCCTCGGGTGGACGATGAAACACGAAATAGTACCGCATGTGACCTCTCTGCGTTGCTGGCAAAGGTATAGCATCGCGCACCTTATGTGTCCAACATTCCCGTTAGTTCCTTTGTGCGGGATATAGTGCACAGAGAAAAAAAGGGGGTAGAATGACGCTCTATGGACCTCAACAAAGTACCGAAGCAATTTTGCGAAAATATCACCGTTGGCTTCTCGCAAGAATCGTTCGTCATGGGCATGCTCAACGGCGAGCAGGGGACGTTCTACGTGCTGACACCCCAGCATATGAAGCGGCTGTCGCAGTATCTAGCGACACAGGTGGCCGACTACGAAAAGAAGTTTGCCGTAATCAACGCCGAATGGAAACCCGGCATTGAAAGCCCGATTCAGACCAAAGACATTCAGGATAGCGGTAAGTAAGTTAATGGGGCACGCATGAACGTAATCGTTTTAGTTCTATTGACGCAGGCACTGTACACGTCGGCCGACTTGCTCGCGAGGCATTTCATGGGTGCGAATGGGTTCACGCTGAGTAATTTTCTTAGTCCGTGGTTTGTCATCTACTTTGCGCTACGCACGGTCGCGATGTTCGGCCAGTTGTATCTCCTCACGTTCGTGGAACTTGGCAGGAATGCATCGCTCTTTGCACTGGCTTCCATCATGCTCGCCAACCTCCTCGGTTATCTGTTCCTCGGCGAAGTGCTGACGTCGACACAGTACGTGGGTATCATGCTCGCCGTCGTGGCGTTTATTGTGCTTGCACTCAAATAATTCCTCAGGGGCGCCGCGCGGAAAAGACGGCGCGGATGATTTTGTACAATACATAGGTGACGACAAGTAGCGCGAAGTAGAACAGTAGTTTGACGGTGAAGACAAACAGGAGCGCTTGGAGCAAGTAGCGCCATGCGGTCCCAAACAAGCCGTCCTTTTGTGCCGTACTCGAGGAAACAACATTTGACGTACTTGTGCCGAGCACTTCGGGGTCGGGCTTCCGCGCGTCCGCCGCGAGTGATTGGTCGGTAAATAGTGCTTTGTTGAGCCATTCCACGCCAGCCTGACGCAGTCCCTCGGTGGTAGAGGCGACGGTTTGAAAGACGTTCTGAACCGCAGGACTCGACGAAGCAATAATATTTGTCACGACATTCGTGTATTGCGCGATAGGGGAAGGCGGCGCATCGGCGATTGTGATATTCACCAAGTTCGTCTGCGTGTTCGCGATGCCTGTCGTGCCGGAAACATTTTTGAGCGACGCGCCGAAGGTGTGTGTGCCGGCAACCGCCCTCCAATCTGCAGAAACAATCTGCGTTTCTCCCGCGTTGAGTTTGAAATGCTGTGTACCGGTGTCTTTGGCATCAACCGTGAACACGACATCACCTTCGATAGCAGAGGGAGAGCTGTCGTACACGACCGTATAAATTTTCAGCGTCTCACCGGCCTTCGCCTCTGTTTTTGACAGCCACAACGAGCCGGGAGCAAATCCTGCCGCGGCGGCCGAGGCAAAAACAACGAGCGGAAGTGCATAACTCATTATGCACAAGAGGAGGAGGGAGTGCCTGAAGCGGCTTGCCATTGCTACTTACTATAGCAACTGCCCGAGCTATACACACCTTTGTCCACTCGTAATCCACCCATTTTCCCCATTGACGTCACGTAGGCCGAAAAGTGTGATTCTTCCAGCTTCATGAGGTAGTGCGACACAGTGAGGGGCTTGTTGTCAATCTGTTCCACAGCGTACAGTGCAGAAATCTTGCCGTTGCGAGATTTAGCACCGTATTAATTATTTAGTCAGAACATCTTATGAACAACGTTACAAATCTCGCAGTCGCTTTCGCCCGCCGGTCTTTTGTAGTTATTGCCGCAGCCGCTCTCATCAGCGGTTTTTTTGTTTCTAATGCATATGCGGCGGTCACGACACTTACAGTCACTTCGCCGAATGGCACGGAAGAGTGGCGCGGTACACAGAATATTAATTGGAGTACGACCGGTGGAGCCCCCGGTGACTTGGTGAACATTGTCTACTCTACCGACAATTTTTCTTCACAGGCAGTTATTGTGACGGGCGTTGCATACAATGCTCAGCCGTATAGTTGGGATACGACCTCATTTCCGGAAAGCACAAATTTCAAGATTCGATTCGTTGATGGCTCCGGATTCGTTTACGACACATCCGATGCGGCGTTCACGGTCGATAATAGCGACCCCGTGACGACGGCGACCCCGGTTCCTGCAATTCCCGATGGGCTTGCCGGCTGGTATGTGTCCGTTCCGACAATCACGCTGTCTTGCGACGATGGTGTGATCGGTAGCGGCTGTCTTGCAGGCGGGACACAATACCGCTGGGACGGAGGCCCCTGGACAGTTTATGCGGGCGCATTCAGCCCTGCAGAAGGAACACACACATTGGAATGGTACTCGGAAGACAATGCTGTAGACGCTCTCGGAGCCCACAACGTGGAGGCGGTGCAGTCGCAAGTATTTAAGGTGGACACGACCGACCCGACAGTGGATGTCACGTCTACCACGGCAGATGGTGCATATAACGAGCCGGATGCGATAAACGTGACACTTACGTTTAGCGAAGCGGTGACCACGACAGACACCATCACGGTAACGCTAGAGACCGGAGCTACAGACCGCACTTGTATTGTCCCAATAATGACCAACGCAAGCGTAGGTATATGTACTTACACGGTTCAGGCAGGCGATACTAGCGGTGACCTTTCCGTCAACAGCATCGTTGCGACGACGGGCTCCATTCTCGACGTCGCAGGAAACACCGCCGACGTTTCCCTCGCCTCAAGCAACAACCTCAATGACAATAGCGGCATCGTCATCGACACGACCGCTCCAACGGCGTTTACCACGGGCGCGGTTACGGTAACCGGCGGCACTGTGGTTGCAACATGGTGGAACTCTACCAACACCGGTGCCGACGTAGTTATCCCGATTGCCAACGATGCTTCACTCACGGGCGGCACTGTCCAGATACAAGCAGAAGCAGATGTAACCTTCGAAAATGTCGGTTTCGCTTACACCGTCCTTATTGGGGACTTGGGTACCAATAAAACAATTTCTCTTACCGCCGCGGAGATTGAGGCCATCGCGGGGTTTTCCGAAGGAGATATCGTCACTTTCCGCGCGGTCATTACCGATCTCGCCGGTAACCCGACCACCGGGGCGGACAGCGCTGACACCGAAACAGTCGACCAAATTGCACCTGCAGTTGACGCGGGCACTGACAAAGAGGTCAACGCAATGGCTTCTCAAGACGCAACTACTTCTGACGGTGGTTCTGGCCTCGCGACACACCAGTGGGCAAAAGTTACTGGGACGGGAACAATTACTTTCGGCACACCAACGACAGTGGACACCACTATTTCGGCAAGTGCGGAGGATACCTTCGGTATTAGCCTGACGGTAACCGACGTGGCGGGCAACAGCGCTTTGGACAGCATAGTCTTTGTGTGGGATGTAACGGCACCCCAGCTTACCCAAATGACACCAGTCCCGACTCCGACCAATGACAACACGCCGAGTTGGACATTTGGCGTAGATTTCGTGAGCTCTATCTTCCCAGGTGGTGGCATCTCTTATTCCGGCTCTTGCGGATCAGGAGACCTTGCGACTGCAGTCGCGGGCTCTAACACGACCACGTTCTCGACTCTGGTGGATGGAACCTACTCGAACTGTGCCGTTACGGTAACGGACGCGGCGGGGAACACGAGCTCTGCACTTACTGCGACATCGTTTGAGGTGGACACCGTTATGGCGAATGTCTCTACCATCACCACGACCGACTCAGACTTTGATGGCGAAGTAGATTCAGCCGTCATCGTATTCGACGACGAGGTAAAGGATTCGACGTTTGTAGCGGGGGATTTCACCATCGGAGGAGTAGCGGCGACTACTTTTACGACTGGTTCAGCCAACGACAACACCGTCGTGCTTTCCCATGCGGGAGTAGCAGGCACTAACGCCAAGACTGTTTCCTATACACCCGGGACAGCCACAGACCTTGCCGGCAACTCTCTCGGCGCGATATCGCAGACTTCGACCGACGCGGCAAAGCCGGTGCTTCTTTCGGCTCGCACAGTAACAACAACATCCGTTGAAGCTATGTTTTCGGAGGACCTTAATGGCGGCACGGTTAACGGTAGCGGTAACGAGTTTACAGTAGCCGGGGTCTTGGCAACTGCCGCTGCCGAGCACGGCTCTGACGACGGCAGGGTAGTCCTCACTGTCGCGGCAATGGGAACAGGAGATGAACCTACGGTCAAATACGAACAAGTTGATACGCTCGCGGACTCCGCTGGAAATACGGCAGTAACACCGACAACCGTGACAGCAGTAGACGGAGTAGCCCCGGTTCTCTCTGTGGTGACGATAAAATCCGATAACGATGTCGACACTGCTGCGCCGGAGTGGGCAAAGGTGGGCGACACTGCCACTCTCACGTTTACCTCCAGCGAGACAATTACGACGCCGACAGTCTCAATTGACGGAAATGCCGCGGCGGTATCGAATTCCGGAAACGACTGGACGGCTACATACACCTTCAGCGGTGGAGAGGACGAGGGAACGATTCCGTTCTCCATAGCGTTCGCCGACGACGCATCTCCGACACCGAATACAGGGACTACGGTTACCGCAACGGACGATGCGTCCTCGGTTTTCTTCGATGAAACGAACCCAACCGTTAACGCGGGTACGGACAAGGAAGTCAACGCGCTCATTACGCAGGATGCTGACACGTCTGACTCTACTCCAGCCTCGGGCGTTAACACCTACACGTGGGCGAACCAGACCCCGGGAGTGGGCATAATAACGTTCTCGAACCCGAGCGGCACTGGCACAGGCGTTGATACCAACATCTCAGCCGACACTGACGGAACGTACACAATTCGTCTTACAGTCACCGACAACGCAGGTAACAGCGCGTTCGATGAAATTACTTTCATCTGGGATACGACCCGACCCGAAGGTCTGACCTCCGTGCCGTCAGACGACACTACCGGCGTCGCACTTGCCGCAGGCACCGCAACAGTTCTGTTTGATGAAGACATCGTTCTTCTTGACTCCTCGCGCGTACTCTTTGTCGACGACTCCAGCGAGAGTTCATACAAAGGCACAGTTGCCGTCTCTGGAGGTAACGGCAATTCCGCGACGTTGAACATTGACTACACCGGTTTGGCGTACGGTACGAAATACCGTATCCAAGTGAAGCCGGGCGCCATAAGCGATGTTGCGACCAACGGCCTGCTGTCGAATTTCACAGCGCGCTTCACCACTATCATCGACACGGTAGTGCCGGTAGTGAACTCTGCAAGCGCGGGCACGATTACGACAACGGGCGCGGTACTCTCGGTAACGACGAACGAAAGCGCGGCTTGTAGCTACGCGACTACTGATTCTGCGTACGGCAGTATGACCGCATTCGACGGACCAAACACTGGGACGGCGCACACGGCAACACTCACGGGCCTCACGCCGTCAACCGGCTACGACTACTTCATCCGCTGTGCCGACACCTCCGCGCAGACCAACACGATGACGACATCGGCGCATGTGTCGTTCACGACACTTACGCCCGACACGACCGCACCGTCAATTACAAACATCCAAGCCGGTTCGATTACGCAAACAGGTGTGACAATCACGTGGGCCACGGACGAGAACGCGACTTCGCGCGTGGAGTACGGGCTCACATCGAGCTACGGCACGCTTTCTGCCGCCGACGGTTCAGCAGACAACACAAGCCACTCGGTAGCTCTCACGGGTCTCACCGCGGGCACGACCTACCACTTCCGCGTACTCTCGACTGACGGGGTGTCAAACGCAGGCACATCGGTAGACGGCACCTTCACTACCTTGGCGCCGGACCCTGACACCGCAACGCCTCCGGTACCATCCATCACGACAGGCACAGCGACGGTAAACTCCGATTCCTACACCATCTCCGGTACGGCGGGCGCCGACACACCGTCTCCGACCGTCCGTACCGTCTCCGTCTACAACGGCGCGACTCTCGCAGGTACGGCGGTCGTCCCAATCGGGCAAACAGGTTGGAGCGTATCGGTCACGTTGACTCAAAACGCGACGAGCACGTTTACCGCAATCTCGGCTGATGCGACGGGCAATGTGAGTGCCGCGAGCGCTTCGGTAGACATCGGTGAAAGCGACACCATCGGAACAGATACAACGGCCCCCGATGCGCCGGTAATCGATCTTGGTATTGACGGCATAACGGTAGACGCCGACACGTACGAAATATACGGAACCCTCACTGATGATGGTGGAGTGCGCACGGTCTCCGTGTTCGAAAGCGGCTCTGTAATCGGCACGGCAGTACTTCCTGCAGGACAAACTGACTGGGCGGTAACAGTGACGCTCCTTCAGGATAACGACAACATCATCACCGCCAAAGCGACCGATGAGCCGGGTAACACCAGTGCCGAGAGCGACAGTGTGACCGTAACTGAGGCAACAACCGCTGATGCGACCCCGCCAGTCATCACCCTTTTGGGTATTAATCCTCAAACGCTGACGGTTGGAGACGCCTATACGGAGCTTGGCGCAACGGCGTCAGATGATGTTGATGGTGACATATCCGGAAGCATTGACATTGATGATTCCGCGGTAAATATGGCGGTAGCAGGCACCTACGTCGTTACTTACAACGTTTCAGATGCTGAGGGCAACGATGCCACTGAAGAAACTCGTACAGTAATAGTAGAAGCGGCATTTGACGACACAGCGTCGCTTGCGGTGACCGACATTGACGCGGTGGATACCTTCGCGACGGCGGACGACACGTACGGCAACGGTTGGTCGTGGACGTTCTACATCACCGTACCGACGAGTGAGCCGGAGTTCGCGATGAAATTCGCAGACTTCACAAGCGGCGGGAATACCATTCTCGCGGCCAGCAACATCCGTTACTACAGCGCGCAGTCTACCGAAGCGGACACGACAGGGGAGGCGGTGACCATCGCCGGAGCCAATACGTATCCGGGGAACATAACTCTCGACAGTGACTTGGACGCAGGCACCGCAGGAAGACAGATAGCTGTCACGGTGGAAATGAAAGTACCGGTCGGAAGCGCAGGCGGCTCGTACTCGGCGCAATACGGGGTAAGTTCGGATACCATCTAATTCTCCCAGATACATCCGTATGAAAAAATATCTACTCGTTGCGCTCCTCTCCTTCACCTTGGCAATCCCTGTTTACGCCTCTGAAGTGACGGGTACACTCTCGACAGGCATCTCGACCGGAGTCGAAGGTACCGTGGCACAGACGCCCGTGGCTTCACCCGTCGCCGGCACATACACGTCGGTCCAATCGGTAACGCTTACCGCGACTGGCGCAAACTCCATTCTCTACACGACGGACGGTTCTACTCCGTCGTGTACGACAGGTACGACGTACACCGGCGCTATCGCAGTCGGCTCGTCGTTGACTATCCGCGCGATAGGTTGCTACAACAACGTCGCTTCTCCCGTCGGCATCTTTGCCTACGGCATAAACATCCCACCGGCTCCTTCCGGAGGAGGTGGCGGAGGTGGGGGGGGGCCTTTGCCTCCGTCTACACCTGCAACAGGAAATGGTGACCTCAACAATGACGCCGCAGTAAACCTTCTCGACTTCAATGCACTCTTTGTTGCGTGGGGTTCGACTGGCTCAAATGTACCGGCGGACCTCAATCACGACGGCGTTGTGGACCTCTTGGACTTCAACATATTATTCGTAAATTGGACCGGCTGATATATGCGCACATTACTTACAGGAATTGTTTCTCTCGGCATGCTCGCAAGCGTGGGTATCGCCGGCGCTTCAACAATCGTTCTCAGTCCCTCAACGGTATCTGTAACAAAAGGACAGACATTCTCGGTTCTTGTCAGCGTCGACCCTGCGGGGGTAAAGCTCTACACGGTAAAAGGTGTCGTTACCTATCCTGCAGACATGCTTGAAGCGACATCCTTCACCTTCGCTGCGGGCACTCCGATGTGGATTCCTCTCTCACAATCCGGTTACGACAGCATGACTGCGGGTAATGTGACGAAGACCGCCGGGTTCCCCGGTGGATTCACCACGACAAAGTCTCTCGGCACCATCACTTTCCGCGCCAAAGAAAGCGGTACGGCAACCATCACAGCTTCTCCGCAATCACTTGCGTACGATGCGCAGAGCAAAAACACGATAAGCGGCGCACAAGGTTCATCGCTCGTGACGATAGCGGCGCCTGTCGTACCTGCTCCTGCACCGCAACCGATAGCTCAGACACAAACGCCGCAGACGAGAGCAGTGGCACAAACACCTTCTCAGGCATCGCAGACTGTGGCGACGGGTACGGGCGACACGGTTGTAGCTTCCGAACCTTCCACAGATTCGCAAGTGGCGGCGGCGGGGCTTGCGCAGATTCCGTGGTGGGTATGGACCTTGCTCGGAGTCATTCTCGCGGGAGGTCTCTTCTACGGGTGGCGGCAGAAGTTCCGCACCTAAAGTTGCTGATTGGATAACCTGAAAAACGCCTTCTAACGCGTTTGCACTTCTCTCACGGGGTATACTTGTTGGCATATGGCATTACGAAAGCGCCGGCAGGCTTTGCCCCCGCTTTTGCCGCGTCAAAAAAAGGCGCGACAACGGGTGGAATTGCTCGGTGCCGCGGCCATGACGGGCTTTGCGCTCCTCATTGCGGCGGTGTTTTTTGCCTCCAGTCTCCAGCAGAACCTCTTGCGCTCGCCGGAAGTCGCGGCAGTCGTCTCGGCCGTGCTTGTGGACCTCGCCAACGCCGACCGTGTGCAAAATCAGCTCGGCACGCTTACGGTGAATCCCGTGCTGATTATGGCCGCACAGGCAAAGGCCAACGACATGGCTACTCACAGTTATTTTGCGCACACCTCGCCGCAGGGAATTGACCCGTGGTTCTGGTTTCAGCAGGTCGGCTACAAATTTGATTATGCCGGCGAGAATCTCGCTGTTGATTTCTCCGATTCGGGCGATGTAAACAACGCGTGGATGAGTTCGCCGTTGCACCGCGGCAACCTTCTCGACCCGCATTTTACGGAAATCGGTGTCGCGACAGCGCAAGGTATGTATCAGGGCCGCCCGACGACATTCGTTGTGCAGGAATTCGGAAAGCCGGCGAAGGCAAAAGCGGTCGCGCAAGCGCCTGTGAAGCAGGCGGTTGTTCCCGCGAAGGCGACTTCACCGGCGGTTGCGACGACGCAATCGACAGAGACGCGTGTTCTCGGTTCAAGTGTGGAGGAGCCCGCTCCGAAGGCGCTGGCGGTCGCAACGACAGAGCCCGCCCTCGCCGCCGCGCTTGCCGCGGAGGCCTCCGACAGTAAACCGTTCTGGGCCTTCTTCGTCGGATTCCCGAAAGACACGTTGCGCTATGCGTACTACCTTATCGGAGTGCTCGTACTACTCGCGCTCGGCGTAGAGACCGGTTTTGAAATGCGAAAGCATCACCGCAAGCACGCCATGAAAGCGGGGACACTTCTCGTCGCGATAGCTCTCCTCTTCGTTCTCGCCAACGTGCTCTTCTTCGGAGAGCCGACACTCGCCGCGACGGCCGCGCTATTTTGAGACGGAGCAAACTTTCAGTAGCTCGTCAATGACTTTTTCAGTCTCGGGCGGGCCGGAGACTTGCCGTGTTTGAATGCCGGTGGGAATGACGAGCGCGTCGTTGCCGCCCTCGAACAGCGCGTCACCCACATAGAGCATTTCGGATGGTGCAATGTCCAGTTTTTCCGCGAGCCAGCGCACTCCGTACGCTTTGTTGACGCCCTTGCGGGTAATATCAATGGAGGTGGCGCCGCCCATTACCACATCAAATTCGGGAAGTTTCTTCGCGATTGCATCGCGCAATTTTGAACGCCGCACGTTGCCGGGGTCCCATGAGTAGCGGTAGTCTTTTGAGGCATCAAGGCCGGTTGTGGCAAAGGCGACCATGGCCTTTTTTCGCCTAAACTGTTCACCGGAGACCGATATTCCATCGAGTGCGCCTGTCTCGTCGACACTTTCAAGTACCGCCTTGCGAATCTTCTGAACCTCCTCGTCGGAGATTGTCGAGCCGTATAGCTCCTTCCACTCACCGGATTGCCACTGATAACACTGGGCGGCTCCTTCGGTCAGTACATAGAAACGGTCACTTCGCGGCGAGGAGACAATCGCGGGCAGAAAATCTTTCGACATCCACGTAAAGTCACGCCCCGTGATAAGAGCGACAGGGATGTAGTCGAGAAGTTTGCGTAGACGTTCCAGCATTTCGGCCGAAGGATTCTCGAAGCTCAGTGCGAGGGTGTCGTCGAGGTCGAAAAGCGCGGCTTTGGGGCACTGCATAGGAGGAGGATACCACAACGGCGGCGGAGGTGTCTCTCAAAAACCTTGAGAATCCGCCTGCTCTGTGTGGTGGCTGTGTGTCGGGCACTGCGCGATGTTTTTGAGAGACACCTCCGCCGCTCATGTATTTGCGTGATAAAATCGTGAGACGTGAAGACACGTATTCTCATGTTTGGCTGGGAGTTTCCGCCATTTCACTCGGGCGGTCTCGGCGTTGCCTGCCTCGGACTCACGCGCGCGCTCACACAGCGTGGGTATGAGGTGCTTTTTGTGATGCCGAAGAAACTCGACGTGAAGACGCCGTGGGCAAAAATGCTCTTTGCGGACATTGATAATCTGGAGGGCATCGCGGTCAATTCACCGCTGAAAGCATACGCAACGAGTTCGGGCTACGGAAAACGGCCGGATGAAGGCGTCTACGCGAACGACATTTTCGGTGAAGTCGCGCGTTACACATTGAGCGGTGCACGCATCGCACGGCACGAACAGTTCGACGTCATCTACGCGCATGACTGGCTCTCGTTTGGCGCGGGCGTGGAAGCGAAGCGCGCGACGGGGAAGCCGCTCATCGTGCACGTGCACGCGACCGAATTCGACCGCTGTGGAGGCGCTTCGGGCATTAATGAGCATGTCTATGCGGTGGAGCGCCTCGGGATGGAGGAAGCCGATATCGTCGTGGCAGTTTCGGAATTCACCAAACAGACGATAGTGCGCCACTACGGGATTCCGGAAGGGAAGGTGCATGTAGTACACAACGGCATCGATGAATCGACGGCACCATCCGGCGGCAGGGTTCGTCAGCTGCGCTCCCTCAAGGAGGACGGACGCAAAATTGTGCTGTTTCTCGGCCGAATCACGCTACAGAAAGGGCCGGATTATTTTTTGCGCGCGGCACAGAAGGTGGTCGCACGCAATCCGCTCGTCACGTTCGTCGTTTCCGGCTCGGGAGATATGGAAGAAAGCATCATGCGGCTCTCCGCCGACCTTGGACTTTCGGAGAATGTGCTTTTCACGGGATTTCTTTCGGGAGCGGACCGCCACGAGATGTACACTGCGGCCGACCTTTTCGTCATGCCCTCCGTTTCGGAGCCGTTTGGCATCGCGCCCTTGGAGAGTATGAAGCTCGGTACGCCCGTCATCATTTCGCGGCAATCCGGCGTCTCCGAAGTCGTGCGGCACGCGCTCAAGGTGGATTTTTGGGACGTCGAAGAGATGGCGGGGAAGATACTTTCGGTCGTCGGCTATCCCGCATTGCACCGTTCGCTCTCCGAAAATGCGCGAAACGAGGCGGACAGACTTACGTGGGCCGACGCGGCTCTAAAAGTGGACGGAATTGTCGGAGAACTGGTGCATTAGCGTGGTAAAATATGTGTGCTAGGTGACGGGTTTGGGGGAACATACGTGGCATATTCGGCGCGTCCTAGTCCCTAGTCTCTAGTCCCTTGAGCCTTCTCACATGAAATCAGTCTGTTTTTATTTCCAAGTCCATCAGCCGTATCGCGTCAAGCGGTACCGCGTGTTCGACATCGGCAATGACCCGGAGTATTTCAACGACCGCTCACAGAGCGACCTCAACAACCGCCGCATCGCCGAGAAAGTCGCCGCGAAATCCTACATTCCGGCGACCAAACTCATGCTTGAGCTTCTCCGGCGGCATCCGGAAATGCGCGTGAGCTTTTCGTTCTCCGGCGTCGCGCTCGAACAGCTGGAGCGCTATGCGCCCGAGGCCATCGAGCTTTTCAAGCAGGTCGTCGACACGGGGCGGGTGGAGATACTGGGGGAGACGTACTACCACAGCCTCGCCTTTTTCTATTCGCCCACAGAATTCGAGCGGCAGGTGACACAGCATCGCGACATCATCCGCCGTATCTTCGGTGTGCGTCCGCGCGTCTTCCGCAATACGGAGCTTTCGTATCGCAACGACCTGGGCGCGTGGGCCGACAGGGAAGGCTATGCCGGTATCGTCACAGAGGGGTGGGACCCGATACTCGGATGGCGCTCGCCGAATTATGTATACAAACCGAAAGGAGCGGCAAACTCACGTCTGCTTTTGAAAAATTACCGGCTTTCCGACGATGTCGCGTTCCGATTCTCGTCGCGCGATTGGAGCGAGTGGCCGCTCACCGCGGAGAAGTTCGGACGCTGGATAGGCGAAGTGGAAGGCGACACCGTGAATCTCTTCATGGATTACGAAACGTTCGGCGAGCATCAGTGGGAAGACACCGGCATCTTCAAGTTTTTGGAAGCGCTTCCACAGGAACTTGCAAAGAATCCGGGTCTTGATTTCAAAACACCGTCTGAAGTCATAGAGAGCTATGAGGTGAAGGACGAAGTGGACATCCCACACATTCTCACGTGGGCCGACACCGACCGCGACCTCACTGCATGGGTGGGGAACCCGATGCAAAAGGCGGCGATAGAAGCCCTCTATTCGCTGGAAGATGATGTCGTCCTCGGGAACGACCGGCGGCTTCTCGAAGATTGGCGCAAGCTCCAGACCTCGGACCACTTCTACTACATGTGCACGAAATGGTCCCAAGACGGCGACGTGCACGCGTACTTTTCACCCTACGAATCACCTTACGACGCTTATATCGCTTACATGAACGCTCTTTCGGACCTCCGCCTGCGCGCCGGCAAGCGCCAGGGTGCCCGCGCCTGATATGGCTCGTTCTCTAGTTCTTTCCAACGGCTCTCTGTGTGTCACGCTCGACGAGAAGGCGCAGGTGCGCGACGTGTATTTTCCGCACGTCGGGCTCGAGGACCACGTGCGCGGGCACTACATCCATCGCGTCGGCGTGTGGGTGGACGGACAATTGTCGTGGTTTTCCGAAGACAGCGATTGGCAAATCGAGGTGGGTAGCGAGGGAGAGGCGCTCGCCAGCTCGATAGTTGCGCGGCACACTGGTTTGCAAGTCGAACTGGTGTTCAAGGATATCGTCTACAACGAAAAGCCCGTATTTTTGCGACGGGTTACTATCATCAACAAAGCTTCGCGCAACAGGGACATCAGGCTCTACTTCGCGCATCAGTTCGAGATATATAAATCGCACGGAAGCGACACCGCATATTTCGACCCCGTGTCTCATTCGCTCATTCACTACAAGGGACAGCGCGTGTTTCTCATCGGTGCCCTGCTCGACAGCGTGCCGTTTGACGACTATGCGACGGGCCGCGCCAATTTTCAGGGCAAGGAAGGTTCACACAAGGATGCCGAGGACGGCGCATTGAGCAAAAATCCGATCGAGCACGGGCCGGCGGATTCCGTCATGGGTCTCTATGGTACCTATGCGCCGCAGCAATCTCGCACGGTGCACTACTGGATGTGCGCGGCACGCTCCATTCCGGAAGCGCTTGAACTCAAAGAATACGTGAATACGAAATCGCCCGAACACATGGTGAAAACCGCGACGAATTTCTGGCATGCGTGGGTCAATGCCAACGAGGTGAACTTCGACAGTCTCTCGCCGGAGCACATCGCGCTTTTCAAACGCTCGCTCATGTTCTCGCGTGCGCACGTCGATATCGGCGGCGGAATCATCGCGTCGGTCGACTCCGATATGCTCCAATACGGACTCGATACCTATTCATATGTCTGGCCGCGCGATTCCGCATACGTCGCGCTCGCGCTCGACAGGGCGGGGGATACCAACGTCGCGAAACGTTTCTTTGAGTTTTGCCGCGAAGTCATCACCGAGGAGGGATACTTCATGCACAAATATCTGCCCGACAAGTCGCTCGGCAGTTCGTGGCACCCGTGGATACAGAACGGCGTCTTCCAGCTCCCCATTCAGGAGGACGAGACCGCGCTGGTCATCTATGCTCTGCGCGAACACTATCGCAGAAGCCACGACCTCGAGTTTCTCGAAGACATGTTCAACCCGTTGGTCGAAAAAGCGGCTAATTTCATGGTCCGTTACCGCGACCCCGAAACGAAACTCCCCGAGCCGAGCTACGACCTTTGGGAGCGCAAGCGCGGAGTCTCGACCTTCACCGCTTCGACCGTCTATGGTGCACTCGTCGCCGCTTCCGAGCTTTCCGCTATTTTGGGCAAAGATTCGCACGAAGCGAATTACAAAAAAGCCGCGGAGGAAGTGCGTGAGGCGATTTTAAAATATCTATGGGACGACAAGGCCGGCATATTCATCAATATGTTGGGCAAAAACGAAAATGGAGTGACGCGCGACACCACGCTCGACGTTTCGAGCGCGTTCGGGGTCTTTAGCTTCGGTGTACTGCCGCCGGATGACGAGCGTCTCAAACGCGCGTTTGAAAATACGGTGAGGATTTTGAGCCACGGCATCGGTTGCGGCGGCATTGCGCGCTTTCAAGGCGACGACTACTACCGCATCGACACCGTCTCGCCGGGGAATCCGTGGTTTATCACGACGCTGTGGTACGCGGAGTATCTCATCGCGCGCGCCAAGACAGAGACCGATTTCGTTCGCATTCGCGACATCTTCAGCTGGGTGGTACGGCATGCACAACCGTCGGGGGCGCTCTCCGAGCAGCTCAATCCGCAGACGGGGACACAGGTCTGCGCCGCGCCTCTCACGTGGAGCCATGCCACGTACGTCATTGCGGTGTTGAAATACTTGGACAAAGTAGCGGAATTCACGAAGAAGTGAGGATGATACAATGTCGCCTATGAGCTTCGAACCGTATGCGGCGCGAACGCACGAGAAAATGAGCGAGGTTCTTATGAACCCCGATGCTCAAGGACCGGCGATTCACTACTACATGGTCCGCGGCGGAAAGAATAAGCACAACATTACCGTGCTCGAGACCGGTACTGTTGGAGGTGAGTACATCAAGACCTACGGCCACTATCACATAGGGAAACTCGACGAGACGTATTGGTTCGTTGCGGGCGAAGGCGTCGCGCTTCTGCAAAGACTTGCCGACCAGAGCGACCCCGCAGTTGTAGCGGAGTTCAAGGCGATACAGGTGAAAACGGGTGACTCCGTCTACATGCCGGCAGGCTACGGACACCTGATGCTCAACACGGGGAAGACGTGGCTCGTCATGGAAGACGACAGTCCCGTGGAGGGGCCCGACGATTCCGCCTCGATGCCCGGGCATGCCGATTACGGAGCCGTCAAACAAATGCGCGGCTTCGCGTACTACGTGGTGGAGCGTGACGGCAAGCCCGTGCTCATAGCGAACAAGCTATACAAAGAGGTGCAAAAAACCGACTTCGGTGGCCTGCCCGTCGTAGAAGCGTAATTTTTATGTACATTACCGTTGATGTCGGCAGTACGAATATCCGCATTGCAGGAAGTCGCGACCTTGAGAACCTCACGGAGCCCGTTATCAAGCGAACGCCGCAGGAGTACAGCGAGGGCATCGCCCATATAGCAGATACGGCACGCGGCATAGCACAGGGCGAATCGATTGATGCGGTTGCCATCGGAATCCCCGCGCGCCTTACCCTCGACCGAAGGGGAATGTACAAGAATCGGAATCTTCCCGATTGGGACGGCCGGATGATAGCGGATGATATTGAAAAAGCTCTCTCGACCCGCGCCTATCTCGAGAACGATACGATGCAGGTCGGTCACGGCGAAGCTGTGTTCGGCGCGGGTAAAGGTGCACGGATTGTGGTGTATATGACCGTTTCGACCGGAGTGAATGCGGTCCGTGTTGTTGACGGAAAAATCGAACCTTCGGTGTACGGATATGAGACGGGATTTCAATATCTCTCGACCGGCGAGAGTCCTGTTGACTTGATGGATTTAATCGCCGGACGAACTGTCTCGGAGAAGTATGGGATGTCTCCAAAAGAGCTTGGCAAGGAACATCCTGTATGGGAAGAATTGGCGCGCTATACCGCCTTTGGTCTGCACAATACGATTCTCCATTGGTCGCCGGAACGCGTCGTCCTTGGCGGCTCGATGTTCAATGACGTCGGCATACCGATAGATCGTGTAACATTTCATTTGCAAACCATAATGAAGGCGTTTCCGACGCTACCTGAAATCGTCCACTCATCGCTCGGCGATATCGGCGGGCTGTGGGGCGGGCTTGCCCGCTTAAAACAGTTGGGATGACGGACCCGTGTCCCTATCTCTTCGCCATGGCGTAGCGGTAGGGACAAAGTGTGATACGCATCGAGTGGAACAGCTCAATTCTTAGATTTCGGCAAACGCTTGTATGCTTCCCACATGATGGGGATGCAAGTGACTCCGATGATAACGATGATAATTGGTGTCAGGTACTGAGACACGAATGGCACTTTTTCGCCGAGGTAGTAGCCGAGGAAGGTGACGCCCGCGCCCCACAAGAGCGCGCCGGCGATGTTGTACATGACGAAGAGGCGATAGCGCATACTCGCCATTCCGGCGACTATCGGAGCGAACGTACGTATGATGGGGATGAAGCGTGCGAGCACTATCGCGAGCACGCCGTGCTTCTCATAAAATTCACGCGCCTGCTCGAGATGTTCATGCCGGAAAAAACGGGTGTTGCGCTCCAGAAGCGGCGCGCCTATTTTATTGCCGAACCAGTAGCCCACGTTGTCGCCGAGTATTGCGGCGATAGCAACCATCGGAATGAGTATCCATGGATTGAAGAATCCCTGCGATGCCAGAAGTCCTGCGGTAAAAAGAAGCGAGGCACCGGGGAGGAAAAAGCCGAAAAAAACTCCCGACTCCAAAAATATTGCGAGAAAAATGCCGGGGTACCCGATAAACTTCACGAGGGGAATGAGCTCGAGATGGGGCATAAGCGGTTCAGTATTGCACGAAGAGTCGTTTTAGACGAACGATCCTTGTAGCTAATAAATAAAGACACCGAAACCTCTCGGGTAGATACTAATTCGGGTACCGTATTCGCCATATGAATATGGCGCACAAGCAAGAGGTGTTCGAGGAGAAGCTGGGAGCGTACGTGAGA
>Ga0209542_10000753_pt1 | contig 78104 bp, 87 predicted proteins | sample RifCSPhighO2_01_FD_184028 | JGI IMG/M metagenome (GOLD analysis project Ga0209542, IMG submission 184028) | Soil microbial communities from Rifle, Colorado - Rifle CSP2_plank highO2_0.1 (SPAdes) (version 2) | ecosystem: Environmental > Terrestrial > Deep subsurface > Rock core/Sediment ...
GGACATCCTTGCGGATCTAGCTACCTAGTAATTCTGTTTCCAGGCCTACACTTCTTGTTTAAAGATTAGTGCCATACCAGGTTAGGCGACTGCGGCATAACAATAAATTAAATTAGTCGTTTATAAAACTTATTAAATCAAATCACTCAGCTTTTTTCATAACATCATTTAACCATTTCTTTATAGTTCCTCTTTTACAATTACAAATATTTCCGCTTCCAACTAAACCTGCCCTACTTGGATTTCTAGAATCATATTTTATTGTTTTTTTAACAAATTCTCTATGATTTTCAGGATCTAAAACAGCCATCACTTCTCCTACCATTAACCCTCCAATAATTTGATTTGTTGTTATCACACTTGGTTGAGCAGAATAAGTACAGCTATGACTTGTTCTCTCTTTTGCTAAAGCTTTATCAACTTTTAATTTACAATCCAGACATGCACTCTCTCCTGGTTTATACACTACAACTTGCCCCGCATAAGGATCTGTTCCACCGCTTATTAAAGGAATTTTATATTTTATTGCAAAATAATTTGCAATCGCCCTTGTACTTAAATTATCTACACAATCCAAGATTATATCTGGCTTATTTTTCCTAAAATATTTTTCAAACTTCTCATCAAGTTTATCAACTATGCCATTAACTTTAACTTCAGGATTTATCTTTTTTATCTTTGAAGCTAGTGATAAAGATTTCTTTTCTCCTACATTATCATAAAATAAAAGTTGTCTGTTTAGATTATGAGGTTCAACATCATCGAAATCTAATATATCCAATTTTCCAATATTATTTAAAGTCAAACCAAGCGTCACAAAATTTCCAAGAGCTCCAGCACCTACAACCAAAGCATATTTGTCTTCTAGAGAGATTTCTTCATTATTATTTGTATCTTCTTTTGAAAATCTAGTTCTTGATATAGATGAATAATAAAAATTTTTTATAGGAATATCATCTTTATTAATCTTCATAACAATTTTTCTTGCTTCCTCTGTAATTATTCCCGCTAAAACAGCACTAGGAATGTTTCCCTGTTTTAATCCATCATATTCATCTAATAACCATTTCTTTAATCTTTTATCCCTTGGTTTTATAATGTGTAATTCTCCTTGATAAATATCTGTAGAAGCTGAAATTACAGGAATATTTTCCCTTCTAGAATAATTTATAATAATATCTTTAGATCTTGGATTATTTGTAACATCTATAATAACCTTGGGTTTTTCCATTAAGAATATTAAATCATTATCTCCCATTCCAGCATGCACCCCAATAACATTTACTAAGGGGTTTATTTTAGAGAGAATTTCCTCAAGAGTTTCTACTTTAGAATATCTTTTGTCTACTAGATTAAATAAAAATTCATTTTCCTTTATCTTTTCATCACCATAAATTTCAACATTACCAAAACCAAGTGCAACAAGTGATGCGGATGTAAAGTAAGCCAAATTCCCAGATCCGATTAAAGCAACAGAAGAATTTTCTATTTTCTTTTGATCCCATCCACTAATAAGTTCTTGCCTGCTATATCTATTAATAACTGCATTATCTTTCTTTTCTTCTGCATATTTAATTTTACTGCTCATCATCAAAATCTTTAAAAGGATCTTCAACATCTTCAAATGATCCCTCAAAATCTTTATTTGGATCTTTCAAAAAACCTAAATAAACAGGTAAAATATGGGGTTTCATTATTTTCTCTTTAATTTCTTTCTTCAATGTTTTTTCATTAAATGAAATATCATCATTTACCCTTACAATTCTTAATCCAGCTTCCTTGCTCTCATCTTGCTCACTATAACATAAATTACATAAATTTCTTGTCGCTATTTCAGCATAAGGTTTACTCCCCAAAGCATTAACTACAATACTGTAAGCAAATCCAGTTCTAGATTGCATATTATGTACCAAACTATCTGCAATAAATCTTTTTAATTCTCCATTTCCTTCTGATAAATTTAAAATTAATTTTTTATTTCTTTTGTCTTTTTCAAAAATTTCTATAGAATTTTCACTAATCTTTGTTCCTAAATTTCCGTTTAATAACCTTTTTCTATGATATCTAACTCTATAATTAATTGGAGCAATGCTATTTAGCACACTTAACATGTTTTCATCATCTGTACCTGAATGAAAAGTATCAAAGCTTGCGTGACTATGCCACCATCCAAGAATTTTATAACCCATTTTATCTATATCTCTTCCTGATTCTATAACTGATTCTCCCATTATCTTTACACCCGAACTGCTAACATCCTGTTCTGGTGCTAAATAAATATCTCTGACTATTCTGTCTTTTTTATCTTTAGGATTTATCAAATAACCATAACATTCAACCTTTTCTCCATAAACATCACAAACAAGTCTTGCATATGCAAATGCCTTCTTTAAAGCTCCTCTGCTGATATAAACATTTGAGAACAATTTTCTTTGATTATTATCTTTTGCATTATCATCAACTTTTTCGTTTAAAATATCTGTTAAACTTTTCATTTTATCTTTTCCTTGTACTTTTTCCCAGATTTATATTTGTGATATTCAGTTTTCTTCTTTTTATTTCAGCTAATGAAATTCTTTTTGATTCAAAATCACCTAAATGTGCCATAGGACTAACATGTTTACTATTATAACCAGAAAGCAAAGTATTCTTTGCATCTATTAATAGCCTTGCTATAGCTTCTTCTTTTTTTAAATTTGATAATTTTGAATAGGGATAATTTCCAACACAAATTTCTTCAAATTTATCCTCACTATATCCGACAAATGGATGACTATAATTCTGCAATATAACCACCTTATTCTCGTACATCTGTCCGGAATCTCCTATACTAACACCTATTTTAACATTACCAAAAAGATAATATTTATTATGCTCTGGATCTTTTAAAACATGTTTTGGTACATCCAAGAAAACATAATAATTATCATCATCCACTAAAAAACCAAAATCATCTTCCCCATATGCTTTCATTTTTACTATTTTCTGTATAAAAACTTTTTTAGATACGTTATCTCTATTAAGAATACTCTTTAATGCATCTATCCTAATTTGTTTCATCAACTCAAACTCAAACTCCTTTACAGTATCGGAGATAGGTTTAGAATCAGAACAAATAAAATCTTTTCCATCGAAATTTACTATATCATTAGTGTTTTGATTATTATTAATCCTTAAATAATAAACTTTATTATCTATTATCGCAACATTTCTACCACCAAGTATTCTTCCGAGAAGAGAATTTGCTTGATAATCTTCGGTATTTGTAATAAAATCCTTAAAATCAAATTCTCTTGCCAATATAGAATCCACTTTTTGATAGAATTTTGAAGATTTCTTATCATCTTCCTTAAATTTCTCTTTTGCTACCTTTTCTATTAAATCTGAAATAAATTTATTACTTTCTCCATTTTTAGATACATCGGTATTTTCATTTTTCCCCATAACATTAAAACCAAGCACTCCAGCAATTTTACTAGTAGATTGATTATTTCTAAAATACGGGAAAACCCTATTTACAATGAAATCAACTAATCTATAATTTGCATCTTTAGCTTCAGAATATGATTCATCATCTAAAACCTCTTTAATATATTTCTCTTTAACTTTAGACAATACATCTTTATTATGTTGTAATGTTAACTTTTCTAAAGAAGACAAGCTGGCTGATTCAATCAAAGAATATCTTCTTATTTTTCTTTCTTTAGAAGTTTGAAAATAATTTGAATCTAAATCATCTTTAGGTTCTGAAGATAAATAATAAAGTCTGTCATTAAAGATAAATACAGGAATTTCAGAAGCTAGTTTAAAAAGATAATTTTGTGGAATTTTTCCAAGAGAGCTTAAGTATTCTTCTTTATTTTCAAATGCTAGTTCGTTTCTATGAAATGGATAACTTATATCATCAAATTCTACATATATCTTATTACCATTAATCCTTGTAATTTTTCCTTTTGTTTTAAGTGGGATATCATCACCATATCCTCCAAAATAATAAGTATCTTTGTCTCCAGGATCATCTTCATTTTCTGAACCTAGTTTCTTTACTATTGTTACAGAAGAGCCTTTTCTAAAAGCCATATAATTCTCCAAAATTTAGTTAATAATATCCGCCTTCTTGAACTGAAGAAACTTCTATATCTAATGCCTTATATTTTAACATCCTACCATCTATTTCACGTTCCTTTATTTGCAAATAACTAGAAATTTCATCTGTTAATTCAGCATTAGTTCCATTAACAACAACAGCATATGTGCTTGATTCCATCTCCCTTTTAATGCTCTTAACTAAACTTCCCTCATCTTCATCTAAACTATTTCTATTTAACAGATAATTTAATGCATCTTCTATTGTTTTTGAAGAATAAGAAGGCGGAAGTTTTACCACAACAGCATCCTTTTGTGGAATCAATCCAGTTCTTGCACTTATAATCATGGGCAATTCTACCGAATCTTCTAAAGATTTTCTTGCAGTTTTCATAATCGTTAACCCCCTGTTATCACTATATATTAAATACAATCAGATAAATTTATAAGGCTTTCTAAAAAGGATTAATTAAGAATAAAATTATATCGTCTAGAAATATGTCTAATTATAATCAATCTATAAATTTCTTCTTCCAAGGTCTTACTCTTCCATGTTTAATATCTTCTAATCCTCTTTTTATCTTTTTTATTAATTTTGTATCTACTTTAGATTGTTTTTTCATTTTTAATATCCAAATCTTCTTTCATAATCTTTATGATCAAACCATTCAAGAATTATATTTAATATTTTAACTTTATCTTCATCTATTGTATAGATTAATCTCCATGCATTTGGTAAATCATATTTCCATAAGTTATTAATTTCATATTTTTTTACATAATCTTTCGGCCACAGTTTTCTTGGAATTTTAGTACCACATGTTGGGTTCCGTTTCATATCATCCATAGCACGATTAATAAATTCATATAGTTTTTTATCTTCAAATTTTCCTTTAGCTAAATATTCAAACTCTTCTTTTAATTTTTGATTTACAAATGCTACAAATTTTTCTTTTATCATCTAACTATTAATCCCTGCGATATAAGTTTCTTTATTCTTTCCGGATTATATGTCCAAAACACAATTCCATCTCTTTTGTCTATCATAATCTTTCCGGATTCTTCTAAATAATCTAATATCATTTGAAAAGTCTGATACATCATCTTTCTAGGCAATTTCTTCCATAATTGATACTTCCCACATTTTTGGCTGTATTTTATTATAGTTTTCTCTACCATAATTACAGATTCTAAAGTCGGGCTATGTATTCTATATTTCATCTTATATAACTATATATAATACATCTATATAAACTTTTCTAAAGAATTAATTTAACATTTCAATCTGAATATTTACACCATCAGGTATAGGAACTCTCATAACTAATCTTAAAGCTCTTTCATCTACACCTAAATCAATCAATCTTTTATGTATTCTCATCTCGAATTTTTCAAAAGAAGCTTTACCTTCTCCATCCGGACTTCTTCTTGTAGTTAATTTAAGTTTCTTTGTAGGTAATGGAATTGGTCCTTTGATTACAACTCCTGTTTTCTCAGCTATTTCCTTGATACTGTTGCATATCTGATTAACTTTATCTATATCCGGACTTGCTATGTTTATTCTTGCTCTTTGCATAGTTTTAATGAAATTAATTGATTTATAAAGGTTACTACCGAGATAATAATAAAAATAATTTCCTATTTATCTTTTTTTGATGTGTTAATTCTAGGATTAGCTTCCAAATTTCCAAATTTAGCACCACGGTTATCAAAAAATTGATTTATTTCTAATTTTTCTTTATCATTATCTTTTTCCGGTTGCATATCTTTTAACATTCCCCAAACAATATATCTGACATTCTTATCAATTAAAATATCTCCAATACCAAATATACTACCGATTATACCTAAAATTTTATGAAAACTGTTATCTCTTGCCAAGCCAAAACCTAACAAAATAAAAAAGCCTATGGTAAAAAGTAATAAAAAACCAGCCTTTATGACACTCCGTTTATGTTTATCCATTTTTGATCCTCTTATTATATAACTCATTAATAAACATTCCTAAAAGTAAAAAAATAATAGCTATAATAAACATTTCAAACAGATTATTAAATTTTATTAAGGTGCAATACGGTTTTTCAAATTTTATGGTAGCATTTATTATACTCAAAGAGGTAGAGCATTTATAATTTGAAGATGCAAGTGCTTCAGAAACACTTTTTTCCATCTTTATTTTTGTCTTTAATTCTTCTATATTCTCAGTAAAAGGAGGATCACTAAAAGAATTCAAAAAACCATAATAAGTTGCATTGGCTGAAAGATAATTCTGATATGAATTATATTCTGGTTGATAACAACTAGTATCGAATTTATCTAATAATGGAGAAATTTGTCCTAAACAATCAGATAGTTTGGCCAATTGAAATCTATATTCAGCCCTATATGAATACCATATAGACAGATGAGCATTCAATAATGATTTATTAATATCATCTAAACTATTTTTAGGTATTAAATCCAAATATTTTTTAGATTCCCCAATATCTGAACGAATTGGGTAGAGTTTTTCACCAGTAAATTCGGAAGACAAAGTGCCAGTATCTACATTCCCATTTATGTTTTTAGCAGATTCTATTATGGATTCAACATTTACACCAAAATTAAAATCAGTCATACAATGTTTATCATTCAGTGATAAGTCTTTATTTATGAACTTTTTATTTAATCCTACGTAAAAATAATTACATGAAGCGCAGTTATTTGTAATCATAACATTGTTTATACCAACGGGAACATCAAATTTTATGGCATATTGCCCAGAATTATTATTTAACCAATTAATTTTAGTCATTTCTATTACTTCTGTAGTACACAAGAGATTACCATTAGCATCATTTGGGTAATATAAAAATAGATAATCTGGTTTGGAATCAATTAGTTTGGAATCATAAGTGACATTGCCCTGTATAACAAAGGTTCTATAAGCATTTATCTTGGGATAATAAAATTTTATAATAAAAAGATTGATTAATAAAACAGTGATAACTATTAATATGCAAAGAATTATAGATTTACTAACTTTGTTCATAGAAATATAAAACATCAATATTTAGATAAAGGTTTCTTTTTTTCTAATTAATATTAAAAAACTATTTATTAGGTATTTCCCAATCTCTTGCTAATCTAATAAGTGGATTTTCTTCTCCATAAACTGCTAAAAATCCAACAACTTGTGTCGCTCCAGTATCATCAATTGGATAATGAATTGCATGAGGATCTCCAAAACGTTTTCCCTCTAAATCATAACCTGTTGTAAGTTTAATTATTGGGCCTATGTTTAAACCTAAGTTCATTATTTGCCAAGCAGATCTCTCAACACCCAAATCCCAAGCCTTTACTATCGTTGTCGGATTTTCAACATTATCAACAGTAAGTTCTTCTAAATGTGTTGTAAACATCAAAGGATCCATCATATAATCTATAGAAAATAAAGGAAAGAATCCTTCGAAAATTACTCCTTCTTTTTTTCTTGGTAAAACTCTTTGAGGTTTTTCAGAATATCTTAAACGATCCGGTATTACAAGTTTATCAAGACTATATATTTTATCATCTCCAGTACCATCTCCAGGCAAAAATACAATAGTATTCATATCTCCAACTTTTCTTCCTTCATATTCTACTGGAACTACAGTTCTTGCAGAATTAGGTTTTTCAGGTGTCAAACTAAAATCTGGAAAATTCCCAAATCTTACACCATCAAGCATTCTTTCATATTCTCTTAATGCTTCTTCAGCAGGTCCACGCATTGCTTTTAAGTTTAGATCTTCAGCTTTCATTTTATAAAAAGAAAATAAAGAATTAAATTACTTTCTTTACTAAATCAATACACATTCCAGCAGCCACTGTATTTCCAGCATCTCTTATAGCAAATCTTGCCATATGTGGAATTTCGCTTTGCTTCTCAATAACTAATGGCTTAGAAGGCTTTACTCTAACAACAGCAACATCTCCATTCTTCAGCATGTCTGGATTTTCTTGTAATACTTCTCCAGTTGCTGGATTTATTTTCTTTACAATTTGTATTATCTGGCAAGCAACTTGTGCTGTGTGTATATGGAATACTGGTGTATATCCAACAGTTAATACACTTGGATGATTTATAACAACTATTTGTGCAGTAAATTCACTTGCTAAAGTTGGTACATTATCAACATGTCCAAGTACATCTCCTCTTGCAATATCTTTTTTACCTATACCTCTGACATTAAATCCAATATTATCTCCAGGTATAGCTTCATTAACTTGTTCATGATGCATCTCTATTGTCTTGCATTCTCCAGTTACTCCTTTACCTTCTCTTCCTGGAACAATAATTACCTTGTCTCCAACTTTCATTATTCCTGTTTCCACTCTTCCTACAGGTACAACTCCAATTCCAGTTATGTTATAAACATCTTGAATTGGTAATCTTAATGGTAAATTAGTTGGCTTTTCAGGTTCTTTGAATAAATCAAGTTGTTCAAGTAACGTAGGTCCTTTATACCAAGCCATATTTGCACTTTTATTTGCAATATTATCTCCTTTATATGCGCTTGCTGGTATAAATACAATATCATCTAATTTATATCCAACACTCTTTAATAATTGCGAAACTTGTTCTTTAACTTCCATAAATTTCTTTTCATCAAAGTTAACAGCATCCATCTTATTTACTAATATTGCTAGTTGTCCTACACCTAAAGTTTTACATAAGAATACATGTTCTTTAGTTTGTGCCATTACTCCATCAGAAGCTGCTACAACTAAAACTCCGACATCAGCTTGACTTGCTCCTGTAATCATATTTTTAATAAAATCTTTGTGTCCAGGTGCATCTATAACAGTATATTCAAATTTATTGCTTATAAATTTCTTATGACTTAGATCTATTGTAACTCCTCTTTCTCTTTCTTCTTTTAAATTATCCATTACAAAAGCAAATTCAAATCCTGCTTTTCCAAGCTCTTGAGCTTTTTCCTTTAATTTTCTCATAGCTTGTTCATCAATATTTTTAGTATCATATAATAGTCTACCAACTGTAGTACTCTTTCCATGGTCTACGTGACCTACAAATACAATATTTATGTGTGGTTTTGCTTTAGCCATTTTTTAACACTCCTTTAATAAATTAAACTGAATTTAGCCTATTTATAAGCTTTTTGGTGTCTTTCCTCTTAAGTATTCATTAGTTATGTTTTAATTTATTTATTCTGAAGCTACAAAAATATATTTTAATGATGTGCTAACTTTTGAACCACTTTCTAAACAACCACCTAAAGAATCACTATATTCAAATCCATTTTTACTTTTTGGAAGGTTTCTGCTATAACTTTTTCCATGTAATTTAACACCATATTGTTTTACAAAGTCATCCATTGCTTTTTGAATCCTTGGATCATTGGTAGCAATTGCAACAGGTTCTCTTAAAGACTCATTAATTTTTAATGCTCTCTGTGCAATCTGAGCAAATAAAACTCTCCCATAATCTCTTGTCCACCTTGTAGCATATGGTCCCTCAACCAAAAGAACAGGAGATTCTTTGTCAAATGGTAATAATCTCACTACACTTCTAGCTACAACATTTCCATCTTCATCTAAAATTTGATATAATTTCTTATTGGAATCTGCAACATAAGCGAGTAAACACTTATTATAACCAGTCATTTCATTCCATCTTTGACAACTTTGAATAGGAGTTCTACCTATATTAAACATTTTATCCGGCGCATCAGTTTCTATAACCGTAACTCTTTCTAAATTCTTAACATCTTTAGAATCTAAAATATTTTTTACTTCTTTAAATGTGGTTCTTAAATCTTCATATGAAATTCTTTCTATTGCTTTACCAACATTTTGTGCAACAGTTAATAAAGATTCTGGGGTTACATCAGAAACACCAAGAATAGTCTGTAAAGTTTCATATTGAGTCAATAATTCTCTTTTCTCTTTACCTAAAGCTTTTTTATCAATGTCATGACTTTCACTTTTAAACATACTAGTTATCTCATTTACTCTATGTTCTAGACCTTGCAATGTTTCTTGACTTGCTTCTACTCCAACCAAAGTTTGATATTGTATTTTTAATTCATCTGCTAAAATCTTTAAAGCATTTATTCTAGGTTGTAAACCTTTTAGGTCTCCAATAAGTCTTTCTGAACTTTCATTTTGTTTCCAAGCTTCTACCGTTCCACTTAAACATTTTAATTGCATTTCTGATTTATCATGAGAGTATCTCCAATCTTCAATATCATCATCTATTATATGTTCAGTAATTTCTTTCAATAAGGGCATTCCCTCACTATAATAAGCTGTTAAAACTCCGCCAAATGTTGAAATTATTTTAAGTAGATTACCTTTTTGTATTCTATCTGGGTTTTCTGCTATTCTTTCTTTATAATCTTTACTTAAACCAATCATGCCCAAATTACTATTAATTGCATAGTCACTCAACCTTCTTATTAAACGAGATCCATCAGTTTCATCGAAGAAGTAAACAAAATCACCAGTTCCTTGTAGCATTTCAAGGTGACTAAGAATTTTACTAACTTGTTCAGCTGATTTGATATTACTTAAAAGATGTTCAAGGACTTTTGATTTTTCTGGATTAGAGTCTAAAGTATATAATGATCTAAATATTCTTCTTCTCGGATCAATTTTTTTAGCTAGATATTCTTGACTGAATAGAGAATCCGCTTTTTTAATTAATTCATTATTAAGTCCAAATCTAACTAAATTTGCAAGCACAGGCAGTGGAACATTTTTATATTTTTCTCTAATTTCACCAAAATCTTCTCTCGATAATAAATCCTTTGCATCTGATATATAATCATCCTTAACTCTTTCTTTTGATAATAAATGTAAATCTTCAACATATTCAAATCCAGATAATATTAAACTTTCATCAATAGATTCTCTTCCACCTAAGACTCTTTCAAAATAGTTATTTACAAACCTCAAGGTATCTGGCGCTTCTTTTGCTATTGCATTAACTTTAGAAAATATTCTTGAGAATTTACTTTGTGATGAAAATTTTTCACTTTCAGCTGTCCTATGTAAGAATTCATAGGCAGTTGTAGTATTTCCACGATTTTTTTCTAAAGTGTTGCCCAATTTTATTAATGCTAATTTATCTTCTAATCCCTTTCCAGTTTCGGATTGAAGAATGCCATCGATATGTCCATATACCACATTAGGAATTTCATTATTTCCTCTAGCGTAAACTCCCAATTCTAAAAGACTTTTTATCTCATTTAAACTTGGATGCGTTAGTTCAACAATTCTTCTTAAGTTTGTTATTAATTCTTTAGCTGATTCAGTTCTATCTTCTTTTTTAATCCTTTTCATACATCTATCGTAAAAATCTTTCCAATCAGAAAAAACAGAATATCTTAAATCTTGCAATAATTTCTCAAGAATTATAGATTGATCTTCAGAACCTTCTTCTCCAGAAGTATGAAAAGCTTGAACTTGCGATTGAGTTAATCTTAGAGTTTGATCTAGCTTATGCTCTAATCTCTGGCTTAATGTTTGTCTTAAGCCCATTCCCATTCTCATTTCCATACCAGGCATTTTATTTACTTACAAACCTCGATAAAATGGCTAAATTAACCATTTATAAACCTTTTGTTTTGTTACTACTAATATAGAATAACTAAGCAAACTCACTCTCTGATCTTAATCCTTTTCTCTGTCTTATTTGTAACTTAACTTTTGATTGTAATTCAGTTGGTATTTGCTCAAATAATTGATCAACCACATAGAAATTACCTCTTCCTTCAGTTGCACTTCTCAAATCACCTGTCAATCCAAACATCTCAGCTACTGGTAATTTACATTTAACTGTTATATGCATACCTTCTTGCTGTACATCCATTAACTGCCCCCTTTTATTTTGTACTAATTTGCTTATCTCACCTAAAAATTGAGCAGGAGCTTCTAATTGTAATACTTGTAATGGTTCAAATAAAACAGCTTGTCCATCTAACATCGCTAATTTTATTGATTCTCTTACAGCAGGCAATACTTGTGCTGGTCCTCTATGAATTGCATCTTCATGTAATTTAATATCATTTAATCTTACTAAAACTTTAAATCCAGGTTCTCTTGCTATTGGTCCTTCATTCATAACTTCTTCAAATCCATCTAACACCATATCAATAACTTCTCCAATATGAACCTCTCCTCTTGTATTATCGACAAATACATTTCCCTTGTAAAACGCTTTATATTTACTAGCTTCTTTAGCATCCATTCCAAAACTTCTTAACTTATCAACTATAGCTTGATCTTTTTTCTTTATTCTTATTTCAGGAATTTCTCCTGATTTCATTGTTTGATAAATTTCATCAGGAACAGGCTCAACTGTCATGTAAAATTTGTTATGCTTGTTTGGACTTTTTCCTTCAAATTCCTGGCTTTTCTTCTTTATACTCTCTCTGTAAACAACAATTGGTGGTCCTGTCTGAATATCTAATTTATTATCATTTTTAATTCTATTTTCAATAACTTCTAAATGTAATTCTCCCATTCCAGAAATTAAATTTTCTCCAGTCTCTTCATTAATTGTAATTTTTAAAGTTGGATCTTCTTTTCCTTTTTGTCTTAACACTTCAATTAATTTGGGTAAATCACTTGGCTTTTTAGCTTCAATACTTTTTGTAACAACAGGTTCAAATAAATGTTTTATAGCTTCAAATGGTTCCATCGGTTCGCTACTAACAGTTTCACCTGCAAATGTATCTTTTAATCCAACTAACCCAATGATATTTCCAGCAACACTTTCATCTATAGAAATTCTCGACGCTCCTTTATAGATATTAATTTGCTGTAATCTTACTGTTTTCTTTGCTCCATTCAAATAAACATCTTGTCCTTGTCTTACAGTTCCTGAAAATAATCTTCCAGCAGCAACTTCACCTGCATGTTTATCAATAACAATTTTAGTAACAACAAAAGCAACTGGTCCATTAGGATCACAATTTACTAATGACTTTCCTAAATCAGAATCTAAATCACCATGCCATATTTTTGGCACTCTATATCTTTGTGCAGTAACAGGATTTGGAAGATGATGCGTTACCATATCTAATACAACTTTATGTAAAGGAGCTCTTTTTGATAATTCTTTATAACTATCTTTTTCATAAGCTTCAATAACATCTTTAAAACTTATTCCATTTTTTTTCATGAAAGAAACAGATAATGCCCATTTATGGAAAGCACTTCCAAAAGAAACACTTCCCTCAACAACATTAACATTCCATTTATCTTTAAATTCTTCAGGAGCAATTGAATCAATAAATTTATTAACCTCTCCGATAACTTTTACAAATCTTTCCTGCATTTGTTCAGGAGTTAATTTAACTTCTCTTATCAATCTATCAACTTTATTAATAAATAAAACCGGCTTAACTCTTTCTCTTAAAGCTTGACGTAAAACAGTTTCTGTTTGTGGCATCATTCCTTCAACAGCATCAACTAAAACAATAGCTCCATCAACAGCTCTCATTGCTCTTGTTACATCACCTCCAAAATCAACATGTCCTGGAGTATCAATTAAGTTTATTAAAAAATCTTGTCCTTCTACATTATGCACCATAGAAACATTAGCAGCATCTATTGTTATTCCTCTTGCAATCTCATCTTCATGAAAATCTAAAGCTAGTTGTTTTCCAGCTAACTCTTCGCTTATCATCCCTGCTCCTGCTAAAAGACTATCGCTAAATGTTGTTTTTCCATGCATTCGTCCTTAAGAAGTTGTATCTTAAAGGATATCGATATGGGCACAAATAGCGATGTTCCTTATATGTTCTGGTTGTTTTTGTAATATCCTAACTTTGTCTGTTAATATGTCCGCCAAATAGGTTACCTCCTTATAATTGGTAGATTATTTTGAATCATCCAAACCTTATTTAAACCTTTCTGTTTATTTTTTAAAATTTTCCATCTTTTTAATTTATTAAGAAATTCATATACAACTGTCTTTTTTCTTGATAATTTTAAAGAAATATCTTTAAAATTTGCCTCATCTAATCCATTTACTACCAAAATTACGTCGTTGAAGTTTATAGAAGATTTTCTCTTTTTTGGATAATATTTATTTAATTTATATAAAAAGGTGTCTAGTTTTTGAATTTTATTATATTTAAATCCATATAAATTTTCATGAAGTCTATGCCATTTCTCAGTATTTTTTTCAAATAAAATTAAAGATTTTTTCAAACTTTCCCGATCTCTAATCAATATTCTATATCTCCCAAATTTATCTTGTTTTCTAGAACAATAATGTGAACTCATACCAAGATTATTTAGAATTTGATGAACACTATTTATCAACCTTTCACTTTTTGATATCAACGTTACATAACCATTTCTATAATCAACACCACCATCAAACATAAAAAGGCCTTTCAAAAAAGAAATTTGAATATTTTTACTAGAATCTTTGATATATTCTGGAATATCTATAATATTTACCTTTTTTCCAGTTAATAATCTTAATATTCTGGTTAAATATAAGAAAATGATCTTATTACTTACATAAACTTCATAATGATTTTTCCTTTTTATAGGAACTATTTTTGTTCCAAAGCTATTATTAAACCATCTACAGAAAGAATCAACATTTGTTTTATATTCTTCTCTTAAAACAAATTCATAATGGGTAGCATTTTTATTTTCGTTCCATACTGTAATTCTTCTTCTTAAATGACCATCAGCTACATAAGCACCTATAATTTTAGCTAAATCTTCTGTTAATAAAGGGGGTAATTTAACTTTATTTCTTTTTGAACCACTTTCAAGAATAATACTCTTGGGCAAATTTATATTTAAAATCTTAAATAATTCAAGAGGTACAGAATACCTTTTATTAATATATTTCCATAATGTAGAATATGTTATATTTAATTCTTTAGCAATTTGATTTAGTTTTTTATTGTCTATTTTATTTAATATTAAATTTCTTAACTTATTATTTAATACAACTTTTACTGTTTTATTATCACATAAATCATATATATTTGTCACCAATTTCATGGAGATTATTAAGATATAAAACTTTATAAATACTAACAAATCACTATAAATCAAAACATTTTTATATTATTTTATTAAGTAAATTTTATATCAAATGGCAGTAGAACAATCAATAGTAATAAATGCACCAATAGAAAAAGTTTGGAATATTATTAAAGATGTTAATAACTGGAAATCCTGGAATCCTGTAATAAAGAATTCTAAATATACTGTTGGAGATGATTTATTAATTAATAATAAACTAGAAATAAAAATCAAATCAGGAATTAAAACTTTCAAATATAATCCATTGATCATTGAATCAAATTCTCCTTATATTGTGGCATGGACAGGAGATTGTTCTGGATTTCATAGGAGATTAACATTTATTCTTGATAATAACAAGCAAACAACAGTTACAATAATAGAAGAGATTTTAGGCATGGGAACATTTATTGCAAAAATATTATTGCCTGAATCATCTATTAAAAAAACAAATAAAACATTTCTTGAATCTTTAAAAAAAGAAGCTGAAAAATAAAAAATTATTTATTGTTGTTATAAAATTTAGTTGATACTCTTTTTGGATGATCGTTCTTAGATTTTTGAGGCGAATAATGACTAATCCATCCAGTACCATCTCTCTTTGTACAGTACTCCATTTCAGGATTACCATCATTATCTCTATCTATTACAACCAATGTTCCATCAATTTCAGGTATTTCTGTAACATATTGTCTTGAACCATCTCTTTGAGCATAAACTCTTACAGGTTGATTACTCGCTATTTCTGCCATAAAGTTGCTCCAGTTTACTTTTTGTTCAGGTTGTTTTATACCACATCCATTAAGAGATGCAACCAATGCACACAATGTTTCTATTTTTTGTATTTTGTTCATTTTCGTTTTTCTCCTTATTATTTATTACTTTATAATATATTAGATGAATATTTAAATTTTTGTCGCACTTTAAAATACGAAACATTTATTAACTAGAAAACATAATAAAATAGCATGTACGAATCTCAATTAAAAGAACTCGGACTAACAGACAATGAAGTTAGAATCTATCTTATTTTACTAAAACAGGGAATGCAAAATCCTTCTGAAATTTCACAAAAACTAGGCTTACATCGAGGTTATATTTATGATGCTTTAGAGAGAATGCAAGAAAAAGAACTTATCAATTCAATTTTAAAAAACAACAAAAAATATTTTCAAGCAACATCTCCAGAAAATTTAATAGAACTTCTTAAACTAAAGCTAGAAAATTTACAAAAAATTATCCCGGATTTAAAAAAAATTATGGAAATAACAAAAGAAGAAACAAAAGTAGAACTTCATAAAGGCCAAAAAGTATATAGAACCTTAATAAAAGATATAATATCTTCTTTAAAAGAAAACGATGAAGCATACCTTATCGGAATAGATGAAAATACTTTATTAAATGAAGTAGAGCCAATCTATCTAAAACAATATCTTAACCTTATACAAACTAAACATATAAAAGAAAAAATAATCATTAAACAAGGAAGTAAAAAGTTAAAGTATCATAATCTAAAATATAGACAATTATCAGAAGATTATATAGGAAAAACAGCTCAAATAATATATAAAAATAAAGTTGCAATATTTATCTTATCAATGCCTTATTATTTGATAATTATAGAGAATAAAGAAGTTGCAGAAACATATAAAAAACAATTTAATTTATTATGGAAAATTGCTAAATAAATTTAAAAATCAGTAATTTAAAAAATTTAAGGAAAGTCTCCTTCTGCACAATCTTCAGGACAGAATATATATCCCACGCAAGGATTTTGACCTTCATTTGGTGGATCGCACCCAATTGCACCCTCATTGTTTTCACATATTCCATTACCACATGTAGTTAATGGAGCTTGGCAGTTTTTTACACACCCTTGCATTCTGGCTATATCTACTGAGTTTGATAAATAATTTAATCCTCCAATTTCTGCTTCACATGATTTAGCGCAACTTACACACTTCTGATCAAAATCACAAACATTATTTTTCATTCCACATGTTGAACTACACCAGGATTCAGAAGTATAATGACATGCATCCCTGGGCGTATTTGCTGGTGAAGTAGATTTTTTATCAACGCAATATAGGTCGCATCCTGTGATTCGCACCTCGCATTGATCATCTCCAGCTGTTTTTTCTATTTCTCTTATCACAAAAACAAGATTTCTTTTATATGATGAATCTTCAATATCAATCTGAATCATTGCTTCCATATCGTCTCCTTTTTTAATATCATAACCCATTGAGCATGGTGCTAAACTTGTATCAGGAGGACAATAACCTTCCACTTTAGTACCTCCCTCAAAAAAAACTTCCAATACATCTCCTTCTATCATCTTTGTCTTGCACTTCCAAGCAGATGATCCACATGGTTCTAATATTTTATTAATTTTGATTTTACCCATTTCTTTAAGACCACCTTTATATACGGTATAAATATCTAATATTGTAGCATCAACTTTAAATGGTTCAAATCGTTGTAAACTCCCATTAAATACTCTAGGAATAACACTACCTATAGGAACTATAATTGTAGCACCATTTGATTCTACTGGAATATCATCCTTAATATCAAACACAGAATCTCCATTATCATAATAAAGCTTAATAACAACACTCGGTGTAGTTGGCTCTTTATTATTTGAAATTTTAATATCATAGTTAGTGCCATAAATTAATTCACTAACTCCCAAAACTTCTCCCGGAACACCATCATTGTTTTCATGCACCACTACATATCCTGCCCTAGTAATATGTACTACCTCTATTATTCCAGAATCTTTTTGAGTGTATGTAGAAGTAGATATGAAATTTCCTTCTTCAACACAACCACCAACAACAATTAGTAATGAAAATATTAATAGAATAATGAAATATTTCATATTATAATTAAATCATTTATTATATATAAACTTAATGGAAAATTGCTAAATAATTTTATTGTAAAAATCTATATTTCCTTGCTAATTTTCCCTTATCCCACCATTTCCCAAATCCAAACCAATGTCCAGCTTTCACAGTTGATAATCCTATTAAAATTGTTATATAAATAATATGCTCATCTAAAAATGGATTGTTTGCTGGAGGTATTAAAGCAAGCCACATTAATAAAAATAATAAGCTTCCCAAATAACTAGCCAATCTAACTCCAATTCCAAAAAGGAATGCTATCCCTAAAAATAATAATCCCATCATAAAAAGCCAATCAACAAATACATTTCCTGCTAAACTTTGGAAAAAAGAAGCAAAAGGACCATGAGTTCCAAGTTTTAAAAATCCATAAGTGGGAGAATTTCCCAAAATCCATGCTTTATCAGCTTTAGTAGCAAAACCCAATCCAAATAATTTGTCAAAAAAAGCCCATAAAAAAGTCCATCCCATTAAAAGTCTTAATATCACCCAAACATACTGCTCTTTTTTTAACATATAAAAAAAATGCTTTACTTCTTTATAACTTTATCTACTTGCATCAGCCTGTCTTTCTAATTCTAATTTCTTAGCTATAGCCGCACTTTTCTGATCAACTAAACTAGCAGCTATAATCTCATCAGCCAAAACTTTTTCATATCTTACTTTATTATTAAAAGATTTCTGATAAGCTCCTTGTGTCATTAACCTCAAAGCTAAATCTATTCTTCTCTGAGGTGCGATATCAACAGCTTGCGGATATCTTGCTCCACCATATTCTATTGTTGTAATTTCTTCTCTAGGTGCAGCATTTTCCAAAGCCTTAACAAAAACTTCAATAGGATTTTTCTTTGTTGTTTGTTCTATTATTTGAAACGTCTTTATAACAATTTGATAAGCCATTACAGCTTTCCCAGAAGATCTTCCGCTTGATATCTTATGTTTTTTTCCCTTATGTCCCGGAATTAATATCTTGTTCATCAATCTTTCAACAATTGGAGCTTTATCATTCCATAATCTATTTTTAGCAGCTCTTCCAGCTGTTCTTGGAACTAGAATTGGTTTAATGTTTATATAACTTTGAAGCGCTACATCATTTACTTTTAATGTACTTACATCCCATCTATTAAATAATTTAAAGTCCATAACTTTTTGAGTTTTTATTCTATTTATAAAGCTTTCTTTCTATCTAGTTTACCACATATTGTCATCAAAGCTAATCTTATTACAACCCCGATTATTATACACAATACCGAAATTTCTGAGTTAATATAAAAAAATTATATAAATACTAAGCAATATTTACTTTCTCTTGAGATTCCTTTCTTTTTTTGATAGAACGCATTTCCTGTATGGATCTTCCAAAGTCAATTTCAGTTTCTTGATTTACAAACTTCATCAATCTTGCCACTTCAGGCATTAAAACACTTAAACCAGCATATTTCATCTGACATAATCTCAAATAAACAGGGGCAGCCCCTGTCTGAGTTCTTAATTCATTTATATGAAAATCCTCTCTTAAATTAATCTTAGTATTCATCGAACCAAATGTCGACATTGGTAATGAAGTGCTGGCAGCATAAGGACCACATTTTTCATTAATCCTATACCACATACTGCTTGATTCTTTATTAGCTTTTTGAATATCCCCCTCTAATCCTATTGCTCTTAATCCAGGAGATATATAAGATCCAAGTTCTGGATTAAAATTTAAAGGATCAAGATAAGATGGAACAGTATGTCTTCGAATATCCCTTATTTCAGCTATTGGCATTAACATAGTTAAATCCAAACTTACAACTTCAAAAGCCCTCCCGGGTTTATATCTTCTATTTTTTCTTAAATCATCATGTCCAATTCCCGCATAATTATTCAACAATTTTATTTTTTGTTCTCTAGACATATGTTTAACTTCATTATTAGATTGAGTAATCGTTATATTAGAAACTTTTTCTCGTAATATTGCAGAAATAAGGTCATCTAAACTTCCATCTAAATTAAACATAATTTCTAGATTTAAATTAGAATCATTTACTTTTACAAAATCACCATATCTATAAACATCTAATTTAAGTTTTTCATTTTTTATTATGCTATCAGCTTCTTTAAAATCAATATCTCTTATTTTATATCCTATTAATGGTTTTCTCGTTTCAAAAAGGAAATCACGACTTTCAATAGATCTTTTATCATCATATTCTGTATGGTCTAATAAAGGTCCGACTAATTTTTTCATCTCTCTTTTAAATAATTCATTTATCATAATTCCTTCAGCAAAAAATCTAGATTGCTGTTGATATACTAAATGACGCATAGCTTCAGCATTAAAGATAATGCCAAGACTTGTTCTCGCAGAAAGAGGGAGCAAATGTCTTACTTGATCTTTAAGAGCAGCGCTTATTGTTCTGCTATATCCTTCTTTTAATTCTTCATCTGTTGCATATTCTTGGCCCAATCTTTTTAAAGATTCCTGGGCTTTTTCTTTGAAATTTTCAAAAGGTAGATTATTGCCAATCCATCCCAATAATTCTTTATATTTATCCCCTTTATCATTGATAACTCTAGAATATATCTTAAAAAATCTATCAGTTGTTCTTCTAAAATCATTTTCTAATCCTACCATTTTAATCAAAGGATCAACAATATAGTTAAAATTCCCATCTCTTCTTCTCTCACTATAATCAACATACCTTGTAGATTTTTCTATTCCAAACAAAACCCGATTATGCAACAAAGTCATAGCTTCTAACATAGAAACTCCATGAAATACTGCTGAAAAATCTACATTTCTTGCAACAGAATCATCACCATACTCATCCCAAACAGCTTCAAAAAATGGACCGCCTATTTCAGACATATAATCCGGAATCTGTAATTTATCCAAGGCATTCCTCAATTTTTTATTGCCCTGAATCATTCTAGCCGTAATCACTCTTGCATCATCTTCCGCTCTGCTTTGCTTACAAATTGCCATTCCAGATATTAAACCACCTTGATTAAATCCAGCGACAGGCAAGTCTAAATTTGTATATATCTTTTTAGTTAGATCAATAACCTCTGGATTTAACATTTCCCCAGTTTTTGCAGAAGTGTATTTTGGCTCTTCATATTCCAGATTTTCAACAATATCAGAATTCCTCATTTTAGACACACTTTCAACAAGTCTTTCGTGATTATCTCTATTAAATTCCCACATAAAATAAAAATAATAGAATTAGTTTATATAAATTCATATTCTATAAAAATTATATTTATCTTCTACCTTTCTCTATCTTTCCAGATAATAAAGCTTTCAAACTCTGATCATTTACCTTAATAACTTGCCACCTAACAGCAGGAATATCACCTTTAGCTCTTCCTTTTGTTCCACCCATATTTTCAATTACAACTTCATCATGCTCATCTATCATTTTAATAGCATTATTTCCGGGTGTAAATGCAGTTACCTTTCTTCCATTTTTCATTAACTGAACGACTACACATTTCCTCATTCCTGAATTTGGCTGTTTTGCTTCAACTTGTTTTTTTTCTAAAACAATTCCTTTAGCTTGGCTTGCTCCACCCAAAGGATCTGACTTTTCTTTCAATCTAAGAACTCTTTTAATATACCATTTATTGTGCCATCTTCCGGTTTTTCTTCTCATCTTTAGTCTCTTTCCGGCCATTAATCCCCTAGATTTATTTCCCATGTATTTTTTAGCTTTCTATTGATTTATAAAGCTTTCTAACATACTAAAAATTTATATAATATAACTAACACATATTAAGATGATATTAATCATAAATTTTGGTGGCCAATATTGCCATTTAATAGCAAGAAGAGTTAGAGATCTTGGAGTTTATTCTGAAATATTACCTTACAATACTTCATTAGAAAAAATAAAAAAAATAAACCCATCCGGAATTATTTTTTCAGGTGGTCCATCAAGTGTCTATGATAAAAAAGCTCCATTAATAGATAAAAGAATTCTCAATCTTAATATTCCAATTCTAGGAATTTGTTATGGTTTACAATTAATAGGAAAACTCACAAATTCAAAAGTTCTTAATGGAAAACTAAAAGAATTTGGTAAAAAAATATTATATATCAAAAAACAATCAACATTACTAAAAAATTTGTCTAAAAAAGAACAAATATGGATGAGTCACGGAGATTTAATAAACTCAATGTCTAGTGATTTTAATATTCTAGCTTCAACAGATAGTTGTAAGATTGCCGCTTTTGAAAACAATAATAAAAAGCTATACGGAGTCCAATTTCATCCTGAAGTTATTCACACTTTAAATGGAATTAAGATTTTTGAAAATTTTGTTTTTGATATTTGCAATGCAAAGAAAAATTGGGGAATAAAAGATTTGCCGAATAAGTTGATAAAAGAAATTAAAAAAGAAATAGGAAACAATTCTGTTATTATGGGGGTTTCTGGGGGTGTAGATAGCGCAGTAGCTGCTACATTATTAAATAAAGCTATTAATGAAAGATTACATTGTGTTTTTATTAATCACGGTTTATTAAGAAAAAATGAAGAAAAAGAAGTAATAAATTTATTCGAAAATAAACTAAAATTCAAACATTTCCACCATGTAGATGCATCAAAATTATTTTTAGAAAAGTTAAACAAAATCTCGGATCCAGAAGAAAAAAGAAAAATAATCGGCCACACATTTATACAAGTTTTTGAAGATAAGGTTTTCGAACTAAATAAAAAATATAAAAATATTAAATTTTTAGGACAAGGAACAATTTACCCAGATAGGATAGAAAGTGCCCAGCCATCAAAAATTGCTTCTAAAATCAAAAGCCATCATAATTTAACATTGCCTGAAAAAATGAAATTAAAAATTATTGAACCATTAAAGGAACTTTACAAAGATGAAGTTAGAAAATTAGGGAAAGAGCTAAAAATTCCTAATGAATTATTAAACAGACACCCATTTCCAGGACCTGGTTTAGCAATAAGAATTTTAGGTGAAATAACAAATGAAAAATTAAATATCTTAAGAGAATCAGATTATATTTTTATTGATGAACTAAAAAAATCAAAACAATATGACAAAACATGGCAAGCATTAGCAGCATTATTTCCAGTAAAATCAGTCGGTGTAATGGGAGATTCAAGAACTTATGAATATATTATCTCTTTAAGAGCTGTAACCAGTGTTGATGCAATGACTGCAGATTGGGCAAAAATTCCAAATGAACTGCTAGAAAAAATATCTAATAGAATAATAAATGAAGTCCAAGGAGTTAATCGAGTTGTTTATGACATAACCCAAAAACCGCCTTCAACAATAGAATATGAATAAATTTAAATATAACCATTAATTATGTTATTTATATGAAAAAGAGGGTTATTTATTTTGTTCTATTTTTTTCAGTTATTTTTATTAGTGGATGTATTCAATCAACAAAACAAAATTATCAACTAACAAGTGCTGATCAAATAAAACTTTCTGATTTACTTGGTAAATTAAATTCAAATACGGTAAGTTATGAAGGATCTTACAAAAAAGAAAATGAAATTCATGGATGGGCAGGAAGTGCAGGATCTACAGATTTTGCATATGAAGAGGAAATTTTTATAGTTTATGATAATTATCAAGTAGAGAACTATACTATAAATCATACAACTACTAGTGGATATTCTATATCAAATAAGGGAGATTATTATAAATATTATAATCCAATTAATGGAGAACTTTGTCATCAAGATTTAATTGGTTATGCTGAATCTATGTATTCAGAAAGACCAATTGCTCCAGCATTTGGGAATATTGTTGAAGGATGTAATATAAAAGCAGATGGAGGAAAATATTCTTGCATTTGTGATGGTAATGAAGTTTCTGTAAGTTATTATGATAAAGTTGAACCAAAATTTCCATGCAAAAAGCAAATACAAACTAATGGATTAATATTATGGGATCATCCAAATATTATATCATATCCGGAAATTAATGAAAGCTTATGTTATTTCCTTGCATATTCTGAAGAATCTACCGAATTTCAATCCGCCTTTGAATGTGTCAATAAAAACGTAAGATTAACACCAAAAATAGAAACTAATGAAAAATTAAAAAATGCATTTTGTATATCTGGAGAATATGATCGCGGTTACTGTACATTTGATCCAGTAAAAATTGACAAAGGATGCCAAAAACAAGTTCCTGAAAATTTAGATTCTAAGACAAAGAATGAAATAATCAATTATCTTAAAACAATAGACATCCGATCAATCTCAGAAGAATATAAAGATAATGATAATTGTTATGTATTCTCTTATTATAATTTAAAACATATCTTCTGTTTTGATGAAAAAAATTCAATAACATTCGCAGAATGGGGCAGCAATATATCAAAGAAAACAAGTACAAGTATTAATATTAATAAGTTGGAAAAATACGCTAAACAATCTTAATATCACTTACTTTAAAATATTTATTCACAACTTCTTTTAAGTTTATTAAATTCTTTCTATCTCTTCCAACAGAAAAGTTTATATAGTAACTCATAGTTTCTATATAGTAACTTTATGTTACCATGATAACTTTGACCCAAAAAGAACGAGAAACTGTAATTATCTTATTCAAAGATTACACTAATTTTTATAATGCCAATTCCATTAGCAAAATCCTTAACATCAGCCATGTTGGTGCTCAGAAGATATTTAAAAGACTTCTTCAGGAAAATTTGGTAATAAGCAAAACCATAGGAAAATCCATAATCTACAAACTTAATTTTAGTAATGATTATGTTACTCACCTCGTTGCTTTCATACTCGCAGACGAAGCAAATAAATTCAAACGCTGGAAAGAAGAATTTAAAGAACTCTTTAAGAAAGACAGAATAGTCATGCTTTTTGGCTCTACAATTAAAGATTATGCTCATGCCCAAGATATTGATATAATGATAGTACTAGAAAATAAAGAGGTCAAAGAAGTAAATACTGTTTTGAAGAAAAAAGAAGAAATACTTCCTAAAAAACTTCACGCTATCAAATTAACTCACTTAGACTTATTAGAAAATCTTAAAAAGAAAGATAAAGCCTTCTTGGATATAATAAAAAATGCAATTATCATTTATGGTCAGGATATATATGTGGAGATACTGAAAAATGTCACAAGCCTCTAAACAGGTGAAGTGGTGTTTGAGCAAAGCAAAGAAAGAAATTAAAGATTGTAGAAAATTAGGCAAGAGAGAGAAACATAGAGGTTTGTTGAAAATAGACCCAAGTATTAAAGAAGCGAAGAAACACCTAGTCAAAGCAGAGCATAACCTAGATGGCATAACAAAATTCAGAGAGATTGGATTTTCCGATTGGTCTATATCAGCTGGATTCTATTGCATTTATCATTGTTTCCTAGCAATCGCTACTAAATTTGGTTATGAATCTTCAAATCAGACATGCACTATCGCACTAATAAGATTTCTCAAAGAGAATAATGAAATCCAGCTTGATGAAAAATTTATCGAACTATTAGAATATGAAGAGATGGATGATATCAAAGAGAGTAGTATCATTGATCTAAGAGAGGGTTACACTTATGGAGTACAGATTTCAGTAAAAGAAGAAGCAAAAATTAACAACTTGAAAAAGATTTGTAAAGAACTCATTGATATCACTAAAGAAGTTATTTTCAAATAACCACCCAAAAATATTATTTAGAAGAAATGATAAAGAAATTATCTAAACAATCTTAATATCACTTACTTTAAAATATTTATTCACAACTTCTTTTAAGTTTATTAAATTCTTTCTATCTCTTCCAATTAAAATTCCTCTATCTTTCATATCATCAGCTTTTATCTCAATAATATCATTTTCAAACTTAATCTCGCTTGGTTTTATTGGAAACAAAAAACTTCTCACAAACTTAACAACATCATCATTATATTCAACAATCTTTATTTTTTTCTTGATCATATATTCAATTTTATTTACATTTCTTCCTTTTATACCAATTGCATTCCTAGCTTCCCCATTTTTAACAACGAAAACAATTCTTCCATTGCTAGTAAAACAATCTTTAACATGAGAATTAGTCATTTTCTCAAACAAATTGATCAAGTTTATTGTATCGTTGTCTATTTTCATATTAATAACAAGCTACCGAAATTGAAAATGGTTTTTTACATATAATTCCAAGCTCATCATTTGGAACATCTAATTGATCTACTTTTATATTGGCTATTTTAGAATAATGAAGAATATCTTCCTTTAACTCTTTAGGACAGTTAGATGATAAAAAAACTTCACTTACCTTTCCACTTTTTATTTTTTTTAAGGTTTCATCTTTACCATAAATTAACTTTTCTTCTTTCAATGCCTTTTTTAAATTTTCAATGCTCATTTTTTCTTCATCTTTGCTATTAACCCAGGTAATCCGGTTCCCAATGGCACAGGCTGATTTAATAAAACATTTTCTATTACACTATTTAAATTATCTCTTTCACCTATTAAAGAAGCATTAATGATATGTTTTATAGGAGTTTCAAAACTTGCTCTTGCCAATACACTCTCTTTTTCTCCTGTTATTCCTCCCCTGCTAACTCCATTAACCTCTCCAGTAATTGTCATGACATCAGCTAAAAACATTATATGTCTTATATCAATATCCAATCCTTGATCTTCAATAACTCTTAAAGATTCATTTATTATAGCTTGTCTTGCAGCTTCAATGCCTAAAACATTTAAAATTTCTATTATATTATTACTTGTTGTATTTTTTTCATCAATTTCTTCTAATTGTAAAACTTCTTTTAAATTACTTCCTGAACATATTATCATAAATTCATTATCTTTTTTTACAGGCAGAACTTGACCTATTCCTTTTATCCCACCAATTACTATGTCCTTAGCTTTCTCTTTTATTCTAAAGACTTCGCTCAAATTATTCTGACTTCCCTTTGGACTTAATATTAAATTACCCCTTTCTTCTTTAGCATTAAACAATTTTGTGTTTATATTTAATATTTTTACAACTTCGCTTAATTCTAAACCTAGATCTTTTATCTTTTTCTGATCAATTTTAGCTTCAACTGCAGCATTTCCCAAGTTAATACTAAATTCAGTTACAATTTCTTTTAATTTGGTTTCTTTTATTCTTGCAGCTATTTTCCTGGCAAGTTTAGGATCTTTGTTGTATTTTGCTTTCAAATAAATATCCATTCTAGGTGTACTAGGTTCCTTCCTAGCATCAAAAATTTCAATTAATCTTGGTAATCCAAGAGTGACATTTAATTCAGAAACACCTGCAAAGTGGAATGTTCTTAATATCATCTGTGTTCCAGGTTCTCCAAAACTTTCAGCCGTTATAATTCCTATAGCCTCCCCTGGACTTATTTTTGCTTTTTCATAAGCATCTTTTACACTTTCCAAAACTTTTTTAGCATCTGCTGCACTCAATCTTTCTTCTTGGCATTCATTTTTTACATCTTCTAATAATTTCCCAGGTAACATTTCTTCATACTCATCATAAACACTTTTTGCCATTTTATTTGCCCATAACCTCTTTAATTATTTTTTTAACATTAATCTTTCCGCCTTCACTTTTGCTTACATCGATTCCATCATCACCATAAACAAATTGCATTATTGTTTTATTAGCATCTCTTACAGTATTATCATATTCCACTCTTAAATCCTGCAATGCATTAGCCAATCTTCTATACAAATATCCTGATTTTGGAGTTCTCAATGCAGTATCCATTAAACTATCTCTTCCAGTCATAGCTCCAAAGAAAAATTCATAAGGATTAAGTCCTTTTTTAAATCCATCCTTAACAAAACCTCTAGCCGCTGGAGATAAATCCCCTGGTTTAAAAATTGGCAAGGTTCTTCCTCTAAATCCTTTGCTTATTCTTCCACCCCTTAATGCATGTTGTCCAACGCAACTTGACATCTGAGCTAGATTCAATATATTTCCTGTAGCTCCAGATCTTGCCATTATTATAGTTGGATTCTTATCATCAGCTATGCTTTGAACCTGCTCTCCAACCAAATTTCTTACCTTATTTAATACTTCAATTATTTTTACTTCTAAAGTTTCTTTTTCATTTAATCCAGGAATAGCTTCTAATCTTTCCTTTAAATAATCTTCAATAAATTGATTAACCTGATTATAAGCATCTTGTATTAGTTCATCACATTTTGCCTTTACTTTTTCAGGTAAATCAGTGTCAGATATTGCAGTTGTAAATCCAACCTTAAACAATACCTGAATTCCCAATTTGAAAATGTTGCTTAATATTACAATTCCTGTATCTTCATCATATTTAGCATATAAGCTTCTAATCAAGCTTCCATTATCCTCTCCTATCGTAGCTTTGTCAATAACTCCTTTAATCAAACTTCCACTCTTTATTACTACATCCTTATTTCCTGTTAGATCAGCATTTTTGCTTTTTCCGATAAATTCAAAATCATCAGGCAGTAAACAACTAAACACTTCTTTTCCACCAACTTTCTTTCCAAATTTCTTAAATCTCTCACTTTTATCAACACCAATAGCCAATAATAATTCAACAGCATCTTCCCTATCAAATTCTAATTCTCTTGTTAATAAATAATTTCCAACAACGCTATCATCTATACATCCAACAATATTTAATCCATTTTTTGGAGTTATAATGTGATACTGAACTTGCATTAATATTTCCGCTTCTGCCCTAGATTCTTCATTTTGTGGAATATGTAAATTCATTTCATCTCCATCGAAATCTGCATTATAAGGAGTACATACAGCTGGGTTTAATCTGAAACTTCTTCCAGGCAATATCTTAACTTTATGACACATAATTGACATTCTATGCAAACTTGGCTGTCTGTTAAATATTGCAATATCTCCATCCATTAAATGTCTTTCAACAATATATCCGGGTTGTAATTCCTCTAACAATTGTTCTCTTGTTTCATCTGTAATTTTCTTTTTCTTTCCATCCGGTCTTACAACATAATTGCTTCCTGGATATTGTGTTGGTCCTCTTTTGATAAATTCCTTCAATCTTTTCATGTTCCATTCTGTTACCATTTCAGGAACAGTTAATTCCATCGCAACAATCAAAGGAACCCCAACTTCATTAAATTTAATCTTAGGATCAGGACTAATAACAGTTCTAGCAGCATAGTTAACTCTCTTTCCTGCTAAGTTATGTCTTATTCTTCCCTCTTTACTTTTTATTCTTTCTGTTAAAGTTTTTAATGGTTGTCCGCTTCTATGTCTTGCTGGAGGAACTTGAGTTATTGAATTATCAAAATAAGTTGTTACATGGTATTGTAATAAATCCCATAAATCTTCTATAATAATTTCAGGAGCTCCTGCATTTATATTTTCAAACAATCTTTGATTTATTCTTACTATATCTCCAAGTTTATGTGTTAAATCATCTTCGCTTCTCTCTCCTGTTTCTAATGTAATACTTGGTCTTGTAGTTACAGGAGGAATCGGCATTACAGTTAACACCATCCACTCAGGCCTTGCGTATGCTGGGTTAACCCCCAAAGCAACAACATCTTTATCTGGGATTTTTTCTAATCTTGCTCTTATCTCTATTGGGCTTACTCTTTTATCATCTTCCATTATTGTGCTTGGTTTTTCCAGTTTAACATCAAATTGTTTTGATTGGCAATAAGGACATTTCTTAACAGCTCTTGTTTCTGATAAAAATTCTTTTACTAAAGCTCTTCTTGCCTCAACTCCCTTTTCTTTTTCTATAATGCCAAGTTGTTCAACCATGGCTTCTATTTTTCCCTCTTCAGCCAAAGCTCTTCCACATTCTCTGCAGCAACTTCTTAAAAAACTTAGAATATGATTAATATATTTTATGTGTATTACAGGTCTTGCCAATTCAATATAACCAAAATGACCAATACATTCTTTTAATTTTCCACCACAAGTTTTACATCTTAATCCGGGATCTATAACTCCCAGTCTAACATCCATCAATCCTCCATCAACAGGATAACCTTCCTTATCATATAGTTCAGGAGTTACAACTTTTACAGCAGCTATTTTTTTAATCTGTTTTGCACTAAATAATCCAAAAGTTATACTTCCTATTTTCTTATAAACATATTCTACCATTTTAGTATTTGCTTTTTAACTCCAATTTTGGATAAACAACCATTGATTTTAATTCATCTAATAATAGTTTGAATGCATAGCTTATTTCAACCGCACTAATATTAACATTACTTCCGCACTTCGGACAATATTTTTTATTTTTATAACTATCATATATTGCTATCATTCCGCAATTCTCGCAAACATATAATAATGTTTTATCAGAATCAAATCTTTCTTTTAATAATAATGAAGCTCCATGAGCAACAAAACAATCTTTCTCCATCTCTCCAATTCTTAATCCACCGCCTTTGCTTCTTCCTTCTATTGGCTGTCTTGTTAATAATTGTATTCTTCCAGATGCTCTTGAGTGTAATTTATTAGCTACCATATGTTTTAATTTCAAGTAAAATATATTCCCCACATAAATTCTTGCTTCAAACATTTCTCCAGTTATTCCATTATACATTGTTTCAGTTCCATTATCCCTAAAACCAAGCTCAAGTAATTGTTTTCTTAATTCAGCTTCAGGTTCAGAGTCAAATGTTGTTCCCCTAATATATTCACCTCTCAAAGCTCCAACTTTTCCAGCTACAATTTCTATCATGTGATTAATTGTCATTCTGCTTGGAATTCCATGAGGTGAAAACAAAATATCAGGCACAACTCCCGCAGCTGTAAATGGCATATCTTCTTGGCTTACTAACATACCAATAACTCCCTTTTGTCCATATCTTGAAGCAAATTTATCTCCTACTTCAGGTATTCTTTGATCTCTTAATCTTACTTGCACAATTCTATTACCCTCTTCATTTTCAGTCATTATTATCATATCAACTTTTCCAGCTTCTCCATGTTTAACAGAAGCACTGCTCTCTCTTCTAACATTTGCAGCAACACTAAATTCTTCTAATTCTCCTAAAAATCTTGGTGGACTTGTTTTTCCGACCAAAACATCATCTTCTTTAACTTCAGCTCCAGTATATATTATTCCATCTTTTTCTAATAATCTATAATCTTTCTCTGCTTTATATCCTTTAACTTCCTTGTCTGGAATGCATACATCATCTGTTAATCCACCAGAATATCTTAATTCTTCTATTAAATATGGTCTGAAATATGAACTTCTTCCTAATCCTCTGTCAATACTACCTTTATTAAATATAGTAGCGTCCTGCATGTTATATCCTTGATAACTCATTATAGCTATTATAATATTTTGCCCAGCAGGATGTTTGTCATATCCGTAAACACCGTGCATAAATGTATTTACAATTGGTCTTTGAGGATAATGTAACACACTAGCATCTGTATCCATTCTTAGCAAGAAATTAGCAGCATATAATCCTAAAGCCTGTCTTTGAATCTTACTTCCTCTAATTAATCTAGAACTTCCACCGTGATTTGCATACGGAACTATCGATGTACAAACTCCTAAAATTGTTATCGGACTAATCTCAAGATGGGTATGTTCTTTTGTTAAGTCCTCTTCTTTTAAAGATACATAAGAATTTTCCTCTTCAGTAGCATCCAAATATTCAATCATTCCTTGTTCAACTAAATCTTTCCAGTCCATCTCATTTTTTTGTAATTTCTGTAAGATTTCATCTGTTAATTTTGATTTTCCATTCTCAACAACAATTAAAGGTCTTCTTGCTCTACCCCTTGATGTTTCTATCAATATTTCATCAAAATCTTCATTATATCCTATATTAATAATTCCTGGAATTTTTGCAGTTCTTCTATCCTCTCTTACTTTGTCTACAAATTCCTTAGCCTTTTCTACAGTTCCAATATAAACATCATCTAGGTATACGTCCGTCATTTTATGATATTAATTTTAAACCAGCAGCCTCCAATGTTTTTTTCAACTTATCTTCACTATATTCTTCTTGAGCTATGCTTGCCATAAAAGCTAAATTCTTTCTTAATCCAATTGGTGTTCCCTCAGGAGTTTCTATAGGGCATAATCTTCCCCAATGAGTAGAATGTAATGCTCTTGCCTCAAAATTCTCTTGTGTACTTGTTAATAATGAAACAACTCTTTGTAAGTGTGATAATGTTGCTAAATCATTTGTTCTATCTATATTCTGACTAATTCCTTTTCTTCCACCAACCCATGATCCAGTTGCCATCGCGCTTTTAATTCTAGATGTTAATAATTTATCTCTTATAATAATCTTAATAGAATGGAATTTTCCTCTTTTGACTAATCTCTGGAAGTTATATAACATATCTTGTACTAAAGCTCTTAAATTAACCCTAAATAAATCTCCTAATAAATCTCCACTTAATTTTAATCTTTTATTCATATAATGATCTTTGTCAGGCAGTTCAACTCCATCTCTTACCACCATCAAATATTTCTTAATACATTTACATAAATTATAAGCTTTCCATATTCTTTCTTTTGAAGTAATTCCTAGATGAGGCAATAGATATTTATCTAATTGTTCATATGTTTTTTCATCTCTCTGTTCTTTTGGTTGTGTTAATCCAATTCTTTTTGATAAGAATTCTAGTGCATCATTTTGATTTTTTATTTCAACTGAATTAACTAGATTTACAAAAACATCATCATATTGTTTTTCTTCTGAAATAAATCTTACAATTTCCTCATCCCTAATCAATCCCAAGGCTTTTATCACAGCAATTATTGGAACTCTTCTGAATCTTGTGAATGATAAATAAATTATTCCATCTTTCATCTGTTCAATTGTATGTGGAATTCTATAACTTCCCCTTTCAGAAAATATCTTAGCAGTATATTTGCTTGGTCCCGAACTGCCCTCATTGATAAACATTTTATTTGCAGCTAAATCTTCAACTGTAATTAACACCCTTTCATTTCCATTTAATATGAAATATCCTCCTTTATCATCAGGATCTTCTCCATGTTCAATTAACTCTTCTCTTTTTAGTCCGTATAAATGGCAGTATTTGCTTTTTAACATTACAGGTAATTTTCCAACTTCAGTTGTAAATGATTCACGCTGAACATTATCTATATGTGCAGCTACTTCCAAAAACAAGGGAGCAGAATATGTTAATTTTCTTAACCTAGCTTCCATAGGATAAACATTTCTTTTACTTCCATCAGCTTCAGTTATTTGTGGTTTTTCCGCCCATATTTTATTTAACTTTATCTTGAAGTTTTCAACTTCCTGTGGAATAATTGTTGGAATAATCTCAGAAGTCTCATTAACTATCTTTTGCATTCCTTTTTCCACAAAATTATTATAGCTTCTTATATTGCTATCTACAAAAGAATGTTTATCGAAATATTTTCCCAATATTAATTGATAATCTTTAACCATGCACCACCACTCTATAAAAAATACCTTTTCCAGCTGTTGGACTATCTCTCTCTATTTTAACAATATCACCTATTTTAACATCTCCCATTATTTTGATCATAGGATCATTATCATAGATTTTTGGCAATTGTGTTAATCCAATATTATATTTTTCCAGAAGTTCTTTTTTCTCTTCTTCACTTAATTTAAAATGCTTCGGGACCAAGCCATGACCTACTATGTTTAGTTCTTTCTTCATTTTGTGTATGAGCCGGATGGGATTTGAACCCACGACCACCTGATTAAAAGTCAGGTGCTCTACCAAGCTGAGCTACCGGCCCGCGTTTAAATTTACTGCTTATATTATCTTCTTTTATTATCGATAAAATAGCAGAAACATCGCATAGACCAGTGCTCTTGTGATTATTCGTTGGATAGAGAAACATTAGTAAGAAAATTGGGCAAATTAGTAATATATATAGTTTTCGGTTATTTAAGTATTGCAATAAATATGAAATCAACACATTTATAGATAAAATAAAAGAAAAAAAAAATTAAGCTTTTTTTATCATTTTTTTCATTTCTGCTGTAGGAACACTTTTATGATGTATCTTTTTAACATGATTTTGAGCCAAACTTATTAATTCATTTTTATTATGACTTCTCACCATAAACCCACAGTTTTTTGGATCACAAGTAATTTTTATTAATCCTTTTCTCAAGTTTTTCACCTCCATTAACAATAGTTAACACAACTTATTTATTAATTTTATGAATTATAAAAGATATTAAAATTCACCTACCAAAAATCATCTACCACAATATTTTTTATCATAAAAATTTATTTTACCAAGAATGGTTGTTTCACTTATACTTAACACTGCCATAATATCCATGTGAATAGTCATATGATCCTTTTTGTGGAACAAGTTTATCAACCTTTTCAATAAAATCTATCTCAGTTCCCTGAAATTTAGAGGCAATTCTCCCTAAACTTTCAAAATCCCATTTTGATAATCCACGAAGTTCACCTATCAAAACAGGGATATTATTGCCTTCAAATTTTTGTTTTACATCAAAAACTAGGTATTTTGTATCCTTGCCATTTTCCTCTCCCACCATATAAACAAAAGCTCGCAGATTTCTATACAAATAATCACTATAAGGTTTACCATTTAAAAATTTTCCGGCCATCGTATAATGTTTGTCTCCACCTAAGCTAATTGAGAGGTCTTCTAATGCCTTAACAAAACTTCCTAAACTCTTTGCTCTTCTTCTAGGATTTCCCTTTACCCCAAATCCTTTTTCAAATTCAACCCATCCAGAATGTAAACGTGTGCTTGCACAATCTTCAGTAGAGGTTAAACCATGATTTACTGCTCCCAGAGCAGCTTGATAAATCTCCTCCTCACGAGTTTCTAAACTTTTATATATGCCTCCTTTTTTTATATATTCTCCAAGTTCCGGAAACTGTTCACGGATCCACAATACAAATTCTTCTCTCACATTAATTTTAGGCTTGAATTCCCGATTAACATTCACTTCTAATCTTTCTTCTGGCTCTTTCCCGTTTAATAATTCATCTAGTTTATCATTAGTCATTTTATTATTTTCTTGCTAAAATTGTTCCATAATGTCTATTTTCGTTTCCCAGATTAGCAGAAACACATTCTATTAAAGATACTATGCTATATATTCTTACTTCAAGATCTGAGCAACCATCCGTCATTAAATTACTAAAATTATTTTGAAATGTCCTTTGCACACAAGCTCCAGTTGTTTCAATACCATGCCGACATGCAGCTATTGCAGCTTCATAAACTTCTCTTCTTCTTTTAGAAGGTATTTCATAATGTCCCTTTTGATACATTAATTCCGGAAATTCTTCCCTTACCCAAACAACAAACTCTTCTCTTGCATTAAACTTCGGATCAAAGGATTTTTCTTTTTTAATTTTATCAACAGGCTCTTCTGCAATAAGCAAACTCTCCAATTTTTTCTTTTCATGCTTACTTTTTCCTTCTTCACAATAAGCTAATTCAGTTGGTAGAAAAGAATAATCCTCTCCCCCTATTCTAACATAAATAAAAGCATCTTTATTATTTTGTATATTTGTAATCACTCCTTTAGTTCCTAGATGAATTTGGAATAAAGAAAGTCCATTTCTATAACATCCTCTATTAAATCCCTCTGTTTTTACAATCTTCACTTTTTCTCCAATATCAAAAGTCATTTTTCATCCTTAGCTAAAGAAAACATCTCTTTAACCCCTTGCAGCCATTCCTTAATTTCTCCCCTTGAACATTCACATGCATTACTAGCTCCGATTAAACCACCCCTAACAGGAGCTGTTGAATCATATTTCAAAATTCTTGAAACTGAAGTTCCATATCCTTTATCTAAAACTTTCAAAGCTTCTCCAACCATCATTCCTCCAATAATTTCATTTGTCATGATTACACTTGGATTAGGTGCGTCTGTGCACTTGCTTCCTTGTAAAGCTACCCCTAATGCTTGTTCAACACCAAGTTTACATTCTAAACAGGCACTCTGTCCAGGCTCATAAACAACAACTTGCCCAGAATTTGAATTTGTTCCACCACTTACTAACGGAATTCCATAATGAACAGCAAAGTAATTTGTTATAGCTCTAGTTGCAAAGTTATCAACACAATCCAAAATTAAGTCTGGGTTATTGTTTAAAAAATAAGTTGTATTCTCATCTAATTTTTCAACCAATCCTTTAACTTCGATGTCAGGGTTAATTTGTTTGATCTTTTCTGCTAGTGCTAAAGATTTTTTCTTTCCAACAGCATCGTAAAACATAATTTGTCTGTTTAGATTATGAGGTTCAACTTCATCAAAATCTAAAATATCAATTTTTCCGATTCCCTCAAGCGTAGCTCCCAAAGCAACAAAATTCCCAAGAGCTCCTGCTCCGATAATTAAAATTCTTTTTTGTGATAAATCTTCAAAAGGCTGTGCATCAAAATCTCCTTCTTTACTGAATCTCTTTTCAGCAGTCGCATCATAAGCCAAATTCTTAACAGCATCTTCTCCTTCTTTAAGAGGCATCAAAATCTTTCTAACTTCTTCTGTAATCATACCACCAAAAATTTCGCTAGTGAATGTTCTCTGTTTTTCTCCATCGTATTTTGTAAGTTTTGCACTCGAATAATCATCTCCCGGTTTAACAAAATATAATTCTCCTCCTGTTTTTCCGGTTGATGCAGAAATTATTTTTACATTATGTGCATTTGCATATTCCATAATTTTTTCTTTTAATTCAGATGAATTTGTCAACTCTAAAATTATATCAGGATTATCAACTAAAGAAAGTATATTATCATCACTTTCCATTTTAAAACTTCTAACATTAGCATCAGGATTCATTTCATGCAACTTCTTTTCGAGTAAGCTAGACTTATCATCTCCATTACTATCAAAAGTTAAGAATTCCTTTCCATTAACTTTTTCATTACAATATATTTCTACATTTCCTACACCAAGAGCGACAAGTGAAGCTGCTGTAAATTGGGCTAATTGTCCAGATCCAATAATTGCTATCTTTGCATTTGCTAATCTTTCTTGCTGCCAGTTTTGAATTCTTTGCTGTCTGTCATATCGTATATTTTTGTCATTCGTCATTTTATTCTTCTTGCTAAAGTTGTTCCATAATGTCTATCTTTTTTGTTTATCAGATTAGCAGAAACATACTCGATAAAGGTAACGAACTCATCTAGCCCATTAGCAAAATTTCCCATACGCTTATTAAGCTCCTTAAAGCTTTCAATAAAATCAACCCTAACACAACTGTCAGTAGTTTTAAGTGCGTGTTCATAAGCTTTCTTTGCTCCTTCCATAACTTCCTTTTTTCTATTTATTAAATCAGAATATTTTCTTTTGTTCTTTGAATATTTTTTTAATTCCGGAAATTCTTCCCTTATCCAAACAACAAACTCTTCTCTTGCATTAAACTTCGGATCAAAGGATTTTTGTCTTGTTATCGACATTTTAACAATTGGTTCATCAGCTAACAGAATACTTTTTAACTGAGAATTAATCTTTTCCTGTTCCTTTCTTTCATGTAAATTTATTTCTTCAGGTGTAGGTAACTCACTGGGATGCACATACCACCTATAACCATAATTTTGTTTTTCCACTCTTAGACCAATCATATTTTCATTGACAATTTCATTAATAGTTCCCTTTGATCCTAACGGAAGATCCCTGAAACTACCCCCATAATAATAACTTCCTTTTGGTTTATGGTCCAACTCCCCATTTGCTCTTTTTATAAAAACTTTCTGTCCTATTTTATATTTCATCTTCCTACCTCTTTAGAATCGTCTTTTTGCTCTTCTTTCTTTTTACCTTTAAAACTTCCTTCATCAGTTCTGTAGTATTTACGTTTTCTTACCTTAGATATCGATCCGAAATCTGGTTTAGAAAGCGTTCCAGCCATCCGTTGCTCTTCAAAAGTTGAAGGCAATAGATATTTTTTATTTTTATGACCTTCACCAAAAACATGAACCCGCTCATTAATTTCTGCAATCAATTGTTCATCATCAATTTTATATTCCCCTTCATCAAAAATCTTGTATCCAACAGGCACACTCACATCATTTGCATTAATACAGTCTACACATAAATCTCTTGTTGCAATTTCGAAATAAGGAACTCTTTTTCTCAACCATCTATGATTATTAACAACAAAACTATAAGCAAATCCAATTTTTTTATCCTCTAAAATCTTCAATCTCTTTGCTACCAATTCAGGATTTTCTTCTTTTAACTCAAGTTCAAATTTCTTGATAGGATCTTCAGGATCCCAAAAGATTATTTTATTACCTTCTATTCTGCTTTGCAAACTATCATAATCTCTTTCTTTAGGAAAGGGAATATAATTAGAAGTGGAAATTTGATTAAGCAAAACCATCTGATTTTTGCTATCAGTTTCAGAATGATAAGCATCAAATCTTCCATGACTATGCCACCACCCAATAATTTTTTGTTCTTTATCTTCAATCTCTTTCTTAGCCTTCAAAACATCTTCTGCACTTAATTTATAAAATCCCCGACTAACTTCTTGATCACGAGCAAGGAATGCATCTCTTGCAACCCTGTCATTGGCACCTTTTTGTGTAGTTAAAAATCCCCCGATTTCAACACTATCGCTCCTCTCTCGCATAACAAGTTCTGCATATCTAAAGGCTTTTTCATAAGCATATTTAGAAATATATAATTCATTTAATCCAAAATTTTTTTCTCCTTCTAATTTTTCTTCTGGCTCTTCCCCAGTTAAAAGTATATCTAAGTCTGCCATTTCTTTCTCAAACCGATTAAGATTCTTCTACATCTGCAAGAAATTAAAACCTGTAACCGCCTTGCTGAACTGCAGAAACTTCTATCTCAAGTTCTTGATATTGAATATTTCTTCCGCTGACATTTTTAGTTCTATCAACTAAATATTGGTCTATTCTGTCAGTTAATTTTGCATTTTTACCATTAATAACAACAACACTTCCTGCAGCTCCAAGTTCATTCTTCAAGCTTGTTATTATAGCAGCTTCACTATCTTTAACTTTTTTACCATATCGACTTGTTGCTTCTGCAGATCTGCTTTCATTGAAATCAACCATATAGCTTAGTACATCTCTTACAGTTCTTCCTGCATAATTTGAAGGAAGTCTTCTCATTAAAGCAGAAGACTCATCAGTTAAGCCAGGTCTTGCAGTTGCAATAATCGGTTTTACAACCTCATTCTCTAAAACTTCTTGCTTCGCAAATGGTTTAACAGCAGCAGTTTCTTTTCTTCCAAACATTCTCATTTACTTTGCCTCCCTTCATTTTGTTTAACATCATTCCCACTTTGTTCATCAGCCTTTTGTAAATGTAAATGTCCATGACGATACATTTCGTATAATTGCTTTCCTTCTCCACCAAAAACAACTTCCCAATCGTCCCTTACAAGTGCTTGCGTGAATTCGGAATTCTCATCAAATTTTTCTTTAACAGCACGATACAAATCTTCTTTTTCTAACCCTTTCTTTCCGCCTTCAATTTCTCTTCGAATTGCAGATTTACATCCCCTATCAATAATTCCTTTTATCATTGCACCACTTATTAAATTTTGATAACCAAAACTCCCAATAATTCCAGTCGGAGAAATTATATTATATGCTGCTGTTTCGTCATCGTAGATTCTTTCAACAATTTCTTCAACAAGACCTTTGGTAGAAGCCATTAACCCACGCATAGGTCTATCTTTTAAATATATTTTAAAAATTTGTTCAGCTCCCTTTCTGTCTGGTCTAGGAATTCGAATTTTTATATCCACCCTACCATCTCTTAAAATTGCAGGATCAATTATGTCCTCTCTGTTAGTGGCCAATACAGTGACTACTTCGTAATCCCCCCCATTTAAACCACTCATTTCTGCAAGAAATTGCGGAACAATAGAGTCATAAACATCAGTCGAGATTCCACTACCTCTTGCTTTCATGATTGATTCTGCCTCATCAATGAAAACAACTGTTGGTACATTACTTTCTTTAGCTTCATCACGTGCAGCACCATAAATTCTTCTGATATTTGCTTCAGAATTTCCTACAAATTTATCCAGGATCTCAGGACCTTTCACACTTATAAAATGTCCTGCTCCATTGCCTGTTAATTTTGCAAGATTATATGCAATAGATTTTGCAATCATTGTTTTTCCACATCCGGGTGGTCCGTAAAGCAAAATTCCCTTAGCAGGACCTTGTCCATATCTATTAAAGATATCTCTGTGTAAAAAAGGTTCTTCAATTTCTCCCCTAATATCACAAATTGCTTTTTCCAATCCGCCAATATTATTCCAAGGTGCTTGCGGAATTTTTTCCAAAACATAACGTGTTTTTTTTCTATCAAATCTTTCAGTAACAAGTAATCCAGATAAATCCAATTGAACCTCATCTCCTACCTTAACATCTTTTAGAGTGTTTAAAACCATTCTTGGTTCTCCTCTTACATTAACTCTCAATCTATCACAGTTAATTTCATCAACAGTGGTAATTTCTCCACATATGGTCTTATCAAATTCAGAATAATCAACAATAGCTCCAGCTCCATTCAAAATAACTCTTGCTCCTGATCTTAATTTCTTCCTAATTTCTGCACTTAAACCTTTATCACTTGGCATAGCAACTTCGATAAAACTACCTCCATCTACAATAAGTCGTACTGTTTTTTTTCCAAGTTGTAAAACAGTTCCTGCTTTGTAAGGAGGCTCTCGTAGTCGATTTACTTCCTCTTCTAATAAAAGAATAGTTGTTTGCATTTCTTCGTATTCTTTGTTTCTCATTGCATCATACCCACCTTAGATTAACATCTTAATTTTTAAGAAAAATGGCAGTATTTAAATCTATCGCTTTGTTACCACTTTTAAAAGATTAAAACATAAAGTATAAAATTGTGTAGTTAGAATTACCATGGATCTTCTAATTCAACATATTTTTCATCTGTTTCTGTAAACATATTGCCATTGTTATAATTGATTGTCAAAGAATACATACCATTACCTTTCCTATACTCATTATGCATTTTAACTAAATCTTCCCACATATATCTAAAAACAGATTCACTATTTTTTATATGTTTTTTTATTATATTTCCAAATAATGTCCAATATTCTTCAGAAGAAACAGCCCACATTTTATCAAAAGATAATATTTGAGGAGAATATGTGTAATGTTTGACATCTGGTTTCATATCCACGTTTTCATGAGTCACCATATACCATTCATTATAATCAGTCATTCCTTCATAGATGTTCTTCACAGTTTCCAGATTATTGTTATGGCTATCATCTATAAAAACATTTTTTTCATCAGAATGTAAATCTTTAATGAATCTTGGTTTTTTTACCCAAGTTGTTATTTCATCATCTATTTTAACAGACATTCCCCTTTTAGCTTTATAATAATATCTTCGTGGCTGTCTTGTTTCTAAAGGATGTGGAGGCTCTTTAATTTCGGCAAAGGTATTAAATAAATTTAACATAACATTTTTCCATTCATCAGGTCTTTTTGGTGTAAATGGAAATAATTCTCCTTTAGTTATTAAAACATCATTAAAAACATTTTCAGCCATAACAAAATAATGATACCTTTTAACATATTCTGGGAGAGTATCAACAACATATTTTAGTTCATCAATCTGATAAAGAATTTTAAAAGGATTAAACAGTTTTTCTATCTTTCCAATTTCATGATTTGTTTCAGAATCATTAGTAATTATCGGAATATTGGACATATTCATGATATCTCTGGAATTTTCTATAGTTTCATCTTTGATTTTTTCTTTCTCTTCAAATAACAACATTTGATTTTTATCAACATTATTTAGATTATCATCAAATCTATTAAGATGTTCTTCTAAATCATCTAAGACATTTTTACAAATCCTCTTTTCAGCCATAATCATACCTTCTAATGTTTTTTGTTTGGTAAATCTTATTCCAGTTACCATAGCTCCAATTCCAAAACTTAATCCCATATAGATAGGATAACTTAAATAACCCAAACCTTTTCTCAAGAAAGCAATATCTATGCTTGGTTGTTTTGATCCTCTTTTCATTTCATATATTTCAACATCTTCTTTTCTTGGAGTTGAATCATATTCCCCCCATTCTTTTTTATCTTTGTCATAAGCTATAACTTTTGCATGTCCAGAATCTCTGGTAATTCCTCCATTTTTTCCCTGCAAGCCCACAGCAAGATAGCTAGGAATTCCTTTTTTCCTTAAAATATGCCAAAGAAAAAAATTAACATCCTGACAAACACCATTCATAGAAACTGCAGCCGATTCAAATCTGCTTAATCCCTTATATTTTTTAGGCTTTTTATAAATAAACATCTCTTTAACTTCATCTTTTATTTTATCAATTGATTTTTCTCCTTTAACTAGTTCATCAATTCTATTTATGAATTTTTCAGGTAGTCTAAGATTTGCACTAAGTTGACTATTTATTGTATCATCTAAATTCCAATTACATCTGTACATCTTAGCAACATTATCTCTAGTTTCAAATAAAGAGTAAAACATCGGAAGTGGTATATTTGATTTGTCTATGGGAGCACTTCCATTAATAAATTCCAGCTCTAAACCATCATCTTCAATATCTGTTGACGAAGTTAAAACACTAGAAGCCTTGTGTGCCACTCCATTTCTATATAAATCTTTTATTCTATCATTAGAAGAATGAAAATCTGATATCAAATGTTCTACAAAAAATAAATCTGAATCATTATTATATGTAGCAACTAAATTCATATCTTTAAACCATTCTAACCAATCAGCTAGTTTATATTTAAGATTATCAAAAAAGCTAGAACTATCACTTTTATCCCTAGTATTAAAGTCAGTTTCTCTTTTATCTAAAGGTTCTGACGTATCATTATTATTAAAAAATTTAGATAACAAGGCTCCAGGCAAAAGAGCCATTAAAGAAAATGGCAGAGCAGCAATTGAAATTAAATAACGACTAAAATCTCTGCTATGTCTTAACGGATTCATTAATTCTTCTGAATAAGGATCATCTAGATTAATAATATTCTCTGGAATAAAAGGCCCAAAGAAATCTCTTACAGGAACATAATAATCTTTATTATCTTGCCATTTTTTAAGTTCAAATTCAAATATATCTCTAGCTGAATCCAATCCTTCCACATCATAACCACAAAAGTTAAGCAACGCTCTTGTACTATCTTCCCTATCGATTTTATTTGTAAAGTTTATAAATTCTTTTTTAGACAATTCCATTTCAGTATGTATTAACTCTTGACTGTAAAATGGAAAACGTGTTAAATACATCTCAAAAGCATTAAGAAATCTTCTTTTCATTTTTTTTTGGAAACAAAGATTTAGTTTCTTTATCTATTACTAACTGCTCTAAATCAGGAATTCTAGTTTCTTTAGTTATTGGATTATCTAAAAGGAGAGAATGTTTTCTAACATTATCATCATCTGGCTTAACATAATCTAACAGCACCTGATAATAATCTTCCATGATAAAATAAAGAAATAATACGTTTTATAAAGCTTTTGATATGTAACCACTTTAAAGAAATAAAATAACAAACAATTTAAACTTTAACTTCTTATTATTCTTATGGAAACATTAACATTAAACAATAAAACAAAGATTCCAATATTAGGTTTAGGAGTTTATCAAGCAAATCCTGGAAAAGAAACAGAAAATGCAGTTCTTAATGCTTTACAAACAGGTTATAGACATATTGATACAGCAGCAGTTTATAATAATGAAGAAGCTGTAGGAATTGCAATAAAAGAATCTAAAATTTCAAGAGAAGAAATATTTGTAACAACAAAACTTTGGAATGCAGGTCATTCTGATCCATTAAAAGCATTTAATGAAAGTCTAAGAAAATTAGATTTAGATTATGTTGATCTTTATTTAATTCATTGGCCTGTTGAACAAAGACTTAATTCTTGGAAAATTCTAGAAGAAATATATAAAAGCGGAAAAGCAAAATCAATTGGTGTTAGTAATTTCACAATAAAACATTTAAAAGAATTATTAAAAGTAGCAAAAATTATTCCAGTTATTAATCAAGTTGAATTCTCTCCTTATCTTTATCAAAAAGAATTATTAAATTTTTGTAATGAAAATAAAATACAGCTAGAAGCTTACTCTCCATTAACTAGGGGACATAAACTTAATGATAAAAAATTAATTGATCTAGCTAAAAAATATAATAAAACATCTGCTCAAATTTTAATTAAATGGGAATTACAGCATAAAATTGTAGCAATACCAAAATCAACTAAAGAATTTAGAATAAAAGAAAACTTTGACGTTTTTAACTTCAATATAGAAAAAGAAGATATGAATAAGCTAGATAATTTTAATGAAAACTTTAGAACATGTTGGGATCCTAGTAATATTCCTTAACTATAACTTTCCATTACCATTCAATCTTTTCACAACTTTCTTATCTAATCCAGCATCAATTGCAGATTGAACAGCATATCCCCCCTTATCAATTCCACTTTGTAACTTATATGAAGGCCTTCCGTCTCCATTAAAACCAAACCTTGCAAATTTAATTCCCTGTAAATCTCTTTGTTGAGCAAGTGATTCATGGTAATGTGAAGAAAGATAAGTTCTTCCCTGATAATCATATACCAATGATTCCACAAGTGCCTTATGTAATCTTGTTCCTCCATTCTCACCAGATTCAGTTCCTCTAAAGAGTTCATCACAAATAAATAAAACACCCTTTTCCAATTTAGAAAGGCAGACATTTAGTTCATGAATTTCAGCTTGATACAAAGACAAATTTTCCATTATATCATCTTTTGATCCAAAATGAGTTAAAAATTTCCTTTGTACAGGAAGATTTGCCATCTTTGCAGAGACATAACTTCCACTTTGAGCTAAACTTGATATTAATCCAAGCTCTTTGATATATGTAGTTTTACCTGCTGCATTTGGTCCCGTAACTGCAACTACCTTAACATCAGGAGTTAAAAGAGTATCGTGAGTAACAATCGGATTAAAATTAATTCCATTTCTTGAAATCAAAAGCGGATGATAACCTTCTTTTATATCTAGTACTTCATCATTATTAAATGTAGGTTTAGTAAACTTATTTATATTCCCCCATAAAGCCATTGCAGCAATATATTCTAAGAAATCAGAACTTCCTTCTAATATTTTATATGCTTTCTGTCTTTGAACACTCATCTCCATACATATTTTAATAAATTTTTCTTCATTTGTGAAATTTTTTTTATCTAATGAATCAACATAAAGAGAATCTTTTTTTTGATATAATCTAAATCCATTTATATCACCTACAATTTTTAGATGACGAGAATTAACAATATTATAATAATCAGCAACGGGATTTCCCACAATATGGAATGAACCAAATATATCTGCTAAATCTCTGAAGAGTTTATTGTCAGATTTTAATAAAACTTTTCTTAATATATCATAACTTTCCAAAGATCCTCTCTCAAATGTAATAAAATCAATGTTACCAGCTAGAAAACTTTGCTTAATATCTATTATTTCAATATGGTGATTATGCAAACCTTTTTGAACGCTTCCAAAAAATGACGGATTTCCAATTAATTCTTCAACACCCATATGAATTTGTTCAATTACACTTCTATCAATAAAAGGATTAGACAATCTTTCTACTAAATTATCAATAAATCTCTCCTGATTAACATCTACCATATTTCGGGTCCATAATCTAACAATATTATTACCCAAATGACCCAATTCTAGATTCTTAAAGGTCTTTTTTACTTCTTTTTTATAATTTTCATTATCTTGATTTGGATCTAATCCCCTAAGCAAAGGAGTATCAATATCTTCAACTACACCTTCCCAATTTACAAAAGTTCCAGTTTTTAACTTAGTTGGTAATCTATCCTTCATCATAAAAAATCAAGATAAGAAAAGCTTTATAAAACTTTCTATTGAAACTTCTAATAAGTTGTAACAATATTTATTTCTTTAGCAATTTAAATGCATGTGTCCAATGATTGTTCTTAAATCCGTAAACAATCCATAACATTGCAAAAGTTTCTAGCCAATAAGCATTTGATAAATCTCCCAAATCATAAACATTTTTCCAACCCCATTCTTTAGCTATCTTTGTTACAAACTCTTTTCCTTCATCATTCCCACAAATAAATAAATCAGGATCTCCTTCTTCTCTTTTTGGGTTACACATAATATAAGCACTTATTGTATTGAATGCTTTTACAACTTTTGATTTAGGCAATAACCTTTGTATTCTTTCTCCTTCTGAATTTCCAAAACTAGATGTTAATCCAGGCGGCATTGTACTATGATCCAAAGGATTAGTTACATCAACTACAATTTTATTTTCAAAATTCTCTTTCTTTGCTAGATTAATTGCATTTTCAGTTCCACTTCCAGCTGTTGCTAAAACAATTACTTCTCCAAATTTAGCTGCTTCCTCAAAACTTCCAATACTTCCATTGTTATTTTTAATCCATTCATCTAACTTGCTTTTATCTCTAGTTCCCATTTTAACATCATATCCTAATCTAATAAATCCAATTCCTAATTGTTGACCTACAGTTCCAGAACCTAAAATTCCAATTTTCATTTTAAACCTCCAAGATAAAATAAGCGCCCCAGCCGGGAATCGGACCCGGACTGCGGCCTCGACAGGGCCGCGTCATAACCATTAGACTACTGAGGCATAAGAATTAAAACTTTTAAACTATTTATATTACTTTTGGTTTAAAAATTGAACATTAATCAAAGGTTTTAAATATTTTTCTGATATACCTATCCAGATGGGAAAATACCAAGAGGAATACGAGATAAGATATAAAGTATCAGATGTTGAATATCATCTTGGAACAGCATCAAGTATACCAATGATTGCCCTAAAATTACAAGGACTTAATTTTTCTCCAAGCAACGGATCTTATATCTCAACAGGTTTAAGCCATCTAGGTGATAGAGATAATTATATATCATTATGTCTTAATCGATTAACATTTGAACATCTAACTGGGATAGATTGGGATTGTACACCACAACGTGTAGAAGAAATAAAAAAAGATTTAGAAGGCAAAGTTTTTAGTTTAGATTTTAATATGAAAGAAAAATCAAGAGAAAATGCAAACTCCACCTAATTTTCTAAATAAAAAAAATCCCACCTCCCAGATTTGAATACCCCAAACAATTTAGCAAAAAATTGCTTTCTGGGAACCTTTCGGGATCAGCTGGCTATTTTTCATCCTGTTGCTGATAGCAAAGTCGAATAGCGAATTTATCTACAGCCGAATGCTCTACCGTTGAGCTAAGGTGGGTTAATATTAACGAGAATTAACTATTTTTAAAGATATTGTTTTAATTTTCTATATTACAAAATAGAAAGCTTTAAATATATAGTAAGATTCGTCTTACAATGAGAAAAGTGAATATAAACATAACTAAGATGAGTTCAAAAGGCCAAATAGTAATTCCTAGTGAAATGAGGAAAGATTTTAATGAAGGTGAACAGTTTATAATTATAAAAGATGGAAAACGTCTTATTCTAAAAAGCGTAAAAGATTTAGATAAAAATTTAAAAGAAGATATCATATTTGCTAAAAGAACAGAGGAAGCTTGGAAGAGATATGACAAAGGCGAATTTATAAAGATGGATTTTGATGAATTCTTAAAAGAAATCAAAAAATGGTAGAAGTTATTTTTTATCCACATTTTCATAATATTTTTTCTAAAATTAAAGAAAGATCATTAAAAGAGAGAATAATAAAACAATTAACTAAGATTAGAGAAAATCCAGAAATAGGAAAGTCTATGATGAATGCAAGAAAAGGAACAAGAGAGGTTTACATTCCTCCATTTCGTTTATCTTATGCTTATAATAAAGAACAAAATATGGTCATAATTCTTGATTTATATCATAAAGATGAACAATAAATCTATCTTTAAAATCCAACCCCACCCGCTTCCAATGTTTTAACAAAAGCAACACAATCACTCTTAACATAAGCATCACTTATTTTATCACAATAACCTAAAGCTTTACCAAAATTTCTATCTCCATTAACAGCTTTCTGCGCCACATCTTTAGCTACAAAACTATAACAACTATCTATTTTCTCATAATATATATTTTCTCTTTCACAATAACTTATATCCTTAACAGCATTTTCATTAAACATTTCTCTAGAAACACAACTTGTCTTTATCCCATAACAGCTAATAACATCTTTACTACTCTCTTTATCTAATAATTTTAATCCAAAACAACCACATTCATTGCTTCTTATTCCAGCATAACTATCTATATTTTTTGGAAAGAAAAAGAAACTTAATAATAATACTATTATTATCCAAATTGCAATATTAACATAATCATAAAAGTCAAATATCTTCATGATAACATATTTTAATATTATTAATGTTACAACTATAATTAAAACTACCAATAAAATATAAGTTGTATAAACACTCATAAAATTAATTTTATATTTTCATTATATAAAGCTTTATTATTATTCTTTAGTTAAACACATTTGCAATATTAGAATAAATAACTCTAAATCTTCTTCCATCAGTATATCTTAACATCGCTCTTGGAATGTTAAACTTCCCAACAACATGTAATTTACTCTTTGCTCTGTAAGAAAATATTCTTTCTTCACCTGGTTTTAACATATCAATATTCCAGATCATTAATATTCCAGAAGTACTTTTAGTTATCTTAGCAGGATGCATGCTTCCAAAACTATCAGGAACTTCACTTAGATGACCTACTCTATCCATTAATTTCAAGTTTATCAAAGTTTTTCTGCTTCTATTTTTTAACACAATTTCAATCTTCATCATACTGCTTCCATCTTTCTCAGTTAATATGCTAACTAATCTCTTTTTTAATACAACATGGCTCCACATCCACAATCCAACTAAGATTATAACTATTAATGCTAAAATTATAATCCAGAAAGCTGTTCTGTAATCACTTTCTATAAATATGCTCTTAGTCTCTCCTGGCTTCAAATCAAATTCCCACCTAGCCAAATATCCCCCATCTTGTTTAACAATAGAATTGGGTTCAGGATTAAATTTAGTAAACTGCTTCTGTATAGTTCCAAAACTCTTCTCATAAATTTCCTGGCTTATTGTATTCCCTTCATTTGTTTTTATTACCTCTATCTTTGTATTTAAGAAACTTGATTCTGGGCTTTTAACTTCTTTTATATTGGGGTATTGTCCAACAGCTACCTGGCTTGTTTCATCTATTATTGTTTTATCATTCCATCTTAAAAAAGTTCTTACATCATAATTCCCGTCCTGATATAATTCACTAAATTTTATAATAAAAGTTTCAGTTTTTGTTTCAAAAGGAGCTATGCTTATCTTTCTTTTCTCATTAAATAACTCACTTTCCAAGCTTAGTTCCATGTCATTAAGCTCATAACTGTTTTCATTGATTAATTTCAATCTAATTGTAGCATCTTTTCTTGGATCTATTGGTTCAGGTAACAATAATTCATATTTTAACAACTCATTGTATTTTAAGGATTTAATTTCCAACACATTTTCAGTTCTAAAAGTTTTATCAATCGAACTTATAACTATTTTTACAGCACTTGGCTTGTTTTCATCAGCATTATACGGAATTAATCTTAATTCAATATCTTTACTGCTCTTGCTCTCTACCTTAATTTCACTTGGATTTACTGTCCAATATATATCTAAATAAGTAATTGTAAAGGTAATGGCCTTATTTTCATTGTTTGTTATCTTTAGATTATATAAAGCATCTTGAAACGGCGCTACAGTACTTCTTATAGGCGTAGCCTGAACATTAACATCTAAAGCTTTAACAGTTAGAGGTAATAAAAAAAGTACAAACAATAGTAATATTAGCCTCTTTTTCATATTTTTTCCTCTTTTTATCGTCGTATATAGAGTAAACAAATATATAAAGCTTTCCTAATTATTTTAATGTCATTCCTCAATAATAAAAATATTGATTTTATGCTTTTATCAGTCTTTTCTTTTCTATAGATTTTAAGTTTTCAGCTAAAATAGTTTGATAAAGCTTTACCATTTTCTGAACAACTGGATTATTTAAATTAATTTTATACAATTTAGCCATCCCAACTTGTCTTACTTGAACTACAATATCATTTTCAATCATTTTTGGGAAAATTCTGTTAAATGTAGTCCAACCAACTCCAGATTTTTTGGAAATATCAGTCATTGTATAATCAAATTCTCTCCCAGTTATTAAAAAATCCAATATTCTCATAAATGGACTATTCCCCACATAATCTAAAAATACATTTTTTTCTTTCATAATAAACTAAGTAATAATAAACTATTTAAATCTTTCTTTTTGGTACAAGATTATACCATTTTAGAGAACAACTGGTTTTTATATTTTTCTGTATATTAGTAATTATGGACTTAGAAACAGATAAAGTAAAGAAGTTCATTCTTGAAGAATTAATCAAAAAATCTAAATTCGGAGGTTCTCATACACCATTTGATAATATTATTAATCATTTACCAGACGAATTTTTATATAATAAAAAAGGAAAAAAACTAATAGAAAATGCAGTAAAAGAATTGAATAATCAAGGTTGGCTTTTAATTCTTAAAAAAAGAACAGGAAAAGGTTCTGATCTTCATATTTCTATAAATCCTCGAGCTATAAAAGAAATTTCTGCATTTTTAGGATTAAATAAATAATGGGATTGCCCGGATTTGAACCGGGATTACCAACACCCCAAGCTGGCGTCTTGACCAAGTTGGACTACAATCCCATAGTAACTTTTAAATACTAATTATTTTTTAAAATCTTGTTTTTAGGAGGGTTAAAAATGTATCAAGGTAAAAAAGGACATATAAGATTAAATGAAGAACGAATTAAGTTGCAAAAAAGGATTGTTAAAGAAATCTTTGATCAGGAAGATTTAGAAGCATTAACAAAGACAGGATTACCAGTAAGTGTTCGTCATATACCAAAAACAGTTTTAAATATGGCAGGAAGATCATTATATAATCAAGAGGCAGAAGATTATAACGTTCAATATTCTATAGAAGAAGATCAGTAAGTTTTATATGATTTCACTTACATGATCTCTTTTATTAAATCTTATCACATTTTCCACAAAACTTTCAATCTTGCTTTCATGACTTACTATTATTATTTGTTTTACATTAATCTCTTCTAACAAAATTCTTATTCTGTCTAATTGATCTTCACTAAATCCATCTGTCGGTTCATCCAATATCAATAAATCTTTTGTTTTGATGGCACTTATTAAATTATTAATAACTTGATTCAAGCTTAATCTGTAAGCTAAAGCAGCGGCTGTTTTTTCTCCTCCAGATAGAAAGTTATAATCAATATTATATCCATTCTGTTCAATTAATGGAGTAAATTCATCATCAAGTTTCACATTTAAATTCTCATCATCAATTAATATGTTAAACCACCTATCAAATAAATTGGAAAAGTCGTTATGAACTCTTAACATTATATGTCTCTCCATTGTATTAAACAAATTAATCAAATTTTCATCAATCCAGTATTGTATTTCATTTAACTTTGTTAAATTATTCTTTATTATTTCTAATCTTTCTATGTTCTTTTTTAATATACTTAATCTTTCATTGTTATCCTTAATCTTATTCTCTCTGCTTTTAATATCAATTTCGATAATTTTCTCTTTTTCTCTTATATCTTCTATCTCTCTTTTTAACCTAGAATATTCTATTTCTATATCTTTAAATTGACTAATCTCCATATTTAATAATTCAATATCTTTCTTTAAGTTATTTATCTCATTATTTATTTTAATATCATCATTCCTTAGCTTATCAAATCTCTCTCTTTTATCTTCTAAATCTCTCTTTTTTAATAAATGATATTCATATTTACTTTTAATTTCCTTTAACTCATCAATCTCTTTTCTTAACTTCTCTCTTTCTTTGTTTATTAGATTAATTCTAATATCTATTATGGGAATATTGTCTAAAAATTGGTTTATTTTTTTCTTTTCCTCATCAATTATAGTATGTTTGTGATCTTCGCTTACTTTTTGCTTACATAATGGACATATATCTAAACTATTAATACTTTTATTAATTTCATCAAAACTTTTCTTCTTTATTACAGCTTCATTTAATTTAAAATTAAGTTCATTTAATTCACTTTCAAAGTTCTTTATCTCATTTTCTTTTAAATTTATTTTTTCATCAGTATCCTTTTCTATATAATAATCATAAACGTCTTTTTCTAAATTATCAATTTTCTTCTTTAAATCAACCATATCATTTTTTGCATTATTTAAATTATTCATATTCAAATTTAAACCACTTTCATTTACTCTTAATTTGGTTTTTAATTCATTTAATTTCTTGTTATTATCCTCAACACTATTTAATTCCATAATTAATCTTTCTCTAAAATCAACAAAATGTTTTAAATCTAATTTTAACTTTTCAGTAATTCTTTCAATACTTTTATTATCTTCTCCTAACTTCTCTTTTTCCTCATTAAATTCAGCATAACTGCTTAATAACATGCTAAATTCTTTTTTCTTTACTTTAATTGCATTTACAAATAAATTGGAATTTTCTATTAACCTTTTATATTTATCAACACCAAAAACCTTTCTTAAAGTATCTAACCGCGAGTCTTTATCTTCTAACAATATATGTTTCATCTCTTCTTGAGGCGTATAAACTGTAAATCTAAAAATCAATGATTTACTTTTTGTAACTAATTCTTGAGGATAATTGAATAATTCCAAAACTCTTTGTTTTAATTCCACTGGACTTAGATCTTCTTTTTTACCATTGTATATTAAATATCCTTGATCTTGCCCGCTTGAATCTTTAACTCTTTTCAAACTTCTTTTTATTATAACTTCCTTTCCATCAATATCAAATGTTAATTCAACACTTCCCTTATTAGTCCCATTCCTTAACAAAGAATTTCCATCTAAACTTCCTCTTTGTAATCCAAATAAAGCAAAATCAATTGCCAACAATATTGTACTCTTCCCGCTCCCTATATCCCCACTTAATAAAATACTCCCTATAGGAAACTCTATTTCTTGATTCACATAACTCCTAATATTTTCCAGCTTTAATTTTTTTATAATCATTTAAAACTCGCTTTTTAAATTCCACATAATCATTTGTGTTAAAAACACTACCCGCAGAAGTTTTATGACCTCCACCAGAGGCATTTTCAAATCCAACAACGGCTTCACTTAGAATGTCATTTACAGCTATTTTTTGATCTTGTCTTCTTGCACTTACATTATATCTTCCATTAAAATTTTGTGTCACAACCAATGTTCTGCTTTGATTTTTTGCCGATATTATTGAAGAAATCACAGAAGTTAAAGGATATTTGCTCTTCACTTCATACCAATCTAAATCCCCATGAATCTCCTTCTTTTTATTGAATTCTTTTACAGCCTTATCAACTTCTATTTTAACTTTATCATAATATTTTTTTAGATTAGATTTATGGACATCTCTAGGATTCTTTGCATTATAGATTATATCAAAAATCTCTTGAACATTGTCTAAATTATATACTTCAGCATATTTTATTATGCTTCCAATTTCACCAAGCTCATTCGTAAATATATCTTTAGTTTTTTTTATATTATATCTTTTGAATACTTTATCAAGAAATTCTCCCCAATATTTAAAAGCATAATCTGTTATTAATCCTGCAGCAGCTAACCAGTCTAAAGCTTCTAAATTAACATATCTTGAAAAATAATCAAAAGCAATTTTACTGCTTGGATAATAACTTCCTTCCTTTAACAAGCAGATATTTTCATTGTTAATATCAGTATATTTTTTATGATGATCTATAATTAAAACCTTGGCAAACTTCTCGACAATTAAAACACCTTCCGGTCTATAATCAATAGGTTTATCAGTTATAATCAATCTATTAATCTTATTCTCTTTTAATTTTTTTATTGTTTCATCAAATATATCTCCAGTTCTATCATCTTGATGAACTCTTAATTTAATCTTATTCCCAGTTATCTTTTCTACAGCTTTAGCAACAATCACAGCACTACAAACCCCATCTGGATCAGTATCATGAAGTATTGCAACTCTTGAATCCTTTTCTAAGCTTCTTATAAATTGATCAAAGTTCATTTCCAAATCTCCCCTAAATTAAAAACTTTAACAAAATTATTTACTATTCTTTCTTCAAAATCACTATTTCTTTCCCCTTCTCCTTTCTCAATATTCAAAGAATTTAGAACATTATGTATTATTACCTCTTCATTAATAATTTTAATTTTTCCTAAATTCTCTTTTATTACTTTATTTTCAATATCTTCTATATCCCCACCTTCTATCTTTAACTCTTCATAATCTTTAGTTGTTAATTTGCTTGTATTTTTTAAAACAATATAAGCTTCAATTAATTTGTTATTAATTCCTTTCCAATCAATATCACTTAATTTTCCATTGCTTAAAACTCCATGAATTCTTAAAGTTACAATTTTATTATTAACATTAATATTTAATTCATCTAATATTATATCATTAGCTTCATTGCTTGTTTTATTATCAACATTAATATTAAGATTAATAACATCATAAAATTTAACAGGAACATGTTTTACATTAACTTCATTATTAACATCAACAATGAAAAAACCTCCATGATGAAACCTTTCTAATTCCATAAAATTATTTGGAAATAAAGCTCCCGGATAAGTTATTATTCCATAATCTTCAATTTTTTCATTGAAAACAAAATGCGGATGTCCTCCTGCATAATAATCAAAACCTTTAGGTAAAGAATCTAGACCTTCTCCATCAACTTTTTCTAAAAAATCAGGCTTTAATTCACTTATCAATGTATGAAACATGAATATTTTGAATCCTTTCTCATTTTCTAAGCTCTCTTTATCTAATTTTTTATAATGTTCTCTTTCCAATCCCGTTCTTTGTCCAATAATTCCAGTTATCTTAGCATTTGTCTTATCTATAGTAAAACTTAACTTCCCATTTTCAAGCTTAAACACATTTTCCATCAATCCTGCTTTATCTAAAACATCAATCATAGTCTTTCCACTTGGAGAGAAATCATGGCTTCCCGGAATAACATAAACATTGATATCATGCTCTTTTAATCTACTTAAATCATGAGAAACTTCTTTTATATATTCAATTTGGGGTAAAGCAGTATTAAACAAATCTCCAGATATTAATAGAAAAGCAACATTTTCATTTATACAAATATCTATAGCTTTCTTAAAACTCATTAAATTAAGTTCTCTTAGCTTTGGCTCTTTCCAGCCTCCTATATGTACATCACTCATATGAGCAAATTTCATATTGTTCCCCCTACAAAGAATAAGATAGAATAGTATATAAATTTAATCTAGCAAGAAATAATATCAAAGCATATAATTTACAGTTACATCCCCAGCAGAAGTTTCTAAAATTAAAGTTCCTAATGAACTTTGATTTGGTGGACTGTAAACACCTCTTCCTTCTGAAATCATCTTTCTCACATTAACATCCCCAGCAGAAGTATTGGCTTCAATGGTTAAGGGTGCATATAAGTCAATAGATATATCTCCAGCTGAAGTTCTTATTATCCCCTTATGCGCTACATCTCCTTTAACTTCTCCGGCCGATGTTTTTATATCAATATCTAATCCCAAGTTTGGTTTAGGTAACAATAAGGTTCCTTCCAATCCATCTATAAATAATCTATTTTCTTTATATTCTGGTTCATTGTTTGTAAAACCTTTAACATAAACATTTACATCATAACATAATCCTAAATTAATATCTCTTGCACTTTCTTTTAAAGAGACTTTATTAACATTAACATATGCTTGATCAATTTTAAATTCTAAATCATTGCCAGATACGTAATTTCCACTTCCCGAAATTATAACAGAACCACCACCAAAAGAACTTATATGAACACCTCGTCCTTTAACATTAATTCTATTTCCATTTATTCCTTTTTGATAATTTATAACATTTCCATCAATCTCTAATCTTCCATTTTCAGGCATTTGTCCAATGACTAATCCACCATTACGCGAAACATAGGCATACTTTGTTCCATCTCTAGAAATTGCAACATTATTTATTACATTTGACCCTGAAAATTCATCAGGTAATTCTACACCATTAAATATTGTTTTTCTTGTTTCAAACATTTTTATTCCCCTAAATCCTTGGAAACTTTTCCTCCATTTTCTAATGTTGGATAACAACCCTTACCATTTTCTTTTTCTAATGCTTCAATAAATTCTTTATAAGCACCCATCTCAATTTGCTTAGGGTTGAATAAAGCTGGAGGACCAAGTATATCTGCTAACTCATTGTCATAAATCAATAATCCAAATTCATCCTCTTTTGGATCTACAAGAAATATATATTTAACTCCCTTAAGATCAAAACCAACACAACGATCTACATAAGAACTTCCTTCTTTCTGAGTATTTTTTATATCTTCCTTTGTCATAGGTTTTAACATTGATATTGGAATTTCTTCAGATATAATTTCATAACCAGTTGCAAATCTACCCTTAATCAATGATTCTGTAATAATAATCTCTAATTCTCCAAGACCTGCAGCAGATGAATCAGTAGGAGAAAATCCAAGATAAGTTCCATAAAATTGTTCCAATCCTGTTGTCATAATTTAACTATTTAAAAGTAGTATTTATAAACTTTTCTAATTCAAATTTAAAAGAATCTAAAATATAATATAAAGGTTTTATTTTAATATCTTTATAAAATCTTTTGGATTTATAATTATAATTCCTTCATATTCTTTAATTTTTAATAGATGTTTATCTTGACTTATTATATATCCAGCTTTCCCTTCAATTGCTGCTTCAATGAATTTATTATCATCTGGATCATCTTTTACCATATTTACTTTTTTAGATGGCCTAACCATAATAGAATTTTCTATAATAATATCTCTCCAATTATTAATTAGTTGCTTATCCATTTGGATCCTAAAAGTGCTCAGAGTTTTTACAATTTCTTCTATTATTTCTAATGAACAAATAGATTGAATTTTTTTATCTTTTAAAGCGTCAATTATCTTAGAACAAAAATTGCCTTCCCAGAATATTCCCGAGATAAATACATTTGTATCGATTACAACTTTCATACTTTGCGTACTCTTTTAATTGCATCACTGATATCACCTTCTTTTAATTTTTTATTTTTAGCAAACTCTCTTGTTTTTTTTAATAAATCATCAAATGATGGAGATTTAATTTTCTTTAATATAATGGTATCATCTTCTCCAACTATAATAAATTTTTCTCCTTCACTTATTTTAAGCTTATCTCTAAGTTTTTGAGGAATTACAACTTGCCCCCTAGAGCTTATACTTGTTACTTCCATGCTTGCCATTTTAGTTTAATAAGTTTATCTTATTGGTAAGATTATCTTATATTTAAAGCTTTCTAATTCAAATTTACAGTCTCTCCAGTATTTACCATTCTTGCATCTTTCTCATTATATCCCATCTCTTTAGCTAAATCTAATAATCCAATATACATTCCACTATCACCATGACTTGGTATTACCTTTCTAGGTTTTACTAAATCAATTAAATCTCTCATATCTTCCCTAGAAGCATGTCCACTTTGATGGATATCTGTAAATATTCTAGTTTTCATAGATTTCAATTTTCTTTCCAAAGCAGCTCTATTCTCAATATTTTCCTTTGCTGGAATTGTCTTGCATGAAAATATTATATGATCTTCATCTTTAAAGTTAAAAGGCAGTTCTCCATTGGCCATTCTTACTAAAGTTGATCTTGGTTCTCCCTGATTTCCCGTACATACTATAAGATATTTATCTCTTCCTTCTTTCTCAATCTGTTTTAGTTTTCTTTTTATATTGTTAGCATATTTACAAATCTCAGCTTCCTTAGTAAAGCTAACTAATTTTAATTTTTCAGCAGCCATTGTATATCTATACATGCTTCTTCCCATAAATACTATTTTTCTATCTAATTTTTTCCCAAATTCAATTATGCTTTTTAATCTAGCTAGATGAGAAGCAAATGTTGTTGCAATTATTGCATGTCCTTCATTATCAGTTCCAAGTAAAACATCTTTCAGCATTTCCTTAGCCACACTTTCACTTGGAGTTTTTCTGTTATAATTTGAATACAAAGAATCCATTATTACAGCTAACACATTTCCAGTTTTTCCTAGTTTTCTTAATCTATTATAATCAGGACCTTTTCCAATTATGGGATGATTATCAAATTTAAAATCATTTGTATATAATATTATTCCAGCAGGAGTATGAACAGCCACCATTGCAGTCTGTAAAGTTGAATGAGTACTATTAATAAATTCAATCTCAAAATTCTTACTAATTTTTATTGTACTTCCAGGATTTAAACTTTTAAATTTATTTCTTACATTCAAATTTCCATCTTTTATTATATCTTTTATTACTTCTAATGTAAACGGCGTTCCAATAACAGGAGCATTATATCTTCCAGCTAAATAAGGAATAGCAGCTGTATGATCAAGATGACAATGACTTGGAATAATAGCTTTTACTTTATCTCTCCAAGAATTAATAACATTATCATCAGGAACAGCCCCCATTTTTATTAAAGAATCTCTATTCAATAAATTTCTATCCCCCCCTTCTTCTTCAAAATCAATAACTTTAGGCAGATAAACACCCATATCAAGAATTATAGCTTCGTCTCCAACCTTAATTGCAGTCATATTTTTTCCACATTCACTATAACCACCAACTGCACATAACTTAACTTCCATAAAAAGAAAGAATAATTGACTTTTATATAACTTTCTACTTAATTTATATCCTACCATATATATTTATAAACCTTATTGTTATACTATATAGCATGATTTTAAGAAAGAAAGATATGCAAAGATTGAAAGACGAGATTATTGTATCAAAAACATTAAAATCAACAAATGAATGGATAAAAATATTAGATCAATTTAATGTAAAAAAGAAAGGTTATACAAAAGCTACAAAACATCTTCTGGAAAATTATGATTTAAATCCAAAATGGGCTCAAACTGTAGTAATAAGATATGAATTTAGAAAAGGATTAAGAGCTTAACAATCTAATGGACAACTAGCTGAATTCTCTTGTGGGAAAGTGCACACTCCATCACCACAAACAACAAAACAATCTGCATCTAAATTATCTCTTGCTCCATCGCAATCATTATCTAATCCATCTTGACAGTTTCCAGCAGATAAACTTTCATCAATTCCTGGATTTACATTTGTATTATCATCTCTGCAGTCATTTCCTCCAAATGAGCATGTACTTGGTAAAGGATTACTTTGAACAGTAAATGTATTATCGCAATAATTATCATTATCATCATCACAACCTTCATCAGGAGTAAATGTTCCATCGCAATCATTGTCTAGATTATCACATTTTGTTTCTATAGTTTGATAATTACTTCCATAATCACAAGCATCCCACTGTCCTTGAGCATTACAAGTTTGCTTGACATTTGCACAAACTCCTAGCTGTAATGGACAATTTTGTTGTTGTCCCGGTGTACAAACAGCACACCCTTCATCAGTTGTTCCATCACAATCATTATCTAGATTATCACAGCTTGTTTCTGTAACTTGATAATTAGCTCCATAACTACAAGTACTTGGACTCCATTGCCCAGTTAAACATATTTGTTGATATTCAAAACATACTCCTTGAGTTAGAGGACAGTTTTGTGTCTGTCCATTAGTGCAAACAGAACATGTATCATCCCCATTCCCATTACAATTTTCATCGATTCCATTTCCACAAACTTCAGCTGCTCCAGGATTTACTGCATCATCATTATCATTACAATCTAATCCACCACAACTTCCACTATTTGCTCTATAACCATCTTGATCAGCATCGCATACTCCTCCAGGGGGTAAATTTCCACCTTCACCAGCTCCGCCTCCTTTAATATTTCCATTAACACTTAACAACAATCCAGAATCAGCTCTTTGATAAGTAAAAATTATATCTCCCCTAAAAGGACCAACAGTTCCTTGAGTATTATCACATTGTACACTATATGTGGCTGTTTGTAAACTTCCTAAAGCAATATCGCTAGATTCAATGCAAGGTCCAACATTACTATTAATTACACTTAACTTACTAGAAACTAAATTTACTCCTAAACCATTTGTTATTCTAAATATAACATTACTTCCTTGTATCGCAAAGCCTTCACACTTAAACCCAGGAGGCAATCTGCAAAAATCACCTGAAAATTCATTTGGATTTCCTAATAAAAATATTAATGTGGCGATAGCAGTTATCACTACAATTATAGCCCAGCCATAGGTCATCAAGAACTCCATGGCAGCCTGTGATTTTTTGCTTATTTTATTAATAACTTATCACCTATTTTTAGATTATTTGCTTTACTTAGCTCCAATATATAATTTGCTTTTTTTCTTGGCATGACAAACAATGTAAATGGTTTAATATTTTTCTTAATATCAACTATATTCCATTCCTTATCTAGCCAAATAATATCTATTGTTTGAAAAACAAATAACATATGAATGCTTGAACTTAATCTTCCTTCTAATGTTTCTAATATAATTCCCTCTTTATCTTTTAATTTCTTCTTGAACATTAACCCAAAACCATTAGAGAACTTAGCATTAGCTATAAACCTCTTTTTACAAAACACTTTCATCTTGCTTTATTTACTTGTTAATTATTTAAACCTTTTTAACTATTCATGAATATAAAACTTTAAATATAAGTTTTATTCTTTTATAAACATGCAAATAAGCTTTGACACAAAAAATGAGGGTACTGATCAATTAAAAGAGATTCTGAATTTGATATTAAAAGAGATTAAAGAGAGGGATCCGACATTTGCAGCTGGAATACAGCAATCTCCACAAATAAAACAGATTTCTGTTTCAGATGTTTTAAAACAAGATAAAATGATCGGCTTAGGAGTTCAACCTCAGCAAAGACAGGTTACAGCTCCTTTATCTTCAGAAGCAGATGCTGTTAAAAGAGTGAATGAAGAGTTTAAAGAACAATATTATGAAAAAAGACAAAATCCAGACAAGCCTAAAAAGCAGAATCCTCAAGTTGATATGAGTGCTTTATTCTATGGTCGTTAACTATATTAAATAGCTTATCTTATTATAATAATGGATTTCAAATTTGAAAAAGAAAAAATAGAACTGAACAAGGAACTTAATGATTTAGATAATAAGGTTTGCCTTAAGTGATAATGCAATTCCAAATATAGAGTTTAAGTTTGTTAAAAATGAGCTTGATTTATGGGCATTAAACAACAAAATTAAGCTTTTATTAAATAAAAATGAACTTTACATCTCCCCAATAGAGCTACAAATTTGTTTCAAGCTCTCTTTAGGAAGCAATAAAGATATAGAAGATGCAAAACACCTTTATCTACTATTCAAAGATAAATTAGATAAAGAAACATTTTTATACTTCCTAAAGCATCTAAAACAAGAGGAAAATTTTAAACTATTAAAATGAAATATCCAAGAATAGATTTAAAAGAAATTGAAGAGTTAAAGAAAAAGAACTTTGAAGAAAGGCTAAAGTTTATTGAATTCTATGTTGAATGGCTTAAGAAAACAGATAATAAGACATGGAGCAAGCAGCAAGCTAAGATTATTAATAAATAAATTTTTTAGAAAATTATAAAATTAAAAAGAAAAAGTTAAAAGTTTATTTTACACTAACTGTTATATCTCCAGTCTTTATCAAACCTGTTAAAATTGCTGCATTCGAGTTGTCTGTATATGTGATTTGAAATGGAGATTTCACCTTATCTCCTGCAGTGAATGCTTGTCCAGTACAGGTTATAACTATTGTAACAGTTTGTCCAGCATTTATTACGCTATCTGTGGTAGCAACACCATCAATCGTTGAGTCAATACATGCAGCAGAATAAGCACTTCCTGTTAATGCTATATCATTTGCTCCTACTATGGTTACAGAGTTAGATAATCCATTCGTTAGTTCAAAAGTTACAGTTCCATCTACCCCAGCATCTGCAGTTAATGAAGTACCGCAATTAAATGGCGTTCCAATTCTACAACTATCTCCAACTAAATTACTAGGATTTCCAACTAAAAATATTAAAACTCCAATAGCAATTAAAACAACTAATATAGCCCAGCCATAGGTCATCAAGAACTCCATGGCAGCTTGTCCTTTTTTAAACATCATATTTTCACCTCTCTTTTTATGTAATTATTAAATTTAAGTTTAAATTCATCTATTTAAACATTTTTATACTACTCAAAAATAGACAATAATCATTAAAAGAAATTAAAAATAATTCCAATTAAATGAAAAGAGGACAGATAAGTGTTGAATATATTATAATATTAGGAGTTATTCTTCTTGCAGTGGTAATATTGGTTTATTTCAGTTTCTCAAAAGCCAGCCAAGAGACTAATCTTAATGATGCTGAAAATGCTATCTCAACCTTACAATCCACTTTAGATAGAATTTACACTTTAGGTCCAGGAAATCAGGAAGTTGTTAAGGTAATTTTTCCACAAGGTTTTACATCAGCTACATTATCTTCAGATTCAAAAACAATTATAATGAAAGTTCAAGGTTCTGGAGGATTGTCAGATTTTACAGCAACAGCAAAAACAACATTACAATTAACTAACTTTCCCCAAACTTCAGGAATTCATTATATAACAATAAAATATTTAGATGATGGAACACTTATTGAACTAACAGGATGAGAAAAATGAAAAATGCACAATTTGGTATAGAAACAATATTTGCAGTCGGAATAATAATATTCTTTGTAGCAATTGTTACAATTGTAACTTTATATCGATCACAAGATATTACCTATACACAAACAAATCTTGAACAAAGAGATTTATGTTATCAAATTTCAAACGGAATTACTTCTGTTTACTCAAAAGGTCCGGGAACAACATATGAAATAGATTTCAAGCAGCATAAAGTAACATTTAATGCTGATTCAAAACAAGTAATGATAGACGATTCTTATCCATGTACAATTCCTTTAAGCTCAATAAGACAAGTCTTTGATGGTTCAGAATCTAAACTATTTACTATAGATAAAGAAAAAATTACTCTAGAAAATAAGAATAATATTGTTTATGTAAACTCAAGATGTGTTTCTTATCCTATTTCTTTTGCAACAGATGCGAATAAACAGATTTATACTAATTTAGTTAAAAATAGTGATGATCAAAGAGCAACCATAAAACTAACGTCAGATATTCAAGTTCCAGAGGATCTTAAAGATTATATAAGAACTCATACTATAAGAATAGCTTATGTAAGAGTTGGTGGAGGTTCAGCATGCGTAGAAGAAGATCTTCAATTATCAAATTTTTTCACAAACGAATTAGAATGCATAGATACTCAAGATTTTGATAGTGATTGGAACGATCCAAGACACACGTTATGTGATATATATACAAATACTAATGACCTTACTTCATTATTCTGGCCGCATTTAAATGATTATTCTATCATTTTTACAGAAGACACAGGAAATAAATTAGAAAATCCTTCAAACAGTTATACTACATTAAATAATTGGGTAAGTAATGGAGGCGTTTTGATTTTAACTAGAGGCATACAAGGGAGTCCGGTTATAGCTGGTGTTAGTTATCATGGTGCTGGCGGACCAACTCAATTATTAACTGTAACTTCATCTTATTATAGTGATCCGGATCCTTATTTACAATTTGAAGGAAGTACATCAAGTCCAGTTTCATGGACGCCAAAATCAAATCATTATGTTACAAATAATCCAGCACAAACAACACAATATAGAGATATAGCAGATTTCCCAAATGGCAATGACGGTGTAGCATCTTGGCACTATGGAAATGGTTTTGGATATTATTTTTCATCTTCATGTGAAACTCCACAAAGTTTATATGATCTTTTAGGACAAAGAATAGTAGAAGCTTTACAAAGAATTATAGGAACAACAAAATTTAATTATTTAATAACAAATCTAACAATCTCTCCATTACCAGAAACAGTAGAATCATTTACTACAAGATATGAATACAGTATTACAAATACAGATCCAGATACCGAAGTAAGTTTACTTTACTATGATAATACAGATCCAAATAATAAATGGACAGATGCCTGTCCTACATTACAAAAATCACAAACAGAGATAATAGCAACTTGTGATATATCTCCCACAGCAAAAATATCTCAAAATACAGCATTTGATTTATTACTTAGAGTTTATCAAATCGCAAAAGATGAACAAGCTTCAGTTGATTTTCAAGATGTAAAAATTTGTGTTCCAAATGAATAAAAAAGCCCAACTTGCTATGATTGACTTAATGGTTGCTATGGGAATTTCCCTGATAATGATTGCAGCAATCGTGATTAGTTGGAATAATATAATGAATGAGATAAATGCAAAAAAAGGATTAGATGATATGCATATTAAACTACTTCAAGTTTCTGATGTATTAATTTCATCTTACGGAACTCCAAGTTCATGGGAAAAAGATGTTAATAATATAGAATCTTTAGGATTGGCAACCTCAGATAGAATTTTGAATACAGCCAAACTAACAGCAGCATCTTCTCTTTCAACATCAATAATCACATCTCTTCTTCAATTACAAAGCTACAAACTAATTGTAGATGTAAAAGAGTTAGATGATACCCCATTATATCAAATAAGAAGCACAGCAGATTCACCATCTGAAACTGTTACTTTAATTGTATTAAATAGATTAGCAATGCTAGAAAATGAAGTTGTCAAAGTTAAATTCACGTTTTGGAAATAAAGGTTTCATCTTTTCGATGGATGCAACCTTTGCATTAATCATAGTAGTTTTTATGCTTTCAATGGCAAACATTTATGTAATTCTTGGAAGTCAAGCATCATCCATAGATGTTCAAACAAATAAATATGGAGATGATATTATAAAAATTTTAGATGAACAGGGAACTTTGCAAACTCTTAACCAAGCTACAATTAATACAGCTATTCAGACTTTAATTCCATCCAATTATGATATTTCAATATCTATAAAATGTAAAATATACCCTGCAGGAACAGAACAAACAGTTACAGCTGGAAGTATAACTCCAACAGATAAAGATGTGTTTAGCGGTACAAGAATATTTATAATAGCAAATGCTGATACAACCCAAGAAAAATATTGTTCATCAAGATACTGGATATGGTTAAAATGAAAAAAGGCTTCGCATTCACAATAACATTTTTTACATTAGCCTTTTTAATACTTACACTTTCATTATTTCTTTATTCTTTTACTGCATCATCAAGCAAGCGTGCAGTAGAAATCAGTAGTCTTGACAGGATTAATACACTTTCCTCATCTATAGAAACATCAGCAAAAGAGATATTTAACTCGCATTCATTAATAACAATAACATCAACTGAAGTTGATTCAATAACAATTACAGAAAATATCCCTAATGATATCACTTCATTTAATACAGCTATGCAAAATTTTAAGACACATATTGAATCTTCATTTACAGACACAACTTTGGATTTAAATCCAATAAAAACCACTCTACCTCTATTGATTTATCCCAATTTAATTTTATATAATCATGATTTTGCAAATAGAAATATTTCAATTATCCCTCAAGAATTAAACCTCAAAGGATATACAATAACAATAACAACTTCTTACAGTATCTCATCATGCGATACAGTATTAACTTCTGGAACATTCCCAATACAACTAACTGCAACAGGATCAGGGAGTACATCATGTTCTGTTCCATTAACAAATATAGATGCAACAAAACCGAATATGATAACTATAAAATCTGGCGGAAATAAAAAAACCACCTTATATTTTGACAATCCGCAATTATTGCTCATCGGAAATTTAGATAATAGTCAGATAACAATATCAACAAAGATAAAACTTGATCAATCAGGTACATTTGCGCAGAAGACAATCTTTGTTACTTATCCTGAATCAATACTTTCTATGGATATTCCTCAATTAAATGTAAAAAGAAGAAGTACAATAACACTTTATCCATAAATTTAATTTACTATTTTAAGATTAATACAAGAGTTTAATAAATAACTTTTCGCTATTCATTAATATGAAAAAGAAGGTGAATAGTGGGAAAGCTCATCATATTATAAAACATAAAAATATTAAATTTAAGAAAAGGATATTTACTAAACCAAAGACAATTCATCATACTTTTAATAATCTGTTTGGCACAAATCTTATAGAAAATATTAAAGAAGAATTTACACCACAAAAAAAACCAGAAATTTCAAAATATGAACCTCCAAAAGAAAATAAAAAACATAACTTTTTTTCTTTTTTGAAACAAAAAGATCAAAAACATATAGAGCATAAAGGCCATGAAAATAAATTTCTTGAATTATTTAAACATAAAAAGCAAATTGAGGAAACTAAAAAAGATAAGAATATAATTATGACATTAATATCAGAGATAATATTTTTTATAGGAGTAATTATTATCGGATTTTCTTTTTTCTACAAACCTCTGTTCAAATTTTTAGTAATAATTGGAAGCGCAATAGCATTGATAGGGGTTATAATGTTCTTCCAATCTATGATTAAAATTAAGATTAAATCATCTGAAGAGAAACATGAAAAGAAAATAATTCCAAAAGAAATAAAACCACAAGAAAAAACAAAAAACAAAAAAGCGCCATTATTCATTACTTTAATTATATTCCTATTAATTCTTGCTTATTTATTCATAAAACAAAGAAGTTTATTAAATATAACAACAAAAATATCTCCTGTAATATTAATATCAATAATTTTAGTATTCTTAATTGTTATATTAATAATACTGATAACAATTAAAAAATCAAAACTTAAAAAAATAAAAACGTCACAAGAGCATAAAGAAGAAGTTATATTGAGAGCAAAAAAACATCTTAACATTCAATTACATCAATTAAAACAAACAGAAACAGAATTAGACTCATTACTTGAACTTGTTAATGAAAATGGAGTTGTTTCATTAACGCAAGCAGCCAAGGTATTTAATGTTACTCAAGAAAAAATAAAAGAATGGGCAAAGATACTGGAAGACCATAATCTAATAAAAATATTCTACCCAGCAATCTCTGAACCATTACTAAGATCATTAACAATAGAAAATGCCGGAAAAAAAGACAATAGAAAAGTATAAGGTAAAAGTAGATGATATAGAAACAGACATTTTGATAACTGGAGGAATGGGAAGTATACTAAAATACGAAGTCCAGGTTTTCAGATTTACTCCAGCAACTTCTGCCTTAATAGAAGATGTAAGAGATGAATTAATTATAGAAGTCCAAGTCACAAGCAAAGAAATCCTTGATCCAAAAGTTATAGATGAACTAAAAAAGAAATTCAAGGAAAAAGCAGATATAATATTAACAGCGAAAATTCCAACAATAGGTTCAGCAACTAAGAGTATTTTAATAGGAGAACTAATAAGGAAGATGCTTGGACTGGGCGATATAGAATTTATTCTAAATGATGCTTGGATAGAAGAGATTGTTATTAACACATCATCTGAGCCATTAAGAATATATCATAAGAAATATGGTTGGATGGAAACAAATCTTTATGTAAAAGATGAAAGCCAAATAAATAATTATGCTAATATAATTGCAAGAAGAGTTGGAAGACAGATAACAACATTAAATCCCTTATTAGATGCTCAACTAATTACTGGAGATAGAGCAAATGCAATTCTTTATCCAATATCAACTAAAGGTAATACAATTACAATAAGAAAATTTGCACGTGATCCTTGGACAGTTACAGATTTCGTAAAAAACAAAACAGCATCTTCATATATAATGGCATTAATATGGATTGCAACACAATATGAACTTAATGTTTTAATTTCAGGAGGAACAGCATCTGGAAAAACAAGTTTCTTAAATATTTGTATGCCATTTATTCCACCAAATCAAAGGATAGTTTCCATAGAAGATACTAGAGAACTTCAATTACCATCTTTCTTGTATTGGTGTCCTATGGTAACAAGACTTCCAAACCCAGAAGGAAAGGGAGAGATTAGAATGCTTGACTTGTTAGTAAATTCCTTAAGAATGCGCCCAGATAGGATTGTTCTTGGAGAGATTAGAAGAAAGATTGATGCAGAAGTTTTATTTGAGGCAATGCATACTGGTCATGCAATATTTGGTACGGTTCACGCAAATTCAATTCAAGAAACTTTGCAAAGACTGATAAATCCACCAATAGAAGTTGCTGAAAATCTATTGCAAGCTGTTGATTTAAATGCAGTTATGTTCAGAGATAGAAGAACAGGAATAAGAAAATTATTTCAACTTGGAGAGTTTGTTGGTAATGAAGAATCTGGAAAAGCACATGTCTCAGCCAATTTATTATTTAGATATAAACCAACTACAGATAGCTTTATTCAACACAATGTTCCAATAAAGCTATTTGAAGAACTTTCACGTCATACTGGATTGAGCCAATCTGAAATTGAAAAGGATATTAAAAATAAAGAAATGATATTAAATTGGCTGGTTAAACATGACATAAGAGATGTTGAAAGCGTTGGAAAAATAATGAAAGAGTATTATGTTGATTCTAATTTTGTTACAAAAGTAGCATCCAAAAACGAAAACCCTGACAAGGTATTAAAACTATGATAAGAATACCATTTTCCATACTACCTGTAGTTATCCTTAAAAGATGGTCCAAACCATTGCAAGGTATAGGTGAGAAATTAAAAAAAGGTTTGCCTGAAATAGATTTACAGTTAAGATATGCAGAAGCTGGATTAAATGGTAGAGAATATGTAGCCTCTTGTATAGTTTCATCATTAATCTTCTTTTTCTTGATATTATTTTTATCATTAATATTTTTACTTAAGCTTCAGAATAATCATCCCTATTTGTTTTCATTATCGATAGCGATTGTATTCACTTTATTCGGCTTTTTCCAACAATTATACTATCCGAAATTAATATCCTCAAAAAGAACAAGAAGTATTGAAGTTAATTTGATGCCCGCATTACAAAATATTCTTATTCAAATTAACTCAGGAGTTCCTTTATTTGAAACTTTAGTTGCTATAGCAAACTCGAATTATGGAGAATTGTCATTAGAATTCAAAAAAGCAGTAAAGAAAATCTCAGCCGGAGAAGATGCTATTATTGCATTAGATGAGATAGCATTAAACAATCCATCAATATTCTTTAGAAGAACAATATGGCAGATAACAAATGGATTAAAAGCAGGAGGAGATATTGCAAAAGTTCTAAAGGAAGTAACTAGAGCCTTATCAGAAGAGCAGATTATTTCAATTCAAAAATATGGTTCCGAACTTAATCCATTAGCTATGTTTTATATGTTAATGGCAGTCATCATGCCTTCATTAGGGATTACATTCATAATAATAATATCATCTTTTATTTCATTACAAGAAAAAGTCACTAAATTAATATTCCTTGGAATGTTTTTGCTTGTACTCTTTTTCCAGATAATGTTTATTGGTTTAATAAGATCAAAACGTCCAGCTTTAATGGGTTAAAATGAAATTAAAAATAAATTATGCAATATTTGCAAAATTATATCCTAAAAAAGTTAGAGATAGTTATTCTGCTATCTTAAAATTTCTTGGTTATCATATAGATATTGAAAGTTTTATCGGTTTTATAATCTTTTTTGGCATCGGCTTGGCAATAGCCCTTTCAATTTATCTATATTTAGCATTTAAATGGAAATTATACTTTCAAATTCCAGCATATTTTATTATATTCCAGATTGCAATATACTCTTGGTTAACACTTAAGGCAGATAAAAAAGTTAGACAAATTGAAATAATACTTCCTGACGCTTTACAACTAATGTCGAGTAATTTAAGAGCAGGATTAACAACAGACGCAGCCTTGCTTTTATCTGCTAGAGAAGAATTTGGTCCGTTTCAAGTTGAAATAAACAGGGTAGGAAAGGAAATAGCCTCTGGAAGAGATATAGAAGATTCTTTACTTGCATTAACTAAAAGAATCCCATCAGATAGGGTGGAAAAAACAATGTATTTAATAACAACTGGATTAAAAGCCGGAGGTTCATTAGCTGATTTATTAGACGAAACTTCCTCTAATCTGAGAAATCAACGTTTAGTAGAAGAAAAAGTTAAATCTAATGTTTTACTATATGTTATCTTTATATTTATAGCAATTACAGCTGGAGCTCCAATGTTATTCGGATTATCATCCTTCTTAATTCAAGTTTTAACTCAAAATCTAGCTAACATTCAACTTCCAGAAGGCGATTATGCAAACAAAATACCAATAGCCCTACATCAAGTTTCAATATCTACTTCATTTGTAATCAATTATGCAATTTTCTCTTTAATAACAAGTTCAATTTTTGGTTCTATGATTATAGGATTAATATCTAAAGGATCAGCCAAAGAAGGACTTAGATATATGCCCCTAATAACATTAATGTCAGTTGGTATATTTCTTTTAGTAAGATTTACAGTTAGTAGTTTACTTGGTGACTTGTTTGTATTTAAATAAAATTAATCTTCTCTTCTTCCTCTTCTATAATTTTCAGAAAACGAATTAGCATTTTGATATACCAAATTAAGTGAACTTATTTCTCTTCCAGGTACATAAAGAGCGTACATATCAGGATTAATTCCTTCTCTTTTTAGAGCATACGAGTCTTCTGTTCCACACATTTTACAAAGCTCTCCTTTTTCTATATTGCATTAAATCAAACGCATCAGATTCTGAAGCACTATACATTCTAGTATCATGTCCATGATGCTCGTTTAACTGGTCAAATGGGTTATATATTCCAGCATGTGTATGATATCCGTCTTCCATAATTTTCACCAAAATTAGTAAGATATACTCCTTTATAAACCTTTCGGTTTTATAGCACTTATAAGTAGTAACAAAAGAGAAAGATTTATATACTAAAGAATATAGTTAAAATACGCTTAAGGAGGCTAAAAATGACAAAATATAACATATTAACAGATCTTAAACCATATTGGATAGCTGATCATAAGGATCCTTTTAAGTCTATGCGTATGTATATTGAGTGTGTAGAAAGTTTAGAGTTATCTGACTTGTCATCTAGAGCAATATTTGGAGAGATTTCACAAAAGGAATTAGTAAGGTTAACATCAACAGTTATGAGTAGAACAGAATTTTTTAGAAAAGAATTTTCAACAATATGAAACAAATATCATATGAAATATTAAAGAATTTAAGATTAAAAAACGGTCTTTTCATAGCTGCGCCTAGCTCAATTTATAATAAAGCTTGGCTTAGGGATAATATTTATTCCGCAATTGGACTAGAAATAGTAAATGTAAAAGAAGCAATTCAAACTTATCATGCTTTACTTGACATATTAAAAAAACATGAATATAAAATAAATTTTGCAATTAAAGAAAAACCAAAACACGCTTATCAATATATTCACGCTCGTTACAATCCTGAAACATTAGAAGAATATCATGAAGAGTGGGGTAACAAGCAAAATGATGCAATTGGAGCTTTACTTTTCAAAATAGCTGAATTACTAGACAAAAAATTACCCGTTTTAAGAAACTTAGATGATTACAGAATAATACAAAAACTTGTTTTCTATCTTGAATCAATTGAGTATTGGCATGACAAAGATAATGGAATGTGGGAAGAATATGAAGAGATTCATGCATCTTCTGTTGGAGCTTGTTTAGCTGGATTGAAAGCTATAGCTAATCAGGTCTATGTTCCATCACATTTAATAGAAAAAGGACAAGAAACATTAAATTTGCTTTTACCTAGAGAATCAGAAACTAAAGAAACAGATTTAGCTTTATTATCTTTAATCTATCCATATAATATTGTTAATGATAAACAAAAATCTTTAATTTTAAAAAATGTAGAAGAAAAACTTTTACGTGAAAAAGGAGTAATTCGTTATATTAATGATCAATATTTCAATAAAGGAAAAGACGCTTCCTGGACATTTGGTTTAGCTTGGCTTGCTGTTGTTTACAAAGATATTGATAAAATAAAATATGAATTTTACTTACAAAAAACAATAGAAGCAATGACTGATAATCATGAATTGCCTGAACTTTACATTAACGATGAAATTCCAAATGAAAATACACCATTAGCTTGGACACATGCAATGCATTTGGTAGCTTTAAGTTAAATGAAAACCTTAATAACAGAGAACTACAATGAATTTAGAAGAAATAACAAACGATACAATGAGAATAAAGGTAATGAACTTTAATGTTTTGCATGGTTTTCATACTCCTGAAAATGTTCCCTTTGAACCTCCATTTACTCTAAATGAGCAAAGACTTAAAGCAGGTCAAGAAACAGTTTTAGATGAAAATCCTGATATTTTAGTTCTTACTGAAGCTTGTTTTGGTGGAAGAGGTTATAAAGGTGTAAAAATGGATTATCAAAAACTTTTTGGATTCCCACATTTTCATTACACTCAAACACCTGGAGAGTGGGGTTATGCCGTTCTATCTAAATTTCCTATAATAGCATCAGAAGAAAATATAAAACATTTTCAACCCCATATCAGAACACAGATAGATTCTCATGGGAAAATCCTTACTTTAGATATTGCTCATCCTCACCCTTCTTTAACCGAAGATGAAAAAATTAGATACTTGGGAGAAATGTTAAAAACTCACCCACCTAAAAATTATATATTACTCGGAGATTTAAATTCATTATCACATCAAGATTTATATGATAAAAATAGATTAATTGAAGGATTTAGAAAAGTATTCGGAGAGAATACACAAGCTATTATTGATGGAATGTTAAGAGGAAAAACAATTCCATATATTACATCACAAGGTTTAATTGATACACATAAAGCTATTCATCCAAATGGAATTGATTCTACAATACCAACAGATTATCTATCTGAAGATAAAAGATCTGGAATCAGAATTGATTATATATTCTGCTCTCCTGATTTAAAAATTGAAGATGCTTATGTTGTTAAAAATAATTCTACTAACCAAGCATCAGATCATTATCCTGTAGTTGCTGTATTAAATACTAAATAATTATTTATAAATTTCTTTTATCATCTCAATATACATCGCATTACTCCATAACTGATCTTTACATCCTAAACTTCCTTGTTCAATAGCAGAAGAAATCTCAGCATGTTTTCCAATAATTCCATGCCATAATATCTCATCTGTACTTGCTTCAACAATTTTCTTGATATAATTGCTAAATTTTCTTTTATTTAATCTATTCATAACTAAAGCAGCTAAATTATTTAAGAAATACCATGAATCTCCCCTATGATAGCTTTTATAATTTGCTCCAGTATGTCTTTCATGGAATAATGGACTTTTCTTATCTATGCTACTCAATCCACCCCAATCAAGCCACAAGTTTCTTAACAAATTCTCAAAACATATTTCCCATTCTTTCTTATTTAATAATTCAGGATATAGATAATAAACAATAAAAGCATTCGGTCTTAAAGTTCTGTCATTTAATCCATCATTTAATATATTTCCATCCCAAAAAACTAATCTCACTTTTTCTCTTAATATTCTTTCACTTTCCCCATATATCTTGTCATATTTGCTTAGAAATCTAAACATGCTTAATCTTAAAGCCTGCATCTCCAATCTCACTCCATCCCTACCATCTGATATTTCTTGCGTATCCATCCAAGTTTCTAATGCATTATTAAATGCAAATCCATCTTTAGTAAACTTCTTGATTAAGACATGGGCATTTTCCTCTAATCTTTTAATTATGTTTTTGTTTAAATCTCTTTTTTTCTGCATATATTCATTTACTCTAAAATAAAGCCAACCTATACTATCAGCATTCTGTAAATCTGTATCTGGAAATCTATTGGGTAATCTTCCATTGGGCAATAGACTATTAACATCTCTTAATATTATATATTTCGTTAATTTATAATCATTAATCATCATTAAAGCCTTCAAGCTTATTAGCTCATCTCTAGTCCAATATTGAAAAAACCAAGGATATCCACCTATTAGTCCTTTATCTGTAGCCATCTCATTTAAAGATATTATAGCATTTTTATAAGCGGTATTTATCTTTTCATCTTTTAGTTTTTTAGTTAATAATTTCTTGACATTTCTTTCTTGTAAAGCTTTTAATTTCTTCATATTCTTCAAAACATAGTTATTTTCCTTAATTGCTTTACTTTTATCTATAGAGAAAGAAAAGACAAATTCCTTTCCCTCAAGATTAAATGCATGGAAAACAAATCTTTCCCAATGACCAGAATCTCTTGTTTTATCAAACTCATAAAATCTAGGAACCCAATTCTCTATTTTAGCCATTTCATAATCTTTACTTCCTATAACAAGATAATTAGTAAATTCAACTTTATCAGGCTCACTATCCTCACTTGGATTTGTTTTCTTTACATATTCAACTATTATTTTACCATTTTCTTCAAATATATTATAAAACCTTCCAAAATTCCTCATATCATAACTTCCCCTTATATCTAATAGAACTTCAATCCAGTCTTTATTTTTAAGTTCATAAACAAAAGTATTTAGCTTGTCAAACATAAAGAATTTTTCAGTATTTGTATCCTTCTCTCTTTCAACATAGCTTCCATGATTTACTACTTTTCTAATCTGTCCCTTCAATATTACATCTTCTATAACTTTAAACATTATTCCATTTTCATTGAAAAATATTCCTTCATATCTAGAACTAAAGTGATTGCTTAAAAAACAATAACCATTATTTTTATTAGCTAAAAGAAAACCAATATTCTCCTCACTATCTTTACTCACTTCTTTTTTTCCTAAAGCATGTACTACTTTCATCTATATACCTTTTCTATTGCAAGATTATGTGCGTTTATATAATTTGTTATAAGCTTTTTCCAATCCAAAAGTGATGAAACCCTCTTCGCTTCCACTTTATTTTTAATCCTATCATTCTTATGTAACATTGAATATCCATATAATATCTTAAATAACTCATCAGCATGTTCTTTTCTTGTTTTATTCATCATATTTAAAACAAATATACCAGGATGTTCTCTGTCCACTTTATCTTTGATAAATAATCCAAATCCTCCAACATCAGTTGTTATGGCAGGAACCCCCAAAGCAGCTGTTTCTAATGGGGTATACCCCCAAGGTTCATAATAACTTGGGAATATTCCTAAATGACTTCCCATTATAGCTTCTTCATAATTTAAATCAAGTAAAGCATCAGCTCCGCTCAAATAAATAGGATAAAATATAACTCTGACTTTATCATCTTGTTTATTGAGTAAATTAAATTTAACAAAACTGCTTAATATAGCATCATTATCATAATTAAGATCATGAGTGCATAGGCTTGGTTGTCCTTTCTTTAAAAATTTTAATATTTTCATTTTTAATTCAAATAAACTGGAATTATCTAATAAACTATCTGTTGAACACAATCCATTATCACCATTACCTTCTTTCATTATTAAATCTCTTATTAATCTGCTTTTTATATCAGGTAAACTTTCTTCTATACTATCCTGTACATCTTTGAAATAATTTCTATTTTCAATTAATTCTTGCTTTATTCTTATGGTATCTGTTGGTATCCAAAAGAAAACAACAATGTTCATTTCAGAATTTTCTTTTTTCAAAGCTTCATTTAATTTTGCTAAAGCTTCTATTGTAACATCAATTCCTTTATTATGGAATTCATACCTTCCTGAAATAAAGAATATCAATGTATTTTCCAAATTTAGAGTATAATATGGCAAGAAATAATAACTTAAAAACTCTTTTATCTTATTCCTATATAATATATGTTTAACAGCAACTTCTTCATAACTAGGGTATTTTCCAATATTCAATCCATTTTCCAATATTATATCAGGATATCTTTCAAGGAAATGTTCACATTCTAATGCCGTTATCTTACTAACTGAAGTAAATACATCACAATTTTTAGCACATTTCTTTTCCAATAAGAATTTAGCTTGTATGCCATATTTATAAGCTTCTTCGACTGGATTAATTCTTTTAATATCATTATATATATCTATATTATTCATGTCTAAAGTTCTTCCAAGAATTGTTGCATGTGTGGTAAATACAGTTCCGACTTTAACATTATTCTTCTTTAGATATAATAATCCAGGTCCAGATAAATATTCATGGAAATGAGCAACTATCTTTTTATCAAATTTATTTTTATATCTTTCAATAAACTTTCCAACACAATAACTCCATATCATTGTTTCATCAAAATCAAAATAGTTTGTATTCAAAGAATCTATTTTATAATTATCCCATAATTCTTTTTTAATGCTATTTGTCCAATAAGTGTAGTTAATGAAGTCTATTAAAATTACTTTAGGCTCTCCCTTTATTAACCATTTTCCATAATGGCAAATTATTCCTTCCTTCTTTAGATCTTCAAATATTTCTATTAATTCATCTGGTGGACTTTTTTCATCAAAAGTTCCTATTATCTTGTTCAAAAAGTAAGGTCCTATTAAAAAATAATTTTCTCCATGTAACTGTAATTCAGACTCTGCCTTACTCTTTATTACTGTATATATCCCTCCAACTTTATTACACACTTCCCAAGATACCTCGAAGAGGCATTCTGTCTTTTCTTCCATTTACTTTAACATTCCACTTAGTGTATTTAATCTCTCACTTACTTTCTTGATTGCAGATTCTCTATTTCTTGCCTTTAACATTTCTTTTGCTAAGAAATCATCATTAACAACATCTCTTAGCCAGTTTACAAAATCATTTCTTTCACTATTTACATGGTATTTGTATGAATCTTCATCCATCATCTTCAATGCGATATGTAATTCATCCAAGTTTTTTATTGTTACTCCATTTTTCGCCCAAAACACCTTATCTTGTTCACAATCTTGCAAGATTCTTCCTGCTTCTTCTTTCGAAATTCTTTTTCTCATTTTCAAGCCTCCAATTTTTTATTCTTATCTTTAGATCCGCCAATACATTCATATAAGCAATAAATGCATCATGCGGTGTATCATAAGGATTAAAATATTTGTGCACATCTCCATCATTAAACCATTTTGTGCACATATAATAGAAATGATCACTTGTTTGTAATCTTCTCCATAAATTAGCGAATTCTTCATTTCTAGTTTGTATTATTTCTTGCCCAACTTCATACAATTTTCTTATAGCTAACATTTGCATATTATTTCCAATCCAAGCGCTTAAATCTCTTTCAACATCAGCCCATGAAACAATATTGTGTACATCTAATTCGGATACAGTATCATAATTTTTTACAACTTCACTTGGAGTCATGAAATTGTTATCATTATTTTTTAATATTTCAAAAGGTAATTGCTTAAAGAATTCAAATATTCCCGTATCTTCCCATTGATGTTCTCCCAAAGTTTCATAATCTAAAAATAAATTTACAACATTTCCATTACCATTTACTGCATTAATCCAAGCAGCATATTTCTCAGCGTTTAATGGCCACTCATTCCAGTCTCTTGAACTGAATCTGAATGCTACATCATCACTTAATTTATAATTCTTTAATAATAACTTTATTTTTCTAGTTGTTTTTGGTCTATACAAGAAATTAGGACTTCTCCATTGCAATATATGGTCAGCTCCTTCTCCTAAGATTCCTTTATATCCCATGTTTTCTATGAAATTAGCTAACTCATTATTATAAACTAATTCTGTATTTCTGAATATTGTAGGAATCTGCTTAAATTCTTTTTTTATCAATCTTTTATGCATATTTATTTGTTCTTTAAACTCCCCTTTTGAAAATAAAAATGACAATGAATGATAATAAGTTTCAGACAAAAATTCAACATTTCCTGTTTTGCTTAAATCTTGGAAACTTTGTATTACTTCAGGTGCATGATCTCTTAATTGCTCAAATAAAACTCCCGTCATAGAATAACTAACCTTAAATTTTTCATCTGTTTTTCTTATTAATTCTAACATCATTTTATTTGAAGGCAAGTAACATTTTCCAGCAACTTTTTGTAAAACACCAATATTCTTCATATCATCAAAATAATTCTTAGCTCTTCCAATATCAAATACCTGATATTTATTTA